>WNGE01005407.1_pt1 | contig 29197 bp, 28 predicted proteins | sample 5400651 | NCBI WGS metagenome assembly WNGE01 (sample SAMN13153370, study PRJNA577476) | soil metagenome | isolation source: 60 cm soil or saprolite under grassland replicate 2 | place: USA:California | collected 2016-06-15
ATCGTACCGTCCGCGCGGCGGCGTCCGCGGCAACAGCCTCGAGGCCGCGCACGCGGCCGACCTCGAGCTGGCGGTCGCCCTCGCAGCGGTCCGGATCGAAGGCCTCGAGCAGCTCGGCGGTCCCCAGCGACCGAGCGGCCGGCCCGACCAGCTCGAGGAGCTCGAAGGCGAGCTCGGGCACGGCGACGAGCCGCTCGCCCTCAGGGTGGATCAGCTCGGCGCGCGGGCCGAAGCGAAACGCCGCCCAGCGGTTCTGCGCGTAGTCGCCACGGTTCGCCGGGCCTGAGGGCGGGCCGTCGAGCACCGTCGCGCAGAGCGCCTGGAGGAGCGCGGCGAAGAGAAGGCTGAGCTCGACCGAGGTCGGCTGGTCGGGCGTCCGGATCTCGAGCGTCCCGAAGTGAGGGTGGGGGCGGATGTCCCACCAGAAGCGCGTGTAGGAGTCGGCGAGCCCGAGCCGGACGAAGCGCTCGACGAACGCCTCCCACTCGGCGTACGGGCCGAACACCGGCGGCGCGGCCGCGCGCGGGAGCTCGGCCAGCACCTCCGCCCGCTTGGAGGCGAGCCCCGTTTCCTCCCCGGCCAGGTAGGGCGAGTTCGCCGAGAGCGCGAGCACGACCGGCAGCCAGGGCAGGACGCCCTCGAGCGCCCGCATGCAGTCCTCCGGCCCGGGCATCCCGACGTGGACGTGGAGGCCGCAGACCGCCTGCCGCCGCGCCGAGATGCCCGCGTAGGCGACGAACTCGCGGTAGCGCGGGTCGGGCGCGATGTCCTGCTCCTCGGGAACGCTGAAGGGATGAGTGCCAGCCGCGGCGATCAGCAGGCCGTGCTCATGAGCGGCCTCCGCCGCGGCCGCCCGCAGCACGCGAAGCGCGTCCAGCGCCTCCTGCGGCGAAGCGCACACCTCCGTCGCCAGCTCGACCATCGAGGCCAGCAACTCCATCTTGAGGACGCCCGGCAGCGCGCGCCCTTCCGCCCAGGCGACGAGGGACTCGACCCCCGGAGAAAGCGCGAGGCTCTCGGCGTCGAGGATCATCACCTCCTCCTCGACTCCGAGCGACAGGGCGCTGCTCTCTCCGAAGTGCTGCTCGATCAAGAGCGCGTAACGCTAACGGGGCAGGGCCGACTATCGGGTCGTGAAGGAGATCTCGCGTTGAGAGCTCAAATACGCCGGCTCGGGCCTATACCCACGGGGCTCAGACCGAGCGCCAGCCGCGGAAAGCCTCGAGCAGCTCCCGCTCGGCGTCGGCCGATAGCGCGGCCTCGGGCAGGTGCCCGAGCTGCTCGATCGTGATCCGCATCTGCTCGAGGTAGACGCGACAGCCGCTGCAGATGCCGATGTGCTGCTCGAAGCGCGCCCGCTCCTCCTCGGAGAGCGCGCCCTCGAGGTAGTCGGTGACGAGCTCCACGAGCTCGCGGCAACTGAGCTGTTCGACGTCTGGGCTCACGTTTCGTCCTCTCGCAGATACGACTCCAGCGCGCCCCGCACCTTCGAGCGGGCGCGGTGGAGCAATACGCGTTGATTGGTCTCGGTCAGCCCGAGGGCGTTACAGACCTCGGCGCTGTCCCAGCCCTCGACGTCGCGGAGCATGATCACAGCACGCTGCGAGGCCGGCAGCGCCTCCATCGCCTCGGCGAGCCGCTCGCGGGTCTCGGCGGCGACGAGCGCGTCCTCGGGCCAGGCCTCCGGCTTGATCGCCCAGTGGCCGGGCCAGCGCGGGTGCTCAGGGTCGAGGAAGCGATCCGCGTCGACGGCGGCCTCGGGCACGCGCCCGGGATCCTGGAGCGCCGAGAAGGGCAGCGTCCGCCCGTCGCGCTGCGCCCGCGTCTTGGCGATGTTCGTCAGGATCCGGAAGATCCAGGTGCGAAGCGAGGAGCGGCCCTCGAAGCGGTCGAGCCCGTTCAGGACGCCGATCCAGGTCTCCTGCGCCACCTCCTCGGCGGACGCGAGGGTCGAGACGTAGATCCGCGCAACCCGGACGAGCGAAGAGTGATACTCGCGCACGAGCCCGGCGAAGGCGCCCTCGTCGCCGGCGCGGAGCGCGTCGAGAAGCTGCGCTTCGCCTGCCTCGGCCTGCGCCACCCGGCGACTGTAACGAAGCGGCCGCAGGGGAGACAATCGCCGCATGAAAGCCGTCGCAGTCACACCGGGCAAGCGCAACTCGATCCATCTCGAGGAGATCCCGAAGCCGAGCGTCGACGACGTTCCCGGCGGCAAGGGCGTCCTCGTGCAGGTGCTCCGCGTCGGCGTCGACGGCACCGACAAGGAGATCAACGACGCCGAGTACGGCGCCGCCCCGCCCGGCGACGATTTCCTCGTCATCGGGCACGAGAACTTCGGCCGCGTCGTCGAGGTGGGCCCAAGCGTCCCCGACACGATCCGCCCCGGCACCTACGTCGTGGCGAGCGTCCGGCGGCCCGGCTCGAGTATCTACGGAAGGATCGGGTTGCAGGACTTCACCACCGACAACGTGTACTGCGAGCGCGGGATCAATCTCCTGCACGGCTACCTGACCGAGTACTACGTCGAGGACTCCGACTACGTCTTCCCGCTGCCGGAGACCCTGCGCGACGTCGGCGTCCTGCTCGAGCCGACGACGGTGGCCGAGAAGGGGATCAACCACGCCTACGAGATCCAGCGGCGCCTGAAGGTCTGGCAGCCGCGGAAGGCGCTCATCCTCGGCTCCGGCACGATCGGGCTCCTGATGGCGCTGGCGGCGCGGCTGCGCGGGCTCGAGCTGACGGTCGCGTCCCTGCCGAAGCCGCCTTACCGCAACAGCGAGCTGATCGAGCAGCTCGGCGGCGTCTACGCCTCGACGCAGGACGCAAGCCTCGCGGAGCTCAGCGCGGAGCGAGGTGCCTTCGACCTGATCATGGACGCAACGGGCTTCTCGCCGATCATCTGGGAGGCCGCGGAGGTGCTCGGCAAGAACGGCGTCCTCGTCCTCTCGAGCATCACGGGCGGCGACCGCAAGGCGGAGATCAACTCGGACGCCGTCAACCAGAGCTTCGTGCTCGGGAACAAGGTGATGGTCGGCACCGTGAACGCCTCGCCGGCCGACTTCCGCAGCGGCGTCGACGACCTGATCAAGGCGCAGGCGCTCTTCCCAGGCTGGCTCGACCAGCTGCTGACGACCCCGATCTCCGGGCTCGACGGGTACGCAGAGATGATCCGGGCCCTGACCGAGGACCGCGACGCCATCAAGGTCTACGTGGAGGTGAACGGCAGCCCGTGAGCGCGAGCCCCTATCCCGCGATCTCCGACTACGCCCTGCTCTCCGACTGCCACACGGCGGCGCTGGTCTCGAGGGACGGCTCGATCGACTGGTGCTCGTTCCACCGCTTCGTCGCCCAGCCGGTCTTCTGCCGCATCCTCGACTGGGGGAAGGGCGGCTTTTTCCGGATCGCGCCGCGCGACGACTACGAGGTCATCCGCCGCTACCTGCCGGGCACGAATGTGCTCGAGACGACTTTCCGCACCGAGACCGGCGTGCTCACGCTGACCGACTTCATCCCGGTCCGGCGCGAGGCCGGGCACCCGGACCACCGCCTCCTGCGGATCGTTCGCTGCGAGGAGGGCGAGGTGCCAGTGAAGGCGAAGTTCGAGCCGCGCTTCGACTACGGGCTGACCGAGCCGCGCGTCGAGACGATCGACCAGGAGGTCGCGATCGCCTACGGCGGCGCCGACGCGCTCGTGCTCCAGAGCGAGCTCCCGATCGGGACCGCGGAGCTCTCCGCCTGCGCGGCGGCGCGCACGTTGAAGGCCGGCGAGGAGGCATTCGTCGCGCTGACCTTCCAGCTCCCGCACGAGCTCGAGCCGCACCGGATCGACGCGGGCGAGGTGAGGCGGGCGCTCGACGAGACGGTCGCCCACTGGCGCGAGTGGGCCGACCGCTGTACCTACGACGGCCCCTACCGCGACCAGGTCGTGCGCAGCGCGCTCGTCCTGAAGGCGCTCACGAACGGCCCGACGGGCGCGATCGTCGCCGCCGCGACGACGTCGCTGCCGGAGGAGGTCGGCGGTGAGCGCAACTGGGACTACCGCTACACGTGGCTGCGCGACTCGGCGCTCACCTTGAACGCGCTCTTCGCGCTCGGCTACACGGACGAGGCCAACGCGTACATGGGCTGGCTCAGGCGCACCACGGCCGGCAGGGCCAAGGCGCTTCAGATCATGTACGGCGTCGGCGGGGAGCGGTTCCTGCCCGAGGTCGAGCTCGACCTCCTCGAGGGCTACCGCAGCTCGCGCCCCGTGCGGATCGGCAACGGCGCCTACTCGCAATTCCAGCTCGACGTCTTCGGCGAGCTCCTCGACACGGTCTGGATCTACCGGCAGCACGGCGGCGAGATCGACGATTCCTTCTGGGAGTTCCTCGGTCGCGTCGCCGGCGCCGTGATCGATCGCTGGCGCGAGCCTGACCTGGGCATCTGGGAGGTCCGCGGCGAGCCGCGCCACTTCACCTACTCGAAGGTGATGGCGTGGGTCGCGCTCGACCGCGTAGTGAGGATCGCAGAGCTCGACGGGCGTGAGGGCAACCTCGAGGACTGGCGTGCGAACCGCGACGAGCTGCGCGAGCTGATCGAGCGCGAGGGGGTCGATCCGGAGACGAGCGCATTCGTCCAGTCGTTCGGCGACGGCGACAAGCTCGACGCCTCGAACCTGATGATCCCGATCGTCGGCTTCGTCGGGCACGACGACCCGCGCGCGCGGGCGACCTTCGAGCGGACGATCTCCGACCTCTCCGCCGACGGCTTCGTCTACCGGTACCTCACCGACGGCGTGGACGGGCTCTCGGGCGAGGAGGCGACGTTCGCAATCTGCTCCTTCTGGCTCGTCGAGTGCCTCGCGCGCGCCGGCGAGACCGAGCGGGCGCGCGAGCTGTTCGAGCGGCTGCTCGGCTTCTGCAACGACGTCGGGCTGCTCGCGGAGGAGATCGACCCGCATTCGGGCGAGCTGATTGGCAACTTCCCGCAGGCTTTCTCGCATGTGGGCCTGATCCAGGCCGCGATTGCGCTCGACCTGCCGCAGGAGTCGATGAGCGCGATGGCTCCGGACGTCGCAGCGGTCCCACCGTCACTGCATGAGCTGGAACCCCTCCATCAGCGGCGGCCGGCAAGCGCTTGAACTTCTCTTGCCTTTGTCGCAGGCTTACTTGCGCCTCTGATCGGAGGAAGCCCCGCCGTCTAGGGACCCGGGCCCGGCGATGCAACCGGCGGGCCTCCGTACAACCCAAGGAGGGAGAGATGCAGCGAGCAGCAATCCCCACGTGGAAGACGACTGTCGGTGAAACGCGGCCAAGACCAACGAAGTGGCACCTCACCCTCATCAGCGATCGCCCGGAACTGCCTGCCATCGGCTACCACCTCGAGACGTACCAATTCGGTGCTATCACGGGTTCCGTCGATGGCTCTATCCGGGTTCACGGGTGATGCGTCCCGGCATGAGGGAGCAGTTCGATCTGATCGTGATCGGCGGCGGCTCGGCCGCCCGTGACGCGGCCATCAAGGCGGCCCGCGAGCGCGGCGCGCGCGTGGCGCTCGTCGAGAAGGAGCGCTGGGGCGGCAGCTGTCCGAACGTCGCCTGCACGCCGACGAAGGCCTACCTCGTCGCGGCCGAGCTTGCGCACGACGTGAACACGCTCGCCCCTAGGATCGGGATCGAAACGGGTCCCCCAACCACCAACCTCGCGCGCGTGCGCGCCTGGAAGGAGACGCTGAAGAAGCCTCAGGAGCAGTGGGTCGCGGACCTCGAGGCACAGGGTTTCGCGACGTTTACGGGTCCGGCCACCCTCGTAGCCGCCCGCACCGTTCGCGTGAGGGAGTACGAGCTCGAGCCCGACCGGATCCTGATCGCAACCGGCTCCCGCACCGCCGTGCCACCGATCGACGGCGTCGACGACGTCGGCTGGGTCGATCACGTCTCGGCGCTCGAGCTGATGGAGCTGCCGGAGTCATTGCTCGTGATCGGCGCGGGCGCGGTCGGGCTCGAGTTCGGGCAGATCTTCGCCCGCTTCGGCGCGAATGTGACCATCGTAGACGCGCTCGAGCGAATCTCGCCGAGCTCTGATCCGGAGGCTTCGGCCATGCTGACCGCCGCGCTCGAGGAGGAAGGGATCGGGATCGCCACCTCCGTCTTCGTCAAGAAGGCGCGCCGCGACGGCAACGAGATCGTCGCCACGATCGCGCCTCGCGACGGGTCGCCGGAGTACGAGGTACGCGTCGCGCAGATCATGCTCGCTTCCGGTCGTGTGCCGAACATCGACGGTCTCAACCTCGACGGGGTCGGCATCGAGACGACGAAGGCGGGGATCGTCGTCGACGCCCACCTGCGGACGTCGGTCGCGGGCATCTGGGCCGCAGGCGACGTAAACGCGGTCGCCCAATTTACGCCGGTCGCGCAGTACCAGGCGCGGCTCGCCGTCGACGACATGTTCAGCTCGAACGGCTCCGTTCCGGCGGCCGATTACGCCGTCCTGCCCACCTCGATCTTCACCGACCCAGAGCTGGGCGCTGTCGGGCTGACCGAGCCGCAGGCCGAGGACCAGGGCTACGACGTCGAGGTCGTGCGCAATCACTTCGTGCGGCGCTTCTCGTACATCGGCGCGAAGCACGGCCTCTACAAGATCGTCTTCGACCGCTCGAGCCGCCGGGTGCTCGGTCTGCACGTCGTCTCCCGCAACGCGGGCGACGTCGTGCAGGGCTTCTCGCTCGCGCTCAAGCTTGGCGCTACCGTCGAGGACGTGGCCGGCATGCACCACGTCTTCCCCACCTTCGGGGAGGGCGTCAAGGCCGCCGCCGAGCGCGCGGCGCATCCCGCCGTAACGGCGATGAGCGAGATGAACTAGCGACGAAGGTAAGAGGGAGGCCCGGGCAGGCGGCGGGCCTCCCTCTATCGCTCCCGCCCGGCCGTGCTGGCGTACGGCCGCCGGGAACCGGGCCCCAGGGGGTCGGGGCCAATTTGGACGGTCAGCCCCGGGGAGAGGATGGCTGCCGTCCCAACTTGACGTCCAGGGTCATGTGCGAGTCGCCGCGCCAGATCTCGAGCTTCACCTTCTGGCCCGGCTTCTTGGCGGCGATCACGTTGCGGAGCTGATCGAGCGAGGCGACCGGCACGCCGTCCGCGCTCACGATCAGGTCGCCGTCGAGCGGGTACGTGACGCCGGCGACGGTCGCCGTGTGCTTGCCCGCGCGCAGGCCCGCCTTCGCCGCCGCGCTGCCTGGCAGCACCTTTGCCACGAGGAGGCCCTCGGAGGCGCGCAGGCGGAAGAGCCTCGCGACGGTGCCGCTCACCGGCTGTGCCTCGATCCCGAGGAACGCGTGCTCGGCATGCCCCGTCTTGATCAGCTCCGCCGTCACCGTCTTGACCGTGTCGATCGGCACCGCGAAGCCGATGCCGACGTTCCCTTGAGCGCTCGGGTCGCCGGTCTGGATCTGGGAGTTGACGCCGATCACGTCGCCGCGGGCGTCGAGCAGCGGACCGCCCGAGTTGCCCTTGTTCAACGCGGCGTCGGTCTGGATCACGTGGTCGATCGAGAAGTTGTTCGGCGCCGTGATCACGCGCTGGAGGGCGCTGACGATCCCCGTGGTGACGGTCCGCTCGAGGCCGAACGGGTTGCCGATCGCGACCACCGGATCGCCGACGTGGACGGCGTCGGAGTTTCCGAGCCGCAGTGGCGTCAGCGCCCGCGAGTGCGCGTCAACCTTCAGCACGGCGACGTCGGTCGACGGGTCGGACCCGACGATCTTCGCCTTCATGCTCTCGTTGTTCGAGAAGCTGACCTCGACCGAGCGGGCCCCCTCGATCACGTGGTAGTTCGTGACGACGTGACCGGCCTTGTCGATCACGAAGCCAGACCCGAGGGCCCGCTGCCGCTGCGTCTGGGGGAAGGGAGAGCCGAAGAACGGATCGACCGCCGGCGAGTTGACGATCTCCGTCGCCGTCACCTGCACGACCCCCGGGGCGGTCGCCCGGTAGATCTGGTTGATCGTCGGGCCCTTCGACGACGACCCCTCCAGGGTGGGGATCGGGCGAACGTCCGGCCGGAGCTCCTGGACCGTGGTCGTCGAGCCGAGCCCACCAAGGAGCGCCGCGCCGCCGAGCGCGAGGCCGGCGCCGAGACCGGCGGCGACCACGAGCCCGGCGGCGAGAATCAGGCGCAAGCGTCCAGCCACGGGCCTTCTTATAGCGACGTGGTGTTGATCGGCGGTTGTGTCGCGTTAAGCCCGCGTTGCGCCTCGGTTAAGCGTTCTTTGAGCCCGGCCGTAGCCGGCGGCGGCAACCCCTCCTGCTGGTGCTGCTCCGCTTCTTCTCTCGCGGGCGCTGGTAGGACCGGCCTTCACGTGCCCTAGGCCGCCCGGCACTTGCCGGGCGGCCCTCCGCGCGCGATCCTGTTCGGGTGGATCGCTCGGGGGTCAGGAACGTTCTGAGGCAGGCCGACGAGGCCGGCGCGCTGCCGCGCCTCGGCGGAATGGCGCGCGCCGACGGCGTCGTGATCGTGAGCGAGCGCTTCTGGGCCTTCGCTACGCGTGACGGAGCCGTGCGCGAGGGCTCGATGCCGCGGCCATCCGAGCGCCTGCGGCACGTTCCACTGCTGCGCGGTCTCGCTCGCCTGGGCCTCGCGCTGGCGCCGCTGTTCGGCGGCCGGGGAGTCGCCCGGACGAGGGAACGGCTCCTGCTGGTGACGGTGCTGCTCGCGCCGCCCTCGCTCTTCTTCCTGCCGGACGCCGCGTCGATGCCGCTCGGGATCGCTACCGCCGTCGTCCTGCTCGGCTGGCTCCTCCGCGGGCGGACGCTCTTCCTGCACGGCGCAGAGCACCGGGCGATCGCCGCCGCCGAGGAGGGCCGTCTGATCGAGACCTGGGCCGGAACCGTGCGCCCCACCCGCTTCTCCCCTCGTTGCGGCACCAACTTCGCCGCCCTGGTGATCCCCGTCTCGCTCGGAGCGGACCGTCTCTGGCCGCTCTCGGCCACCGTCTACACGCCGTTCGCCGTCACGCTCGTCTCGCTGGGTCTGACGATGGAGCTGTGGCAGCTCGTCCAGGCCTCGCGCACCCGGGTCGCGCGGGTGTTCCTCTTCCCCGGGCTCGCGCTCCAGCGACTGACCACGCGCGAGCCGTCGGCCGAGGAGACGCGGATCGCGTTGACCGCCGTCGCCTCGGTCCTGCGCCGAGAGTTCGCTCGATAGTGCGCGAGCGGCTCACGGTCGCCTGCGCACAGGTGGAGCCGGTCCTCTTCGACCGCGACGCGACGATCGGACGGCTCGCCGAGGTGGCCGCCAAGGCGGCGGGCGAAGGAGCGCGGCTCGTGCTCTTCCCCGAGGCGTTCATCCCTGGGTACCCGAGCAGCCGCTGGGCGCGCTTCCTCGCCGGCGGCGGCAATGCGAGGCCTGTCCACGCCCGGCTCGCGCGCGAGTCGCTCGAGGTGCCGGGGCCCGACTCCGACCGGATCGGCGAGATCGCGCGGCAGCAGGGCCTGTGGCTCGCGGTCGGCGCCAACGAGCTCTCGCGGGGGACCATCTACAACGCCCTGCTCGTCTACGGCCGGGACGGCCGGCTGGTCCTCCACCACCGCAAGCTGATGCCGACGAACCACGAGCGGCTGGTCTGGGGCCTCGGCGACGGCACCGGCCTGGGCGCGGTCGAGACCGAGGTCGGCCGCGTCGGCGGCCTGATCTGCTGGGAGAACATGATGCCGCTGGCCCGGTTCGCGCTCTACGAGAGCGGGGTCGAGATCTACCTCGCGCCCACCGCCGACGACAGCGAGCAGTGGCACGACTCGATCCGCCACATCGCCCGCGAGTCGCGCGCGTTCGTGCTCTCCTGCTGCGTCTTCCAGCGCGCCTCGAGCTACCCAAACGATGTTCCGCTCGCCGAGGGCGACGAGCTGGTCGGCCGGGGCGGCTCGGCCATTCTCGGTCCCGACAGCACGTACCTCGCCGGCCCGCTCTGGGACGAGGAGGGGATCCTCTACGCGGAGCTCGATCCCGAGCTGCTGTACGAGGAACGGCAGCGCTTCGACCCGGCCGGGCACTACCACCGCCCCGACGTCCTCCGCCTCGAGCGCCGCCCCTCCTAGCTGCCCCAGGTCACCTCAGGGCATGCACCGCCAGGACCTCTCGATGCTGCCCGGGGGCGGCGGATGGCTGCTCGTCGAGTTCGGCGGCGAGACGAAGGAGGAGGCGGGCGGGCAGGCCCACGACCTGATGGCCGAGCTGAAGAGGGGCAACAGTGCGCCGAAGGGGATGAAGCTCTACGACGATCCCGAAGCGGAGCAGCACGTCTGGGGCGTGCGCGAGGCGGGGCTCGGTGCGACCGCCTTCCTCCCCGGCAAGGCCGATGCCTACGAGGGCTGGGAGGACTCGGCAGTCCCGCCCGAGCGCGTCGGCGAGTACCTGCGTGAGCTTGGCAAGCTCGCCGGCAAGTACGGCTACGAGAGCGCGCTCTACGGCCACTACGGCCACCTCGGCGGCTCGCTGTCCGGAGAGCACGGCGACGGGCAGTCGCGCGCCGAGCTGCTGCCGAAGATGTTCGGCGAGGAGCTCGTCGAGGCCTTCCGCGAGTTCAAGTCGATCTGGGAACCCGACTGGAAGATGAACCCCGGCAAGGTCGTCGATCCCTACCGGATCACGGACAACCTCCGGCTCGGCACCGGCTAGGACCCGCCGCCGGTGAAGACGCACTTCTCCTTCGCGGCGGACAGGGGCAGCTTCGCCCACGCGACGACGCGCTGCGTCGGAATCGGCAAGTGCCGCCGCACCGAGGGCGGCGTCATGTGCCCGAGCTACATGGTCACTCGGGAGGAGAAGCACACCACGCGCGGGCGTGCGCACCTGCTCTGGGAGATACTGAACGGCGAGGAGCTCGACGGCTGGCGCGACAGGGAGGTCTTCGAGGCGCTCGACCTCTGCCTCTCGTGCAAGGGCAGCACGAACGACTGCCCGGTGAACGTGGACATGCCGACGCTGAAGGCGGAGTTCCTCTCGCACTACTACGCGGGCCGGCTACGGCCGCGGACGGCGTACGGGTTCGGCCTGATCGACCAGGCGGCTCGCGTCGCCTCCCGCGCGCCGGGGCTCGTCAACTTCGTCACGCAGACGGCGCCGCTCGACGCGGTGGCCAAGCTCGCGCTCGGGATCTCCCAGAAGCGCCGGATTCCGCCCTTCGCGCCGCTGACGCTGAAGGACTGGTTCGCGGAGCGGCCACAGCGCAACGGCGGCGGGCGCCGGCTCGTCCTCTGGGCGGACACGTTCACGAACTACTTCGAGGTCGAGGTCGGGGTCGCGGCCGTGGAGGCGCTCGAGGACGCCGGCTTCCACGTCGTCATGCCGCAATTGCACCTCTGCTGCGGGCGGCCGCTCTACGACTACGGCATGCTCGGGCTCGCGCGGCGCTACGCGGAGAAGGTGATCGACCATCTGCGCGAGGACATCCACGTCGGGGTGCCGGTGGTCGGGATCGAGCCGAGCTGCGTCGCCGTCTTCAAGGACGAGCTGCCGAAGCTGCTGACGCTCGACGAGGACGCGGAGCGGCTGGCGAAGCAGACCTTCCAGCTGAGCGAGTTCCTCGCGCGGCTCGACGGCTACGAGCCGCCGGCGCTGCAGGGCAATGCGCTTCTGCACGGGCACTGTCACCACAAGGCGACCGGCGGGATCGCGCCCGAGCGCGAGCTGCTCGAGAAGATGGGCCTCGAGGTCGAGGAGCTCGACAGCGGCTGCTGCGGGATGGCCGGCGGCTGGGGCTACGAGCACTATGACGTCTCGATGGCGTGTGGCGAGCGCGTGCTCCTGCCGAGGGTGCGCGAGGCCTCGCCGGAGACGCTCGTCGTCGCGGACGGCTTCTCGTGCAAGTCCCAGATCGAGCAGGGCGCGCCCTGCACGTCGCCCAGGTGCTCGAGCTCGCCCGCGAGCAGGGGACGCTGGGCCCCTACCCGGAGCGCGGCTTCACGCGTCCGCAGCCGAGCACAGGCCGGAGCCTGGCCCGGGCCGCGGTCGCCCTGGGCACAGCGTCGGCCCTCGTCGGAGCTGCGCTCCCTTCACGCGCTCCTGACTTCCTAGTAACACAGTGTTACTAGGCGGTTCCGGCCGTGACTCCGCTTCGGATGCGTATCTTCAGCGGGAATGGGTGAGGAGCTGAACCCGACTCTCCGCGCGGTGAGCGACGCGGTGCTGTCGGTCGCGGCGGAGCGGTCGGTCGAGGAAGTGCTCCAGCGGCTCGTCGAGGGTGCGCGCGAGCTCGCCGGCGCGCGGTACGCCGCGCTCGGCACGCCTGACGGCGAGGGCGGCTTCAGCCGCTTCCTGACGGCCGGAATGAGCGACGAGCTGGTCGCGGCGCTGGGCCCGCTGCCGCGGACGCACGGGATGCTCGGCGCGATGCTCGAGACGGCCGAGTCGTTCCGCACCTCCGACATCCACGACGACCCGCGGTTTCGCGGCTGGTGGCCGAAGGGGCATCCCGACATGCGCTCGTTCCTCGGCGTCCCGATCAGCTCGCCGGAGGGCGTGATCGGCGCCTTCTACCTGACAGAGAAGACCGGGGCGTCCGAGTTCACGGACGGGGACCGGCGACTGATCGAGCTTCTCGCCGCGCACGCGGCGATCGCGATCACGAACGCGCGGCTCTACGAGCAGAGCCGTGAGCTGTCGATTCTCTCCGAGCGGAACCGGCTCGCCCTCGAGCTCCACGATGCGGTCAGCCAGAAGCTCTTCAGCCTCGTCCTGACCGCCGAGGCGGCCGAGACGCTCGCCGGTCGAGACCCGGGAGCCGTCGGCGAGCAGGTGGCGAAGCTGAAGGCGCTCGCCCAGGAGGCGCTCGACGAGCTGCGCGCGCTGATCTTCGAGCTGCGCCCGCCGGACCTCGAGCGGGACGGGCTCTGCGGAGCTCTGCGCAAGCACGTCGAGGTCCTGCGCAATCGTCAACCGAGCCGGATCACGCTCGAGCTCGAGGACGAGCTCGCCGCTCAACCCGAGCGCGAGGCGGAGATCCTCCGGATCGCGCAGGAGGCCCTGCACAACGCGCTCCGGCACGCGAAGGCCGACAACGTGACCGTCCGCCTGCGAAGCGACGACGGCGAGCTGCGGCTCGAGGTCGAGGACGACGGGATCGGCTTCGACCCCTCCGCGCCGGCGCTGCGGTCGCGTCGCCTCGGCCTGACCTCGATGGAGGAGCGCGCCGCTCGCCTCGGCGGCCGGCTCGAGATCGAGTCGACGCCCGGCGCCGGAACCCGCGTGCGCCTTGGAGTGCCGGGTGGCTGAGCCGATCCGCGTCCTGATCGTCGACGACCACACCGTCGTCCGCGAAGGGCTGCGCACCTTCCTCGAGCTCCAGGACGGGATCGAGGTCGCGGGCGAGGCAGGCGACGGGGAGGAGGCGGTCCGGGAAGCAGAGCGGCTGCGACCCGACGTCGTCCTGATGGACATCGTCATGCCGCGCCTGGACGGGGTCGCTGCGATGCGCGAGCTGCGGGAGCGCGCCCCCGCGACTCGGGTGGTCGTCCTCACCAGCTTTCTCGACGACGAGCGCCTCCTGCCGGCGGTCCGCGCGGGCGCGGCCGGCTACCTGCTCAAGAACGTGCAGCCCCGGGAGCTCGCACGCGCCGTCAGGCTCGCGGCCGAGGGCGAGGCGCTGATCGATCCGGCCGTCGCGGCCCGGCTCGTCGACTCGCTCGTCGACGACCGCGGCGGCGACCAACCCGAGCTGACCCCGCGCGAGCAGGAGGTGCTCGACCTGATCGCCCGCGGCTTTGCGAACAAGCGCATCGCCCTCGAGCTCGGGATCGCCGAGAAGACGGTCAAGACGCACGTCGGCCACGTGCTGGCCAAGCTCGGGGTCTCCGACCGGACGCAGGCGGCGCTCTACGCGGCGCGGCTCGGCCGGAAGTCCTAGGACCAATTGCCCCTGGCGGCTCGGACCGCGTGCTTCGTACGCTGGAGCAGTGCCTACGGGAATCGTCACCGGAGCTTCACGCGGACTCGGGCGAGCCCTGGCCCAGGCGCTGGCCACTCGCGGCTGGCAGCTGAGCGTCGACGCTCGAGGCGCCGGGCCGCTCGACGCAACCTGGGCCGCCGAGCCGGGCGTCATCGTGATCGCCGGCGACGTCGGCGATCCCGATCATCGCCGCGCGCTGGTGGAGGCGGCCGACGGACCGATCGACCTGATCGTCAACAACGCGAGCGTCCTCGGCCCGAGCCCGCAGCCGCCGCTCCGCGCGTACCCGCTCGACGAGATCCGCCGCGTCTACGAAGTGAACGCGATCGCGCCGCTTGCGCTCGTCCAGCTCGCCCTGCCCCGTCTCGCCGCGGGCGCCCGCGTCCTCAACGTCACGTCGGACGCGGCCGTCGAGCCGTACGAGGGCTGGGGCGGCTACGGCTCCTCGAAGGCCGCGCTCGACCAGCTGAGCGCGATCCTCGGCGCCGAGCATCCGGAGCTGCGCGTCTATGCCGTCGATCCCGGCGACATGCGGACGCAGCTTCAGCAGAAGGCGTTTCCCGGCGAGGACATCTCCGACCGGCCCCCGCCGGAGGAGAGCGTTCCGGGCCTGCTCGCGCTGATCGAAGGAGACCTGCCGAGCGGCCGCTACCTCGCTCGCGAGCTCGCGGAGGTACGCGGGTGAGCGCACTCGCCGTCGACCTCCCCACCCGCCTGGAGGCGCACGAGCCGCCCGAGGCGCGCGGCCTGCGCCGCGACGAGGTGCGCCTGATGGTGGCGAGCGGCGGCACCGGCAAGATCGTCCACACCCGCTTCGACGAGCTGCCGTCCTTCCTGGCGCCCGGCGACCTGCTCGTCGTCAACACCTCCGCGACGATCCCGGCCGCGCTCCCCGCCGAGGGGCCGGACGGAACGAGCCTCGAGCTGCGCCTCTCGACGCCCTCGCCGAAGCATTCCGTCGACCACTGGGTCGTCGAGCTCCGCCTCGGCGACTCGCCGTTCCGCGGGACACGCGCCGGCGACGAGCTGGAGCTGCCCGCGGGCGGGCACGCGGAGATCCTCGCCCGCTACGCCAGCAGCGAGCGGCTCTGGCTGGCGCGCCTCCGGCTGCCCGAGCCGCTCGAGCGCTACCTCGCCCGGCACGGGCACCCGATCCGTTACCGCTACGTCCCCCGCCCCTGGCCGCTCGAGGCCTACCAGACCGCCTACGCGCTCGAGCCCGGCAGCGCGGAGATGCCGAGCGCAGGCCGCCCGCTCACCCCGGAGCTCGTGACCAGGCTCGCCGCCTCCGGCATCCCGATCGCCCCGGTCACCCTCCACACCGGCGTCTCCTCGCCTGAACGGCACGAGCCGCCCTACCCCGAGCGCTACCGCGTCCCTCCAGAGACCGCGCGGCTCGTCAACGCCGTCCACGGCTGGGGCGGCCGCGTCGTCGCGGTCGGAACGACGGTCGTCCGCGCGCTCGAGTCCGTCGCCCAGCCCGGCGGCGAGGTCCGCGCCGGGGCCGGCTGGACGAATCTCGTCGTCACGCCCGAGCGGAGGCTGTGGATAGTGGACGGCCTGATCACCGGCTGGCACGAGCCAGAGGCCTCGCACCTCCAGCTGCTCCGCGCCGCCGCCGGCGACGAGCTCCTCGACCGCTCCTATGCGGCCGCGATCAGGCACGGCTACCTGTGGCACGAGTTCGGCGACAGCCACCTCATCCTTCCCTGATGCACCGTCCCCGACTCGTCGGGATCAACCACGTCGCCCTCGAGGTGGGCGACATCGACGAGGCGCTCGCCTTCTACGGGCAGCTTTTCGATCTGGACGTCCACGGGCGCTCCGCGAACGCTGCGTTCCTCGAGATCGGCGACCAGTTCGTCGCGCTGATGAAGGGTCGCGTGCAGCCGCCCGACCGGGCGCGCCACTTCGGCCTCGTCGTCGACGACAGGGAAGCGACCCGCCGCGCCCTCGAGGCCGCCGGCGCCGAGATCCTGCCCGGCCGGTTCCTCGACTTCCTCGATCCCTGGGGCAACCGCGTCCAGGTGGTGCAGTACGACCAGATCCGGTTCACGAAGACCGGCGAGGTCCTCCGGGGAATGGGCCTCGACCTGGGCAAGAGCGAACGGGCCCTGGCGGAGCTGAAGGAAAAGGGCCTCGCCTAGTAGTCCTCCAGCTTCCGCCGCTCCTGGTCGACCCACGAGAGCCCGCCGATCGCCACGATTCGCCGCTCGGCCACGGGAGCCGAGTTTACGGACCGCCGGCAGCGGTACCGGACGCCCGTGCCCGAGCTCGGCTACGCGCTCTCCTCCGAGGAGCATCCGCCGAAACACCTCGTCCGCAACGCGCAGGCGGCGGAGGAGGCGGGCTTCACCTTCGCCCTCGTCTCCGACCACTACCACCCGTGGATCGACAAGCAGGGCCACAGCCCGTTCGTCTGGAGCGTGATCGGCGGGATCGCGCAGGCGACGCAACGGCTCCGGCTGGGCACCGGCGTCACCTGCCCGACGATCCGGATCCACCCCGCGATCGTCGCCCAGGCCGCCGCCACCTCCGCCGCGAGAGCGAGGAGCAGGCGCGCAAGACGGTGCACGAGATCTGGCCGAACGCCGGCCTGGGCGGCGCGCTCAGCCAGGAGCTCGCGACCCGGGCCCACTACGAGGCCGCCGCCGAGCTCGTCTCCGAGGACGATGTCGCCGCGTCCGTCGTCTGCGGCCCCGATTCGGAGCGGCATCTCGAGCGATCCGCGCCTACGAGGGACGCCGGCTTCGACCACGTCTACGTCCACCAGATCGGGCCGGACCAGGACGGCTTCCTGCGCTTCTACGAGCGCGAGATCATTCCGAGGCTCTCGGCCGGCAAGGACGGCCGCACCGGCAAAGCCGGCACGGCCTCTATTGTCGGCGTCGCAAGCGAGGGCAAGGACGGCCGCACCGGCAAAGCCGGCACGGCCTCTATTGTCGGCGTCGCAAGCGAGCGCCTTCGGGCTCGACGCGCTCGAAGCCCGCCAACCCCTCGCGCGCGCGAGCAGCTCCTCGCAGACCCGCCGCGTGTACACGAGCGCGGGAGCGACGAAGACCGCGATCCGGAAGAACCAGAGCTGCTGGACGTACGGGATCTGGAAGTGCACCGAGATCTGGTCGGCCGAGCCGGCGACGAAGATCACCGCGACCCACGTGAAGAACGCCGCCCCGACGGCGGTCCGCCACGGAACGTCCCGGGGCCGGTCGAGCAGCTCGTGCCTGGCCCGGTCGCCGGTGATCCGGCGCTCGATCGCCGGCGACGCGTAGAGCAGGCCGAAGACGACGAGCGGGAAGAGGGCGCCGTCGAAGAACGGGGTCCGGACGATCGTGTAACCGAGCACGTGGAGCTCGAGCGGCGGCATCAGGCGGAGGCCGCCGATCAGCCAGCCCAGGTACCAGTCGGGCTGCGCTCCGTTCGTCGCCTCATAGGTGTGGTAGGGGCCCCACAGCCAGATCGGGTTGATCTGGACGAGTCCGCCGAGCAGGAAGACGACCGCGGTCACCGCGAGCAGCAGCGCCGTCGAGCGCAGCGCATATGCGGGCCAGAGCGGCGTCCCGACCACGTTCCGCTCCGTCCGGCCGCGGCCCGGGAACTGGGTGTGCTTCTGGCGCGCGATGATCGCCAGGTGGATCGAGACGAGGAGCGCGATCGCGATCGGCAGCAGGAGCACATGGAGGATGTAGAGCCGCGAGATGAACTCCTCGCCGCCGGGGAAGCTCCCGCCGCAGACGAGGGTCGCCAGCCAGGGCGCCGACGACCGGGACGGAGAGCAACACGCTGTAGCCGATTGCGAGGCCCATCCCGGAGAGCAGGTCGTCGGGAAGCGAGTAGCCGACGTAGCCCTCGACGACCGCGAGCGCGAGCATCGTCACGCCGACGGCCACGTTGACGTCGCGCGGCCTGCGAAACGCCCCCGTGTAGAAGATCCGCAGCAGGTGGAGGACGATCGCGGCGAGGAAGAGATTGGCCGCCCAGTGATGGGCCTGCCTAACCAACAGGCCGGCCTTGGTCTCGTTCGAGAGCTGCACGTCGAGAGGTAGGCCTTGGCCACCTCCTGGCCGCGCAGCGGGGTGTAGCTCCCGCGGTAGATCTCGTGCGCGTAGCTCGGCGTGAAGAAGAACGTCAGGCAGACGCCGGTCGCCACGAAGGACGACGAAGCAGTAGAGCGCGATCTCGGCGAGCATGAACGACCAGTGGTCGGGGAAGACGTAGCGCAGGGTTTTGCGCAGCAGCGGGGCGCCGCCGAGGCGGTGTCGACGAACCTGACGGCACCTCGGATCAGCTCTTCCGCACCCCCCAACAGGACGGCCCGACGCGGCCGGAGAAGTCTCCGGCGGCGACCAGGTTCCCCTCGCCGTCGATCGCCAGCGGGAGCTGAGGGAGCGCGCGGTCGGCCGGGCCGAAGATCCGGTGGCCTCCGCGGGTGACGTCGAAGGTCGAGTAGTGGCAGGGGCAGACGAGCGCCGGCCCGGGCGACCGCGCCCGGTAGAGCGGGTACCGGAAGAGCGCGACCGCGCAGCCGGCGTGGGTGCAGATCTTCGAGAAGGCGAGGATCGCGGGAGGTCACCTCGAACTCGATCTCCCTGTGCGCGGGGACGACCAGGACGGCGGGTCGCGCGGGCTTGCCGACGACGCTCCTGCCGCCGGGGTAGTCGAACCGCCACTGCCAGTCGAAGGCGGTGATCCGGATCCGCAGCTTCGGGCTCGCGGCGAGCGGGTCGACGCGAGACTCGGTGTGGAAGGTGGCGGCGACGAGCCCGGCGGCGATCGTCGCGAGTACGACCGCGTAGACCGACTCGCCGACCTTGGCCTCGCTGCGATCGCTCGGCACGCCGCCCCGACCGCGCCGATAGCGCGCGCGAGGGCGAAGACGACGATCCCGAGCACGATCGCCGTGACGCCGACCGTGAGCCACTCGTAGATGGAGAAGAGACCCCCGAACTTGTGGCGCGTGTCGGTCACGGACGGTTTGGCAGTACCCTCGCCGCGATCCGTTCAACCACGCGGGACCTGCGGTATCGTGCATAGGCGATGCCTAGGCAAAGCTATCCGGTCGGGGAGGCGGCTCGGCTCCTCGGCGTCAGCGTGGACACCCTGCGCCGCTGGGACCGGCAGGGCCGGATCAAGACGCACCGCGACCCGGCGAACCGGCGCCGGGTGCCTGCCACGGAGGTCGAGCGCCTGCGCCGGCGCGCCGCTCCCGGTGAGCTGTCGGCGCGAAACCGGCTCTCCGGGACCGTTCAGAGCGTAGAGGTCGACGGACTGCTCGCGCAGGTCGAGCTCGCGGCCGGACCCTTCCGCGTGCTCGCCGTGATCACGCGTGAGGCGGCCGAGGAGCTCGGCCTCGAGCCGGGGATGTCGGCGACGGCGGTGGTCAAGGCGACCTCCGTCCTGATCGAGCGATGAGGGGGGCGGCCGCGCTCACTGCAGCGGCGCTGCTCCTACTCGCCGGCTGCAGCGGAGGCGGGGGCAAGCTCCGAGTCGACGCCGCCTCGTCGCTGACCGAGGTCTTCCGGCAGCTCGACCCGAATGCGGAGTTCGACTTCGCCGGCTCGGACGAGCTCGCGTTCCAGCTCGAGCAGGGGGCGAAGGCAGATGTCTACGCCTCCGCCAGCCCGAAGTACCCGGACCGGCTCTACCGCGAGAAGCTGGTGGAGCGTCCGCGTGTCTTCGCCACGAACTCGGTCGTGCTGATCGTTCCGCGTGGCAATCCAGGCCGCGTAACGGAGCTCGGCTCGCTGATGCGGCCCTCGGTCAAGCTCGTCCTGGGCGCCGACGGCGTCCCTGTCGGCGACTACACGCGCAAGATCCTCGACCGCTTCTGCCGGTCGACCTTCCAGCCGAAGGCGAAGTGTCCCGCCGCCCGGATCGTCAGCAAGGAGCAGGACGTGAAAGGGGTCGTCTCCAAGGTCGCGCTCGGCGAGGCGGACGCGGGGTTCGTCTACGCAACCGACGTCAAGCCGGTCGCCGGGAAGGTGCGCACGCTTCGGATCGCCCCCTCGCTCCAGCCCACGGTCGAGTACGAGCTCGCGGTCGTGCGCGGCGCGAAGCACGGCCGGCAGGCGGAGAGATTCGTCGCGCTGGTCACGGGCGCGCGCGGGCGGCGGGCGCTGCGTGAGGCTCGCTTCGGGCTGCCGTGAGACGAGCGTTCGACCTCTCCCTCGCAGTCGCGGGCGCGCTCGCGCTGACGTTCCTCCTCCTGCCGCTGCTCGCGCTCTTCCTCCAGGTGTCTCCGGAAACGCTCGTGCACGAGCTCGGGAGCAAGGTCGCCGGCGACGCGCTCCTCGTCAGCCTCGAGACGAGCGCGATTGCGAACGCGCTCATCCTCGCCGTCGGCACCCCGGCCGCCTACCTGCTCGCGACCCGGCGCTTCCGCGCGCGCGAGCTGGTCCTGACCGCGATCGACCTGCCCCTCGTCCTGCCGCCTGCCGTCGCCGGGATCGCGCTCCTCGCCGCCTTCGGGCAGCGCAACGGCCTGCTCGGCGGCACGCTTTCGGCGTTCGGCGTAAGCGTGGCGTTCACGCAGGCCGCGGTCGTGCTCGCCGTGATCTTCGTGGCGAGCCCCTTCTACCTGCGCCAGGCGATCGCCGCCTTCGCCTCGGTCGACCCCGACCTCCTCGCCGCCTCCCGCACGCTCGGCGCAGGGTCCTTCCGCACCTTCCGCCGGGTCGCCCTTCCGCTCGCCGCGCCGGGCCTCGGTGTCGGCTCGTCGCTCGCCTTCGCGCGCGGCCTCGGCGAGTTCGGCGCGACGATCATGTTCGCGGGCAGCGTGCAGGGCCAGACGCAGACGCTGCCGCTCGCCATCTACGCCGAGCTCGACCAGGACTTCGACGCCGCGATCGCGATCGGCGCCCTGCTCGTGCTCGTCAGCGCCGCCGTCCTCCTCGCCGTCAAGCTCCTTCCCTCGTGGACCCGCTCCGGCTCGATCTCTCCCGTCCCCTTCGCTCCTTCGCGCTCGAGCTAGCGCTTGAGGTCGGCGAGGAGCCGGTGGCGCTCGTCGGGCCCTCCGGCGCGGGCAAGACGACCCTGCTGCGCGCGGTCGCCGGGCTCGTGCGACCGGAGCGCGGCCGGATCTCCGCCGGCGAGACGTGGTTTGACTCCGAGCGCGGGATCGATCTGCCGCCGGAGCGCCGTTCGGTCGGGCTCGTCTTCCAGGACTACGCGCTCTTCCCGCACCTCTCGGTCGAGGAGAACGTGCGCTTCGGCGCGTCCGGGCCGGTCGGGGAGACGCTCGAGCGGCTCGGGATCCGGGAATTGGCCGGCGTACGACCGCGGGAGCTCTCGGGCGGCGAGCGCCAGCGGGCCGCGCTCGCCCGCGCGCTCGCCCGAGAGCCCTCGGTGCTGCTCCTGGACGAGCCCCTGGCCGCGCTCGACGCGCGCACGCGTGTCGAGGTGCGCTCGTACCTGCGGAGCCTCCTGCGGGAGCTGGGCCTGCCGACGCTGCTCGTCACGCACGACTACGCCGACGCGGTCGCGCTCGCCTCCCGCGTCGGCGTCCTCGTCGCAGGCCGCCTCGTCCAGCTGGGCACCCCGAAGGAGCTGCTGACCGCTCCGGCGACGCCGTTCGTCGCCGACCTCGTCGGCGGCAACCTCCTCTTCGGCCAGGCGTCGCGCCGCGGCGACGGGCTGACGGAGGTCGTGCTCGAGGACGGCACCCGCGTGCTCTCGACCGACGAGGGCCGCGGCGAGGTCGCCCTGCTCGTCTACCCCTGGGAGATCACGCTCTCGCGAGCCGCAGGCGACGACTCGAGCCGAAACCACGTCCACGGCGTGATCGAGGAGCTCGTCCCGCTGGCCAATCGCGTCCGCGTCCGCGTCGGCCCGCTGACCGCCGAGGTGACCGCTGCCTCGGCCGAGCGGCTCGGTCTGCGCGTCGGAGAGCGCGTGGTGGCGAGCTTCAAGGCGACCGGCGCGCGCCTCCTCGGCTCTCGCTAGGCTGGCGCGGCCGGGGTGCCCCTCGCGGGGCTGAGATCACACCCGCATGACCTGATCCGGGTAATGCCGGCGGAGGGAGCGATGGACGCACGAACGCCGAACTGGGGAATCACGCCCGTGCCGGAGCGGCTCCGCGTGCTCGGCCTCTTCGACACGACGTTGCTCTGGACGAACCTCGGCATCTCGCTGCTCGTCCTCGTGCTCCCCGCGTACTTCGACCTCTCGCTGAAGGACGCGCTCGCCGCGACCCTCGTCGGCGGCGTGATCGGCAACAGCATGCTCGGGATCGCCGCCCTCGTCGGCGCGGACGGGCGCGTTCCGACGATGGTGCTCCAGCGCGCGCCGCTCGGGCAGCGCGGCTCCTACATCGCCACCGTGCTCAACATCCTCCAGTGTCTCGGCTGGGCGATCTTCGAGCTGATCGTGATCGCGACCGCGGCGGGCCTGCTCACCGACAAGCTCTTCGGCTTCGAGGCGATCTGGGTCTGGAAGCTCGTCTTCGGCGGGATCGCGACGCTGCTCGCGCTGCTGGGGCCGATCGGCTTCGTTCGCCGCTTCGTGCGCAAGTTCGCGATCTGGGCGGTCGCCGCGTCGATCGTCTACCTCGCATGGTGGATCGTGGACGGGGCGAATATCGGCCGGCTCTGGTCGCACGGCGGCGTCCACCACGGCTCGTTCTGGCTCGCCGTCGACACCGTCGTCGCGGTGACGGTCTCCTGGGCGCCGCTCGTCGCCGACTACACGCGCTTCTCGCGCGACCGCCGGAGCGGGTTCTTCGGCGTCGGGATCGGCTACCTGCTGCCGACGCTGTTCCAGTTCGGGTTCGGCTCGATCCTCGTCCTCTCGCGCGGCGTCGATCCGGCGCACCCGGAGCTGATCCTGACGGCGATCGCGGGCGGCGGCGCCGCGGCGGCGCTCGCGCTCCTCGCGCTGACGGTCGACGAGACGGACGAGGCGTTCGCAAACGTCTACTCGGCCGCTGTCTCCGTCCAGAACCTCTTCCCGCGCGTCTCCCAGCGAGTCCTCATCGTCTGCGTCTCGATCGCCGCGACGGCGGGCGCGCTGGCGATCGACATGCGCAGCTACCAGCGGTTCCTCCTCCTCCTCGGCGCGGTCTTCGTGCCGCTCCTCGGCGTTCTCGTCGCTCACTGGCTGCTCGCGGGAGCGCACTACACGCCGCGCGACATCTTCGAGGGGCCGGTCGTCCGTCCCGGCTCGATCGCCGCCTGGGCCGCGGGCTTCTTCCTCTACGAATGGCTCTACCAGCCGGCCGATCTCGGCTTCTGGACCCGGCTGCTCCACCACCTGCCGACGCCCTCGTACCAGATCGGCGCGTCGCTGCCGAGCTTCGTGGTCGCGTTCCTGCTGACCGGCGTGGCCGCGAAGTTAGGCTCGGCGTATGCCCTCGCTCGCGGTCGTCGGGAACCTCTCGCGCGACCTCGTTGACGGGGGCCCGCCGCGGGTCGGCGGGGCTCCGTTTCACGCGGCCCGGGCGCTGCGGGTGCTCGGCAGACGTGCCCTGGTGGTGGCGAAGTGCGCCGAGGCCGACCGCCGGGAGCTGCTGTTGCCGCTGATCGCACTCGGTGTGCCGGTGCTCTGGCGCGGCGGTTCCTCCACGGCGACCTTCTCCTTCCGCTACGAGGGCGACCGGCGCGCGATGACCGTCGACGAGCTCGGCGACCCGTGGAGCCCGGCCGAGGTGCGCGAGCTCGGCCGCGCGCGCTGGGTGCACGTGGGCGCGCTCGCCCACTCCGACTTCCCGGCCGAGACGCTCGCCGAGCTGGCGCGCGGCCGGCGGGTGTCGCTCGACGGGCAGGGGCTCGTGCGGCCGGCGCGGACGGGGCCGCTCGAGCTCGACGCCGACTACGACCCGGAGGTTCTGCGACACGTCTCCGTCCTGAAGCTGGCCGAGGAGGAGGCGCGGGTCGTGGTCGGCGAGCCGACGGAGGAGTCGCTCCGCTCGCTCGGCGTCCCCGAGGTGGTCGTCACGCTGGGGTCGCGCGGCTCGCTCGTGTTCGCGGAGGGCCGGCTCGAGCAGGTGGTGGCGGCGCCGGTCGGGGGCCGGATCGACCCGACTGGCGCCGGCGACGCCTTCGCCGCGGCGTATCTCGCCTCGCGCCAAGGCGGGCATGCGCCAGCGGCGGCGGCGAGACGTGCGAACGCCCTCGTGGCGGCCTTGCTCGAAGGACGACTGCGGTGAGGGCGCTCGTCCAGACGGCCGACGGGGTGTTCGAGGTCGACCTGGAGGAGGAGCAGGTGATCGGGCTCGACGCGGAAGCGCGTCTGGAATCGCATGGGCCCGAGGTGGGGCTACCGCGGGTGATTGCGACGGCGGCGTCCGGCTCGACGGTCGTCGCGGTCGTCGACCGCCGCCCGCCGCTCGCCGTCTCGCACGACGCCGGGCTCACGTGGCGCGAGGCCGGCGGCGGCCTCCCGGCAGGCCGAGCCGTGGCGATCGCGGAGGACAACCCCGACCTCGTCCTCTACGCCGCCCGCAACCGCCTCTACCTCTCGACCGATGGCGGCCGGTTCTGGCGAGCCCTGGTTCTCGAGCTCCCCGCGATCGAAGCGGTCGCTGTTGCAGTCGACACCTAGGGACTAGGCTCCTTGAAGACAACGATGACCTGTCCGACGTGTGGCACCGAAAACGAGGCGGGGCGGAAGTTCTGCGGCGAGTGCGGAAGCGCTCTCGCAGCTCCGTGTCCGGCGTGCGCGGCACCGAACGCGCCCGGGACGAAGTTCTGCGGCGAGTGCGGCGCGAGCCTCGTGGAGGGCAAGGCCGCGACGGCTCCGGAGTACACCGCCGAACGGCGACTCGTGTCGGTGCTCTTCGTCGACCTGGTCGGCTTCACGGCCGCGTCGGAGAGCCGAGACGCCGAGGAGACGCGCGAGCTGTTGACGCGCTACTTCGAGTTGGCGCAGACGACGATCTGCTGGTCGGCGAGGCGACGAAACGCGCTTCCGAGGCCGCAGTTGCGTTCGACGATGCCGGTGTCCACGAGCTCAAGGGCAGAGCAGACGCCGTCCACCTCTGGCGCGCGCTGCGTGTCGTCGCCGGTGCGCGAGGCTCGCTGAGGTCGACGGGGCTCGAGTCGCCCTTCGTCGGCCGGGACCGCGAGTTGCGGCTCGTCAAGGAGCTCTTCCACGCCTCGGCCGAGGAGGGCCGCGCCCAGCTCGCGCTCGTCTCGGGCATCGCCGGGATCGGTAAATCACGGCTCGCCTGGGAGTTCGAGAAGTACGTTGACGGGCTCGCCGCGGACGTCTTCTGGCACCGGGGCCGGTGCCTCTCGTACGGAGACGGGATCGCCTACTGGGCGCTGGCCGAGATGGTGCGCATGCGTTGCGGAATCGCCGAGGACGAGGACGTCGACCCGGCGCGCGAGAAGCTGCGGCTCGCGCTCGACGAGTACATCACGAACGCCGACGAGCGCCGCTGGGTCGAGCCCCGGCTCGCGCACCTGCTGGGAATCGAGGAGGGGATGCCGGGTGATGAGGAGAACCTGTTCTCGGCCTGGCGAATCCTGTTCGAGCGGCTGGCGGAGCAGCGTCCGACGATCCTCGTCTTCGAAGATCTTCAGTGGGCGGACACCGGGCTGCTCGACTTTCTGGAGTACCTGCTCGAATGGTCGCGCAGCCATCCGCTCTTCGTGCTTGCCCTGGCTCGGCCGGAATTCGCCGAGAAGCGCTCCGCGTGGGCCGGCAAGCGCAGCTTCACGCAGCTCTATCTCGAGCCGCTGACCCCGGCGGCGATGGACGAGCTGCTGACGGGGCTCGTGCCGGGGCTACTCGACGACCTGCGCCGGCGAATTCTCGAACGCGCCGAGGGGGTGCCCCTGTACGCGGTGGAAACGGCCCGCATGCTGCTCGACCGTGGCCTGCTGACGAGGGACGGCGCCGTCTATCGACCGACCGGACCGATCGAGCAGCTCGAGGTGCCCGAGTCGCTTCACGCGCTCGTAGCCGCCCGGCTCGACGGGCTGACGCCGGAGGAGCGGCGGCTGGTGCAGGACGGCGCTGTGCTCGGCAAGACCTTCACGAAGCAGGGGCTGAGCTCGATGACGGGCATTCCGGCCGACGAGTTGGAGCCGCTGCTCGCCTCGCTGCTCCGGAAGGAAGTCCTCTCCGTCCAGGCCGACCCGCGCTCGCCCGAGCGTGGCCAGTACTCCTTCCTCCAAGACATCGTCAAGCGCGTCGCCTACGAGACGCTGGCGCTTCGCGAGCGGAAGGCGAAGCACCTCGCGGCCGCCCGGTTCCTGCTCACGCTCGGGGGCGACGAGGACGAGTTCGTCGAGGTCGTCGCCGCCCATTACATCGACGCGCTGGAGGCGGCGCCCGAAGCTCCGGACGCCGAGGAGATCCGAACGCAGGCGCGAGAGATGCTCATCCGTGCGGCCGAGCGGGCAGCCTCGCTGGCGGCGGACTCGGAGGCGCAGCGGTCGTTCGAGCGCGCGGCCGAGCTCGAAGACGACCACCTCGCGCGCGCAGAGCTCTACGAACGGGCCGGCGGCATGGCCCGCATCGGCGCACGTGGAGACGACGCGAAGCGGTGCTTCGAGCTGGCGATCGCGCTCTTTACAGACGCCGACGCGACGCACCCGGCGGCGCGCGTCGAGGCCAGGCTGGCGGAGGTGATGTGGGATCTCGGCCGGCTCGAGGAGGGCGTCGAGCGGATGAACACGGCGTTCGAGCTCCTCGCGCGTGAGGAGCCGGACGCCGACCTGGCCGCTCTCGCCGCTCAGCTCGGACGGTTCATGCACTTCGCCGGACACCGGGACGTGCCGATGCAGCGGCTCGAGGTCGCGCTCGAGGTAGCCGAGAACCTCATGCTCCCGGAGATCCTCGCACAGGCGCTGACGACCAAGGCGGTCGTGTTGACCAGCTTGCACGGGCGCTGGAACGAGGGCCTTGCCCTCCTGCGCTTCGCGCTGGAGACGGCGCTCGAGCACGACAAGCCATCAGCCGCACTGCGGGCCTCGTACAACCTTGCCGACCAGCTCGCTCAGGTCGACCGCTACGGCGAGGCGGCGAACACGGTGCGCGACGGACTCGCCCAGGCACGCCGGGTCGGCAACCGTTACTGGGAGCTCGCGTTTCTCGGCCAGCTCTACCCATTCTTGGCGCTTGGCGAATGGGACGAGGCGCTCTACACCGCCATCGGCAGCAACCGTGGACGGCTCGAGGACGTTGCGCAGACTCTGGACCGGTTTGGGGCGATGGCGACCTCGGCCGACGTCCAGGAACGGTCGGCGTATCAGGCCGGTCTGGCCCGGCTCTTCCTCGCGCAGGAACGGCCGCTCGAGGCGCTCGACGCCGCCGAGCGCGCGTTCCAGGCGCGCGGGCAATTCGGCTTCGGGGCAGAGAGCGTCAAGGAGGCCTTCGTCACAGCCTGCGAAGCCGCGTTGGCACTCGGAGACCGGGACAAGCTCACCGAGCTAATCGCAGTCGTCGACGCGCTTGCGCCCGGCCGCGCGACGCACTTCATGCGCGCAACCGGCTTGCGCTTCCGTGCGCACCTCGCCGGCGACGAAGAGGCCGAAACGGCTGACCGGCTGTTCCGCGGCTCCCTCGCGCTCTTCCAGGAGCTCGCAATGCCCTTCTCCCTCGCGGTCGTGCAGGTCGAGTACGCCGAATGGCTGGCCGAGCAAGCTCGTGCCGACGAGGCTACGCCGCTGCTGGCCGAGGCTCGTGAGACCTTCGAGCGGCTCGAGGCGGCGGCCTGGCTGGAACGGACCGAGGCGGGAGAGCTGGGGCCTCGAGCCGAAGTCCCTGCCTAGGGGAGCCGGAACTCCCCGCGGGCGACGATGACCGCGCTGCCGCCGACCTCGACGCGGTCGATCTGCTCTGTCGAGCCCTCGGCTATCGCGTAAAGCGTCGACGGGCGGCCGATCTCGGCGCCTTGTGAGATCTCGATCTCCTCGCCGAACCCGGTCCGGCCGTGGCGGGCGAGGTGCACTGCCAGCGGCCCGGCGGCCGAGCCCGTCGCCGGGTCCTCGGGCACGCCGCCGCCCGGCGCGAACATTCGCGTCTTCCAGCGCTTCCCCGAGCCGGCGAAGCAGTTCGTTCCCATCAGGCCCCGCAGGCGCGAGAGCGCACCGAGGTCGGGCTGCAACGCCGAAACCTCGGCCCCGGATGCGAGAGCGACGTAGACGTGGTGAATCCCGTTGTCGTAGGCCTCGACCGGCAGCTCCGAGCGCTCGATTCCGAGAGCGGCCAGCAGCGCCGCTTCGTCTGCGTACGGCTCCCACGTCGGGACCGGCTGCTCCATCCGGCCGAACACGACCCGGTCCTGCTCCCGCTCGAGCGCCACCGGTACCACGCCGGCGCCGGTCTCGAGCCGGATCTCAGGAAGCTGGAGCGGCGCCGCGAGCACGAACGCCGTCCCGAGAATCGGATGCCCCGCGAACGGGAGCTCGGCGGCCGGCGTGAAGATCCGGATCCGCGCGTGCCCGCCCTCCTCCGGCTTGAAGACGAAGACCGTCTCGCTGTAGTTCAGCTCGCGCGCGAGCGGCTGGAGCATCTCGTCCGGAATCTCGCGCGCGTCCGTGAAGACGGCGAGCTGGTTCCCGGTCAGCGGCGTGTCGGTGAAGACGTCGACGACGACGTAGCGAAACGTCCGCACGGGGCGAGCGTACCTTGGCGCCGGGTTGCCCCGGCGCTTGCGGCGGCGGTGACGACGTGCGACTACCGCTCGGCGCAAGCTTCGACCCCCGGCCAACTATCCTCAGGGCCGTGCAGCTCTACCTGGTGCGCCATGCGAAGGCCGCCTCGGGCGACCCCGACGAGCTCAGGCGGCTGACGCCGGAAGGTCGCGCCGCGGCACGCAAGCTCGGGCGGCGGCTCGCCTCCGAGGGCGTGCGACCCGATGCCGTGCTGACGAGCCCGCTCCTGCGCGCACGAGAGACCGCCGCCGAGCTGGCGAAGCCGGCCGGCCTCGAGCCGGAGCCGGATGAGCGCCTGGCTCCCGGCGCGAGCGCCGAAGACGTCAGGGCCGCGGCCGGTGAGCGCGGGGGCCGGACCGTCGTCGTGGTCGGCCACCAGCCGGACTGCGGCCGGATCGCCGCAGCCCTGACCGGCGGCCCGGAACCGGCGTTCCCGCCCGCCGGGATGCTGGCGATCGACCTCCCGGAATGACGGCGATCGCCGTCCGTGAGCTGCGCAAGTCGTACGGCGCGGTCGAGGCGCTGCGCGGGATCGACTTCGAGGTCGCCCGCGGAGAGGTCTTCGGCCTGCTCGGCCCGAACGGCGCAGGCAAGACGACGACCGTCGAGATCCTCGAGGGCTACCGCAGGCGGGACGGCGGCTCGGTCGAGGTGCTGGGAACCGACCCAGCGGCCGC
>WNGE01009508.1_pt2 | contig 29192 bp, 26 predicted proteins | sample 5400651 | NCBI WGS metagenome assembly WNGE01 (sample SAMN13153370, study PRJNA577476) | soil metagenome | isolation source: 60 cm soil or saprolite under grassland replicate 2 | place: USA:California | collected 2016-06-15
TGCGGGGCCGACGCCTGAGCCGTGGAATTCTGCCTTGGTAGCGACTCTTAAGAGGCAGTATGGCTCCGGAATCCGTGAGGCCAGCACCTACCTCGGCCAGAACTATATGGTGGTGGATCCGTCCTTAATTCCGGAATTCTTGCAGGTTCTGCGCGATCAGGAGCAGTTCGATTATTGCGTAGACGTCACCGCCGTCCATTATCCGCAACGCGAGAAACAGTTCGAGCTAATCTGGATTCTCTACTCCTTCACGCGCAACGAGCGGATTCGGGTGAAGACCCTGATCGCGGATGGGGAGACCGTGCCCAGCTCTGTTCCGATCTGGCCGGCAGCCAACTGGCTGGAGCGGGAAGTCTATGACATGTTCGGGATTCGCTTCGAGGGACATCCCGATCTGAAACGCATTCTGCTGCCCGACGGTTGGAAAGGCCATCCGCTGCGCAAGGATTACGGCATTATTCAACAAGACAACGAGTGGGTGCAGATTAACCTGGGGATCGAGAGCGGCCAATGACGGATCGCAGCTCGCCTTTGGAACTGGAGCAGGCCGACAAGACCTTTCTCGATTCCAACGAGCTCATTATCAATATGGGCCCGCAGCATCCGGCCACGCACGGCGTGCTGCGCGTGATTTTGAAACTGGATGGCGAAAAAGTTCTCGGCACGGAATGCGTCATCGGTTATCTGCACCGCGGGGTAGAGAAGATCGCCGAAAACCGCACCTATACGATGTTCAATCCATACGTCGACCGCATGGACTATGTCGCCGCGGTGTCGAATGGATTAGGTTATTGCGAGGCCGTTGAAAAACTGCTGAACGTTGAAGCTCCTGCGCGCGCGAAATACATCCGCGTAATTCTCACCGAGCTGAATCGGCTGGCCAGCCACATGCTCTGGCTGGGGACGCATGCGCTCGACATCGGCGCTATTACGCCGCTTTTCTATACTTTTCGCGATCGGGAAGAGATCCTCAAAATTTTCGAAAAATATTGCGGCGCGCGCCTGACCACTCATGCTTTCCGCATCGGCGGATGCCAGTACGAAACGTACGAGGGATTCGAGGAGGACGTAAAGAAGTTTCTGAAGTTCGTCACGCCGAAAATTGATGAATATGAAGAGCTGCTGACCACGAATCGCATCTGGGTGGAGCGCACCAGAGGCGTGGGGTTCCTCTCGGCGGCAGATTGCAGGGCGCTCGGCGTGACCGGCCCGGTGCTGCGCGCCAGCGGCGTGAAATGGGATTTGCGCAAAGCGCAGCCGTACGCTGCTTACTCAGATTTCGACTTTGAAATTCCCACCGGACAGAACGGCGATACCTACGACCGGTACATTGTCCGCATGCAGGAGATGCGCCAATCGCTCCGCATTATCGAGCAAGCGGTTGGGAAAATTCCCGACGGCCCGATCATGGCCAAAGTGCCCAAAGTCATGAAGCCGCCGGTGGGCGAGATCTACCACTCCATTGAAGCTCCCAAAGGCGAGCTGGGATATTTCATCGTGAGCGATGGTTCTACGCAGCCGTATCGAGTGCGTGTGCGGCCGCCATCGTTTGTTAATTTGCAAGCCTTAGACCAGATGGTCCGCGGTCAATTGGTCGCCGACGTGATTGCCGTAATCGGCACGCTCGATATCGTGCTCGGCGAGGTGGATCGCTGATGCTCGATTACATCACCTCATATCTCAAGAGCGATACCACTCCGGGGCAGGCGGGAAATTTTCTCTGGGCCTTCATCTACATTCTTCTGATTTTCCTGGGCCTGTCCGTGGCGGTGATTGCGATGAACTGGCTGGAGCGCAAAATTCTCGCCCACATGCAGGTACGCCTTGGTCCAATGCGCGTAGGCCCGCATGGCCTGCTTCAGCCGATTGCAGATGCACTCAAGCTCTTAATCAAAGAAGACATCATGCCGGCCGAGGCTGATCCTATCGTTTTCTGGATCGCTCCTCTCATCGTGGTGATTACTTCTTTTACGGTATTCATCGTTGTTCCTTTTGGTCCGACCCATGCCGTCACAGATATGAATATCGGCGTGCTGTTCATGCTGGGAGTGTCGTCGCTGAGTGTTTTAGGAATCGTAACCGCCGGGTGGGCTTCGAATTCACACTATCCGCTGATCGGCGCATTGCGTTCCAGCGCGCAGATGGTTTCTTACGAGATCGCCATGGGCCTAGCCGTAATTTCAGCGATCTTGATGACAAGCCTGAACACGGAGGGCACGGGAACGCTGAGCATGATCGGCATCGTGCAGGCGCAGCAGGCGCAGCAGACTTGGTTTATTTTCAAATTTTTCCCGCTGGGACTTATCGCATTTTTCGTCTTTGCGGTTGCCATGGTCGCCGAAACCAATCGCGCGCCATTCGACTTGCCAGAAGCAGAATCTGAGCTGACTGCCGGTTTTCATACCGAGTATTCGGGCTTCCGCTGGTCATTATTTTTCCTGGCAGAGTACTCGGCGATGATCGCGGTTTCATCGATTGCAGTCACGCTGTGGCTGGGCGGATGGATGCGTCCATTCCCGCACTGGCTCACGGGCGACACGTGGGACCTGGTGTTCTCGCTGTTCCCGGGCGTCACATTTGTGCTTTTGGCTTTGATGACGTTCTACAGCACCATCCGCATGCCGAAACATCCGTACTTCCGCGTTCAGACCATCGGGCTTGCTGGGTTCGGCGCAGTGCTGGGGCTGATCGGTCTGGCTCTGTTCATGCCGCCGGTACGCGATCGCATTCAGGATATTTATTGGTTCGCAATTAAAGTTGCCGGCTTCATGTATCTCTACATTTGGTATCGCGGGACGTTTCCGCGCTACCGCTTCGATCAGTTGATGAGAGTGGGATGGAAGGTGTTACTGCCCATTGGATTGGGCGTGCTGATTGTGACGGGAATTTTAGGAGTGGTGTTGTAGGAATTCGATGTCATTCTGACGCTGAGCGCAGCGAAGCGGGAAGAATCTATGCATTCCCAAAATGCATAGATCCTTCGAGGCCTGAAGGCCTCTCAGGATGACAAGTGGGAAACTTAATGCAGCCTGTAGCCACAACATTTTTCTTTTACTTTCTGTCCGCGGTCACGGTAATCAGCGGCGTGATGGTGATCACTCGCCGCAACCCGGTGCATTCCGCGTTGGCGCTGATTCTCGCCTTGCTGGGGCAGGCGGGGCTGTACTTGATGCTCTATGCCCCATTCGTCGCCGGCGTGCAAATTATTCTTTACGCTGGCGGGATCATGGTGCTTTTCCTATTCGTCATCATGCTGGTGAATATCGAGCGCTCACAAAAAGAAGAGCAGTTCAATAAGCAATGGATTGTGGGAATCGCGGCCGCGCTGGCGCTGGGCGTGCTGTTCGTAGTGGTTTATACAAAAGGGAAGGGCCTTTTCCCAACTACACTTGCGCAATTGCCGGAAACCGACAACACGCAGAGCATTGCGCTCCTTTTATATCGCGATTACATGTTTGCTTTCGAGATCGCATCGCTGCTGTTGTTGGTTGCCATCATCGGGGCGGTGGTGATGGCAAAAAAGAGAATTTGAATTGGCACACACTTTAAAAACTTGTCATTCCGAGCGAAGCGAGGAATCTGCAGTTTTGCGAGTAAGCGACAAACGCGCATTCCTTCTCGTTCTGAGTTGGCCCGATACTTTTAGAAATTAGCGACATGGTTCCTATCGCCACATTGCACTACCTGGTCGTTGCCGCTGCGCTGTTCGTGCTCGGCGTTATCGGCGTGCTAACCCGCCGTAACGTGGTCATCGTTCTGATGTCGATTGAGTTGATTTTGAACGCGGTCAATTTGAATCTGGTGGCGTTTTCGCGGCTCTACGGCTTGCACGGCCAGATATTCGCAATTTTTGTCATTACCGATGCCGCTGCCGAAGCTGCAGTCGGCCTCGGGATTCTTATTGCCTTTTTCCGCAATAAAGAGACAGTGAATGTGGATGAGGTGGATCTGTTGAAGTGGTGATGTCATTCTGACGCTGAGCGCAGCGACGCAGGAAGAATCTATGCATTCGAAAAATACATAGATCCTTCGCGGCCTGAAGGCCTCTCAGGATGACGGCGATTTAAGGGCCAGGACTAACTACTAAAGAATAAGGAGTGACGATGTCATTCTGACGCTGAGCCCAGCGAAGCGGGAAGAATCTATGCACTCGAAGAAATACATAGATCCTTCGTGGCCTAAAGGCCTCTCAGGATGACATCGATTTATGGGCCGTGACTAAACACTGACGACTGACGACCAGCGACTAACGACAACTAATGCTCTTTCTCGATCACATCTGGCTCATTCCACTGCTGCCGGCATTCGGCGCGACGATGATGTTCTTTTTCGGGCGCAAGCTGCAGAAGCAGGCAGTGGATGTAGTCTGCGTTGGCGTGGTGGTGCTGGCATTTCTGTTGGCCTGCGGTGCGGTTTGGCAGTACACCGGATACGCACACGACAATCCCGGCAAACCATACGAAAAAATTCTTTATACATGGCTTGGCAGTGACACCGGCCATCTGAATTTTGTTAAGAAAGATGGCTCGCCTGCGCCTTTTCACGCCGATGCCGGTTTCCTTCTCGACCCGCTCTCTGCCATCTGGCTGCTGTTCGTCACCGGCGTGGGCATGCTAATCCACATTTACTCAACCGGCTACATGGCTCATGAAGGAGGTTATTACCGGTTTTTCGGATATCTGAATCTGTTCATGTTCTCCATGTTGACGCTGATCCTGGGGAACAACTACGCCGTGCTGTTCGTCGGCTGGGAGGGTGTGGGGCTGTGCTCGTATTTGTTAATAGGATTTTATTTCCATCGCAAATCCGCGAACGACGCTGCCAATAAGGCATTCATCGTAAACCGAATCGGCGATGCCGGTTTCTTGCTGGGCATGTTCACCATCGTCTGGTATTTCGGAACGTTTCGATTTACGGAGATCACGGCACTGGCGCGAGACCCGCAACTGTTCCGTATCGGCGATCCCATCATTACGGCAGCGTGCCTGCTGCTGTTCGTCGGCGCTTGCGGCAAGTCGGCACAGATTCCACTCTATGTCTGGCTGCCCGATGCGATGGAAGGGCCCACGCCGGTTTCGGCTCTGATCCACGCTGCCACCATGGTCACCGCCGGTGTGTACATGGTGGCGCGCTCGAATGCGCTGTTTGTACTGGCGCCAAACGCGATGAAGACGGTCGCCATCATAGGCGCGCTGACCGCGATATTCGCTGCGTCAATCGCTCTGGTGCAGAACGACATCAAGCGTGTGCTGGCATACTCTACCGTTTCCCAGTTGGGATACATGTTCCTCGCGCTCGGCGTTGGCGCCTTTGCGGCGGGCGTGTTTCACGTCTTCACTCACGCGTTTTTCAAAGCGCTGCTGTTCCTCGGCTCAGGCTCAGTGATCCATGCAATGAGCGGCGAGCAGGACATGCGCAACATGGGTGATCTGCACCGGCGCATCCCGGTTACGCACTGGACCATGTTCATCGCAACCTTCGCGATCGCGGGCATCCCTCCGTTCGCCGGGTTTTTCTCGAAAGATGAAATTCTGTGGCAGGCGTGGTCGTCGGAGAAGGGCGCGTATTGGTATCTCTGGCTCATCAGCTACATCACCGCCTTGATGACGGCTTTTTACATGTTTCGCCTGATGTTTCTGACGTTTCATGGCCGACCGCGCATGAGCCATGAGGCAGAGCATCACATCCACGAATCGCCCAAGTCGATGACCGGCCCTCTGGTCGTTCTCGCTTTCTTCTGCCTGTTCGCAGGATTTCTGGGATGGCCGCACAGCCTTGGAGGGAAGAATCGTTTTGAAAGATTTTTGGAGCCGGTGTTCGCCAAAGAGGCGCATGTGCTCGCATCCGAGGGCGAAGCCGGGCAACTGGCGGCTGGAACGAAAGAAGAAGAGCATACCAGCGGGACAGAATATTTCCTGATGTTCCTCTCAGTCGGCGCGGCGGTGGTTGGCTGGGGGATGGCGTGGAGGGCTTATCGCCACGCGGACAAGGGATACGCCGAACCGATTGCGCAGAAGGTTCCGCCTATCTACGACCTGCTCTATAACAAATATTACGTGGATGAAGGCTACGATTACGCTTTCACTGGCCGCCGCAAGATTGGAACTGTGCGGCTCGGCGCGATGGGCTTGGGTGAAGCGTCCTCCTGGTTCGATTCTCGCGTAATCGACGGAACGGTGAATGGCGCAGGATGGATCACGCGCCTGACCGCCACACTTTCTACTTGGTGGGATAAGTGGATTATTGACGGAGTCGGCGTGAATGGCCCCGCGATTCTGGCGCGAATGCTTTCTTATCCGACTCGCCTGTTGCAATGGGGACTTGTACAGTGGTACGCGCTGGTAATGGTCGTCGGGTTAGTAGGATTTGTTGCGTATTACACATGGCACTGAAATCGTAGCGCCGGCCTCTGGCCGGCTGTGGCGAAGGCGTCTCGTCTTCGCATCGGCAGGCGTGACGCCCGCCGGACAGCCGCCGGGACGGCGGCGCTATTTTTAAATATATGCAGAATCACATTCTCTCGATCATTCTTTTCACGCCGCTCGTCGGCGCATTCCTTCTCCTCTTTGTGCCCAAGGAGAACAAAGACGGCATCCGCTGGATCGCGAACATCTTCGCACTGGCGGGCTTTCTGCTGTCGATCCCGCTCGTCGCTTGGTTTTGGCAGCAGCGCTTCGAGCCGGGTTTCAAGTTCATGGAGGGCGCGCCGAACAACTGGATTCCTTCCATCGGCGCGGGCTATGTGCTCGGCATCGATGGCATCTCCTTCTTGCTGATCATGCTGACCACGCTGCTGGGATGGATTTCGATCCTTTCCTCCTGGTCCGCGATCGAGAACCGGGTGAAGTAATACTACATCTGGTTTCTGTTGCTCCATACCGGCATGTTGGGCGTCTTTATGGCGCTGGATTTCTTCTTGTTCTTCGTTTTCTGGGAAGCGATGCTGGTGCCGATGTACTTGCTCATCGGCATCTGGGGTGGCCCTCGGAAACTCTATGCCGCCATCAAATTCTTCCTTTACACACTGCTCGGCTCGGTAGCCATGCTGTTGGCCGTGCTGTTCCTTTATTTCTACAACTACCGTCAGACGGGCGTTTACACGTTCAGCATTGAGGCTCTGTACAAAACCGCTCCGCACATCTTCCACGACCCTGCATACGGCGCGACTTTTGCCATACTGCTGTTCCTGGCATTCTTTCTCGCCTTCGCGATCAAAGTCCCAATGTTCCCCTTCCACACCTGGCTGCCGGATGCGCACGTGGAGGCGCCCACCGCCGGGTCGGTCATCCTGGCGGGCGTTCTTCTGAAGATGGGAACTTATGGCTTCGTCCGCTTTGCGCTGCCATTCTTTCCTGACGTCGTCATGCACCCCAAAGTACGGGGCTGGATGATTGCCCTTTCCATCATCGGGATCATCTACGGAGCGCTGGTTTCGCTGATGCAGAAAGATATGAAGAAGCTGGTGGCATATTCCTCGGTCAGCCACCTGGGCTTCTGCACGCTGGGAATTTTCGCCTTGAATCCCGCTGGGCTGAGCGGCTCGGTGCTGCAGCAGATCAACCACGGCATTTCGACAGGCGCGCTCTTCTTGATTGTCGGCATTCTTTATGAACGCCGGCATACGCGCGAAATCTCGGAATACGGTGGCATCTCGAATGTGATGCCGGTCTATGCAACGATCACCATGATCATGTTTTTGTCGTCGATGGGACTGCCGTTACTGAACGGTTTCGTTGGCGAGTTCACCATTCTGCAGGGCACGTTCATGGAAAACTGGCGCTGGGCTGCGTGGGCCGTGCCCGGCGTAATTCTCGCTGCAGCGTACCTGCTCTGGCTTTATCAGCGAGTATTCTTCGGTGCGGTTACGAATCCAAAAAATGAAAAGCTGCACGATCTCACACCGCGGGAGGTGTTGACCTTCGCCCCGCTGATTATCATGGCCCTGTGGATCGGGCTTTATCCCAAGCCGTTTTTCCAGATTCTTGAGCAGCCGGTGAACCAGATCGTGCAGACGGTGCGCCCCGGCTATCCGGGCGCAAGTCCCGCGGTGAATGCGGCGGTACAGCCTTCGCCGGCAGATTCATCTATGCAGCTGGCTTCCAAAAATGAAAAAGGCAAAAAATAAGTGATCGGCTCGATGGCACAATTCTTCACTTTAAGCGACTACTCGATGTCGCTGCCGGTAATCTTGCTGACCCTGTTCGCGCTCGGCATCTTGCTCATGGATCTAATCATCCCCGCCGAGTGGAAGTGGTTCAATGCGCTCACGGCATTCATCGGTGTGCTGTTCTCGGCGGCTGCCGTATATGTTCGCATCCAGCGTCCGCTGGATGCCGCCGGCCTTCCCGCGCAAACGGCATTTATGAATGCCATGCTGCTCGATCACTTCGCGGTTTACTTCTGGTATTTGTTCCTGGGTGGAGCGGCCATTGCGATTTTGATGTCTGTTCGTTACCTCGAGATCGAACACGAGCACCACGGTGAGTTCTACGCTCTGATTTTGTTTTCCGTCGTTGGGATGATGTGCATGGCCGCAGGCATTGACATCGTGCTCATCTTCATCGGACTCGAGCTGATGGCAATTTCGACCTACGTTCTGGTCGGCTTTCTGCGCAGTGATCGGCGTTCCAATGAAGCAGCTCTGAAATATCTTCTGTTGGGAGCATTTTCCTCGGGAATTTTCGCTTATGGCCTCTCGCTGTTTTATGGCTTAACCGGCAGCACGAACCTGGTTGTGATTCAAAACCGCCTCGCGCGGGAGATGGCGGCACACCAGAATCATGCCAATCCAATCGCGGTGATTGCGCTGCTGACGACGGCGACCGGCCTGCTTTTTAAAATCGCCGCCATTCCATTTCATCAATGGGCGCCGGATGCCTACGAAGGTGCGCCGACCAGCATGACAGGATTTATGTCGGTCGCGGTGAAGGCGGCCGCTTGGGCCATGCTGCTGCGGATTTTGGTCTGGGGACTTTCGCCTTTGCGTCCGGTTTACGTTCCGCTGCTTGTATTTGTCTCGGTTGCAACCATGACCGGAGCGAACCTCGCGGCGCTCACCCAAACGAATCTCAAACGACTGCTGGCGTATTCTTCGATCGCTCATGTCGGTTATATGCTTCTCGGACTGGTTGCCGGGGACGCTCACTCACCCACGGCGGATGGAATCAAAGGTATTCTCATTTATCTGCTGGTTTACACCTTCATGAATCTTGGCGCTTTCGCGGTCATCACCTCACTACGTCAGCGCTACGTTATTGGTGATGAGCTTGACGACATCGCCGGACTCTACTCCCGCGCTCCTACAGAAGCCATCCTGATGCTGATATTCCTGTTATCACTCGCCGGAATTCCGCCACTGGCGGGCTTCTACGGCAAGTACTTCATATTTCTCAGCTTGATCGAAAGCAAGCACTACGTGCTGGCTTCGCTCGCGGTTCTCTACGCGGTTTTCGGACTCTACTACTATATGAAGATCGCCAACGCCATGTTCATGCGTGAGGCTGTGGACAAGACGCGCCTGCCGATCAGCCTTGGAATGCGGACAGCGCTCGGCATCACTGCGTTTGCGACTCTCGTGATTGGAATCTATCCGGAGCCGTTCATCCGCGCGGTGAACTGGTCCCTCGGCATCGCGCAGAGTTCGCCAGTGGCGAGCCTGGTACGGTAGGCCGCCAAGTTTTTCAATGTCCGCCTATGCCCTCCGGAGACAACAACCCTGAAAAGAAGAACCCGCTGGTGCAGATTGCGAGATACAGCCAGCTTGCTTTTATTTTTCCCGCGGCAACAGTCGTTGGATGGTTGCTTGGCGCCGCGCTCGATAAGTGGCTTCATACCGGGTGGCTTTATCTTGCTGGGTTGATCCTGGGCAGTATCGCCGGATTTGTGGAGCTGATTCGCCTGGCAGTATCCTCGGATTCCAAGTTTGCGGTCGGGCTCGCCTGTGGATGCGCCATCGCCTACGTGAACTTCTTCTGGCTGAAGCGGGTTGTGACTGCATTGGCGGACCGCGCTACTGAAACAAGCCAGCCGCAATCAAGCAAAGGAGTGGTGTTGCGCTTCCTGCTGCGCTACGTTTTGATGGCCGTAGCTGCGTATGTTATCTTTAGTGTTTCTCCCGCGAGTCTCTACGGATTATTTGCAGGCCTGTTCTTGCCCGTAGTGGCCATCGCGTGCGAAGCAGCTTACGAAGCGTATGCCGCGCTCGCGCGCGGAATCTGATTCCCAATTGCAGAGTGATTTAAGGTTTTGAGCTAAAAGCTAAAGGCCAATAGCTAAAAGCTGCTCTATGCCCGAACAACTTTGGTTTACCGAGATACTGAATCATCTCTTCGCCGGCCCAGTGACAGGGTTGTTGCGAGGGCTCCATGTTCAGCCTCAGAATCCAGAGGCGCCGATCACGAATGCGGTGGCCATGCAATTTCTGGTCTTCGTGTCTCTAGTTGTGCTATTCGCATTGGTTCGTTCGCGACTTTCGGTGGACAGGCCCGGAGCGCTGCAGCACGTTTTTGAGGGCGCCCACGGTTTCATTGAAGGACAGAGCCGCGACATCATCGGTCACCATAGCGAGGGCTACACGGCTTTCTTGATGGCGCTCGGTTTATTCATACTGACGTCAAACCTGCTCGGTGTGATTCCGGGATTCGAGTCGCCCACGGCTGTTCCCGTAGTCCCCCTGGGTTGTGCCATTTGCGCATTTGTGTATTACCAGACGCAAGGATTCAAACACGCTGGGCTGGCGTACCTGAAGCATTTCCTGGGTCCGATGTGGTGGCTGTCGTGGTTGATGCTGCCCATCGAGATTATCAGCCATCTGGCACGCATGCTCTCGCTGACCATTCGTCTTTACGCCAACATGTTTGCCGGTGACATGGTTACGTTGGTATTTTTCTCGCTGATTCCTATTGGCGTGCCGATCGCATTTTTGGCCTTGCACATCGGAGTTTCGTTCCTGCAGACCTACATTTTCGTGCTGTTGACGACGGTGTATTTGGCGGGAGCAGTGGGGGAGGAGCATTAGGGGCTGGGGGTTTTGAGGAGTTAAAGAGCAGTTCCCAGTTTTCGGTTCCCAGTTCTCAGTTGTTGGCTAACGCTGATTTTCGCCGTTCAGCGTGAGGGCGTCAGTCCAAAGAGGCATGGCGTCAACCACCCACTGGCGGCAATTCATAGTACGAGGAGAGAAACTAATGCGTAAGTTGAGCTACGTGTTCATGGTGCTGTCGACGCTGTGTTTTGCAGCGCCGGCTTTCGCGCAAGGCGGGGCATCGAGTCCAGTTAACTGGGTCGCCATCGCTGCGGGATTCTCGATGGCCATTGCATCGGCTATCTGCGGTCTGGCCCAGGGACGAGCTACAGCGGCCGCAGCGGAGGCTTTGGGGCGCAATCCCGCGGCCCGCTCCGGTATTCAATTCGCGCTGATTCTTGGTTTGGCGCTGATCGAATCACTGGCGCTGTACACCCTGGTAATTATTTTTGCCAAGGTAAAGTAGAGTTTGGTAGTCCGGATTTGACCACGAAGGGAACCAAGGAACCCTTCTGAATTCATCCCTTTGGGTATCTTTGTGTCTTCGTGAAATAAGGGGTCTCTGTCCAGCGGAGGCTTTTAGCTCTTCTTTGGGAGCTGCCGCTGTCCATCCCACTCGCCGTCTTTTGTTCCGGGCGAATGCTCCAGGGATTGCATCAGCGCGCGGCGCAGCCGATACCGGCTTTCCAGGTCGGTATTGACAATCTCAAAGCCGACTTCGTTGACGCGGGCTCGGCGCAGCAGTACTTGTCCGCGAATGTGGCGGACCCCGACGGAAATATCAATGTTGGCTTCCGATCCCACCCGCAGATTGTCTTCCTTTGTTCCCATGCCGCCGCCCAGGCTGAGTTCGCGAATCAGAATGCTCGATCTTCCCCAGGAACTGCTGATGACTCCAGAATACGTTTTACGCAGGACGATACGCTCGTAGCGCCGTTGCCGCACCCAGGGGCAAGCTGGAGCCGAATCCAAGGGAGCAATCGCCAGTTCGCCCGTTTCTAATCCGGTATCGCTCATAATCTGGCTGCCATAGCGCGGATCAATCTTAGCGAGAGCCTGCGCGGCTGCGATGCGCAGCTCTTTATGGTGCGTCCACTTCCATACCTTCTTGGCTTCGAGCAAGCCACGCAGCACGGGAACGGCATCAGGTTCACGCAAGCGCCCAAGCGACTCGACCGCTTTCAGTTGCAAAAGGGGAGAGCGTCCTTGCGCCTCTCCGGCTTCGGCCATCACAATCAGTGGCGGGACGGCTGTGCGATCGCCGCTCATGCCAATTTCGTCAATCGCCTGCGGCACCACTAAGGGATCGAGAATTTCCAGCAGCTCCAGTAGCGAGCGGCCGCGATCATGAGCTGCGCCGTATGCGACCTGCCGCACAACCACGTCGTGGTAAAAGCGGTTCCACTCCGGCAAACGTACCGGCAGCAATTCGAGCATGGTAGGAATGTCCAAACGGCTCAATAAGCCAACGACTGAAGCCGCCTGTCGAGGCGGCCCGGTGCGCAACATCTCCCGCAACTGCTGCAGCCCGGGCGAGCCGAGTTCCTTCACCAGATCCACCATGCGATCGCATTCTTCGCGCCGCATGCAGCGGAAAAATCTGTCAGCCAGATGTTCGATTGCGGCCTGCGATGTGCGCTTCAACACCTGAAGTAAATCAGGTGGAACTTGCGGCAGGTGCAACGCTTCTTCGATAAACTCCGGCAGCCGGTTTTCAATCCCAATACGCGGACGAAGTTCTGTCACCAGCACTGGCCGTTGCTTGCCCAGAGCTTCCATAGTGATACAGAGTTCGTTTAACGCGCCAAATTGCTTGTGGCTGCTGGCCTCCGAGCTGAGGCGCACAAGAGCGGCGCCAACTAAACTTTGCAGCTCAGGATCGGACTCTTTGCCCAGCGTTTCTCCGACTTTGCGGATCACTGCCGGCATCAAGTCCCCGCCGACTTCTGCAAAAAGATCTGCTAGTTGACCCAATCCCGTCGCGGTCTTGCGGCGAGGATCAGCATCCCGCGCTTCCAGACAACCGAAGTAATTTCTCAGAATTGAGGCTGCAGTTTCCTTGTCGCCGCGATCCAACAGCACCTCGATAAACTGGCGCACGTTGCGCGGCGGCACGCAGGGCGCTTCATGCGAGAGCAGAACACTTTTTTTGCCCGCCTCCGGCACCTCAGCCCAGAACATCCGGTCCAGGATGTCGGCGTGGGACTCCACCAGAATCCCAGCCTTGCTCATTTTGTCTTCCTGAATTTTCAGGATCTGGCGCAGCGTATCCATCTGCCGGCTCATATGCTCGAGCATCTGGTGAACGGCGTTGACCTTGACTTCGCCCTTTTGAAAGCGATCCAAAGCAAAGCGGATGGCCATGTGCTCAGCCGCTTTCATCAGGAGCGGTGTGTCCGCTTGTTCCGCAGTTGCCTTATTCGCTAATCCCGCCAGAAGTTGCTGAAGGTTAACCTTGGTATTCGCGTCAACTTCGCTGAGTTCTCTTTGCAGCAGCTCTGGGTTCGCGCTAGGATCACCGCCGACTTCTCCGAACCTGGTGAGCAGCCGGATGGCCTGAATTACTTCTTCTTCCTGGAGAGGAACCACTCCGCCTGTCCAGGTACCCTGGGGAACCGGAACAGTTGCGTTGCCAGCCCCTGCGGAAGCATTCGGAACGCTGCCAATCGGCGCGCCACCGGGTCCTCCGCCCGCCTTGGCGCCTTCCGCTGCGGCGATCAACTGCAGCAGCTTTTGTGGATCATTGAGCCACTGTTTGAACTCCGGACCCAAAGTCTGTGCCGCAATTTGCGCTGCGACGCTTATTTCACCCGTGGCCGGATCCGCAGCCACGAATTTGACCTCGTTAATCCGGATGGATGCGTGCTTGTGGTCACCGAAAGTTTGCTTGATGTTCTTGACGACGTCTTGAGCTTTTGACCCTGCAACCGCGAAAGCCCTCACCAGACGAGCAAAGTCATCAACGGTGACATTGTTGGAAAAATGAATGCTGGCGAGCCCTGCCGTAGTCAGGAGGTTGGCGAAACTGCGCTCCGCCTGGCCGGTCTCGAGGGGAATACCATCGAGCAGCAGCTTGTTCTCCGAAACTCCGAGCAAAAAGGCTCCATCCCGCTCTTTGGGAAGACCCTGCTGCAATTCGTTCCAGGTGATCTCGAACTGCCCCGCGGTCCGCTTGTGCTCAAAACCGTACAATCGGACATACTTCACCAGGATGTTCAGACTGTGAACGAAAGCGCGGGCGGACGCGGCCCGGTTAGCCTTACTTGTATCTGCCGTTAGAATACGCGGCTCCTGGAGATGCGCTTTTACCGCCTAAGCGTAATTCGAAATGGTAAGGAGGCGCACATTACGGAGGTAATACGACGTACGGCGGGATCACATCGAGAAGACAATTAGCATTTGGCTTCCACCACTCCGGTTTCGATTACACCCATGATCTGAATAGCTTTTGAGGATGACCCACTAGAAATAAACTCCCAATCCGGCCAAAATGGTGAGAGGCTAGGAATCTCCATTGTCTGCAAGTCCAGCTCCCGCTATTGTCAAGGCTCGCGCCAGGAAGGCTGGCCTTCGTTTCTGGATGGAGCGCGTGCTCGAAGAATGTGACCGAGCCAGTGCGGGTTTCGCGCCCGATCCTGTTCACGACCTCCGCGTCGCTCTGCGTCGTTGCCGCTCTATCGCTGACGGCTTCATCGCCCTCGATCCTGACCCGGCTTGGAAAGAAATGAAAAAGGCCGGGCGGCGCCTCTTCTCGCGCCTTGGCGAGTTGCGCGATGTTCACGTTATGCAGGAATGGGTGGGCAAGCTGGCGTCACCATCTGATCCCAGCGCCATCGCCCTGCTTCAATTTCTCGGCGCTCGCGAAATCGAACTAAAACAGGAAGCCGCCCTCGCACTCAATGAATTCGATCGCAAACAGTGGAGGCGTTGGTGCATTAAATTGCCACGCAGAACGACGAGGCTGCGGCAGGGAAGCATGATTTTTAGGCACCTCGCGCTCGAGCGATGGACGTACGCCCACGATCTGCATCGCCGTGCAATGCGCGGCCGCTCCCGGATTGCACTTCACAAGCTGCGGATCGGCCTCAAGCGTTTTCGCTACATCGTCGAAAACTTCTTGCCGGAGCAGCATGCCGCGTGGGGCGGTGACCTTAAACGAGTGCAGGATCTGTTAGGCGAAGTCCATGATTTGGACGTGCTCTGGGCCACAGCCACTCAAATCCATGCCTTTCCCGATGAGGAATCCTGCCACCGCTGGCAGCAGACGATCGCGGAGGAACGCAATTCCCGGATTCAGGCCTATCGAGATAAAACGCTGGGAAAGAATTCACTGTGGCACGTCTGGAGATCGGAGCTGCCTCAAGGGCGGCAAGTTGCTTCTGTGGCGCTCGCCCGACTTAAGCTCTGGGCATCGTTGCTTGACCCTGATTTTGAACACTCACAACGCATCACACAGCTCGCGCTTCAACTCTATGACGGATTAGTGGGTGCTCCAGGCATTTCAGTTCAGGCAACGGAGCAACGCGCAATTCTGGAAATTGCAGGGCTGCTGCACGACGCTGGCCGGTCTCAGTCAGAGCGAGGACATCACAAAATCTCTTATCGTCTGATTCTCCGGCTCACGCCGCCTCTTGGCTGGAGTGCCGAGAACCTGCAGCTCGCGGCCATTGTGGTGCGCTACCATCGCGGAGTTCTCCCCAACGGCAGGCAAACGATCTGGAAAGCACTACCTTTTCCGCAACGCCGATCGATACTGCGGCTCATCGGAATTCTGCGCCTGGCAAATGCGTTCGATGCTGACCATCAGCGCCGGGTGCGGCGTCTCATGGTGACCTCCAGCAATGGTTTTCTAAGCATCGCTGCCGACAATTACTCTTCCCGGAGCAGGGTGGCAGAAGCTGTGGCTGCGGAATGCCATGTACTCGAACTGGTTTATCGTCGTCCGATCCTGATAAGGCCGTTCAGGGCTCGTAAGAAAGCTCGAAACAGCAAACTGGAAACCAGGCCGTCACTCCCCTCACGCGCCACCCTGGCGTAGCTTCAGTCCATGACCCATGCCCAATTGGTTCAGCAGGCGGTCATCTGGCTGAGAGCATATCGTTGCGGGGTGATTCTTTCCGAGCAATCGTGCGCTAACGGAGAGATGCCCGACGCCATCGGATGGAAGCGCGCCTGCCATTCCGTGCTCATCGAATGCAAAATCTCGCGCTCGGATTTTCTGGCCGATCGCGATAAGCCCTTCCGGCAGAAATCAGAGCTCGGCCTAGGGTGCGAACGCTTCTACCTCACTCCGCCGCGTTTGTTGCGCGCGGAAGAATTGCCCGTCGGCTGGGGCTTACTCGAATACGGCAAACGCAGGATCAACATCGTGCGCCTCTCAGAACGCAAGCTCCGCACACAGATTGGCTTCCGCCACGAAATGAATCTTCTGCTGGCCAGCTTGCGCCGCGTGGAGATTCGCGTGGAGCCTCAGACCATCACGGAATTTTTGAAATGGAAGAACCGTATGCAGGATTACAACGGCGGCAACTTGCCTGAAGGAATCACGCCAGCCGAGCGGGAGGAGAACCCTTTTCTTCAGACCTCCGTAGTTGAAAACTGAGAACTCAAAAATGGGGAATTGAGCGCTGACAACAAAAAACGAAAAATGGGGAACTGTTTCCCGCGACCTTCGCCCCTTTACTGCTGAAAATCTGCGCACCGCGTTTGGACTGGCTGCTTGGCGAGGCACCCGATGGCCTACCGTAAAATCTTGGGCCTTTTGTTGATGTTGTTGTGTCCTATGATTTCTTCTTCGGCCAATAACGAATGACGAGAACGACGCTCAGAACGATCAGTTCGATGAGACGAGTTGGCCAAGGCCATATTGATCTGGGCGGGGCAATAAACGGAAGGCTCATTTGTTACAGTTAGCAGAGCACAATCTACTCAAGTATATTATTGCTCCTGTTTCTCTGATTGTCCGATCTTTTCCTCTAGTCTTCCCGACTACAAAAGAAAACCGGGCTGGTTGGCCCGGTTCTGGTGCGTCGAGTCGAGATGCGGTTACATCAAAACACGGCGCGGACTGGCGACGATGCGCCCGGCGGTTTCGCTCGGGTTTTTGCATTGCCTCGCGCCAGGAAAAATCAGAAGAGGAGCGAGGAAACAGTTCCTTTCCAGGTAGCAAGGCCAGGGCCAAACCATAACCTAATGTTTTGTCTCACCAAGGATTGCAAGTTGCTGAAATTAAATGCCACTACTGTTGGGCCGGCTTTGGTCGGAATACTTGACCCTTCTTGAGCATTCAAGGAAGGAAGAGGAAAACTTTTCCACACGCCAGGGTGCCGACGACGGAGGACTGCGATGCCGAAGACACGGTATTCACAATTCCCGACGCCCCTCCATTGCCTTCAGCATCGTGATCTCGTCGGTGTACTCGATGTCGCTGCCGACAGGAATCCCCATGGCGATTCGAGTTATCTTCAAACCTGCACGCCGGAGCTGTCCTGAAAGGTAAGTCGCCGTAGCTTCACCCTCGACCGTGGGATTGGTTGCCAGAATCACTTCGTCAACATTGCCATTCTCCACACGGCGAATAAGGCTGGAAATTCGTAGCTGCTCCGGTCCCACTCCGTTCAGGGGAGAAATGGAACCATGTAGAACGTGATAAACGCCGTTGAAGTGCTTAGTCTTCTCTATGGCAGCAATGTTAGTAGGTTCTTCCACAACGCAGACCAGACGTTGATTTCTGGTAGCGCTGCTGCAATAAACGCAGGGATCAACATCCGTGATGTTATTGCAAACCGAGCACAGCCGCAGCTTGGCCTTCACGTCACGCACAGCGCCGGACAGCGCCTCGGCATCGTCATCGCTTGCGCGCAAGATATGAAACGCCAGGCGCTGCGCTGATTTGCTGCCAATACCGGGAAGCTTCTTCAGTTCGTCAATCAAGCGCGTCATGGGTTCTGCGAAGCGAGACATAAGAAGAATTGAGTAATTGGGGAATTTGGTGATTGTGTAATTTCTGAATCGAAAACGGAGCGCCTTCAAATTACTCAATTACGAAATTACTCAATTACTAAATGCCTGGAATTCCCATACCGCCAAGCATTCCGCCCATCGTGGATTTCATAGTGTCATCCACTTTTCTGCCGGCATCGTTCATCGCCGCGGTAATCAAGTCCTGAAGCATCTCCAAATCCCCAGCCTTCACGGCTTCGGGATCAATCTTGACGTTCAAGACCTGCTTACTTCCGTCCATCTTTACAGTCACAGAGCCGCCGCCGGCAGAGCCCTCCACGATGGTCTCCTGCATTTTCTTTTGCAGGCTCTCATATTGCCGCTTGGCTTGGGACATTAACTCTTGAAGATTAAATCCAGCCATTCGTCACACCTACCGTTTATCTCGATAATCAATAATCGTTCGGATCTCCGCTCCGAATTTTTCCCGCATCCGGCGCACAATGGGATCCTGTTCAGCCCGGCTTCGTCCGCCGCCGTTCGATGCAATGCGCGTCGGTCCGGCATTTTGCGGCGCTCCCCCAGGAATAACCCGCAGCTTTACCGGTTTGCCCAGGATTCCACTCGCGGCCGCAATCGCCAGCCGTTTGGCGTCCGCACCCAGCGACATGTCAATAACGGTTGCCGAAGACGCCACTCGGATCACTAGATCGCTAGCTTCCAACTTCCACTCGCCCGTTTCTAGCATGGAGACAAGCATGTGATGTCCGGCATCTGACAGCGCTCGCAACACCGCATCGCGCAAAATGCCGCTGTCCGCCGTTTGTCGAGTCATCTCCTCGGACGCTTCCAATGTGGTTTGAGGCGCAGCCGCCGGGGCTGCTGAACCCATCACGACGGGCGCAGCGACGCTACCTGCGACGCGGGGAGTTCGAATGCTGGCAGCCGCATTGCTCTGAGATGAGAGCTCGGTCTTCGACTTACGCGCCGAGTCTGCCGCAAAAGGTGAAACGAAGCCAGGGCGGGGAGCAGAAGAACCTTCCATCTTCCGCGCGTCTGGAACGATTGCAGGTTTGCCCGCAGGCCGACCGGCATTCGGCACTCCGGCCTCGCTCAATAACTGCTCGATCGGCAGCAGGCGCTGCGCATGCGCCATTTTCAGCAAGCCCAGCTCAAGATGAAATCGCTGCTCCGTTCGATATCCGATTTCTCCATGCGTACGCAGCATGATCTGCAAATGCCGCGCCAAATCTTCTTCGCTGAAAAGTTCGGCGACTCGGGCCACGCGCTGGCGTTCGTCTCCTGAAATCTGCAGCAGGGAAGAGTCCGCTCCGGCGATCTTGGCCACAGTTGTATTGCGAAGGAACCGCACCATCTGCCGCGCGAAATGAGCCGGGCTGTGGCCTTCGGTGAGCAACTTGTCGACTAATCGCAATACTTCTTCGCTCGATCCCTGAGCGATAGCGCACATGACATTTTCCAGTACGCCGGATGGCGCAGCGCCGACCAGATTGCGAACCTGCTCCGCCGTAAGCCTTCCGCTTGAAGATGCGATTGCCTGATCCAGGATTGAAAGCGCGTCACGCATCGATCCATCACCGGCTTCAGCCAGCAGTGCGAGGGCGTCTTCGTCCGCCTCAATGTTCTCGCGCCCGATCAAGTCCTTCCACTGTCCGACAATTTCCTCGAAGCGCACGGCGCGAAAACTGAAATGCTGACATCGTGATCGGATAGTCTGCGGAATATCCTCGGGCTGAGTCGTCGCCAGCATGAAAACCACATGGCTTGGCGGCTCCTCCAGAGTCTTGAGCAATGCATTGAAAGCCGCATCAGTGATTTGGTGAGCTTCGTCAAGGATGTAGATCTTGAAGCGGTCCCGAGCCGGCCGGTACCGCGCCGCCGCGCGCAGTTCGCGAATCTCGTCGATGCCGCGATTCGTGGCCGCGTCAATTTCAATCACGTCAACAGCATTCCCGGCGCGAATCTCCGTACACGAGTCGCATACGCCGCACGGTTCCGGCACAGGCTTATCCGAGGACCGTGAGCGTGCGGGTAACGTGCTCCTGCCCGATTACCTCGGAGAATTTCTGCGGACGGTACTTACGCGCCAGGACTTGATAGCTCATGGGGGACAGTTGATTATACGTGAGCATGGGCGTCGAAAATCGGCTTGTATTGCCGCTTGCGCAGAATCTCCGGCAGAGATACTCTGTTCAACCTATACTGGGGCTGCGGACCGGGAGGAGGGCCCATGCAACTGAGACTGAGCACCAGGATTGTAGACGGTATTGCAGTGCTGGATTGCGCCGGCCGCATTGTTTTCGGCGACGAATCCTCGCTCCTGCGCGATGTGGCTAAGAGGCTGATCAATGAGAATAAGCGGATCGTGCTGAATTTGAGCGGCGTGAACTACATCGACAGCGGCGGATTGGGAACTCTGGTTTCGCTGTACACCACAGCGCACAAAACAGGAGGCTCGATTAAGCTGGCCAACTTGACGGAGCGCGTTGGCGACCTGCTGCAAATCACGAAGCTGCTGACAGTGTTCGAAGTTTATGACAGCGAGGAGAAAGCTTTAGATTCGTATCGCGCTGCGGCCTAAAGCTGCGTGTAGCGCGGGCACCCCGCTCGCGCCTAAAGCCTGTCGGCCTCACTGCTTCCCAAGCGACCGCAGTGCTTCCCCGAGTTTTGTTGAATCGTAGACCGTGCACTCGCAATCTACCCCGCTACATGCACGCTGTTCAGGACAGCAGCTCCATGCCAGAAATCGATCGCAGCAAGACGATGCGCGACAAAATTCGCGCAGCTATCCGTGCTGTCCCTCGGAGCAAGGTTTCAACCTATGGAGCTGTCGCTCGCGCCGCTGGGTATCCACACGGAGCGCGGCAAGTCGTCCAGACACTACATCGCTCTTTTGGACTTCCGTGGCACCGAATTGTCGGCAGCGGTGGCGAAATCAAGTTGCGCGGAGACTCAGCCGTGGAGCAGCGGATCCGCCTGCAAGCCGAAGGTGTGGCTTTTCGCGGACGCCGCGTAGACATGCGACGGCACGAGCATAAGTTTGAAAAGAAGCCACGTAGGAGCAGCCGCCCACGGCCGCGGTCAAAGCGACTACGAGCAACAACTAAGCTTTAAACTGCTCATCAATCTCCACCTGATACCCCGCCACCAGCCGATTCGTCTCATTCGCCATCCCGACGACTGCCATCAGTTCCTTGAACATCGCATCCGTCATGCCCTTGTTGCGTGCTCCCGCCGTATGTGACGCAATGCAATATGCGCATTGATTGCTGACGCTCACCGCCAGATAGACCATCTCTTTGGTCAACGGATCCAGCGCCCCCAGCCCCATGATTTGCTTGATATCTTCCCAGGTCCGCTTCAGCGTCGCCGGATCGTGCGCAATCGCCTTCCAGAAATTGTTGACCCAGTCTGTCTTGCGGGTGGCCATGATGTCGTCATAAACCGCGCGCACCTCAGGGCTTGCATCCTTGTATTCGATGAGTCCAAGTGTTGCCATTGTTTCTCCCAGTTTGTTTTGCAGCGATGAGGCGCCCGGCGCGACGGACGCCGGCCGGCCAGAGCCAGCGCTTACCTCCGTAAGAAGAATCTCTCTGCGCCCTTTGCGGAACTTCGCGAACTCTGCGGTTTAAGATTTTGTTTGCGAGTCTGCCTTTGGCAACTCCCCACTCAACAGCTTTCCCAGATCTGCCGCCGCGCAACGCACTCCCACGTAGAAATGCCCGAACAACGCGTACACTGCGCTGACTTCGTCAAATCGCATCTCGTAAATCAATTTCTTGAACACCAGCGGATCGTCCGCCCACAAATCTACTCCCCACTCCCAATCGTCGAAGCCGATCGATCCCGTAATAATCTGCTTCACCTCGCCCGCGTATCGCCGCCCCACAAGCCCATGCTCGGTCATCTGTCGCCCGCGTTCTTCGATTGGCAGCGTGTACCAGTTCTTGTCCTCACCCCGTCGCCGGTCCATGGGATAAAAGCCGATGTAGCGATGCTTGGGTAGCTCAGGGAACAGGCGTGGATGCATAGCCTCTTTTTGCCGCTCTAAAACGTCCTGGATCCCTCGCTTCCATCCTTCAGAATGCGGTTCCACGCCCCGGTCGGAGAGATCGCGATACGCTTTGATTGTCGATTCGTACAGCCCGAGTTCGATAATCGAAAGGTAGGAAGTTGCCGGCTCGAGATAGTCGCTTAACCGCAACTGAGCTAACTGCAGCTCCGCCTGATTCAATTCATCAAAAGACTGCCGGAAGTGCACCAGCATCAAATCGCCCTTGTGTCCCAGCAGCGAATACAACCCCGATTGCCCGGACGCACTCTGTTCCATCTTCGCCAGCGCGGCACTCGCCTCATTAACAATTTCTTTCTTTTGAGCGGCAGAAAGTTCGCGCCATGCCGGCCAGCGCACCCGCATCATCTGGTGCAATACGCTGTAACCTTCGATGGTAAGCGGAACTGCAGGCGTTTCCGCGGATACGGCTTGCGGACGAACCGCACGGGTAGATGACATGGATTACCTCAGAATTCCGGAACTATTGTAGCTTGCAACTAGCCGTACTCTGACACTGACTGTTGAGCAAAATTGAACCAGCTAGTTCCCCGAGGCTTCAATCAGAGACTCAATGTTGCTGTTGATCCCGTGCGGGAGCCCGTGCCGCAACGGAATGAGAACTGATAGGCTAGGGGTTGAGGCTAAGGCGAACCTGATGCTCCTCCACGGCATCTTTCCTCCGATTACCACGCCCGTCTATCCCGACGGCAGCGTGTACTTCAAGAAGCTCGAAGCTAACGTTGAACGCTACTCGAAAACTCCGGTGGCCGGAATTGTTGTGCTGGGATCAACGGGCGAAGCCGTCATGCTTTCCGATCAGGAGCGGCGCGATGTGCTGAAAGTTGCGCGCGAAGCAGCCACGCCCGGCAAGGTGCTGCTTGCGGGGACCGGGGTTGAATCAGCGATCGAAACTCTGAAACTCACTGAATACGCGGCCGAGCTCGGCTATGACGTCGCCATGGTACGCACGCCGCACTACCACAAAAAGCAGATGCAGCCTGCGAACATGCTGGCGTTCTACCGGTTTGTTGCAGATCGGTCGCCCCTGCCGGTTATGGTATATAACGTTCCGTCGTTCACCCAATACGACATTCCCGCCGCGGTCGTCGTCGAGTTGGCCGAACACCCAAACATCATCGGGATAAAAGAATCCGGTGGCGAGGTCGAGAAAGTTCGCGAGATGGTTCAAGGGACGCTCCACGTGAAGCGCAGAGCCGCAGTCACAGAAACGTTCGACGCAGTCACACCGCGAATGTTAAAGGCCAGTGCAGGTAACGGCGGGGAACTGGTGCCCGTGACGGCGCTCGCGGGCGTAGCTGGTTCTACACGCTTTGAGGGAGGCCGGGCGCCCCAGCCCGGCTGGATGGGCGAAACGCCCGCTCCTCCACCGTCTTCGTCAGCGGTCACTATCGTCGGCAGTCTGAAAACCCGGCAAAAAGAAGTCGGATTCCAAGTCCTGGTAGGCGCGGCGCACAAGCTGCAATCTTCGCTCGATGCTGGCGCGGTGGGCGGGATTTTGGCATTCGCCTGTCCGGCCCCCACTGCGTGCTACGAAATCTATACTGCCTGGAAAGAGGGCGATCACGAATTAGCCGATACGAAGCAAGAGCGGATTGCGAATGCGTCGCAGAGGGTTGTTGGCGAATTCGGTATCCCGGGTGTGAAATACGCTATGGACTTCAACGGATACTACGGCGGTTCTGCGCGTCTGCCTCTGCTGCCGCTGACCACCGAAATGAAAGATGAAGTTGAGCGTTTAATGGCCGGCATTCGTAATTAGCTCCCTGCATGAAGCGCGCCCGCCCCAAGCTCCATAAAATCTCCGAAGAGATGAAAGCTTGGTCGGCAGCGCTGGCCGAGGAAATTGCAGGCTGGCCGCAGGTGAAGCTTCGTCCCATGTTCGGCTTTTTGGGTGCGTATCGCGGGAGCATGATTTTTGCTGCTCTGCCGCGCACGCGCACGATGGATCCACCGAACTCGGTCGCTTTCAAACTGCCGGTGGCGAACAAGCGTCTACGAGCCAAGGCGCAGAGTGACAAGCGCATTCATTTTGCGGACATGGCCCAAGGGAGCTGGCTTACATTCGCAATGAGCTCCGATGCTGATGTGAATCCTGTCCTCGAGTGGCTGGGCCGCGCCTACGAAGTCGCTTCTCCCCAGCAGAAAAAGAAGTGATTGCTTCTTGTGACAGGGCGACTGACTCGTTTATACTGTAGAACGAACGTTCGAACCATGGCTGCTTCAACAACCACATCCAGAATCACGGCTTCTCGGAGACCGCCCGTGCTAACCGGCAAGTCCAGATTTGATAGGCGGCTGTCATCAATTCTGGCTCACGCCACGAATGTTTTCTATGAGAAGGGCTATGAAGGCGCGTCCATGCGCGACCTGTCGCGCGCCAGTGGGATGTCGCTGGCCGGAATGTATCACTACTTCGAATCCAAGGAAAAGCTGCTATACCTGATTCAGAAGCACACGTTTGCCACCATCGTAGAGCGACTCCGCTCAAGGCTGGAGGAGCTTTCCGATCCCGAGCAGCGCATCCGCGCTTTCATCCTTAATCATCTCGAATACTTTCTTGCTAATCAGAAAGCGATGAAGGTGCTTTCGCATGAAGACGATGTCTTAAAGAACGGTTTTGGCTCAGAGATCAGGGCGATTAAGCGGGAGTACTATCGCATTTGTACCGTGCTTTTAGACGATCTTAAACGAAAGAAAATGCTCACGTTTTCCACTCGGACAGCGGTGCTCAGTCTTTTCGGCATCATGAATTGGATATATACGTGGTACAACCCCCGCGTAGATGGCGACGCCGCGAAATTAGCAGGAGAGATGGGGGACATTTTTTTACGCGGCATACGAAACGGAAAAAACGCAAGGAAGTCTGCCGGTGTGAACTGAAAACTGCAGATTCCTCGCTGCGCTCGGAATGACAAGAATCTAAGATAATGACAAGAATCTAAGATCAGGAAGGGGAGTTCGGATATGGCGACTACAGTGCAGCCCACGGCCGGCGAGGCTACGAAACAACTCATCAATTACCGCACCGATGAAGGTGTCGGGGTGATCGAGATGAACGATCCGCCGGCGAATACGTACACCTATGAAATGAACCGACAGTTCGATGACGCCATTCTCAAAGCTCGGATGGACAATGATGTCTATGTCATCCTGCTGACCGGGGCGGGAGATAAGTTTTTTTCCGCCGGCGCGAATATTAAGATGCTTGCCAGCGTCGATCCGACCTTCAAGTATTACTTCTGCCTCCACGCCAACGAAATGCTGCTTCGCCTGGAGCACACGCCCAAGCTGGTGATTGCGGCGCTCAACGGGCATACCGTCGGCGGTGGGTTGGAGATCGCCATGGCCGCCGACATTCGAATTGCGCGCAAAGATGCGGGCAAGATTGGCTTGCCCGAGGTCAATCTCGGCGTATTGCCTGGAACCGGTGGCACTCAGCGGCTTTCGCGCCTGGTGGGGAAGAGCAAGGCCATCGAACTGATGGTTACGGGCAACACGTACTCATTTGAAGAAGCGTTAGAGCTCGGAATAATCAACGACATTTACGAGCGCGACGGCTTCATGGAAAACGTGATGGAGTATGCGCGCCAGTTCTGCCCGCCCAACAAAGCGGCGAAAGCGGTAGGTCGCATCAAGCGCTCCGTGCAAACCGGCTGGGAGATTCCGTTGGAAGCTGCGCTGGCCCTAAGCGGCCGGCAGAGTTTAAAGCCAAATAATGCTCGTGTGGGGACGGGCACCCCTCGCCCGTCCAGGCGGAGCGAAGCTCCGCAGCGGTATTCAACAATGATTGCAGCTACCAAAGCGCGAGTCTCCCCCGGTCGCCTCCTGATCAACGGCGAGTGGGTTGACGGCTCCAGGAAATTCGACACCATCAATCCGGCCACCGGCGAGGTCTTGACCCAAATCGTCGAAGCCTCGGCGGATGATGTCGACCGAGCAGTTAAAGCCGCTCGCCACGCTTTTGAAGACCGCGCCGGTCCATGGCGCAAGATTTCCGCCAGCGAGCGCGGACGCCTGCTGTGGCGGCTGGCTGATCTGGTTGAGCAAAACATCGACGAACTCGCCGAACTCGAGACGCTCGACAACGGCAAACCGATCTTCGAGTCCAAGTACGTCGACATGCCGATGGTGGTGGACGTCCTCCGTTACTACGCCGGCCTGGCGACGAAAATTCACGGCGAGACGGTGAATACGTTTGAAACAGCATTCACTTACACCCTCCGCGAACCGGTTGGCGTAGTTGGACTGATCATCCCGTGGAACTTTCCGCTTCTGCTGGCTTCCTGGAAAGTCGGGCCTGCGCTGGCGTGTGGTTGCACCATTGTGATGAAACCCGCGGAGCAGACGCCGCTGACAACGCTACGCTTCGGAGAGCTGGCCATCGAAGCCGGGGTTCCTCCTGGCGTGTTGAACATCGTGACCGGTGGGCCGGAGACGGGCAAAGCAATCGTCCGCCATCCGGGGATCGACAAGATTGCCTTTACCGGCTCGACCGCCGTCGGCAAAGAAATCATGCATTCTGCAGCGGACACACTGAAACGCGTCACGCTTGAGCTCGGCGGGAAATCGCCAAACATTGTCTTCGCCGATTCCGACATCGATAACGCCGTCAAAGGCGCGATAAACGGAATTTTTTACGGCAAGGGCGAAGTCTGCAACGCGGGCTCGCGGCTGTTTGTGGAAAGCAAAGTACAAGACGAGTTCGTCGAGAAGCTCGTCGGACGCGCGAAAAAGATGCAGCCCGCTGACCCGCTCGACCCCAAGACACGCATGGGCGCGATCGTTAGCCAGGAGCAGATGAACACTGTTCTCGGCTACATCGAAACCGGCAAGAAGGAAGGCGCGAAGCTGATCGCGGGCGGAAACCGTGTTTCTGTAGACGGCAGCAAAGGCTTTTTCATTGAGCCCACGATCTTCGGCGAAGTCAAAAACGACATGAAGATTGCGCAGGAAGAAATCTTCGGTCCGGTGCTGGCGACGCTTAGCTTCGATGACGTCGATCAAGTCATCGAACTGGCGAATCGAAATCCGTACGGATTGGCCGCCGCTGTCTGGACCCGAGACGTCAAAAAAGCCCACATGGTCTCTCGGCAGCTTCGCGCTGGCACGGTCTGGATCAACACCTATGGTTTGATGGACGCCGCACTGCCGTTTGGTGGATACAAAAGCTCCGGCTTCGGCCGCGAGCTGGGCGCGCACGCAGTCGAGCATTACACGGAAGTAAAAACAGTTTGGCTGAACACGGCGTAGCGCCGCCATCTTGGCGGCCCGAATGGGCGGCGACGCCCGCCAGACAGCCAGCGGGACGCTGGCGCTACGAGAAAAGACAGAGGTTTTATGCCAGGCAAAGTAGCAAAAATTGGAACCTTCAGTGACTGGGTCGGCCTCTTCGATGAGTGGCGCAAGGAGATCGGCGTCAATCGTGATGAAATCGCCGAGTTTAAGTTCGACACGCTCTATGGCGCGATCGAGACCGAAGAGATTCAATTCGGTCACTTCAAGAGCCGCCGCAAGTGGGAGAACCTTCGTCAGATACCCACGCAGCAAATGCGCGACGCCCTGCTCAATATGATTGTTTACCAGGGCGACACGGAATTCGCCAGCGTCGAGCAGCAGCGGCATCTCTTCGAAACGGCTCCCACGGATTGGGATCGCCGCGCAATCACCCGTGTCATGATCGAGGAGATGCGTCACGGCTGGCAAATGTGCGCCCTCCTGATCGAGCACTTCGGTTATTCGGGCAAAGTTGAAGCACAGAAGATGCTCGAACGTCGCGCATTCGAGAACAAGCGCCTGCTGGGAGCGTTCAATGTTGACGTAGATAATTGGATGGACTTCTTTACTTACACCGACTTCGTCGACCGCGATGGTAAATTCCAGTTGCAGATGCTGAAATATTCGGCCTTCGCGCCGCTCGGACGCTCAATGTCATACATGCTGCGCGAGGAAGCTTTTCACATGGGTACGGGCAATGACGGCCTGCGGCGGATAGTGGAAGCTGGAGTGATTCCAGCGTGGCTGATTCAGAAATATCTCAACAAATGGATTTCTTGTTCTTACGATTTATTCGGCACTGATCATTCTTCGTCGGCTCACTGGGCCTACGTATGGGGCATTAAGGGACGCTACGACGAGCCCAAGAACGATAGGCAAGCGGATCTGGATGATCTCAATGATTACAACCGCCATCTTTACCGCGACGAAGTTGCCGGGCTGATTGACCGCTTCAACAGCGTGCTGAAACCGGGAGAGCCAAAGCTCTATGCGCCAAATATCAAGTTCAATCGCGCGATAGGCCGGTGGGCAGGACAGAAATTTCATGCTAAAACCGGCGAACCGCTGGACGACAAAGCTTACGAACAACATTTGAGCAAATACATGCCTTCAGCGGAAGACAAAAAGCTGCTGCTCGACATCATCGCGAACGAGAAGAAATGGATCGCAGAGAAGGAAGGCGCTCGCGATCCCTTTGAGACTATTGCCGAGCCACGAAAATCGGCAATCAATTTGTGAGTACCAGCACTGAACACGTAGGGACAGCCGCCCTCGGCTGTCCAGCCGAGCGCAGCTCGACCGCGGTTCCCTACACACTCGGCGAGCTCCTGGTCGCCACCGCCGCCCGCGAAATTCGCGACGCGGAAGTGGTCTTCGTCGGAATGCGCCTGCCGCTGATCGCATTTGTAGTCGCGAAGAAAACGCATGCGCTAAACGCCGTAGGCCTATTCGAGAACGGAATCATACGCACCACTCCGGCATCGGAACTGATCTATACCATGGCCGATCCCCCGAATATTCTCGGCGCAACCCAGTGCCTTGACATGCTGGGGGTCATGAGCCTGCTGCAATCCGGACGCGTGCAGTTGGGATTTTTGGGTGCGGCTGAAGTCGATCGCTTTGGAAATTTAAATTCTACGGAAGTCCGCGGCCCGAACGGTCTGACGCGTCTTCCCGGATCGGGCGGGGCTTGTGACATTGCGTCACTCGCACATCGGTTTGTAGTTCTGCTCGAACACACGAAGCAGCGTCTCCCCGAGTGGGTTTCTTTTCGTACCAGTCCAGGCAACGGCGACGGCCCCGGTTGGCGCAAGCGTGTCGGTTTGCCGCGTGGTGGGCCAGCGGCGGTAATCACCTCCA
>WNGE01002083.1_pt1 | contig 29168 bp, 17 predicted proteins | sample 5400651 | NCBI WGS metagenome assembly WNGE01 (sample SAMN13153370, study PRJNA577476) | soil metagenome | isolation source: 60 cm soil or saprolite under grassland replicate 2 | place: USA:California | collected 2016-06-15
GATCGTCACTGGCACAGCTGGCCCGGGACTGCGCTGACCGACCTGGCGTTCGAGCTGGGCTACACGCAGGTGATCACTCGTGATGGCAAGGTCATCCGGATGGACCGTGACCAGGCGGCGGCGCTGGAGGCCCAGTGCCGCCGGTTTGAGGAGAAATTCGGCCGCCCGCCCGGGCCTGACGATCCGCTGTTCTTCGACCCCGACGCCGACCATCCGCAGCCGGTGTCCCTGCCGGGCCTGGAGACCGCGACCGTCGGGATGCTCGAAGCCGCCGGGATCTGTCCGGCATGGATCTACGCCTACCAGCATACCGGCGGTCTGCTGCCCGCCCTGACGGGAGCTTCGCCAGCGGACGTGACCAGGCCGAATGGGATGAGGTGATCAGCCGTTACGTCAGGGTTCACCAGCCAGGAGTCGAGGTTGACCACGAGGCCGAGACTCGCAAGCTGCAGAACATCATGACCATCGTGACCCTGCAGATGGCCGCTGATGACCCCGGCTACGGCGGGGCACTGGCCACGCAGCTGGCGGCTGCGGGCGGGCAGGCGGGCACTGACTCAGCCCTGCTGCGGGACTGCGCGCCTGCGCGGATGATCTGGGCAGCACGCTGCGCAGCGACCGCGGGATCCTCCTGGCGGCGGGTGAGTACGCCAGGGCGTGGGGTGGCGCCAGCCTCGTCGGCCAGCTGGAAGCCGCGGCGCGCACCCGGGCAGGCGATAGCGTCGCTGATGACGTCCTTTTCGCCACTGCAGTCGCCGTGATCCAGAGCCCGGGGGGCATAGCGAACGAGGGAGATACTGGCGCCGGGGTATGGCACTGGTTTCTTCCAGCGAACCAGCAAGACCGCGCCAGCTTCCCGCTCAAACGATCGGGGAAGCTGGCGCGGGCCTGCTGGTGCCGGGGCTACCAGAGTTCTGTTAGTGCTGGCTGCCCTACCTGCCTGTTGCCGCCCGGTACTGGGCGAGGACGTCAGCCGGGACGACCCCCAAGACATCCCTGCACCGCGCTCACCACCGGGGTTTGCGGCCAGCGCGTCGCCCGGCTCGATGACAGCCCGATCTTTTACGACTACGAGCCCACGCGCCGCATCGACCAGTTGCATTCCTGTGCGGGGCTGTGCCCCGCCGCGCACGAGAACGTAGAGTTGTGCAGCTACTGGGCGGCGCAGCGCGCGTTCCCGGCGCGGTGACCGGGTGCAGGCGGTCACCTGCCCGCCGGGGCGGCTGGTTCCGGCCAGGGCAGGACGGTCAGGCCCGGCCACTGCCGCCGCCGCCGACCGTGGCGTCTCGCTCGGCGTCGGCGGCGGACACCCGCGCCTTGGCGTCCGCCCGGGCCTGGGCAATGGCAGTGTCCCGGCCGGTCTCAGCGGCGGCGCGTGCTTTCCCGGCGGTCTCGGCGCGGGCCGGCGCAGCAGCCAGTTCCCCGGCCATCTGCTCGGCGGCGGCGTCAGCTGGTCCGCCTCGGCCGCTCGCTGTTCGGCGGCGGCGGCTCGCGCTTCGGCGGCGGCGGCGCGCTGCTCGGCGGCGGCGCGGACGGCCTCCACCTCGGCCTCGGCGGCGGTCGGGTCAGTTACCGTGGCGACCGCGTCCCGGAGCCGGTCAGCGATCCCGGACAGGCGGTCGGCTTCGCCGCGCAGCGAGCGCAGCAGCTCCGCGCCGGTCACCTTGGCCATGGTGACCGGACTGCCGGTCTCGGCAGGACTGACCGTGGTGCCCGCCCGCTCGGCGGCCAGGCGGCGCCGCTCCCGCCAGGCGGTCACCTTCGTGTGCCCGCGTCCCTCGCAGTACTCCGGCGGGCGGCCCGGCCCGGTGGCCGGGGCGGCGTGCTGCCCGCAGCCGGGATACTTACAGGCAGGCCACGTGGTCGTGGCGGTGTTCTCGCTGCTCATCAGGGCCTCCTGCCCATTCCCGGAGCCTATTCAGTTACCGGCTACGTAACGAAACGAAACGAGTTGACGTAACCAATGGGCCGTCGCGCCTGGCGGTCAGGCGACTGCGGCGGCTGGGGTGGTGGTGGCGGGGCCGATCTGGATCAGGTCCCCGTTTAAGGTGTGGCCGCGCCCCAGCGGCGGCAGCGTCACCGTCAGCAGCAGCCGCACGATCTCCCGCTTGCGGCCGACGGACAGCCCCTCCCAGGTGCCGCGGGCGTCCTCGGTGGCGGCGAAGTCGGCCAGCGGGCTTTGCGCGGTCGCGGCCGACAGCTCGGCGCGGATCTCGGTGATGCGCTGGTCCACCTCGGCGGTGACGGTCTCCAGTTGCTCCTCATCGATCCCGCCGCGGGCGAAGATCTGCGCCGCGCCCTTCTTACGGGCGTCGCAGGCCACCAGTTCCTCCCGCAGCCCGGCCACGTCGACCTCGCGGGCGTGCGGAATCAGGCCGGTCACGTCCGGCCGGGACAGCCGCGCCACGATCACGTTCTCCACATGCGCGTCCACCCGCCCGGCGGGCCAGGAGCAGTGCCCCTTGGCGCGGCACCGGTAGCAGGCGACGCCGCGGTTGCTGTACCGCACCGTCAGCGTGGTCCCGTCCAGGCACGCCCCGCACCGGTAGATCAGCGACCCCAGCCACTTCGGCGTGTTGCCCGGGGAAGTCTTCCGCCTCGGGTCCGCGAACAACGTGATCAGCGCCTGCCGGATGTCGTCGGTCAGGATCGGCTCGTAGGCGTTGCGGGTGACGATCGTCCCCCGGTACACCACGTGCCCCGAGGTGCGCGGGTGGGTGAGGATCTGCCGGATGGTCCGGGAGTTCCACCCGCCATGCGTAGCGGTCTTCCCGTTGCGCCGCACGCTGCGCGCATCGGCCGCGGAGACCGTCGGCACGCCGCGTCCGGCCAGGTCGCGCAGCACCTGCGCCAGCGGCACCCCCGACAGCAGGTCCGAGGCCCAGCGGCGGATCTCGCCGGCTTCTGCCTGGTTGTGGCGGGTCATGTCCAGCACCGGCCGGTCCTCATAGCGGCGCTCCATCGCCGCCGCCTTCGGGTTCACGCACACCGACCGCACCCGGCCGCTGTCTACCCCCCAGCCGAACGGGCGGACCCCGCCGCCGTACAGGCCCTGCCGGGCCTGCCGCTTACGGGCGATGGTCACCCGCTCCCCCCGGTGCTCAGACTCGTACTCGGCCTCGCTGGTGTCATCGCGCAGTTCCTTGCGGCCGGAGGCTTTGCCCAGGTTGTAGAACCCGCCCTTGGTCGTGGAGAACAGCCGCAGCCCGTGCGCGCGGGCCAGCCGGATAAACGGGTTGACCTCATCGGTGGAGCGGTGCAGCCGGTTGGCGTGCCAGATGATCAGCATGCCGATCCGGTCCGCCGCGATGTCGGCCAGCAGCCGCTCATAGGCCGGGCGGTCCACCCCGCTGAACGCCGACAAGTCGTTGTCGAGATAGCTCTCAGCAATCGTCACGCCCAGCTCACCGGCCGCCTCGGCGTTCTCGGCCTGCTGGGTCTCCACGCCCTCGGCGGCGCCGCGCCGGTCCCGGGAGATCCGGCAGTACTCTGCATCGAGCCGCATGCCCCGCCCCTTTCGTGTCCGTTGCGTCCTGATATCCATCAGACTACGGCAAATGAACGCCCTAGACTAGTAGACGGGAAGTCGACCACGCTGTGCGCCCAGCGTTAGGTGCGGATGTGCCGATTCGCCCGCTTAGTGAGCATTCGAGACGCTGCTCCCGGTCGTTAGAGACTGGAGTCCGCACTCGCTCGTACCGAAACCATCAACATGGCGGGAGGCCACCAGTGGGCCGGGCGGCGGTCCGCTCGGCCCACTGGATGGCAGGGGAGTGGCGCAAGGCCGGGTGTGGCAGCGGTGCGTAGCGACGGCCGAGGCGGCGGTCGGACGAAGATCATTTCAGTGAGCCATCGCTTTTGGCGTTTTCAGTGCCTGGTTGCCTGGGTTTTTGCTGGTGGCTACAGCGTTGCGACGGGATCGCCTTACAAGCGAGGGGTCGGTGGTTCGAGCCCGCCTGCGCCCACCGGTTTTCCGAGACTTTGTTCGGCGTTGGGGAGCCACCGCGTACCGTCTTGTGGCCACACCAGGCGCTGTCAAGCACCTGCGGCGAGCGGTCGCGCCTAACTCGTCCGCGTTGACGATGCGGCTTCAAGACAGCACTCCCCTCGGGAACCAGGATGGAACCTCAGGCACAGGCAGCCATGATGGTATCTCTTTGGTAGGCAACCATTGTGGCTGCTCTATGATTATTTCGGGCAGATAATGATTGTCATGATTCCCCCTCAAGAGACTGGCGTACGCGCTCGCGGCATCCGCTGCCTTCTGGCTAGCGTCGGTGCCACCAGGCAGCGTGGCCTCGTAGGCGAGGCGCGAGGCCTCGTGTACAATCGCCGATTTCGGCCACCGGCTTGCGATTAGGCGGTACAGGGGGATGAAGCCGACCGGAATCTGGGTGGCTCAGCATTCGGCACTATCCGGTGTCGTGGCGACGTTATGTTCTAACTCGAATCTCGGACGGGATGACGTCTTGCGCCAGAGCACGAAGTCCCCTCGATTCAGGCAGATCAGCGGCAAAGGTCCCGCACAAAATAGCTACGAACGGTATTTACAGAACAAGTGAGTATCAATGGTATTCAAACTGTGGGAGCCTTTGCGGCTAGGTCACCGAGCCGGAGAGTACCCGCTACCACCACACGTGTGTTCATCCCGCGGAGCCGCAGCTGGCGGCCGAGGCGAGAGTTGACAAAGCGCATTGCCTCGGCGCCGAAGCGCTCGACGAACTTCGCACAACCGAGGTGCGGGGCATCGCTGACCTGCAACACGGCTTGGCCAACCGCGAGCAAGCTGCCCGCCGGGAGGTTGTCAAGGCTGAGGTCGAGGTCGATGTAGAGCTGATCACCGGCCAGGGGCATCCGGTCAGTCCCACCGGCGACGAGCTCCGCGACCCGGGGGTTCATAACCGTCACCTGCCGTTGCGGGTCAGCCGATCCGTCCGGCGTGCTCGTGCTGCCGCGGGCGAGCCAGTTGTCCCCGGCAAGCCCGGCGGCCTGGTCGAGCACGGCCTCGCTCGGCAGATCCCGCTCGCCCACCGCGGGGCGGCGAACGACCAGAACGAGTCGGCCGCCGTCTCGCGGGGAATCGCGGATATGGCCGAGCCCTGCCATCAGACGCTCACGCGAGAGATGCTCCACAGTCTGATTCTCGCGGGCCTCTGGCGTCTTGGCGAATAAATATCCCCCGGACCGCTCCCGACCCGGCCACGGACGGTCGTCGGCACCCACGCGCCGTGGGGCCGGGGAGGAGTTCCGGGGTAGCCGAAAACGCGTAGCGTCCTGCCCACCGGCGGAGAGTTGACGACGAGCCGTGCCGGGGTTGTGCCGTCCGGCGCAGCGCCTCGGCGCCCAGCATGATCCCGAACTCGACTGCCACCTCGTCCGGCGACATCGCGGCAAGCCGCCCAAGGACGGCGTTGAGGGCCCGGCTTGACCTGATCCAGCGCCTGCTCCAGGGACTTCCCGGCGCGCGCGACGATCTCGCCAGGGCGCAGGGCCGCGAGTTCCAAGCCCGCCAGGAAGGTCTTCGTCTGCCACCTCGACGACCAGCCGGCCCCGGCTGTCGACTGGGACCTCTAATAGGTACGCCATCGATCTCACACCCCGTAAGGAATCGATAACGTCACTATAGGATCCGCAGCACGCGGCAGCCGTTCGGAATAAAAAGGGAAAAACGCAGGCAGATCCCGAACGGCTGCGCGGTGTGACACACGAGCTTCCCGTCGTCTCGGCAAAACGTTCGAAATGCTTCAGTCAGTTGCAGGTTAGTTTTGCGTCCGCCCAGTCGCCGTGGTCGGAACCGTTGCCGTCCCCGCCGTCGCCGATGAGAAGATCAAGTTGCTGCGTGCCCGTGACATCGACGTCGATCGGCACCGACGCCGAGTTCCCGGTGAGAACAGGTGTCGTCGTCAGGGCCTTCCCGTCGGCCACGACCGAGAAAGTGACCGAGCCATTGCTCCCGACCTCGTCGTCGACTCCAACCACCGAGTTCAGCCGTGTGCAATTGCCGCCGAGATACACGGTGACGTCACCGTTCGCGTGCACACCAAGTCCCTTTGCGTATTGCACCCCGTTCAGCGTGATCGGGTGGCCGTCGCCGGCGACATTCTCGCCGTTGGACGTATCCCTCTCCACCGGCCCCCACCCGTTCGTGGACGTGAACGGGATGTCGCTCAGGTAGACAGTGCCGCTTGGCGGTGGCGGTGGAACACGCACAGTCGCCGTGGCGTCGGCCGAGTCGGCCTTACCAGACTGGGTGTAAGTCGCGGTCGCGCTGAATACGGCGGCGGCCGGCTGGTCGCCTGTCGGCGCGGTCACCTGCCACGAGGCGGTGACCGACTGCCCTGGTTGGACCCGTGTGTACGACGCTGTCGTCGATGCGGGCGACAAGGCCCACCCGCTGGGTGCCGACAGCCGCACGGTGACGCCGTCTGCCGGTGGCTGGTCGGCCGGGTCGGTGAAGGTGACATGGACCGTGCCTTCGCCGCCGCGAGGGATGACATCTGGCGCCGACACCGACACACTCGCGGTGGACGGCGCTGTCCGGTAGATCCCCGGGTCATAACCGGGTGCGGAGACGTTGGACACGGGCAGGCTCGTCGCGACGTTGGTGTAGGGCTCCAGGGTCACCGAACCCAGGCCGCCTGTCGTGTTATCGAGGCTCCACACGGCGATCGCTATGGTGTTGGTTCCATTGGGCCGCAGGATGCCCGTCGGAACTGGGAATGAGCGCTGCGGCCCGAGGTCGTTGATGTAGCGTCCGACCTGCCAGCCGTTGACGAAGATGAGCGCCCGGTAGTGCCTGGAGGCGTCGTCGCTGAACTTGATGCCGATCGGCACGTCCTGTCCCTTCGGCAGGTCGAGCGGGAACGTCGTGCGGTACCAGGCGACACCCGGTGTCGTGTCGGCATGCGGCAGGCTAACGGCGGACCACCCGCTGTCTGGGTAGCCGGTTAGGTGCCAGCCGTTGCGCTCGCCGAACAGCCCGCCGGAGTTCATCGGGCCGCGCGCGGGGTCGGCAAGGTCCTCCCCGCCGAGGTTGCCCTGTATCCGCCAGGCGATCTGGGCAGTCGAGCCGACGATGGCAGCCGACGTCAGGCCTCGTGGCTCCTTGTGCGTGTCGTTGGCGTTGAAGTCCTCGTTGTGCCCCATGTTCTCGACGAGGACAGCCAGGACGTTGTCGCCGCCGGTAGTGATGGCGCCGGCTGGGAAATCGAACAGGTGCGGCCCGCTCGCGCTGTTGCCCAGGTAGCGCCCGTTGAGCCACGCCGCGTACGTCCCGGCCCGGCCGGTAATGGCGGCCACGTTGACACCGGACTCGCCGCCGTGGGCGCGGAAGTGGCCGCGGTACCAGACGTCGCCGTGATGGAAGCCGTACTCGTCCGCGTAGACCACAGGTGGCGCCGCGGGCTGAGCCGGGTTGCTGGTGGTCGTCTGGTCGGCGAGCCTCCAGCGGCCATCGTCGAACGCGGGAGCGGCTTCGCTGATTTCTGCGTGGTATCTCCAGCTGGTCAAGGCCGGCAGCGTGACGGCTGCGGGCCCGGGTGCCTGGGCGCCCAGGGAACCGTCTTTGGCTGGCGAGGTAGCGAGCTTCTTACCATTCCAGCTAACAGCGGCGACCGAGGGCGGTGCGAATACCGATACCGGCGTCGGTCCTGTCGTGTCGCCCGACAGGGTGAGCTGGCCGTTGGCGTACGAAGCGCCGCGCACCAGATATGGCCCGCGCACGAATACCGGGCCGGCCGCCGTGTCCTGCCGCCAGAACTGCGCAGCGACCTCGTCGGTGCCGAGCAGCAACAGAAGCGGACGGCCGGTCGCGGGTGTCACCAGCAGTTCGGCGAGACCCTGATGCGTGTAGTTCAGGCGCAGGTCGTGGCGGTCCGCGTCCCACGTGTGCTGGCTGTCTCCGCTGATCACGTCGACCTTCGGTTCGGCGGGATAGCGGAGCACGGTCTCGCCGTCCTGTCCGGCGCGGCCGTAGAGCAGGGCGACGTCGCGATCGCCGATCCGCGCGTGCGTCATGATCTCTGACGTGGAGTAGACCAGCCGCTGGTCTCCCATCGCATAGTTGGCGACCAGCAGTTTCGCGTCACGCCCGTCGAGAGTGATGGCCGTGCCTGGCTGCTGCGGCACGCTCGGGTAGTACGTCGAGCCTGGCGGCGGCACGTCTATGGCGTCCACGACAACGAAGGTGCCGGTCGCAGCCGCGTTCTTGGTTCCCGTAACGACGATCTTCAGCGTATGCGGGCCAGCGCTCAGGCCGTCCGCGGCGTAGAACACCTGCTGGCTCGCCTTCGACGGGCCGTAGCCGTCGACTGTGGCAACCAAGCTGTCGTCCAGGTAAACATCGGCGATGCCATGGTTGGAGTCCTTCGAGGAGATCCAGCGAACCGACGTCCCAGTGAACGGCACCGTGACGCTGTCTCCCGCGGTGTTGCTGAACGACTCCGTCTGGAGGTAGTCGGCCGCCGTGTAGCTCTGCTCCGCCCCGACGTGTGACCAGGCGCCTGTGTACTGCAGCGCCGGATCCCTGTCGTCATAGGTATAGGTGGACCTGGCGGCCAGGTCGACCGCGATATGCGTCTGGTCCCGTGCGGTCGATGTTGAGTTGGCGTGCCGGAGCTCGATGAACTGCGTGTGGTCGTCAGGATTGATGCGAGCCTGCTCGATGATCGAGGGGTTGCTCGGCGGCACGGCGGCCGAGGCATCCGTCTGCGTCAGCGGAGTCACTGATTGCAGGAAGTAGCCGAGGCGCTTGTCCTCGTCGTACTTCGTGGTGAGCTCCCTGTCCTCCTTGATCGGCGCACCATAGTCATACGAGGTGTAGACCTGCGACGGATCGGCCAGCCAGCCCCACGACGTGCCGCCATAGGTCATGTAGAAGTTCTGCATCGTAGCCCCGACCGCGATGTTGTTCTTGTAGAACACGTTCTCGAAGTCGGGCCCGGTGAGCTGGCGGCACTTGTCATAGCCCGGGCCACCCCACGGATCGAACGACCCACCCTGGAATTCCGGCGTGAAGATTGGGCTGTCGTCGCGGAACCTGGGCAACGTGCCCACCCCGCTCCAGCGCGTCGGGTTGGAGCAGTTGAACCCTTGCGGGTAGCTGTCCTGGCCAGGCAGGTCGACGGCACCTGGCCCGGTCGCCCACGTCGAGGCGCCGCAGCAGTGGTTATGCGTGAGCGGGACGGCGATGCCGTCCGATCGTACGACGTCCTCGGTGTGCTGCATGTACGCGGCGTCGGTGTTCGAGCCGTATTCGTTTTCGATCTGGTAGAGGATCACCGGGCCGGTGCCGTTGGTGTATTGATGGCGGGCGATGATCGGGTCGATGTGGTGCAGCCATTCGTCGCTGGCCGCCTGGAAGTCGGGGGCGCTGCTACGCGCGCGGCCCTGCTGCGTCGTCAGCCAGCCGGGGAAGCCGCCGGAGTCGGTCTCGGCGTTGATATAGGGGCCTGGGCGGGCGATGACGAAGATGCCGACCTGGTTGGCGATATCGAGCAGCCGGTCGACGTCGCGCACCCCGGTGAAGTCGTACACGCCCTGTTTCTGTGAGTGGTAGCCCCAGTCAAAATAGATGGACACGGCGTTGAAGCCGGCCGCCCTCAGCTTCTCGAGTACGTCGCGCCACAGGTCAGGGTTCGGCAGCCGCCAGTAGTGGAACTCGCCTGACCACAGGTAGATCCGCTTGCCGTCTATCTTCAGCGAGTAGTGGTCATAGGTGACGGTGTGCTGCGCCGCGGTGCTGGCCTGCATGGCCGGCGCGCTGGCCGGTCGCGGCGCGGTTGGCGCCGATGATGCGCCGGCGAGCGTGACCGCAATGCAGAGCGCCGAGGCGGTGATGGCGCTGCCTAACCGGCTGGCGAGGGTCAGACCATTCGTGATCACCACGAGATTGTAGCGTGACTCGCGTTGCCGGACTAACCAATAGGCCTCTCCGCCACGCAAGCCGTTGACGTCATCCCCGAGCGGGCGCACAATCAGCGTGGCTGATCTTGCTCGGAACGGGATGCCAATCGCATGCCTTCGCGCCACCGTCCCAACCATCGACGCACGACGCCGCTCCCGCTCGGACGGATCGCGGCGGGGCGGCAGATTCGGCACCTCCGCTCCACTAAGCAACGCGCCGGGGCCGCAGCGGTCGCAGTCGCCGGGGCCGCTGCGGTCGTAGTCGCCGTGCTTGCCGCGATCGGACCGGGCGTGCCGAGCTTCGATCGCGGCACAGGGATGCCTACCTCGCTCGTCAACCATCCCGCGCCGCAGTTCGCCCGTCCGCTGGCCAGCGTGAAGGGCGGTACGTTCTCGCTGGGCCGCCAGCGTGGTCGGCCTGTCCTTGTTTCGTTCCTGAACACGCAGGCGGAGGGGACCGCTGCGAACGACCCCTCGCGAGCCGAGATCGTCTTTATCAAGAGCATGAACACCCAGCACCGCGGCTACGGCCTGCGCACGGTCATCATCGATGCCGCCGACGCGGCCGGGTCATCTCCTCCCAGCCGGGACGCGCTAGTCAACTTCACCTTCGACTGGGCGCTGGACTCGTCAATCGCGGTTGTCGGCGACGAGAACGGCTCGCTCGAGCGAGCCTACGGGGTCACGAAAGTCCCAACCACGTTCCTCATCGACAAACGCGGGATCATCCGCCATCGCTGGAATGGCTTTGCGCTCGCGGCGCAACTCGACTTCGCGATCAGGCCTTTGGTCGGTCGCAGCATCTTCGGCTCCCGCACATGAAGGTAAGGAATGCGCAATGGCTATTCGCAGACCGAGGGTTACCGTCCTCTTCGCTGTTTTGACCTTGTTAACGGGTTCCCTCGCTCTCACGCTTGCTGGCCGAGCGGTCGCCGCGGGAACGACCTACTACGTGAACTGCTCGGCTGCCGCCAATGGTGACGGCTCGCTCGCGGCCCCGTGGAACAATTTGGCGACGGTCAACGGCAAGACCTTCGATCCCGGTGACAGCCTGCTGTTCGACCGCGGCACCACCTGTTCGGGATCGCTCGTCTTTTCTTCGTCTGGCACGAGTTCGAGCCCGATCACGATCGGCGCCTACGGCACCGGCGCGCTGCCTGCCATCGACGGGACGGGCCAGAACCGGGCCGTCAAGCTGCTCGACCCCTCGTTCGTGACGATGCAGGATCTCGAGGTCAAGAACAGCAGGGTGTGGGGCGTTCTCGCCACCACCGACCATGATGCGCCTGCAGTCGGCGTCACGCTGCGAAACCTCGTCGTCCATCACGTGACCGGCGGCGACTACACCGCGATGAACGCCAAGTGGACCGGCCTGGTGGTGTTCGCGCCTGGCATGATCGTCGAGCCTGACATGACCAAGGGCTCGGGTACCTACACCCGTAACAGCTACTTCAGCAACGTGCTGGTAGACAACGTCACCGCCTACGACACCACAATGTGGGCCGGGATCTTCGTCTGGGGCGTTCAGGTCGACCAAGATTTCCAGTGGAAGAAGGATTCGCAGAATCAGGCCGTGCAGAGCCGGAATATCACCATCCAGAACTCCACCGTACACAACACTTACGGTGATGGGATCGCCATCTATATGTCGCACGAGGGGACGATCCAAAACAACGTGGTCTATCAATCCGGCATGCAGCCCCCACCGGTGACCACGGGCACCCCAGTGGGGCTGTGGTGGTGGACCTCTGAAAACATGGTTGGGCAGCTCAACGAGTCCTACGACAACCATTCGCCCGGCGTGGATGGTGGCGGATACGACATCGACTACGGGTCAACCAACAGCACGATGCAGTACAACTACGGCCACGCTAACAGCACCTACTGCACCAGTGTCTTCGCGTCCGGCGGCGCGACGACGACCAACATCATCCGTTACAACATTTGCGCCGGCGACGGTACGGTGCACACCTACCTCAAGTCAGGTGCGGTTACTACAATGCCCGGGGACTCGGAGATCTACCTTTGCGCCTGGAACGGAGGCAAGCTAGTCAATACGTGGATATACAACAATACCTTTTACATAAACAGCACTGGGCAGACGGCCGGCCTCATCAGCGACGGCTGCCCCAGCGGAAGCGACCATGAGTCGGGCGGTATCTTCAAAAATAACCTGGTTACCTCGGCGATCCCGAATGTGCTGGGCGATGTGAGCGTATTGAACAATCGCGCCCGTGACTACAACCTCTACTTCTACACAGGCGGGACGTTGACCGACCCGAACCCCGAAGCGCACGGCATCTACAACCAGAACCCGCTGGTGAACGGCCTCGGATACGACGGGACCGGCAGGCCGACCACCCAGTGGACGCTGCAGGCCGGCTCACCGGCGATCAACCACGGCACGAATGCCTGCGTCGGCCTGGCCGGTTGCACGACCGGGGCGCGTGACTTCTTTGGTAACCCAGTCCCGCTCGGCACTGCCTTCGACATCGGCGCAGACGAAGCGGGGTAGACGCGCCAGGAATGGCTGCCCAGCCAGAGCAAGGCTGCCCGGCAAGCCGTGACCCCGTCAAGCGGCGCTGGCGTTCAGGTGCTGCTCGATCAGCCGTGCACAGTCGTCGGCTGACTCGAGCCATGGCGCGTGACCGCCGACCGACTTGGCCACGGAAACCAAGAGCAGAAGAACGGCTTACGCTGGCTGTCACCCTGTCCTGGAACGTTCGCCGCGATGGAGACGGTGAGCCAGCAGGTTTGCGCTGAAACCTGCTGTCCCCGTGAACCGGTTGCCGTCCTGGCGCAATAGAGAAGCGATGGACGATGAGCTGATCGCGCGCGTGGCGGGCGGCGATGACACGGCGTTGCGAGAGCTGTTTTCCCGGCATGCGCCGTGGCTGGCTGCCCGGCTGCGCGTGGTGCTGCCTGCGGCCGACGTGGAGGACGTGCTCCAGGAGACGTTCTTGGCGGTCTGGCGTGGTGCAGGCGGCTACCGGCCGGAGGGTGCTGCTGGCGGCTGGCTGTGGGGCATTGCCAGCCGGCAGGCCGCCTTGTGGCTGCGGCGGAGCGGTCGTGCCGGCTTGCTGGTACGTGCCCTGGCGCAGCAGGACATGGCCGCTGCGGGAGATCCGGTTGAGGCGGCGTTGTCGCGGGCGGATCTGGCCGCTGCTGTCGAGGCGCTCGGGCCGGCCGGCGGCCCGGAACGCGAGGTGTGGCGGCTGCTGTATGTAGAGGACCGGCCGGTTGCGGAGGTGGCCGAGCTGATGGGCGTACCGGCGGGCACGGTGAAGAGCCGCGCGCACCGGGCGCGGCGGCTGCTGCGGGCGGCGCTCGGAAGTCAGCAGGCGCGGCAGGGAGGCGCGAGATGACGGGTGCTTTCGGCGATGTGCCTGACCGGGACATGGCGCCCGGTGACGTTGACCTGGACCGCGTGTGGCTCGGGGTGGCCACCGCGGTGTGGCAGCGGCGGCCTGGGTCGCTCGAGCGGCTGGCCGGGTGGCTGCTTCGCTCGCCTGGCCTGGCCCGTGCCCTGCTGATCACACCTTCGCTGCTGCTGCCATGGCTGCTGGCCAGCGCGGCCGTGCTCGCCGCGGGGGCCGCGGCGACGCTGGGAACCGGCGAGCCGCTGGTGACGCTGCTGGCGCCGGGGGTGGCCGCCGCGGGCATCGCGTATGCCTGCGGGCCGGGCATCGATCCGGCCTGGGAACTGTCGCACAGCATGGCGGTCAGCGACCGGATGGTGCTGCTGGCGCGCGCGCTTGGAGTGTTCGCCATCGACGCCGCGCTCGGGATCGCCGCGTCGGCGGCGTCTGGCTCCGCGGCGGGGATCACGTTCGGCTGGCTGGTCCCGATGACCGCGGTGTCGGCGCTGGCGCTGGCCGCCGCGACGCTCGCGCGGTCGGCGAATGTGGGCGTGGCCGCGGGGCTGGCCGGCTGGGCGATCACGGTCCTGGCCGGGCGGGCCGCGACCGGGCGGTTCACCGCCGCCGTCAGTGACTCGCTCCTTGTGCTTCCCTATCTGGCGTTCGCGGCTTGCTGCGCCGCGATCGCCTGGTACGCAACCCGGAACCCGAAAGGAATATCGTGAACGTACAGATCACCGACCTGACCCGGCGGTTCGGCCGCACCCAGGCGGTGGCCGGGGTGACGATGGAAACCGGGCCGGGCGTGTTCGGGCTGCTTGGCCCGAACGGCGCGGGCAAGACCACGCTGCTGCGGATGATGGCCACGGTGATCCCGCCGAACTCGGGGACGTTGCGGCTCCTCGGCCGCGATCCCGCCAGCTATGGGCCGCGGAAGGAGATCCGGCGCAGGCTTGGCTACCTGCCGCAGGCGCTGGGGTATTACCCGGGGTTCACGGTGGTCGAGTTCGTCGAGTACTTTGCGCTGCTCAAGGACATGCCGCCGGCGCAGGTGCCTGCCGCTGTGGCGACCGCGGTCGAGCGAGTCAGCCTGGGCAACAAGGCTCGCGCCAAGCTGCGCACCTTGTCCGGGGGGATGCTGCGGCGGGTGGGCATCGCGCAGGCGATTGTGAATGAGCCGGAGCTGCTGCTGTTGGATGAGCCGACTGCAGGGCTTGATCCCGAGCAGCGGGTTCAGTTTCGCGCGCTGCTTCGTGAGTTCGGCACGCGCGCGACCGTGATCGTCAGCACTCATCTGGTCGAGGACGTGGGCGCCGCCTGCGGTGAGGTCGCCCTGATGGACGAGGGAAAGATCGTCTTCCACGGAACCCCGGCCGAGCTTACCGCCCGCGCCGATGGAACCGCCGCGTCGGGCGATGCGCCGCTGGAACGCGGTTACAGCGCGGTGCTCGCGAAGGCGCGGTCATGACCTCCGCAGGAGCCGCGGCCGCCTCCCCGCCCTCGCGGGGCGCGCGCAGGCCCGGGCTGGCCGTGGGCCGGTTGCTGCGCCTGGAGCTGCGCAGAAGCACGATGCTGTGGATGCTGCCGCTGCTCGCGGTGCTGCTCGCGGTCACTGAGCTGCGGAACGACCTCAGCCATCCGCCGCTGTGGGTGGTGCGGAGCACCGTCGTGCAGTACCAGCTGGAGCTCATCGGGGCGGTCGTGGCGGGTGTGGCGGCTTGGACGGCTGGACGCGATGGCCGCCGGCGCCTCACGGACCTGGTGACGGCGACGGCCTGGCCGCGGTGGGCCCGTCAGCTGGCCGCCTGGGCGGCGGTCACCGCCTGGGCGATGTTGTTGTACGCGGCGTCCGTGGCCGTGGTTTTCCTCGCGACCGCACGGCAGGCCACCTGGGGCGGCCCGATCTGGTGGCTGCCCGGCGTCGGAGCCGCCGCCATCGTGGCGTTCAGCGCCGCCGGGTTCGCGTTCGGGGCCCTCTTGCCTGGCCGGTTCGCCGCCCCGCTGGTGGCGGTCGCGGCCGTGCTCGCGCCGCAAGTCGGGGTGCTAGCGCTCCAGCGCCACCTTTCGTGGGGCAGGCTCAGCCCGGTCGAGGATCCGACCGTGCCCGGCACCGGGATCTTCTTCCCGTTCCATGCCGGCCTGCCGATCGTGCAGATCATGTTCCTGGCCGGGCTGACCGCCGCCGCGATGGGTGTCCTCGCGCTGCCTGCCGCCGCCGGCGGGCGGCGGCTGCGCCAGGCCGGCGCGATGATCGCGCTCGCTGGGCTGGCCGCGGCCTGCACCGGGTTGGCGCTGGCCGGCACCGCGCGCCAGGAGGCGCAGGGTGTCATCATCCCGGCGCTGCACAATGCGGCCGCCGACAAGCTGATCACCTACACACCGGCATGCGACAACAGCTCACCGATACCGGTCTGCCTGCACCCGGCCTACCGGGCCATGCTGCCGGCCATGGCAGTCTCCCTCGACCCGGTACTCGGCCAGGTCGCGGGCCTGCCCGGGGCGCCAGTCCGCGTCCAGCTCGGCGCGGTAATCCCGCATGACTTCAACGGCAACATCGGCGCGACCATCAGCGGCAGCCCGCCAGTGCTCTACCTGAGCCCGTCGATCCTGCTGCGCCTCGGGACCTGCCCGGCGGCCGACTGTTTCACCGCCACCGATTTCACTAAGGCGATGGGGCCGCTCGTCGCGGGCACGATCGTGCACAACCTCATCGACGGCGGCAGACGAGGCAACGCGGCCCAGCAGGCGATCGGGGCCGCCCTGGCGAAGGTCGCGGGCCTGCCGCTGCTCGCCTGGGCTGCTCCGGGGAGGCCAGGGCAGGTCGGCAACGGGGTTCCGGCGCGCGGCTCGCCGGCCTATGCCGCGGCCCAGCGGTTCGCCGCGCTGCCGGCGGCCGTCCGCCACGAGTGGCTCGCCTCCCACCTGGCCCCGCTGCGGGCCGGCCGGATCACCCTCGCGGAGATTCCATGACCACCGCCGGCACGACTGCGCACCAGTGGCTGGCTGCCCCGCCGGCCCGCCTGGTGCGGCTGCACCTGGCCAGCCGCAGCGTCCCAGCCTGCCTTCTCGCGCTGGCCGGGTGCGGGGTCGCGCTGCGGATCGCCCTGCATTGGCTCCCGCACAGCGGGGTGGGTGCCCGGCAGCTTCCGCTGCTCATCGAGGCGGCAGCGGCTGCGGTCATCGGCGTGGTCACCCGCAGCCCGTTCGGCGAGCCGGAGCGCGCCACCGGCCGGTGGCTGCCGGTCATGCGGCTGGGCGCTGCTGTGGCGCTGACCGCCGTCGCGTTCGGCGCGCTCGCCGTCGCCGGGTTGGCCGGGGCACACCTGGATTTCGGCTACCTCGGTCTGCTGCGGGACCTCGCGGGGATGACGGGCATCGCGCAACTCGCCGCCGCGCTGGCAGGCGGCAGCCTGTCCTGGATCGGGCCGGTCAGCTTCTGGCTGCTGGCCACATTCGCCATCGGCCAGGGCTGGACGACGCCATGGGCCTGGCCCGACAGACCGCCGCACGACCTTGGCGCGGCGCTGTGCGCTGCGGTGGTGTTCGTCGCTGGCACGGCGGTCATCACGGTGCGCGGAGCCCGCGACTCCGCCCACGAGTGACGCTGCGGGCCTACGAGTGACGCCGCGGGGCCCCCCGAGTGACGCTGAGGGGGCCCCCGAGTGGCGCTGCGGGCTCGGCGCCGCCCCGCTCGTCGGCCGCGGAAGACCCGTACGAGCTGGCATGGTCGGCCCTACCGGAACGACGATCCAGCCTGGCATGGCTGGCGCACCGATTACCGGATCTCGGCAGTTGCGGCCAGTGACCGCTGCGGCACCCAGGCGAGCGGCCGGCGGTGGCGTGCGCGTACGTCGTGGGCCCGGGTTGTCCCGTAAGGGGACCGCACGCCACGGCGCCCGACACGCCGGCAGCGCCGTATGGAACCTTCGGCGTCTCGGCCAGCCAGGCAGAGCGTCCAGGCCGCTCGCGCCCGGGCATCTAAATCCAGACTTAACAGTATGTAGTCGTATATTGACCGATTGGTAGCAAAAGGCTAGTGTCCGCGTCAACACCACCGATCGTGGTGTCACCCATCGGGTCAGGTTGAAAACCGATCCCCGGATCGGCGCCCAGCCGGCCGCGCTCCCGCCCGCCGAAGCCTGACCCGTCCGCATCCGGAAGGAGCAGGATGACCCCTACCCTCTCGGGCCGAGGCGGCCCCGGTCGGCGTCTCACCCGCCGCGCCGCAACCATCCTCCTGGCCGCCGCTGCCCTGACCGCCGCGGGACTTTCCGCGGTGGGCCCGGCTCAGGCGCAAGATTCCCTGGCTCAAGCCCACCCATCCCGTGCCTTATCCTCCGGGCAGCTGGCCGCATCCTCCGGGCAGCTGGCCGCATCCTCCGGGCAGCTGGCCGCGCGACCGCCCGCACAACCATCCCCGCCCGGACATAGCACATTCACCCTGCCCGGTGACGTGCACCGCGCCTGCCCGGTCCCCACCGTCCGCGGCCGGATGGCGTGCCTGTCTCTGGTCCGTACCAACGTCGCGCCGCGCCGTGGGGTCATCCCGGACGTGACCCCGTCCGGGTACGGGCCGCCGGATCTGCAGTCCGCGTATGCGTTGCCGTCCTCTAGCGCAGGTTCCGGCCAGACGGTCGCCATCGTGGACGCCCAAGACGACCCCAACGCCGAGTCCGACCTGGGCACCTACCGGTCCCAGTACGGCTTGTCGGCGTGTACCACCGCCAACGGCTGCTTCCGCAAGGTCAACCAGACCGGCGGCACCAGCTACCCGTCCCCAGACGCGGGCTGGGCACAAGAGATCTCCCTTGACCTGGACATGGTGTCGGCGATCTGCCCGAACTGCCACATCCTGCTGGTCGAGGCCACCTCGCCGACCACCACGAACCTGGGTACGGCGGTGAACACCGCGGTCAACCTGGGCGCCAAGTACGTGTCCAACAGCTACGGGGGATCCGAGTCCTCCTCCGACCCCTCCTTCGACTCGAGCTACTACAACCACCCGGGCGTTGCCGTCACCGCGTCGTCAGGCGACAGCGGCTTCGGCCCGGAATACCCGGCCGCGTCCCAGTACGTCACCGCGGTCGGCGGTACCTCCCTGTCCAGGGCGTCCAACTCCCGCGGGTGGAGCGAGACGGCCTGGAGCGGCGCTGGCGCGGGATGCTCGGCCTTCGACGCCAAGCCGACCTGGCAGCACGACACCGGCTGCGCCAGACGCACCATCGCGGACGTGTCCGCGGTGGCCGACCCTAACACCGGCGTGGCCGTCTATGACACTTACCAGACCGCGGGCTGGCAGGTGTTCGGCGGCACCAGCGTCTCCGCCCCGGTCATCGCCTCCGTCTACGCCCTCGCGGGCACCCCGGCCTCCGGGAGCTACCCCGCCTCCTACCCCTACGCCCACACCAGCGCGCTCAACGACGTGACTAGCGGTTCGGACGGCTCCTGCAGCCCTGCCTACCTGTGCACCGCCGGGGCTGGCTACGACGGCCCGACCGGGCTCGGCACCCCCAATGGGGTCACCGCGTTCACCAGCGGTGGCGGTGGCAACACCGTCACCGTGACCAACCCCGGCAATCAGACCGGGACCGTCGGCACCCCGGTCAGCCTGCAAATCCATGCCACGGACTCCGCCTCCGGCCAAACCCTCGCCTACAGCGCCACCGGGCTCCCGGTCGGCCTGTCGATCAGCTCCACCAGCGGACTGATCACCGGAACGCCTACCACTGCGGCCACCTACAACGTGACCGTGACCGCCACCGACACGACCAACGCCTCCGGCTCGGCATCGTTCACCTGGACGATCAACCCGTCGGGCGGTGGTGGCGGTGTCACCAACGGCGGCTTCGAGACGGGCACCTTCTCCGGCTGGACCACCAGTGGGGCGGCGACCTCCATCGTCTCCTCCGGGGCACACTCGGGCACCTACGCCGCCCGCGCCGGCTCCACCTCACCCACCAGCGGCGACGCCAGCATCGCCCAGACCTTCACCGTCCCGTCGGGACAGGGCACCTTGTCCTTCTGGTACAACCTGACCTGCCCAGACACCCTCACCTACGACTGGGCGACCGCCACGCTGCGGGACAACACCGCGGGCACCACGTCGACGGTGCTCCCCAAGAGGTGTGTCGCCAGCTCCGGCTGGACCAGGGTGTCCAGCGCGGTCACTGCCGGGCATTCCTACACCCTCACCCTGACCAGCCACGACGACAACTATCCCGGTGACGCGACCTACACCCTGTTCGATGACGTGGCGCTGGCCGCGGCCGTTTCGAACCCGATAGTCAACGGCGGCTTCGAGACCGGTACCTTCTCCGGCTGGACCACCAGTGGGACGGCCGCGATCGTCTCTTCAGGCGCACATTCGGGCACCTACGCCGGCCGCGCCGGTTCCACCTCACCCACCAGCGGCGACTCCAACATCGCCCAGGCCTTCACCCCAACCGGCGGCGGCACGCTGTCCCTCTACTACAACCTCACCTGCCCAGACACCCTCACCTACGACTGGGCGACCGCCACGCTGCGCGACAACACCACGGGAACCACCACGACGATCCTCGCCAGGACCTGCGTCTCCAACTCCGGCTGGACCCGGGTCTCCGCCGGCCTGACTGCCGGGCATTCCTACACCCTCACCCTGACCAGCCACGACGACAACTATCCCGGTGACGCCACCTACACCCTGTTCGACGATGTGTCCGTATCCTGACCGAGCCCTGCGCTACGAGCCCGCGTGAGACCCTGGTCGCTGCGCTAGTCCGCGCGCCTCCGGCACGCGCTAGTAGAGCGGGTCATCCGCGCCCGGCTGGCCAGGCCGCAGCCCGAAGGCGTGCGCTGGAAGGCACGTCGAGGGCGAGAACGCAGCCAGCCGGGATGCGGGACCCTGCTTGCCGTGCGCGCCTGCGGCGCGACGCGAGCCGGATCGGGGTTCTCAAGGAGGCTCTAAGGGTCCGCTTCGTCCGGCCTGAGCAGGCCGGACGAACCGCAGGGCGGCGGCACGATCGCGGGGGCCGCCTTTTGCGGACGGTGGCACGATCGCGCGGGCCGCCGCCTGGGGGCGGGGGGCCACAATGGGCCACCGAGGCCACTGGGTGGGCCACGATGCGCCACCCAGACCCACGCAGGGAATCGCGTACGGCCACGGTGGGCCACCCAGGCCCTGCAGGCCACCAGCCAGGGGGCCGAGGCCACGGTGGTGTGGCCCCACTGACCGGAACGGCCTGCTACCGACCGTCGATCATGAACGGCCCGCAGGGCTTGCAGCCCCGCCCGCGGGCCGTGCCACAGGGCGCATCCTCGACCGCATCCACCCTGTCCGCGGGCGCGGCGCTCGCGGTCCTCACCGGTTACGCCGTAGCGCCGTCCGCGGGCAGCTCGATAGTCACCACTCGGCGGGAGATCGGCACGCCGGCTGACCAGCAAGCCAGGGCGGGTCCCAGCGGCACGGCAGACCACCAGCCGGGGCCGCTCGGACCCGCCCTTTTAGGTCGGTGCGCCGCATGATTATCCCGAACGGCTCCCGTGTGCTGTCGCGCCTGAGCGCTGCGGCGATCGAACTGGGCCGCGACGCGGTCCTTGCGGCGATCGAACTGGGCCGCGACGCGGTCCTTTCCCGTGCGGCCAGGGGTGCGCACCCGCGGATCACCAAGGGCCGCTGCACGCTGGCCCGGGCGTCGGGAGGCTCGCGGGTGTCTGTGCGGGCGCGCGGGCCACCGCACGGCCACAGGTACGAACGCGGCGCGGACTGGGTGACGCGCGATCACAAGCTGGGGAAGGATATTGGGGGAGGGAAGGAGTCGAGCATGGACGGCTCGAGGCCAGCGCAGTCTGGGGGGAGCGTTGGCCCGGCCAACGGTGCCCCGGCCAACGGTGCCCCTGTCGGCGGCGGCCCTCCCGGCGGGACCCCGGGCAGCGGCGCACCGCTGATCTTGCTAGCCGAACGGGCCAGCGAGGTGGAGCGCGCGCTGCTCAGACAGTGGCTGCGTGACGCCGACTTGCGGCCACTCACGGTGCTGGCTCTGGACGGCCCTGGGCTTGCCCGGTCGCTGGCCAGAACGTCCCCGGACACGGTCGTCACCGCCGCTCGTGTGGCGTGGCTCCCGCGCGAGCGGGGCGGCGAGCGCCGTGTCCGCTGGTCGGATGTCTTTTCGCAGGTAAACCCGCGTCGGCCGCCGGCGTTTCGTCAGGCCCATATAGTGCGCCGTGAACCTGACCGTGCCCGTGTGGTGGTCGCGGAGCCGGCCACCGTGGCGGCGTTGCGTGAGCGCTGGGGCGGCACAGGTTCGTTCGCGCAGTTCGTGACCCGCCAGGCCAGGCTCGCGCTTGCGCGCTCCGAGCGGGCGCTGGTCGGACGCCGCTACAAGGTGCCGAAGCATGTGGTCGAGGCGATCGAGGACAGTCCGGAATTTCGTGGCGAGGTCGCCGCGCTCGCCACACGGCTGGAGATGACCGAGCCGGAATTGATAGAGCGGGCAGGCGCGAACCTGCACGGCCTCGTTGCGTCCATGAGCCCGATCGCGGTCGATCTGCTATCTGGCGCGCTGCGCCCGCTGCACAGCCATGCCTGGAACGTCCAGGCCGACACCGCCGGGCTAGAGCAGTTGCGTGACCTGAACCGCCACCACGCCCTGGTGTTCCTGCCCAGCCACCGCTCGTACGCCGACCCGCTCCTGCTGGCCGACGTCCTCGCCGAACATGACTTTCCCCGCAACCATGTGCTTGGCGGTGACAACCTTCACTTCTGGCCGATCGGCGCGCTGGCCAAGCGCGCGGGCATCGTATTCATCAGGCGCAGTTTCAGCGATGACGAAATCTATAAGCTGGCGCTGCGCGAGTACCTCGGGTACTTGATCTCCAAGCGTTTCAACCTCGAGTGGTACATGGAGGGCGGCCGTTCGCGGACCGGAAAGCTACGTCCGCCACGTTATGGTTTGCTCGCGTATGTGGCCGAGGCAGTCGAACGTGGCCGCGCGGACGACGCCTACCTGGTACCGGTAGCGATCACCTATGACCAGCTCCGCGAGGTGTCTGCGATGGCGGCCGAGCAGGGCGGGATGGCCAAGAAGGCCGAAGGACTCCATTGGCTGGCGTCCTACGCGAAGGGACAGCTCACGCGGATCGGGACGGTGCACGTGCGGTTCGCCGAGCCGCTTTCGCTGCGCAGCGCCCTGGAGTCTGGCGGACATCGCGGCCAGCCCGGCCCGCGGCGGCTCGCGCTGCACAAGGTGGCGTTCGAGGTGGCCGTGCGCATCAACCGTGTCACCCCAGTGACGGCAACGGCGCTGGTCACGCTGGCGCTGTTGGGCGTGCGCGACCGCGCCCTCACCCTCGGCCAGGTGCGCAGGGTCCTGGAACCGCTGCGCGCCTACCTGGCCGACCGTGGACTGCCGTACTCCGGTGGCGTTCTGCGGAGCGAGACCGGGATACGCCGCGTGCTGGCCGCGCTGGCCCAGCAGCACGTCGTCACCGTCTACGCCGGTGGCGAGGAGCCGGTTTACGCCATCGAGCGTGGCCAGCACCTGGTTGCCGCGTTCTACCGCAACAGCGCGATCCACCATTTCGTCGATCGCGCGGTGGCTGAGCTGGTCCTGCTCAGCCGGCCCGATGACCGCTGGGAGGAGGCGATGCGGTTGCGCGACCAGCTAAAGTTCGAGTTCTTCTTCCCGGACAAGGTTTCCTACCGCACCCAGCTTTGCGCGGAGCTCGAGCGGCTCGACCCGGGCTGGGAGACGGCGCTGGACGGACGCGCCGTGCTGGAGCATTCGAAGTTCCTGGTGGCGAACCGGGTGCTTCGTTCGTTTCTCGACGCGCAGCTTGTGGTGGCCGAGCGGCTCGCCGCGCGCAGCCCGCGTAACCCGGTCACTGAGAGAGAGTTCCTGGACGAGTGCGCTGGGGTCGGGCGGCAGATGCTGCTGCAGGGGCGGCTACACGGGCCGGAGTCGCTGTCCCGGGAGCTGTTCTCCAGCGCGCTGAAGCTCGCCGGTAACCACGACTTGATCGATCCGGGCCGAGAGGAGCTGGCGCAGCGCAGGCTGGACTTCACCGCGCGAATGCGCGACGTCGTGGCGCGCCTGATCGTGATCGATGGGATCGACGCTGCGTCTCGAAGGGAGGCGGTCGGCGTTGAACCGTAGACCGTCGGCGGCCGAGCTGTGGTCAGAGCAAGAGCTGATCGCTGATGTCGAGTCCGGGCCGCAGGGTCCGCGCGTGGGCTCATTCTTCGATTTCGACGGCACCCTGATCGACGGGTATTCGCTCGCGGCGTTCGCCCGCCACCACCTGAGGTCTCGGCAGATCGCACCGGCCGACCTGGGGCGGATGCTCCTCACGGGCCTGCGCGGCGTGACGACCGAGGCCGACTTCGAGCGGTTCACCGTGCTGAGCATGCGAGCCTGGGCTGGGCGCAGCGAAGACGAGCTCGCCGAGCTCGGGGAGCGATTGTTCGTGCAGGGAATCGCCGGCTCCCTGTACCCGGAGGCGTGGCGGCTGGTCGAGGCCCACCGCAGGGCCGGGCACACAATCGTGCTCGCCTCGTCCGCAACCCGGTTCCAGGTGGAACCCGCGGCCAGAGCGATGGGTGTGGAGCACATCCTCGTCTCGCCGGTTGAGATCGTGAATGGCATATGCACGGGCCGCCCTGGTGGCCCGCTGCTGTGGCGGGCCGGAAAGGCAGCGGCCGTCCGCGGCTTCGCTCGTGACCACGACATCGAGCTGGCGGAGAGCTACGCCTACTCAAACGGCGACGAGGATGTGCGCTTCCTGCTGACGGTCGGGCGGGCGCGGGCGCTCAATCCCGGCGAGCAGCTGGCAGCGGCGGCGCGCCACTACGGCTGGCCGATCGCCCGGTTCCGCTCCCGTGGCCGGGTGGGGGTGCGCGACATCGCCCGCACCGCAGCCGGCCTGGCCGGCATGTTTGGCGGTTTCACGACGGGTGCCGCGCTTGGGGCGCTGACCGGGTCCCGGCGTGAGGCCGTCGACCTCGGCACCACCCTCGCCGGCGAGATGGGCAGTGTGCTCGCCGGGGTTCGGCTGGACGTTCACGGTGCGCAACACCTCGCCACCCGGCCGGCAGTCTTCCTGTTCAACCACCAGAGCAAGCTCGACGTGCTCATCCTCGCCAAGCTGCTGCGCAGTGGGTTCACCGGCGTGGCGAAGAAGGAGCTGGCTGTCGTCCCCGGATTCGGGCTGATGTTCAGGCTCGCCGACGTGGCGTTCGTCGATCGCGGCAACGTCGCCCAGGCGCGCAAGAACCTCGAACCGGCGGTGCGGAAGCTGCGCGATGGGATCTCGCTGGCCATCGCGCCGGAGGGCACCCGGTCAGCGACGCCGGCGCTCGGGCCGTTCAAGAAGGGCGCGTTCCACGTCGCAATGCAGGCGGGAGTGCCAATCGTGCCAATCGTCATCCGCAACGCCGGCGAGCTGATGTGGCGGGGTGCGTCGACGATCCACGCAGGAACCGTGCAGATCGCGGTGCTCCCGCCGATCCCGACAGCCGGGTGGATCGTTGACGACGTCGAAGAGCATGTGCAGGATGTTCGCGGGCAGTACCTGGCGACGCTCGCCAACTGGCCGGCCCGTGGGTCCGGGCGCGTGATTGCCACGGAACGACGTGTGCCCGGCCCGCCACCAGCGGTCCCGCTGGACTGGGGCGCCTCGACACAGATGAACCCGCTGGAGACGGCCATGTGGCGCGCCGAGGCGGCGGACCCTCGGCTGCGCGTGAACGTCAGCCTGCTGGAGCTGCTCGACCACGCCCCGGACTGGGATCGGCTGCTTGCCGCCCACGAGTGGGCTTCGCGCATGGTTCCGCGGATGCGGCAGCGGGTGATCGAGCCGACGTTCGGTATCGGCACCCCGACCTGGATCACCGCCAGCGAATTCGAGCTGTCTCGCCACATCCGTCACATAGAATTGCCGGCCCCAGGGTCGCTGCGGCAGCTGCTCGATGTGGTGCAGGAATTCGCTACGGCATCATTCGACCGGAACCGCCCACTGTGGGAGGCCCTGCTCGTGGAAGGCCTCGCCAACGGCCGGGCGGGCTACGTCGTCAAGAGTCATCACAGCGTGACCGATGGGCTTGGCGCCGTCCAGCTGATGATGCGGCTGCACAGCCGGACCCCAGAGCACGACCCGCGTCGGCCCGAGCCGCCGGTCCAAGCGGCGGCCGCGGCCTCGCCGGTGGGGCTGTTCTCCGAACAGGTCGTGGCCGCGATCCGGGCTACGCCCATAATGGCCCTACGCGGGGGTGCCGGGCTGCTCGGCGCGCTGTCACGGCCCCTCGAGACCGCCTCGCAGACCGCCGGGCGGGCGCTCGGCGCGGCCCGCTGGATAGGCCAGACCGCACTCACCCCGCCAGGCTCGGCGCTGCTGGCCCGGCGCGGCGGCAGCTGGCACTTCGAGGTGATCGACGTGCCCCTGGCCGACCTCAAGGCCGGCGCGAACGCGGCTGGCGGCTCTCTTGGCGACGGGCTCTTGACCGCAGTGATCGGCGGGTTCCGCCGCTACCACGACCGGCAGGGCGCCCCTGCGGACCGGCTCACGCTCGGGTTCCCGATCAGCCTGCGCGCTCAGGACGACCCGCAAGGCGGGAACCGCTTCACCGGTGCGCGGTTCGCCGCACCCATGACCGAACGCAACCCGGTCGCGAGGCTCGCCGCCGTGCGGCAATTCGTGCTGACCGCCCGCGCCGCCAGCGCCGCCGCGGCCGACACCGTGTTTGCCGCGGTCGCGCCCGCGTTCGGCTGGCTTCCTGCCCCGGTCATCGGCGTCGTCTCCGGTCGGCTAACCAGCACGAACGACGTCCAGGTGTCCAATATCCCCGGCATGCCGTACCCGGTGTACATCGCAGGCTCGCGGATCACGCACATGTACCCGTTCGGCCCGCTCCCCGGCTGCGCCGCGATGATCACCCTCATCTCGCACGACGGAGAATGCTGCATCGGGATCAACACCGACTCCTGGGCGATCACCGAACCCGCCGGGTTCGCCGAGGATCTCCGGGTGAGCCTGGACGAAGTGGCGGCCCTCGCGCGCTGATCCATGTAACCAGGCAGCGGCGCGCAGTAGCCGGGCTGCACAATCACATTGCGGCTCGGGCAGGAGCGCCGGACCTGACCCCCTTTTCTGGCATGGGCCGCACCCCGCCGTGCACGACCCTCCCGCTCATCACAAACGGTGCCAACTCCGAACGTCGGCGACGGAGCCACAAGTAGCAGGTGCCGCCGGCCGGCAGGACCGCCCAGTAGGTGATGAGCCGGTACAGCAGGACTGCGGCCAGGGCGGTCGTCGCGCCGGTATAGGCGGCCAGCGCAAGACTCATGCTCCCTTCGGTCAAGCCGAGACCGCCGGGGGTGATCGGCAGCAGCGCCGCGAGCTGGCCAGCGGCGTACGCGAGCAGCAAATCCCCGCCACGGCAGGATCCCTCCGACCGCGAAGAATGCGACCGCGAGGCAGGCCACGTCTCCGGCCCAGTAGAGCAGCATCCAGCCAAAGCCAACGCTCCAGCCACGCGGACCGAGCGACAGTTCCGCGAGTACATCCCCGCCGATGAGCCGCTTGATGCGGCCACCACCGGGCATCCGTGCGGCGAGTTCGCGCATCGACCACGGCCGCCGGCGCATTCGGTTAACCGCGACAACGGCCACGAATCCTCCGATGACCACGCCGAGGACGATGGCTGCGACAACCCGCAGGTCGGGAACGTCCTTGCTCGGCGGCGCGAGCTGAGCGCCCACGAGGCCGATGAGGACGAGCGTGACGATGTACAACAGGCCGACCATGGCGAGCATCCACAGGGCCAGCATCTTGCCGACCCCGCGCCGGGTGAGGCCTCCAAGCACGACCACGTTGGAAACGAGATAACCGACCGGCAGCACACTCCCCATCGCTTGACTGGCGACCGCCAGCCGTCCGAGGGTGCCAACACGGACCGTGACACCACCCGCGCGCAGCAGTCGGCGCTGGGCGAAGGCGACCGCAGTGTACGAGCACCACTCGGCCAGGATCGCGACGCCGAGCCAGGTCCACGAGACCCGGCGAAGGTCGCCTATGGCGCTGAGTAGCTCCGCGCGGCTGCCCACCACCTCCTGCACCGCGAGAACCAGGCCGGCCGAGCTGAGCATGAGCCAGATCCAGCGGCGCCGTTGTACGACCCATGCCCAAATGCCGGTAACCGGAGGTCGCGGGGACGCGCGGACGGCCGCGACCACTGGGACGGGATCTGACGACATGTCCGTTCTCCGCCCAATCGGACCTCGTTCGCGAGCGTGGCGGTTCGTACTGACCACCCGCAACTCATGCCCCGTCATGGCCTAAGAAACCGGGAGAGCGTTCATCTGTGGCTTTACGGCAGTTGGCGCAGGGCAGGTCACGGCACGGTGGGACGGCGCAGCGGGGCGCGCCCGCCGTCGTGGGGATGTCGCGCCCACGCTCCGCCGTCATATGGCCGGTCCCGGTCAGCCCTCGAGAATGAATGACGTGCTGACCGGGGTGTAACTGCCGCTTTGCGGCTCCACGAAGCCGTTCGCGATTTCGCAGTCAGGGAGGGTGAAGACCGTGATCGGGTGGTCCGTCTCGTTAAGGACGTGGGTAAGCGGTGCCGAAATATCGAATGGAACTGAGTAGCAGCGGCCAACGTCTGGGTTCACGAATTCCTGCGTCCCGGTGTCTGTTGCCACCACGACGCGCCCGGGTACGCCGACCGCCTGCGCATCGGCACCGGGCGCTCCCGCAAGCAGCATGGTCGCGGCGGCAGGTGCGGCGGCGGCTGCCGCGATGGTGCGGGCCGAGAGATGACGTACAAACATGATGTGGTCCCCCTTGTGTTCGGTGCCTGGCGCGGCCCACACCTCTGGTGCAGGCGCGGAACGTTGCTCATCGTAATGCCCGATCACTCTTAGTAGTCAAGCCTGGTCGCGGATGGCCGCTCCCCGACCTTCGCGCGGCCACGCATAGGCGCGCCGTCATTCGCGGGTGACCCGTAGAGAGCCTCCGCGGGTCGCGCGCGACCCGTAGAGTACCTCCGCGGGTCGCGGGCCCCGTTTACAGAACACCGAACCTGGCTAGAAAGGGTGGTTAGCGCCAAGAGTGGGCGCTACCGCATTGCGAAGACGTACGTAACCGACACGGCACGGTCCACCATGCTGGTCGATGTCTCTTCCAGTCGCTGACAGGCGCGCCGTCCCACGGTATCGGCAACAAACCGGCAAGGCTTGCAGCGCCGACTGTGGTACATGGCCTTTCGCTCCGACCGGCCAGACCGGCGCGCGCCGTTGTCCGCGTGCCAGCTTTCGGCACAGCATGACATCTCCCGGTGCTAGGCGGGCGACGTCGTGGCGCAGGTGAGCCGCGAGAGTAACGGCCGTGGTGCCGCGCACCTACCCCACCGGCATCAAGATCACCGACCGTAAGATGAAGTTCTTCGAGAGGACCCGGCTGAACCGCCACCACTTCCACGGCAACTGGAACTACACCATCCACCCCGCTACCCACACCCGAGGATCAACCCACGCAAGATCAATACCTTGATTCAAGATGATCGCTCGTTCGGCCGCTGACGCTCGGCCTCCTGCGGTTAGCGATTGGCGTCGGCGGCTGGCGCCTTGCGCGGCGGGCACGCTTGCTTGATCCTTTACGTCGGAGATTAATCAGCGGAATGTGCTGATTAATCTCCGACGTAAAGGATCACCTGGGGAGGCAACCCTTCTTGCACGGCTTTAGCGTGCCTGTCAAGCCCCGGCTGCGCAGCACGGCTGCGCAGCACGGCCGCGATTTCGGCGGCGACCTTGACACGGACGGTTCATAATGTCGGACCACCCGTAGCGCAGCGTGATGATGCCCTCCGCGGCGTTGGCGTTGTCCCGGCGTATATCCCGCCACCGGGCCTCGGCCGGGTGGGCAGCATGGCCG
>WNGE01001523.1_pt1 | contig 29167 bp, 35 predicted proteins | sample 5400651 | NCBI WGS metagenome assembly WNGE01 (sample SAMN13153370, study PRJNA577476) | soil metagenome | isolation source: 60 cm soil or saprolite under grassland replicate 2 | place: USA:California | collected 2016-06-15
GATCGGACGATCGACAATCCGTACGGGCTGGTACGCCGACTGGAGTTCGACGGCGACGGGTTCACCGACGAGGGCCTGAGGAAGGACTTCAGCTGGGCGTTCACTCCCGCGATCGTCGAGTGGAAACGCGGCGACTTTGCTGACGAACTCGTCGAGGTCAGCCACGAACAGGCCGAAAGGATCGTCCAGTACTTCCGCGAGCGCTGGAGGCCCCACGGCTAGCCGGCCGACTCCTCAGCGGGACCGGATCGGCCGTGAGCCCGCAGGTATCCCCAGGCGCCGCCGGAGCTCTCCGGGGTCCGGCAGCATGCCGGTGTCTTTGCCTTCGGATTCCGTACGGCGGAGTCGCCACTCGCAGTCGTCGATCATCGCAAGCACCCGGTCCAGCGCGGCGCCCCCGGCGGCAACCGCCTCGGCGGGGGTCATTCCTGCCCTGTCGCGCGATTCCAGCACCGAGAGGTAGCCGAGCTCACGGTTGATCTTGCGCGCGACCTCGTCCAGGCCGTGCTCGACCGGCAGGAAGTACCCCTCCACGATGAGCCGCCGTTGCTCAGGCAAGGACACGCCCTCGATGCCGAGCCGTCGGCACGTGGCCTCGCGGCTGTCCGGTCCGTCCCCGGCTTCGGGTGGCGTACCGACCAGCTCGTCCGCGGTCAGAGCGCTGCGTCGCGTCACGTCGGCCGGGCACCCCGCGGCCGAAGCCGCCGCCAGCACGACCGCCTCCAGGTCGGCGGCCCTCCGCACGGAATTCGCGTTCACCGTGAAACTCTTCACGCCGCGCCGGATGGTCCCGAGGTTGGTGAGCCGACCCGGCTGGATGTCGCCGGCGTACTCGATTTCGTCCGGCGTGGTGCGTGTCCAGAAGCGCCCGGGCAGCGACTTGAGATAGGTGTAGTAGCCGTCCGCGTCCCTGATCGGCGGGCTGGGCGGCTCCAGGCAGGGCCGGGTCAGCAGCGGCCAGACCTTCCCGGCGGCGCCGACCTCGATCCTCGTTTCGCACCACCGGTACTCGTCGCCGTCCGCGGTCTGGAAGACCGGCGCGGACTGCCCGGCGAACTGCGACAGTAGCCGTTCCGGGAACAGCGGCACGCTTCCCGGCACGACCGGGCCATCCGGGAACAGCGCCTCGGCGGCCTCGCGGAGATCGCGGGGCAGGATGCCCATCCCGCCGAGCGCCTGCAGGTGCCGGCCGCCGCCGTCCGGCCGGGCTCCGTCCGGCAGCAGCCGGCCGGTCACGATGTCCAGCCGCCGGACCGACAGCGAGAACATCCGGTCACGCTGCGGCACCCGCTGTGGCCCGCCGACCAGGCTGCGCAGGGACAGTTCCGACCCGGGCCTGACCGAACTCACCTCGTACATGTCCACCGGCTCGGCAAGCCACTCACCCAGCAGGCCACGCTCGTCGTCGCGCAGCAGGGGCCCCCGGGCGGCGAGGAACCGCAGGGCGGTGCCGCCGTCGAAGATCGCGAGGTCGAGCGCCAGCATGGCGGCGTGCGGCGCGCCAATGGCGCACGCGGCCATCCGGTCGGTCACCATCCGGTTCGGTCCCCGCCGTGCGTAGGTGGCGAGCATCGCGTACAGCGCCGGGGCGCGGTGGGGGAGCGGATGTACGCCGCATTCCAGGTCCCTGACCCGGCAGCACGCCTTGTACTTGCGGCCTGACCCGCACGGGCACGGCTGGTTCCGGGCGGCGCGCTCGGCGCCCCGCGCAGGCTGCCGCAGCCGGTCCAGCGGCCGGAGCAACGGCTCGGCGATGTCGTCGGAGCCGATCGCCGAGGCCAGTTCCCAAGCCCGGGCCCAGTTGCCCGCGCACAGCTCGTACTCCATGGCGTCGCGAACCGCAGGGAGCAGGTCCGGGTCGACCCGCAGGCACGACTCGATCAGCTGCCGCGCCCGGTCGGACCGGCCCGATCCCTCCTCCGCCCGGGCCCGCAGCAGCATCGGGAGCGCGGGACGTCCCGAACCCTCCAGCGCCGCGATGCCCTGCGCCCACGGGTGCTCGGCCGTCGTCGCCGGTACCGCTGCAGTCTCTACCGCCTCCGCCACCAGGTCTATCACCGTCGGCTTGGCTGGCCAGGGCACCAGGGTGACGGCGTGCCCGGCCGCCAGCCCGGAGATGCACGCGAGCGCCTCCCCGGCATCGCTCACATCTAGCCGCCCGCGCGGGCCGAGTTCGAGGTGAGTCAGCAGCCAGTGGGGGATGCCCGCCCGCGCGGCGAGCCCGGCCGCCGCCGAGTCGTCACCGGCGCGCAGCGCCGAGGCCAGCTCACGACAGACCGCAATGTCTGGCAGCATCTCTCCCGCGGTCACTGCAGGAGCATACCGCCAGGCGCGGATCAGGGCCGGCCGTAACCTGACCGCCCCCACCCCGGCCCGCCGTACATGATTACCGAACGAGCTACGTGCCCCGCCCCGGCACCGGCCGCTCGCCCCATCGAAGCCAGGCCGGCGTCTCAGGCGTGAGCCACGACGTAGCTGATCACGGTGTCCGCGTCGCTGCCTTCGGCGTAGAGATCGGAGTCGGGGTCATCTTCCGCGACGCGCCACAGGCCGTACTTCTTGTCCCACCAAACGGACCACCGCAGCTGGTCTGCGAGAAAGCAGGAGACTCGCGCGGCGTCCGCAGGCGGGGGCAGGAGGGCCATGCGCATCTCACCGGCCGAGTACTGGCGGAGAGCACTTATTCGGATCGTGCGGTATTCCCTGGTGTGGGGGTGTGACGACGGCCAGCCGGACCTGCCCGGTGGCGGCCATGCCGTGCTGCCCGGTGGAGGCCAGCGCGATTACTCGGCGTGACACCGGTCCATGGTGGAGGCGCGTATGTATCGGCCGTTCGGCGCGGCAACCTGGTCTCCCAGACGGCTGGCTCGCGGCGCGCCGAACTGGATGTTCTGCGTCCGGTCACTCCCGCAGCCAACGGCCCTGCCAACGCTTTGGATCTGCCGGTGAGCGCGCGCACTCGCCGCGACGGGCCTGGGTGTCGCTCCACCGGGCGGTCAGTGGTTGCGGCGGTCCGGTCAGCCGCGAGGACCGGGCTTCACGTCCGGTCCAAGAGGCGCTGCCCCGCGTCCCCGGCTCAGGCCGGCGCGCAGGCCCGCGTTGTCAGGCCGCCGCCAGGGCAAGTCCTGCTCTAGCGCTGCGGGCCGCGTTCGACCAGGCGCAGCCGGGACGTCACCGCCGGCTATCAGCCTGGCGGAGCATCGCGTCGAGTTCGGGGTCGGCCCCGATCTCCCGGACCTCTTGCGCGCAGCGGCAGGCGACGGCGATCTTGGCGGCCCACCGCAGCGCCTCCTCGCGTGAGGGCACGTCGAGGAGCGTGAACCCGCCGATGGCCTGCGGGTACGGGCCGTCGGTGACCGCCCCGTCGGTGGCCACGATGCTCGCCGGCTGGTCTTCCAGCCCGCCGGCGGACACGTACACGCCGGCGTTGATGGCCTCCTGGACCGCCGCGCGCGCGGCCCTGGCCACGGCGGGCGCGTCCTCGTCGGGGACATGGTCCATCGCGTGGGCACCGAACGAGATCAGGTACTGCGTCATCTGCGACTCCCTTGTCCCGGCGGCCTGCTCCGGCCGTGTCCTGACTCATAGACGAACGACTCGCCCGGATCCCATCGCCTTGCCAGAAGAAATCTCTCACGGTTCCCCGCCGCCCGGCCCCGCGAGCGTCATGTGACCCGTGCCCGCGGAGATCATCGCCGCTGCCGCCGGCTGCGAGCAGTCCGGCCGCACTCATCTAACGCCGCGATAGCAGCGTCAGCTCGGCTGTGCCGCCGCGCAGAACTGGGGCATCCGCTCACAGGTGCCGTGCCGTGGCAGACCGAGCGCCAACCGCGAATATTCGGCAGGCGTTTGCGAGCGATCGTCCGCTTCCACCGAACCCCACACAGAGTAACCGGATTACCTGCCGCATGCCGAGGGCTGGCCAGCCTGATCCATTGCAAGGGCGGCAATGGCACGCGCAAGGCGGACCGTGCTGCGGCAGCCCGAGAGGGCCTGGCAGTTGGCAGTGTTGCTCGCGCTGCATGCAGGCAGAAGACACGTTCTGACTGGTCAAGCCGGGTCTTTGGGCCGTTCTGAGGCGCCGGCCGCACTCGGCCACGCGACCGGTCGTCGTCGCCGGCGGAGGGCCAAATCCGGGGCGGGCGGAGCGACGGGTCGTCCACCCACATCGGGAAACCCAGGTCGAACGGCAGGAACCGCACCTTCTGCCGGTATCGGGGGACGAGATGCAGCTTCGCCTCGAAGCGGGAGACCAACTTGTCGTGCGTCGGCGGCGGTCCTTCGAAGATCGCGACGCCGCCGATGTGCTGTTGCGCGACCTTGAGGTACCTCGGGCGATGTGGGAGCTCGTGGCGTGTTATGCGAGTTCGACAACGAGCCGCACACCGCCCCGGGGGCCGTTCCCCTGTGGCGGCCCCGCCCGGAGCCGACGGTCATCGAGCTGATCGCCCAGTCGCTCATCGGTGCGCTGAGCCCGGTCGCGCAATTGGCGCGCGTGCTCGGTGCACTGCGCTCACCGGCGGACACCCTCGGACAGGGGTCGACACGGCCCGCGTCTTCGCGAGCGTCGCCGGCAAGCTGCTGCCTCCGCCGAATACGTCGCTGAATGGAACGTACGGCCCACATCGGCGGTGGACCTCGGCAGGCGCGTCGCTGGCCGATGTGAAGCTGGTCCGCCATTCGCTGAGCGGGACGATCAACGACGTCATGCTCGCCGCGATCACCAGGGGGTTCCGTGAGCTGCTCCTCAGCCGCGGCGAGCAGGTCGACGGCCGGCTGCTTCGGACGCTGGTGCCAGTCTCGGTGCGCGCCGGATATGAGCGCGGCGAGTACAACAACCGGGTGTCCGGGGTCTTGGTCGACCTCCCAGTGGGGATGGCCGACCCCGTGGCCCGGCTGGCCGAGATCCGCCGGCAGATGGACGGCGTCAAGCGCCGGAAAGGCGCCGTGGCCGGGGAGCGGCTGGTCGAGCTGGCCGGCTTCTCGCCGCCGATGCTGCTCGCTGCCGGACAGCGGCGGGCGGTGTCGATCCGCCAGTCCAGCGTCAACACCGCGACGACCAACGTGCCCGCCCCGCAGCACCTCCTGTACTTCGCCGGTCGGTGACTGCTTGAGTCAGCGCCGACCATCCCGCTGGCTGCCTCGCTCCGCGTCGTCGTGGGGATCTTCTCCTACGACGGGAACGTGCAGTTCGGGATCACCGGCGACTACGACAGCGCCGCGGACATCGGCGTGCTCCGGGAAGGCATCCAGCGCGGAATCGCCGAACTCGTCGCGATCGCCGAGGCACCGGCGAAGGAGGCACCAGCGACGACGGTGAAGGGTGAGCCCGCCGCCCGGTCGTCGCCGGCCCAGAAAAGGCGCCGCAACCGGGCCGCGACCACGCGGCATGACCCGGAGACCAGCATGAGCACGAGTCACATTGCACAGACAACTGCAGAGCACGCGCTCGACCGCATCTGCGCTTTGGCGGCACTTGGGGAGCAGACCGTGGAAATCCTCAGTGACGCACCTAAGGAGTGCTGACATGCGGTCTATCCATAACGGCATGCGCGTGGCGGACCTCGGCCCGGGCGGCTGGCCCAGACCATGGAGCGGCCCGAACGGCGGTTCCTGCCTGGCAGCCAAGATGGGCTGCCCCCGGCGGCCGGGTGGCGCTGCGCCAGCCCATCGTTCCCGCCAGCCGACCCTGATCCTGGAACAGGGCGAGATCCGCGCGTTCGTCGAGGGCGCCAAGGCCGGCCTCGCCGACGATCTGCGGAGTTAACGGCAACCCCCGCTGCTGCCCGCCGGGGCCGCCGGCGGCGGCGGGCAACGGCGGGCGACAGTACGCCGACAGCAAAGGACAGCCGCGGACACTGCCTGGTTTCCGCTGCCGCCCGCACAGTAGGGTGCCAGGCCATGTCTTCCGAACTCGCCGGGTGGCTGCGGCCGCAGCGCCAAAGCCGCGGCTGGCCGGTCGCCGAGATGGCCCGCCGACTCCGCCGGGCCGCCCGGGACGGCGGCGACCACACCATGCCCGGCGCCAACGCCCTGTGCCGCAACATCCGCCGCTGGGAAAACGGCAATGGGATGCAGCGGCTGCTGCGCCGCGCGGACCGGGACATCGACGGGTCCGCCGCCCTGATTGCGGGGACTCGGCACTCCCTCTTCCCGCCCTTGGGCGGAACCTCTAACGAAGCCGCAGGCTTCGCGTCATGCTACAGACCGTATCGTCGCTCCCCCTTTGCAGGGCTTGGTCGCTGGGCTCCGGCGAGAGCGGCATCAGTAGGCGTATGCCTGCCTGGGGAACGCGATCGGCCGTCACCGAGGAGCCCACGTCTCAGGAAGTCGGGGTCGAGTTCGGCGACGTGCGCTTTGACGTCCCTCGAGCGCTCTTGTTACGTATGAGATGAGTTCCGCGTCGTAGCGAACGGTGCATGTGTTCCAATGCTGCCGAATTGGTGGGTAATGTGATGTTAGTTAACTCTGCGTTCAACGATCTCTTTCAGGCGGTCTTCCCTGACCTTCGCCGTAACGTCGCATACGTCTCTCGAGACTGGTGGCAGGCCCGACGATGTGATCCAGGAGCTCAATGTGCGGATGTGTGCCACGACACGCCATCAACTGATCCTGGCACACCCGGTTATCTGCATCGTTCGGCGACGAATCTCCTGTACGACCGAAGGCGCGGCGAGCCGAGACAGCAAAGGCTAGCGGTCGAGCTGGATATTCTCGCCGACCACGTATGGGGCGGAGGCGCGGGCGTGACCGAGATCCGGCACGTAACGGCGCAAGCGATGCGAGGTCTCTCGCGGCCGGAGGAACTCGCCATCATCCTGGTCGATCTGAGGGTTTCACCCTCGACGGCGCGGAACAGCGGATTGGCGTACATAGGGAGACGGTGGATCGGAACCGTGGGCGGGCTTTGAGACGGGCTGCGTTCAGTGCTGACAGCGACGGCCATCGATTCGAACGAAAGGACGAGTACCCATGTCACGGAAGCATGTCGTTACCGCCGACGGCCAGGCCCTGCTCGTCGAGGACGTAGGACGGGACTATGCGCATGAGGCGGCGAGCCGCTTCTTCGAGGGGGTAGGCGGCGCCGAGTTCTTCCGGCAGCTCTCGCTGGCCTTCTATCGGCTGGTCGATGAGGACCCGGTCATCGGGCCGATGTTTCGGGCCGGCCCTGAGCACCATGCCGCACGCCTGGCCGATCACTTCATCAAGATGTACGGGACGCCCGACCTCTCGGAGGGATGGAATCCGAGGTTTCTTCGCGCCCACTTGGGTGCCGTGATCGGCAACCGGCATCGTGAGAGGTGGCTGGATTTGATGCGTCGGGCCGGCGAGAGCATCGACGCCAAGGAACCGTGGTTCTCCGATTTTGTGGCTACCATGATCAATGCGAGTAGCGCGGTGTCCGCAGCATCGCGCGGGGCTGCTCTCGCGCGGGGAGCCGAGATCGATAGGCAAGGGGTGGTGGTGTCCGAAGCCAGGCGAAGGCGAGGCGCGAAGTGAGCCGTTCGGACGGCAGGACGGCGGTGCTCAACCTGTTCGGAGCCAAGTGCATGGCCGATCCGTTTCCGACGTACGCCTGGTATCGCGAACACGCACCCGTGCGGCGCCTCACCCAGCCGGACGGTCTGCAACTCTGGCTGGTCACGGGCTACCACGACTCGCGTGCGGCGCTGGCCGATCCCAGGCTCGCGCATCATCTGCGGCATGCGCGTCCGGCGATGGCCAGAGCGGGGATCGAGCTGACGGACGAGCGGATTCGATTCGGCGCCGCTCATCTCCTGCACAGCGAACCGTCGGACCACGCGCGGCTCCGTCGGCTGGTCGCCAGGGCGTTCTCACCCGCCCGCGTGCAGCGCTTGCGTCCGAGGGTGCGGGAGATCGCGGGCGAACTCTTGACGGCGATCGATCCCAGTGCCGAGGTCGATCTGGTCCGTGCTCTGAACAATCCGTTGCCCGTGATGGTCATCTGTGAGCTGCTCGGGATCCCGGCCGAGGACCGGACATTGTTCCGGCAATGGACGGAGGCGGCGGTGACTCCGGAATACCAGGCCGACCCTCCGATGTCGCGGGACGAGGGCAAGGCTCACCTGCGTAGCTATCTCGCGGACCTCGTGAGTAGCCGGCGCGCCGAACGGCTGCGGTACCTAGAGGCTGAGCAGCAGCCCGACCTCCTGCGTGCGCTGATCGTCGCCTGCGACGACGAGAGCCGACTCACCGAGACCGAAGTCGTGGCGATGAGCTTCATCATGCTGATCGCCGGGCACGAGAGCACTTCGAACTTTCTCGGCAACGCGTTCTTGACAATGTTGCGGGCACCTGCCCTGCAGCATGCGCTAGAGCACTCCTCCGGAACGACCCTGGCGCATGCGGTCGACGAGCTACTCCGCTTCGACGGCCCGGTCCAGAGGGGAACCTTGCGTACCGCCGTCGAGGACGTCGAGATCTCCGGCGTCACCGTGCCCGCGGGCGAAATCGTGTCCGTGTGCGTCGCCGCCGCCAATCGTGATCCGCGTCGCTTTCCGGACGCTGACGACGTTCGGCTCGACCGGAACGACAACCCGCACCTCGCGTTCGGGCATGGACCGCACTTCTGCGTCGGCGCGTCTCTGGCGCGGATGGAGGCGGAGGTCGCGATCGGCGCCGTTCTGCACCGATTCGACGAGATCACTCTTGCGGTCCAGCCGTCGGAGCTGCGCTGGCGGCCAGCGTTCCAGCGCGGGCTTGTGGGCCTGCCTGTCCGGGTCCGGTGAACCGGTCGTGAGCGAGCCCGGCCAGGGGGTGCGCGGGACCGGTGGCGGGTCCGTTTGTTGCTCGGAGGCCTGCTCACCATGGTTCCTCGCGGCACTGGATCAGACGGTGTTCGCGACCGCCATGCCGACGATCGTCGAAGATCTGCGCGAGCTGACGCTGCTGCCGTGGGTGACCGTCGCCTACCTGATGGCCGGGACGGTCGCGACGCCTGTGGCGGGAAATCTGGGCGACATCTTCGGGCGTGTCCGCCAGGCCCAGGCACATCCGTCGATGGCCACCAGCCGCATCCCGGACACAAACGCCGACCCTGCGTCCTGCTCGGCCAGCCTAGCCCTAGCTGTCTCCTCCAGCAGCAGTTCCATCACCCGCCAGCCCAGCCGCTGGCGCGCCAGGTGATCGCCGCCGGGGTGGGCTGCATGCCCAGCGACAACCGCGGCTGGAACCGCCGCTCCCAGTCCAGGTCCGCAACAAGTTTGTTCCCGACCTCGCCGTAGCCGGTCTGGAAGAGCAGGACTATCGCCAGCAGGTAGTACACGACCACCCCGGCCGGCAGCGTGCGCTTGCGCCGCTCAGGCCCCACCGCCCGATCGACGACCCTGTCCACCAGCTCTAGATTCTAGAGTGAACACCTCAGGCAGCACGCCGATCCCGATCGGGTCCGCCAGCCGATCACCCCGTCACCACCTGCTGCCCTGGCCTCCCCACGCAGGCGATCTTAACCTCACCGGGGCTGTTGCAAAATCGCCGAGTTGTCTCAGATACCGAGTTCCGCTTCTGGCGAATATCAGCTGGCCAGCTGTACCTACACGATGAACTGGGCAGATGCTACTGGTGCTCGGATCATCCCAGCGCTATCTCGCAATGCGAGACGCCAATCGAATTCTGCAGCAGCCCGCACCACAAGACTAACTTAACGCCATTGACATCGCGTGCCCGGCCGAACGCGGGCACTATCAAGGGCTACCTGGATCGATGTTCGGCCTGGCGTCGATCCTCGGCCCACCCATCGGCGGACTCCCGGTCGGCAGCCTGTCTGGGCGTTGGATCTTCTGGCTCAACGTGCTCCTCGGTGAAGTGGTCGTGGCGATCGTCCTGGCCGTGCTGCGGATCGGGGACCGGCCGGGAGCGGGCATCATTACGTCGGCATCGCGCTGCACTGTGGCGCGGTGGGGTGGGGTGCCTTGTCCCGGTGGTGAGCTGGGGCGGTTCGACGTACGACTGGAGGTCGCCGCGCATCCTCGGACTGATCGTCATTGGGTGTTGTTCTCGATCGGGCTGGTGGTCAACGAGCATCGCGCGGCCGAGTCGATGCTCCCGTTGAGCCTGTTCCAGATCCCAGCGGTGGCGGCGTGTATGGCGGTGGGCTTCCTGACGGCGCTCAGGCTGTTCGGCGCGATCACGTACCTTCCGCTGTTGCTGCGCATCGGCTTCGACACCAACGCCGCGGGTGGAGGGCTGCTCTTCCTGCGTTCATGGCAGCCGTGGTGGCCACGTCGACGGCTGCGGGACGCGCGATCGGCGAAACCGTCAGATACCTGACGTTTCCCGCTGTTGGTGCGGCGCTCGCCTGCCTGGGGATGGCGACCTTCGCGGCACTGGTATGCGTGCATCCCTGCTCGTCGCGGAGCTTTGCCTTTGCTGTTCGGGATCGGAATCGGCCTGGTATGCAGATGATCATCCTCGCCGCCTAGGTATCGGCACCGAAGGCGGTCATCGGCACGGCGACCGGTGTGGTGTTGTTCGCATGCTCGCTCGGATCGTTGTTCGCGTCGCGCTGCTCGGCGCGGTCTTCAACTTCCGTCTCGTCGCGGAGCTGGGCGCGGCCGGAACACGGGCGCGGGTCGACGACCTCGGACCGGACGCCATCCGGAGCCTGCCGCAGTCGGATCAGGCGGACGTACTGGAGAGTTCCAGGCCGCCTTCTCCACGGTGTGTTCTGGGTCGGCGCAGGGTTTCCTGGCGGCGGCCTTCGCGGCGGTTACGGTCCTGCGACGCTCCGCGCCGACTCGGCCAGGATCAGCTCTGCCAGCTCACCCGGTCGCGTCAGCGGCGCGAGATGACCGGCAGACAGCCGTGCGACCGGCCAGCCCGATTCCTCGGCCGAAGCAGCCATCTGGTCGTATGCCTCGCTGAGCCTGATGTATGCCTTCCGGGGGGCGGGATCGAGCACAACGGACGGCATCGGCTCGGTCGTCAATGCCCACGGAAGCTCCGGCAGGTCGTCATGGAACGCCGCACGCATGGCTTCGTCCGGGAGCGCCTTCTCCAGCACCTCGGCCGGAAACCAGGTGCTCCAGGGCGGAAGCCGCCCGTCCCGGCACAGCGAACGCAGGTGTGCCGCCCGATCCTCGGACAATGACTCGAGCCAGCTGGTCCCTGGGTGCGGCAGCAGAGCGTCGACGTACACCAGACCTGTTGCGGGCACAGGGAGCGCACCAGCGATACCCGGCAGCAGTGCGCCGGCTCCGCTGTGGCCGACGAGGACGACGGAGCCAACGTCGCGGCCGATCACTTCGGCGACGGCGCTGAAGACGCGGGCGTAGAACGGCGGATTACCGGAGAGGACGGGCCGCAAGTCTGGAACGACGACCCGGTGCTCCATGGCAGTCAACGCCTCGGCCACGGCGGACCAGGACATTGGTGAGAGCAGCGGGCTGTGCACCAGAACGATCTCGCGGCCAACGTTCACGAGACTGCAGCCTAACAACGGGCATCCATCCGCGTTAGCGTGGTAAGGATACGTCAACCTCGAGGAGGAATGTATGAACAAATCTCGGATGGAAGAGATTACCGACCTGCAGAGCGTGAGCGCCGTCGAAGACGTGCGACTGCAGCGCTTCGCGCCCACTACGGCGCTCCGCCTGGGTGTGCTCGGTGGACGGCCTGCGCAGGCGACCACGAGCGGAGTCGAGTCGGTGCTCTGCTGCCACTCGGCGATCGCCTGGGCGTGACCTTCTCACCATGGTCGGGAAGGCGGGACGACCGCCTTCCCGACCTTCACAGTACACATCTGGAAAGGGTGATCGAGTGCTTAACGAGATTCGCCTGGAGACCAACCACGGCTCGTTCACACTCGCGAGCGCTGCGGGCGAGACACTCGAGTCCGTGCTGCGTCGGCACGGGGTTCCGACGACTGCGGTGTTCAGCTACGTCACGGAGGCGGCGGAGGACCACCCCGGAGCCAGGCACGTGCGGTTCGTCCCCTTGGCCACCCGAGTCGACGACGAGCTGATCGACGGTCGCACCATCGTGCTGCGTGTGACTCGCAACATCGACTTGCCGGGACTGTTGCACTTCGGCGTGCGACGGCAACGAAAGACAACGGGGCCTTCGACCGAGTGGCTCTTCCCGGACATCGAGCACGGCGCCTTCCAGCCTGTGAACGCCCAGCTCAACCCGATCGAATGCGGCGACATGGTGCGCTCGGCCGTGGACGAGGTCCTGGACGCCTGGCCGGAGGAGCTGGACCGGAAGCTGGTTGTCGGGACCTCGGGGGGCGGTGACTCCAACGTTCTGCTGGATGCCCTGGTGAGTTCGGAGAAGATCTCCACCGAACAGATAGTCCCGGTCATGATGTTGGGCATTCCAGACTGGGATACCCAACTGGAGAACGCCCGGCAGCTTTGCGCCAGTCTGGGCCTGACGCTGCAGGTGGTCGATGCGGACGCCGCGGCCTCCTATGCCGGAGTGCGTTCGATCGAGCAACTCCAGAACGGTTTCGGAACCACGTTCCCCGACGCCGACCTGGAGTTCCTCGGCACCTGGCTGCTGCGCCGGGTGCTCGGCGGCTACGCCAAACGGGTCGGCGGCAATGCGGTGGCGATCGGCGCCAACCGAGAGGATGTGCTCGCCGAAGCACTGGCCCGGGTGGCTGTCGGTGAGCTGCCGTTGCCCGTGCCGTTCCGCACGATCGACGACGTCACGTTCGTCTACCCGATGTATCAGATCCCCAAGAAGATTGGTGACGGAGCTTTCCCGGCGTTCGCCGTCGAGAACTACGAAGCTCGCGCGCCCAGCCACAGCGGCGGTCGTACGGTCTTCTACTACGCGGCCTACCTGCTCGCCGACGCGCTGCCTGGGATGGACGTCACGTTGCTCGAAGGGCTGATGCGGATCTCGCGGGAACACCGTATGGGCAAGCCTTTCGAGTACGACCCGGACCTGGATGACGTGGTTCTGCGAGGAGCGGCAGGATCCGACGTCTCGGCCAAGTGGAGGGACTTCCTCGATCAGCACAAGGTGGCGTAAGGAGCCGTGATGCCTCACTTCGGTGATCCCGCCGAGAGGGCTGCGCCCGTGGTCGTGCAGCCACGTGATCCGGACTTCGATCGTGTGATCGGGCTGGCCGAGTCCGAAGGGCTCGGCATCGAGTTCGTCCACCTGGCCCATCCCGTCGTGCTCGCGGAACTGAGCGACTCCGACCTGGACGCCCTCGGGAAGAAGGTAGAGAACCTTGACGGTCCACTGCACGTACACGGTGCGTTCTTCGACGTCTACGTGCACAGCCCCGACCCGGACATCGGTGCCGTGTCTCGCAAGCGGATCCTGCAGAGCATCAGGGCCGCGGAATACCTAGGGGCAGAGCTCGTGGTGTTCCACACCAACCATCTCCCATGCACCACCCTCCCCGAGTACACGGACTGGTGGTTAGAGGCCAACATTCCGTTCTGGCGGGAAGTGGTGAGCGAACACCAGGTCCCGGTGCTGATCGAGAACATGTGGGACGAGGACCCCGGGTTGCTGGTCGGCCTGACCGACGCGGTCCCCGAGCTCGGTGTGTGTCTCGACATCGGGCATGCGAACGTCTTCGGCCGGGTCGGACTCAAGAACTGGTTCACGCGCTTGACGGGGCGGATCCGATATCTGCACATCTCCGACAATGACGGGACCTCCGATGCGGCCGGGGCACCCGGCGACGGCAACGTCGACTGGACGAGCTTCAGCGAGCTCGCCGGGCGTCACGCCGGCGCCGCTCCGGTCATGGTCGGAGTCCACGGTGGCCATGCCGGCATCACGCGGGCTCTGCACCGCATGCACGCCGATGGCATTCACCCGTTCCGGCGCGAAGCCGCGTGATGGCGTACGCGTCGCTGTCCGAGACCTACGACGCGCTGCGGCCGGGCTACCCGGCAGGGTTCGTGGGAGATCTCCTCCGGAAGCTGGATATCGGGGTGGGGAGCATTGCGGTGGACGTGGGCGCCGGCACGGGAAAACTGTCGGACTGCCTGCGGGTGCTCTGCTGCCGCGTAGTCGCGGTAGAGCCACTGTCCGAGATGCGTCGGCTGATTCCGGTGCACCGGGACCTTCATGCGGTCGGGGCGCTCGCCGAGCGGCTGCCGTTGCGTACCGGATGCGCCGACCTGGTGGCGTCGGGCCAGGCCTGGCACTGGTTCGACCCCGTGCCGGCCGTGAGCGCCGCTCACCGGGTACTGCGGGCCGGCGCTCCGCTTCTGATGCTGTGGAACGTCTGGGACACCACCGTGCCGTGGCTGGCGCGGCTGCAGGAGTTCCGCCGGTCGTACGACGCCGACAGGTCTCCCGCAGTGGACGGGGACGTCATCGCCGACTGGTTCGATCCAGCCTGCTGGACACCGCTCGAGCGTTCCGAAGCTCCGCAGCTGCACCCGGTCCCCGGTGAACGGCTGGCCGATCTGCTGCTCACATCGAGCGTGTTCGCCGACTGCGACTCGGAGGTCGAGGCGGCGCTACGCACCGAGGTCGACGCGGTGGCAGCCGACCACGGGCTGTTCGACGACCAGACGTTGGACATTCCCTATCGCACGCTCGCCTTTTGGACCCGGCGGTGCTGACGTGGGCGAACTCGTGGTGCGACAGGGACTGTCCGCCGACTGGGACCGGCTCGCGATGCCACGCGCTCCGACGCTGTCCACTCGCTGGATCAAGCTGGTCGAGAACAGGTACGACGGACCGATGCAGACGTTCGCCCTCCTCGACGACGGTCAGATGGCCATCGCGATGTGCGGTGCAGTGCTGGGGGAGCCGGGCGCGAACCGCCGGATGGATCCCTATCGCATCCTGGTTGGCGAAGCGGTCGGCGATGGCCTGCTAACGAACGGCCCGCACCCGTGGCTGGGCCGCGCGATCGGCGAGGTATATCCCTGCCTGCACTTGATGTTCCCCAACTACGAGACCGCACCGGTGGGCTCCCTGACCCGCGATGCGGATACGACCAGGACCTTCCTCGATCTCCTGGTGGAGTACGCCCGGGCACGCGACCTGCGGTCGGTGGTCGCCACGTACCTGCGTCCGGACTGCACCACGTTGCTGGACGTGATGCGCGGTGCCGGATGGCTGGTCGCGCCCATGACCGATCGGTGTGACCTGGAGGTGGGCTGGACGGACTTCGATGGCTATCTCGCGTCGTTGCAGAGCAAGCGCAGGATCGCGGTCCAGCGCGAACTCCGGGACCTGGAGGAGAAGCAAGTCGAGCTCACCGAGCGGAGGCTCGAGGCCGACGAGCCCGAGATCGTCGCGCTGCGATGCCAGCTCACCCAGAAATACGGAGGGCATGCAGACCCCGCCAAGGAAACCGCATTGCTGGCTCGGGTTCGGAAGTTCTTCGATCCGAAGGATCTGCTGGTCTTCGAGGCCCGGCGCCGGGAGCGGCTGCACGGCTTCACCATGTTCGTCCGGGACGACGCACACTGGACCGCGTTCCTCACCGGGACCGACTACACCAACCCGGCTGCGCAGCTCAGCTATTTCGCGACGTGTTTCTACCAGCCCGCGGCGCGTGCACCCAGGGTGGGCGTCGAAGCGATCGCGTACGGGTTCGGAGCGTGGCAGGCCAAGCGATTGCGCGGCTGCCGACTGCGTCCCGTTCATATCGCCGTACGACGGATCGAGGAGAGTGCGTGATGTCCGAGTGGGACGCGGAAGTCTTCTGCCTAGTCGCACCGGACGCCGTGCGCCGACATCTGGTCGTACCCATCCTTTCTATGTTCGCAGCGCGAGGTCTGACACCCAACGGCTGGTGCATGCGGGAGCTGACGAGCCTGCAGATAGACACCATGCACGAGTTCGCGATGGTACGCAGCACGCACGCCTACCGTTTCCGTTGCCTGGACATGCTCTTCGCGCTCGGACCGAGCATCCTGCTGAGGTTGGCGGACAACGGTGGCTTCGATGGCTCACCATATGCCCGCGCGCTCGAGGTCAAGGGCGCGTCCGATCCGCGGGACGCGGCTCCGGGAAGCATCAGGTACGACTTGCGGGCGATCAACGTCATTATGAGCCTGTTGCACACGTCCGACGGCCCGGCCGAGTCCCGGCACGAGTCCGAGCTGCTGCTCGACGGATCGAGCTGGCGGGACACCGGAGAATTGGGCGATCTACTGTCCATCCTGCAGGCCGGCCCGGCCGAGGTCCGGCTGTTTCCGGAGGCGCTCATGGGTCTCCGGCGTTCGATCCTCACCGAGTTGTGGCCGGCGCTGGGGGCCGAGGCACGTGCCGAGGCAGGTCGGCTGACGGCGGCCGGTGAGCTCGCCGCCCCGCGGGCCGGGGAGAAAATCGCCCGGCTCGCGACCTGTCGGGGCCATCCCCTGCTCGAGGTCCTCGCCGCTGGCTTCGATCAACCCGTCGACGTGCTCCGGACACCACGGACGCTGGGGTTGGACGACTGGCAGACGGCCGTGCTGTTCACGTCCGCCTACTTCCCTCCAAGGGTGTGATGCGATGAACTGGCATGCGCTCGCCACCGTGGCGAGCGTCGACCCTTCCGCCGCCGAACTCCGCTCGGCAACCGGCGAGCTCCGTGGCCTTCCTCTCGATGACGTGGTGGACGGCATCGTTCGATGGCGGGTCGACGAGCTGGCACTGGCGAACCTGCGGTCCGTGGGCGTCGGTGAGCTGGCCAACCGGCTCCAGGACATGTGGATCACGGAGGAACGCCGACTCGCCAAGGCGATACCGGTCACCGTGGAACTGCTCCCAGCCGTGCGCGCCATGGGTGGCCGTGTGATCAAGGGACTTGCCGTACGGGACAAGTATCCGCGGCCGGAGCTGCGTCACATGGGCGATGTCGACGTGCAGGTGCCCGACTGGCCGACGGCATTGCGAATCTGCCGATGGTTGCGCGAACGGCGGTGGTGCTGGGAGACGAGCGAATATCCCTGGTTGAAATGGGACGAGCATGGCCAGATCTACGGCCAGCTCACGTTCGTGCTACCGGACAACATCGAACCGTTCGCCCGGGTCGACCTGCACATCGGTCCTTTCTCGGTAGGACATTCGGGATTGCTGCCTTTGGTCGGCTGGCGTCCGGGCCTCGCGCTGGACGCGGAGGTCACGGTTCCCGACATCGAGACCTCGGTGGCCCTGGTCGTCGCCCACGCGGTCGGTGACGGGCTGCTCTCGATGAAGGACGTGAACGACCTGTACGTGCTCCTGACGAAGGCCAGGCCCGACTGGACGTCGGTGGTGGAGCTCTGCCGCGCCGCCGGCGTGACCGAGGCGTTGCACGTCCTTCTGGCGGCATGCCGCGAGGTCTACCCGACACTCGGCCTGCCATGGACCTTGACGAACGGACGTCGGCCATTGCGTGACGGTACGACCGGTGGGCCATTGTCCTTGACCGAGGAGTCCCGGGAGCGCCGCGCGGGACGGGTGGCCAGGCTGGCGTTCCGCGACGAGCGAGCCCGTGGCCAAGGGGTGCTCCGCTCCTTCGGGCAGGCTCTCTCCGCTCGGCGCTACTACCGGGCCGACCTGACACCGCGCACGGTACAGTCCGGTGCCGACGGATCCACACCGGGAACTCCCGGACGGGGACGTTGTTGGCGGCTGCTGCCGCAAGAGACCTGGACGGGGCTTCCCACTCCTTCGGGACCGGGCGGAGATGCCTCGGCTGAGCCGCGAGAGATCGAGCTGGCGGCCGGTCTGACCCTGGTGACCCGGCACCAGGCGATGGCCGTGGCGATCGACAAGGACGTCATGCTGCCGACGGTATGGGGCACCGTGCACCCGCAGAGCGTCGAACTCGCGCGCGAGCTGGTCCTGCCGTGATCGACTTCAGCGGCGCGCAGCCTGCCTGGCCGCGAGAGGCTCTCGAGCTGTGGGCGGCCTGCGTACACGATGCTGCACGTGAGGAGCATCTCTGGCGCGTGCCCGCCCCCGGTGGGGACGAGGAACTCCGAAGCTGGTTGGGACACCACTTCACGACGGAACCGGCCGGCATTACGATCGTCGCAGGCGCCCGGGCCGCCGCCCTGACCTACGGACGCATCGCCGAACGGCTCCTGGTCGAAGCACCGACGTACCTCGGTCTGCTGCCGTTCCTCGGTGCTTACGGCCGACGAGTCGAGCACTTCGCCTGGGAACGGATACCGGTGCCGGTTCCAGAGCGGACCGTGCTGCTGGTGACCTCACCGGCCAGGAACCCGGACGGGGCGACGTTGACCGGCGACCACCGCGCGCGGCTTCGCACGCTGGTCTCGGCCGGTGGCCGTGTCGTGGTCAACGGCACCTACTGCTGGTTCCGGCCGGATGCGGCGACGGCGGAGGGCGCGGACCTCCTAGTGTCGTTTCACAAACTGGCCGGAGTGGGCGCCCGGCTCGGCTTCGTGCGCAGCGAGGCGTACTTCTCCGACGCCGTCCCGGAGATAGCCGGCGCAGCACCACCTCCGATCTGGCAGCGCGCGTGGGCGCGGTTCCTGGCAAGGGACGGGCACGAGCACCTGTTGCGGGTGAACGTGCGGCAGGTCATCGATTCGCGGGACGCGTTTCTGTGGACGATCGGCGAACTCGCACCCGCCCTGCGACCGGGCGCCGTTGACGGCCCGAATCTGCTGTTCTCGTTGCCGGACGGGGCCGACGAGCAGGAAGCCGTGACGAAGCTGGAGACCGACGGCTTTCGGGTCTCTGCCGGATCCGCCTTCGCAGCACCGCATCCGTCGTTGCGTCTGACCTTCACCGGAACGACACCGGACCAGGCCGCGAACCTGGCCCAGACGCTAGTGCGTGATCGATTATGCAGCGGGTCGCTGTGATTGGAGCCGGTCCCGCGGGCTGTTACTTCGCGTGGGACGTCGCGGGTCGCCGTCCCGACCTGACCGTGGATCTCTTCGAACGCAACGCCGTACGACCAGGCGCCGGGTTGGCGATTGAAGACAAGGTGGTGTCGGAGTTTCCCGTTGCCTTCGAGGGGTTGCACCCGTCGATGCGGCGCTGGAACCGCATCCTGGTCTCGGCCGACCGCCATCGGATATGGTCCGGTGGGCACGACATCGTGGGTGTGAGTCGCCGTGCTCTGGCCGACCATCTACTTCGCCTAGCCGCTGACCGCCCCAATGTCAACGTGCGGTGCCTGGAGTTGACGGGACCGCCGGACGGCTACGACCTCGTCGTCGCCTCTGACGGTCCGAACAGCCGGATCCGCTCCTGCGGCGACTTCGGGACCCGGGCGACCGAGGGGCAGACAGTCTATGCCTGGCTCAGTAGCCCGGTCGAATTGCCTGCGATGTTCGCGCTGATCCCGCTGTCCGGAGGCGTCCTCACCGTTCATGCCTATCCGCACGCTCCCGACGAGAGCACGCTTGTAGCCGAGGGAGATGCGCAGGTACTCGCCGAGAACGGGCTCCTGGGGACCCCGCGGAGCAAGGCCGAGCGCCGTCTCGCCGGTCTTCTCCACGACGACCTCGGCGATGCAGCAGTCCGGGCGCATACTTTCCCCTGGCGTCCGTTCACGACGATCACCAACCAGCGTTGGCGATCGGGGAACCTCGTCCTGCTCGGAGATGCCGCTCGGACCGTGCACTTCTCCGTCGGCTGTGGTACGGCGCTCGCGCTCGCCGACGCACGGCATCTCGCGGACGCCGTGGCGTCGGACCGGCTGGGGACGTACGAGCAGACACGACGTCCTGTCGTGGAGCGCGCCCAGAGCGACGCCGCCGCGAGCATGCATTGGTTCGAACAGCTCTCGCATCGAAGTGACCTCGGCACTCACCAACTCGTCTTCGCACTGAGGACGAGGCGGGATGTGAACAGTTTCGCCTCGCTCCGGAAACGGGATCCGGACTTCGTGGCATCGGTGATGCGCGAGATGGCCGGACGGTTCGCCGCTGAGCTCGAGCCCGTGGACGTGCCACTCCGCGTCGGATCGACCGATCTACCACGTCGGCTCGTCGACGTCGCGGAGTGCGGTGGAGGGCTCCGGATCGCGAACCGGGATTTGCTCGGTGCGGTCGTCGACGAAGAAGTGGCCGAGCTCGACCACGTGAAGCATGCGGCCGATTTCATCGCGGTGCGCGAACAACCAGCAGAAGGCCGCGTGCTACGCACGGAACTCGCCGCGAAAGTCCGTGGCAGATCGAAGCTACCTGTCATGCTGCTCTGCGGTTCGGAAGCCTCCCTCGACGAGGTCAACACGCTCATCGCCGCGGGACGTATCGACTTCGCCGCCCACATTCCCGCCACCACGCCAGAAGGGAGCACTCCATGACAGCCTCGGACCCCACGGTGGAGTTCTTCTTTCTGTATCCGGATGTCCGCCCGCCGCAGCTCGCCTCGCCAGACCTTGGCGGTTCGATCTCGGCCCGGGCGGCCAGAGTCTGCTCACCGATGACCGAGGCCAACGGCTTCGGGTGGTACATCTATCCACCTGCGGACTTCGCAGTAAGATGGGACGGACGCTCGGCGGAGTGGAGCCTGCTGGAGGAGAACGAACCGACCTGGTGGCGGTCACTGGATGGTGGACGCGCTAGCCTGCTGCCCGAAGGGCGAAACCTGCTGAAGAACGTGTCCGACGATCGTCGGGATAGTCTGGATATCTTCGAGAAGTATGGCGGAATCCCCTTCATAGAAGCTGATCCGAGAAATGGCAGCATGCTCGAGATCATCACCGGATTGTTGGCCAGAACCAGCCCTGGCTGGTCGCTGCTGGTCCGTGACGTTCCGAATTGGCCACGTTTCGGCCAATACGAGGTGATTGAAGGAATCGTCGAAACCGACTGGTACCGGTCGTACATCCCGACCATGATTCGCCTGATCGATCAGCATCGAGTGGTCCGCTTCCACCGCAACCTACCCATCATGGCAGTTCAACCCATTCCGCGAGTGGCATTGGACGCTGGACGACGCGAACCCGTCACAAAGGCCGGAATATCCGAGTTCCCACAGGACGTGTGGCAGGAGTTCGTGGACTGGCGACGTCGGAAGCAGGATCCGGCCAGGTCCGCGTTCTACGCCCGAGAACAACGCCAACGACGAAAGACTCCGCGAAGGAATGAGCCGGAATCGTCGGAGCTCGCGTACCCTCTCCGGACGGCGAACTCCTGAAGTCACCTTGCGTGGCCAAGATTACCGAGGTGAGTTACGGGGGACGCGGCGGGAACGGATCACCAACGCCGTTTAGTTCAGCGTGATCAGGGACGTTGCTGTGCCCTGGGGATGCGGCCAGTCGGGCGCTCGGCGGAGCTGCTGCGCCGGGCACTCCGGCGTCGGGCACCGCCACGCCCGCGGCGGCTCGCGGCGTACCGTGGCCGGACCCTCCGCAGGGTTGCGTGCCCGGCGCGTGTTGGCGACAGTCACGTCGCGCCCGGCAGCACGCGGCGCCTCGGTCGTGGGTTCCCCACGAAAGGGGTCCCAGCAGCACGCTGGGCAACCAGACGATCAGCCGGGCAATTTGATCCAAGCTATCGACGGCAGCAGGTTGCGGCCACAGGACTGGCACGACACCATGGGCAAATACCAGGGGACGTTACCGGACAAAACGTTTCGCTGCTCGCCGCCGCCGGAGGCGATCATGCTGCGGAAGCACATCCTCACCGAAAACGGCCAGGTGATCCTGGCCGAGGATATCACCACCGACCGGGTCAACGAACTCGCCGTCCGGTTCTTCGAAGGCATCGGCGGTGCCTCGTTCTTCCACCGGCTGGCCACTCGTTTCTACGAACTTGTCACCGTGGACGAGGAGCTGGCGGGAATGTTCGAGAAGCGGCCGACAGAAGTGCACGCGCAGCGCCTGGCCGGTCACTTCGTGAGGATGTACTGCACCCCTGACCTGTCGGAGGGCTGGAGCGATCGGTTCATCCGGGCACACGACCCGGCTTTTCAGCAACCAGCACCGTCGTCGCTGGCTCGAACTGATGCGACAGGCGGGTGTCGAGGTGAACGCACCCGAGCCCTGGTTCTCCGACATGATGGGAACGCTAACTAATGCCAGTGGTGTAGTGCTTGGCCTCTCCCGTGGGGCGGCGATGATGCGTGGAGAGCGCTTCGATCGGACGGGCCAGCCCGTGAGCGGCCCGACGCCGTGAGCGGTGACCCGCGCATGCTCGAGGCGGTACCGCTGGTCACGACACCTGGTTGGGAAGAGCAGATCGGGGAGCACCTGGCCCGGCGGCGGCGCCGGGGGGCCGTCTATTCCGCGGTCGATGAGAATGGGGCCGCCGTTATCCTCGTGACCGGATATGACGCTACGCGCCAGGCGCTTGGGGCACAAGAAGATCCGCAAATCCGCTAGGTGGCTGGTGTTAATCGGCCCTCTTGTGTAACCGGCCTTGGGGCGCTGTGCCGTCGTATGGCACCAGGACCGCCGCGGGACCGCTGTCCGGGCCTTCCGCCCGGGCCCGGTGCGGCCCCGGACGGGCACGGGCTGGCCGCTGGCGGGCTGTGAGCGGGCCGGTGCGGGCCCCTTGCCAGCCGTTCCACGGGTCTCAGCCGCCGCCGACCGCCCAGGTGCCGTTGCGGTAGGCGACCCCGAGCACGCCGAGGCGGGCCAGGTTGACCGCGGCAGCGAGCAGGGCGAAGTCGGCGGCGACCTTGAGCCTGCCGCGGACCCGAGCCCGGCGCCCGCCGTGCCGGCGGCGCATCAGGTGGCCGATCTTGCGCTCGACCTTGGGCCGGGTCGCGGTGTAGCCGGCTTTCCAGTCCGGGTCGCGCTGGCGGGCGCGGGCCCGGGCCAGCTGCTCCTCATAGGGGCCGGCGTAGATGCTCCGCCCCTCCTTCGCCTTGGTGCACCGAGCGGCGAGCGGGCAGCTGGCACAGGCGGCGCCGAAGGAGGCGATCCGCCCGTCGCCGACCGGGCGCAGCGGCGCGGTCCGCCCGGCCGGGCAGGTCACCGCGCCACCCGCCAGGTCGATGCTGAAGGCATCCTTGGTGAACCGCCCACCGGAGGCGACCGGGGGCTGCGCCTTGCAGTAGATGTCCGCGTCGGCCTGCTCCAGCGTGTCCAGCAACTCGCCCGCGCCGTAGGCCGCGTCTCCGTAGACGGCGAGCTGTTCCTCGTCCCCGGCCGCGGGCTGCCCGGCCGTGTCTCGCCGGCCTCGCCCGGTTCGGGCCCGGTGGGGCCGTCAGCGGCAGCAGCAGGAACAGCGGTGGCCGGTGCGTTTGTGGCAGGGGCCGGCTCGGAGCCGGGCTCGCCCGGGTTGGCGGGCAGTTCGGCGGCGAGCAGACCGGCCGCTGCGGCGGCGTCCCCGGCGTTGCGGGCGGTGACCGCGGTGGCGGTGATCAGCTCGGCGTCCGGGTCGATCGCGACGTGGCCCTTGTAGCCGTCGAAGCCGCGGGCCGAGGTCTTGTGCCCGTGCCGGGCCTCGGGGTCGACGGTGGAGATAACCCTGTCCTTGGCGACCCGCCGGGCAATCCGGAACACCCCGCCGGTGCCCTCGTCGAGGTCCTGGCCGGTCACGCTGGCCAGCAGCGCCGCAGCCCGGGTAAGCAGGGGAGACAGCTTCTTGCCGTCGAGGTCGGCCAGCAAAGCGCGCGCGTCCCTGGCCAGCGCGACCGGCCAGGACCTCCCGGGCGGCCCGGTCGTCGTAGCCGCAGGCGGGCTTGCCTGCGGCTACGTAATCATCGTCGCGGGCAAGCAGCCCGCGCAGGCCCGCCTCCAGATCTCCCGCGGCGGCGAGCAGGCCCCGGATCGCCGAAAGGACAAGGGTCACGGTGTCCATCGTGGCGACCGCGTCATACAGCGGGGCCGAGTCGAGCACCCGGCGGCGCCTGACCAGCCCAGCCTGCTTACCGACCTCCAGGGTGATGCCGAAGATACGGTCCGGGCACGCCGAGCGGGCCAGCCAGGCGCGCATACCGGCCAGCACCGTGTGCACGAAACCCGGGTAGTCGAATGCCAGCCCGCCGGCGGCGTACTTCCAGCGCACCTCGTAGGTGAAACGGTCGGCCGCCTCCCGGTCGGACAGCCCCTCAAGGCGCGGCAGCACCATGACCACCGCGACGATCATCGGCGGGACCGAGCGCCGGCCCACCTCGTCGAACAGGTCGGCGAACATCTCATCGGGAAACAGGGCGAAGCACTCCCGGTGCAAGATGCCATAGATCGAGTCCGCCGCCACCCGCTCGACGCAGTAGGCGGCCGTGGTGTGGAACAGGTCAGCTTGTCTTGGCGCCAGGCCCAGCGTCATCGGCCACTCCGGGGAAGAAGTCCCGCAACTACAGCAATTCTCCCGAAATGATCAACGAACCTGGCGGATCGCCACGCACGAAAACACCAGCCACCTAGGCCACGCACGTCCAGCATTCGAGGCGGCCGGTATGGAGCTGACGGACGAGCGAATCGTGTTCAGTGCAGGTCACCTCGTCGACGTGGATCCCCTGGACCGCACCCGCCTGCGGGAGCTGGTGAGACGGCCCTTCACCCGGCGGGAGTTGCACGAGCTGGACCTGGAGCCAAACAATCCCAGCACCTCGCGTTCGGTTTCGGGACGCATTTCTGCATCGCCGCGGACCTCGCGCGCCTTGAGAGGCAGACGGTCCTACGGCTGCTCACCGCCCGCGTCCGGGGGCCTGGCCCGTGATGCGGAAGCGGGAGGGGTCGCCTGGCGTAGATCGTTCCAGCGGCGTCCCGACCATCGGTACGCGCGATGGGTAGCATGACGCTGCATGCCCCGGCCTCCGAACGGACCCGGCTAATAATGGTCTTCACCTTGGCGGCGGCGGTACTCCTCGCCGCGCTCGACCAGACAGTCGTTGCGACGGCATTGCCGGTGATCGCGCATGGGTTCGGGTCGCTGGACACGATGCCCTGGGTTGTAGCTTCATACCTCATGGCGGCCACCCTGGTCGTGCCCGTCACCGGCCGTGTCATCGACCGGTACGGCGCTCGCCGGGTCTTTGGCCTGTCATTCGTGCTCTTCCTCGCCGGTTCGCTCGGGTGCGGGATCGCACCCACCGCGTGGTTGCTCGTCATTGCCCGGACAGTCCAGGGCTGCGGAGGGGGCGCGGTGGGGACAGCGGCACTCACCATGGTGAGTGGGCTAGCCGGCCGGGGTCGTCTGGGCAGGTACCAGTCCTACTTCGGCCTGCTGTTCGGGTTTGCGTCTGTCGTCGGCCCGGGGCTGGGCGGTGTCATCACCACGGCATTGGGGTGGCGATGGATCTTCTACCTCAACGTCATCGCCGGAGTAATCATCCTCGGTCTGGCCCAGGTACCCAAGGCCACGCCGCAGCGGCAAGGGCCGTCCGTCAACTACGTCAATCTCTCAGTGCTGACAGTCGCGCTCTGCGCGCTGGTGGCCGTCTCGATCTGGGGGCCCACCGCGGACCGGCCCACGCTGCTGGCCTGGGCGGCGCTGGGCGTCGTCTTCGTGCTGCTCTTCCTCGTGGCCGAGCGTCGGTCGAGTACTCCCTTGGTGGCGACCGAGGTGCTGCGGCTACCGGCGGTAGCGGTGGCTGCGCTGGTGGGCTTCCTCGCAGCCATGGGCCTGTTCACGGTCATCACCTACCTCCCGTCGATGTTCCAGATGGCCTCGGCGAAGTCTCCTGCCGGAGCCGGTGTCCTGATGATCCCCCTCATGGTGGCCGTCGTGATCTCCTCGCTGTGGGCGGGCCGGGAGGTGGACCGGCGTGGCCACCCCTGGCGGTTCATCGCCTCGGGGACGGCCCTGGCAGGCGGGATCCTCATCATCGTCACCTTGATCGGGCCAAGGGTGCCTGGGTTGGTGATCATGGCCTGTGGGGTGGTCTTTGGCCTCGGGATCGGCATGGTGATGCAAATGATCATCGTGTCGGCGCAGAGAGCGGCAACGCCGCAGACCGTAGGAGCTGCCACGGCGACCGTCGTGTTCCTCCGGTCAGTCGGCTCCCTGTTCGGCGTGGCGGTGCTGGGAGGCCTCTTCACTGCGCTCGTCTCTCACGGGATCGACGGCACGGGTGCCCGCATCTCTGCCTCGGATACCACCGACCCGGCCGCGTTGCGGGCGCTTCCACCCGAGGTGCGCAGCCATGTGATCGAGGTGGTAGGCCACTCCTATCAGGTCGTCTTCGGCATTGGCAGTGCGATTCTCCTGGCGGCGTCGGCCATTTCCTGGGTCCGCGTCCGACAGACCCGGGGTCCAGAAGGCAGCGCCTCCGAGACCGGGGCGCGTTGACGCGGGTACCGGCGTCGGGGCAGTGCCGCATGATCGCCCGCGCCCTGGACGCGCGTGTACCGGCCGCATGGGTCGCCGGGGACGAGGTGTACGGCTCCGGCCTGGGCCTGCGCGTCGCCTGGAGGCCCGCCAGATGGCTATGTGCTTGCCCTGGCCGGAACGCCCAGACTCACTGCCATCCCGGCCAGGCCCGATTCCACGTGGTCCAGCTGGCCGTGAAGGTCACCGGGGACGTGCGGCGCCGGGTGGCACGGGAGAAGTACGGCCGCCGTGGCCGCTCCGGCGACCCGGAGGACGAGATCAAGGGCCTGCTGGTGCGCAACCTGGAGCCTCGGCGAGTGCCTCGCGTAGCTCGCTTATCAGGTTTCTATTTGTAATCCACCGCACGATCAAGCCAAGCGTGATCGTGAACGAGCGATGGTGGTCTTGGCTATGTTCTTCAATCCATCCGGCAACGACGGGCTCAACGTATGGATTGAGATGGCCGTTGAACGCGAGAATCCCCTCACTGTCGTCTGGTTCAACAGGCAGCTGAATGGTGCTGATGTGGCGCGAAACACGAAGAGCTTTCGGCCCGGGAACCATGGAAGCAGCACCCTGTTCGGTACCCCACTCCCGCCCTGCTGGAGACTGGCACGATGACTGGCACGATGACCATCACGCTGATCACCGGCGCCAACAACGGTCTCGGCTACGAGACAGCCAGGCGGCTCATCGATCTCGGTCATACCGTGCTGGCCGGTGCCCGCGATCCGCAGCGTGGTACCAAAGCGGCGCGCGAGCTCGGTGCGACCTTCATCCACATCGATCCGACTGACGACGACAGCGTCGAGGCGGCGGCGCCCGCGTACGCAACGAATACGGGCACCTGGACGTCCTGATCAACAACGCAGGTACTGCGGCACCACGGCTGGGCGCTGAGGAGCTGACCGCGGACGGGCCACGACACGCTCCGCCACGTCCAGCGGGGTCGGGTCGTTTCAGCGCATCCTCGAACCCGGCACGGTGGAGAACGCGGTGACCTTGCCGGTCTACCCGGCCACTAAGGCGGCGCTGACCATGCTGACGGTGCAGTACGCGCGAGCGCTGGACGGCATCCTGGTGAACGCGGCCGACCCCGGCTTCACCGGCACCGACTTCAACAACCATCGCGGCACGCAGGCCGTCACCGAAGGCACCGACGCAATCGTCCACATGGCAACCCTGCGACCGGACGGGCCGGCCGGCACCTTTCAGGACCGGCATGGCGCCGTTCCCTGGTAGATCAAGCGAACGGAGCCGGACGCTGTGGGTCCTTCATCGTGCCAGCAATCCTCGCCAGTGCCGATTGCTGCCAGCGGGTAAGCCAGGATGCCAGCCTGGCCGAATGTTGGTATGGGGTGGGGGGCCGGTGCAGCCCGCGCTGGTGCGCCATCGTGGCAGGGTGGGACCTGTCAGGCGGCCTTCACGCGGGGAGCTGCCAGCCACCGGCAGCGGCGTTGCTCGCGGGGCATCGGCTGGCCAGAACCCAAGGCGCTGGCGGGGCCCGGGGCGCGACCCGCGGCAGCAGGGGCACAAGATGCGGAGACCAGAGCCATGCGAGTAGCGCTTGTGCAGCAGCTGGGCGGGATCGACAGCGTGGATCTGGGTGAACGGGCAGACCCAGCACCCGCGGCGGGACAGGCGCTGGTCAGGGTCCATGGCGTGGGCGTCGGCCCCTGGGACGTCGGGTTCGTCAGCGGCGCCGCCAGTGGGCTTGCCTTGCCCTTCGTCCCGGGTTTCGAAGTCGCCGGCGTGGTCGAAGCGGTCGGCGATGGGGCCGATGTTGGGCCGGGCGAGCGGGTGTATGCGAGTCTGTGGCCTGTGGGTGGCGGGTTTGCCGAACTGGCGCTGGCGTCGGTGGACCGCCTGGCCCCCATGCCCGGCCGGGTGAGCTTCCAGGAGGCGGCCGGGCTGGTGATCGGCGGCCGTGGGCGCCCGCCCCCTGGGCGTGGCCAGCCCGCCCAATCACGACTACCTGCGGGGGCCTGGGCGCCAGCGAGGTCTTCGACTACCACGCAGCCGACTGGGTCCAGCAGGTGCGTGCTGCGGTTCCCGGCGGCGTCGACCTGCTGTTGGACGGCGCCGGCGGCCAGACCCGCGACCAAGCCGTCGGTGCGGTGCGCGACGGCCGGCGGGCGATCTTCCTGGTCCTGGCAGGTCCTCCCGCCCAGCTGGAGCGGGGCATCACGGGCGAATCGTTCGCCGCCCACGTCAACCGGCAGCGGCTGGAGGCGCTGCGCCGCCTGGTCGATGCCGGCAAACTGCGCCCCCAGGTCGAGGCGGTGTTGCCGTTGGATCAGGTGCGCGAGGCGCTGGCGCGGGTCGCGGGCCGACACACCCGCGGCAAGATCGTGCTGCAGATCGGGCAGTACTAGCAGTGCCGGTCCTGCCTGACGGGCGGGTGATCAGTGGCCGGGACGACGGACGCGTGCTTCTGTGGACCCAGAAGCGAGCGATGCAGATCACGCAGAGGTTGGCCTCCACGGTCGCGCGGTAGGTGCGGTGGCGGTCCTGCCTGACGGGCGAGTTGTCAGCGGCGGGAGCGACGGACGCGTGCCCGGTATCTTGGCGGTGGATCTCCGTAGGCGAGTCGCCATACCGCACTCTCAAAGTCGTGGTCAGCGCTTCAAGCCGATGACGGACTGTATCGAGTCCTCGCCGTTAACCGCGCGCGGAGATCCGCCGTTCTGCGCGGATTTCGGCTCGATGCCGATCATGAGGCTGGCCGTCCAGATCTGGGCATTCTGTGCGTCCAGGAGGCGGGCGGACGGGATCGCTGGTTGCATCCTGGGCTGACGGCCGTCGGTCGGGTCAGTGGAGGTGGTCCCGCAGGACGTTGGATCGGGACGGGCGCCGCAGCTTCGAGATGGTCTTGGACTCGATCTGGCGGATCCGCTCCCGGGCGACCCCGTAGACCTTGCCGATCTGCTGGAGGGTCTTGGGCTGCCCGTCGGTCAGCCCGAACCGCATCGACACGATCCCGGCCTCCCGCTCGGACAGGGCGCCGAGGACCGAGTGCAGCTGCTCCTGCAGCAGCGTGAAGCTGACCGCCTCACCGG
>WNGE01002353.1_pt1 | contig 29157 bp, 23 predicted proteins | sample 5400651 | NCBI WGS metagenome assembly WNGE01 (sample SAMN13153370, study PRJNA577476) | soil metagenome | isolation source: 60 cm soil or saprolite under grassland replicate 2 | place: USA:California | collected 2016-06-15
AGCGGCTGGTATGTGCAGGGCAGCTATTTTCTCATCCCGAAGAAGCTGCAAGCAGCGGTGCGATGGGAAGAGCTCGATCCCGACCAAGTCGCCAGTGGCGATGGCATCCGCTCCATCACGGGCGGGCTCAACTACTACATCCACGGCGATGCGATCAAGCTGATGGTCAATTATATCCACACCTGGTCGGATTTCCGGGAAGCGCATCCTGAGTTTGGCGACGATCAGTTCGACGAAGTCATCGGTCGCATCCAGGTGATGTTTTAAGGAAAAACTTCGACTGACTGGCGAGAGTTAGCATTTGTTTCTCTCAACCAAACACAGCACGGTTAGGTCAGCGAAAGCCCGTCGGGAGAGCGTTCCGGCGGGCTTTTTGCCTGAATCGGCCGGCGTTGGGCCGGAATCAAGGTTTTCACTTGACCTAAGCGACGGGCTCGCTTTGCAACCACGGCGCGTTCGCGCCGCTTGGATCTCCGATGTCCATCTCGGCACGCGCGGCAGCAACGCTGGCGCGTTGCTTGATTTCCTGCGCGAAAACGAATTCGAGACTCTCTACATTGTGGGTGATTTGATTGATGTCTGGCAGCTCCGTCGCGGGATTTATTGGCCGCAACAGCACAACGACGTCATCCAAAAAATCCTGCGCAAATCGCGCAAAGGCACACGGATCGTTTACATCCCCGGCAACCATGACGAAATGGTCGCGGGATTCCATGGTGTTTACGGCAACATCAGCATCCAAAGCCACGCCATCCATCGCACCGCGGACGGACGCCGCATCCTGGTGATTCACGGACACGAGTTGGACGCGGTGGTGCAAAACGTGAAGTGGCTCGCATTCGCAGGGGACGCGGGATATCAATTTCTTCTTTCGCTTAATCCGCTGATCAACTTCGTGCGCCGCCGCTTCGGCCTCGGGTATTGGTCTCTCAGCGCCTACGCCAAGAAGCGCGTGAAAGACGCCGTTAGCTTCATCGGCCAGTTCGAAGAAGAGATGGTTCGTTACGCGCAAACATTTTGTGTCGACGCTGTCTTATGCGGCCATATTCATAGCGTGTGCGTACGCCAGATTGGCCGGCTCACTTATTACAACTGCGGCGACTGGGTCGAGACCTGCTCGGCGCTCGTCGAATATGAAGACGGCAAGATCGACATCGTGAACTACGGCCCGCTGCGCTTTCCAAACCAACCGTTGAAACCGACGCGATCGTTGGAGGCCGCAGCGATATAAAAAGATGAAAAAGAAAGTGTTGTTCATTTGCGTTCATAACAGCGCTCGCAGCCAAATGGCTGAGGCGTGGTTGAACCTTCTTTGCCCGGACGACTTCGAGGCGCGCAGCGCCGGACTTGAACCCGGCACGCTCAATCCGGTCGCGGTCGAAGCGATGCGCGAGGTCGGGGTCGATATCTCCGAAAAGAAAACGCAGAGCGTCTTCGATGTTTTCAAGAGCGGCCAATTATTTTCCTACGTCGTCACCGTTTGCGATGAAAGCAGCGCCGACCGTTGTCCGATGTTTCCCGGCGTGACGACGCGATTGCACTGGGGTTTTCCCGATCCGGCCGCACTAACGGGCACCGAAAAGGAGCGGCTTGATGGCGTGCGCAAAATTCGCGATCAGATTCGCGCCCGTATCGAAATGTTTTGCGACGAAATGTGCGAGGTTGGGGCATAACCTTCGCCTAATTTTCATCCGTGGCGGCGCGCACGCTGCCCTGTCACGTAATCATTACGCGATCTTGACAATTCGTAACCTAACGCGCCAGGCGCGGCGGTTTATCGAACGTTCAATTATGAGCGTGATTACAGTGAAAAGAACGGTGCTCAAACGGACGCCGAACAAAACATCGACAACGCGTCGATCATTCCGCGAATTAACCCGGAGTTATTTCGCGAGCGAAAAGAGTTGGGAATTTGTCATCGAAGCGCTGTTCTTCGCCATCATCGTGGCGATTTCAGCGTGGCCGATCTTCGCCGCTGCCGACGCATTGAACGAATTCCTCCAGCGCACCGCAAGCTGAGACGATTCGCGACTTAGTAAGTTTGAGCGGCAGCAAGTCTGTTTGCGACTTGCGCATCGCGACAAGCCGTTTATGCGATTAGAACAGTTCTTTTACAATGAACAACCCAGCGAGAAACGGTCGTGAGATTGAGCGCAAATTTCTCGTCAAAGAACTGCCGCCGGGACTCAACCGTTTCCGGAGTTATCCGATTGCGCAAGGTTATCTGGCGAGCGAGCCCGGAGGAAGACACGTTCGCCTGCGAAAAAAGGGAAAGACCGCATCGCTAACTTTCAAAGTAGGTCGTGGGGGCACCCGCGAAGAACGCGAGATCAAACTGAGTGCGAAACAATTCGCTGCGCTCTGGCCAGCGACAGCAGGCCGGAGATTGCGCAAGCTCCGCCACGAGGTTCCGTGGAAGAATTTGATCATCGAGATCGATAGTTATCGTGGGCGAAATGCCGGCCTCGTCGTCGCGGAAGTGGAATTCCCGACTCATGCCGCGGCCCGCAAATTCCAACCACCGAGGTGGTTTGGCCGAGAAGTGACAGGCGAAAAGCGCTACAGCAATCTGAGGCTGGCTCGAGAGTAGCCGATTGGCAATGAGTTACCGCTTGAAATCGAAGGAGCGGCCGTCGCAAGGACTGAAGAGAATCTTTCGCGAAGAGATTGATTCCGCGCTTCGATTGTGCCGCCATCCGGCGAAGGAACGAGGCGTGACAGTCCACGAGACGCGCAAGCATCTCAAGAAAACTCGCGCGGCGCTGCGCTTGGCGACGGCTGAAGCGGGGAAAGATCGACATGCGCGGGAGGACCGGTCTTTGAGGCAAATCGCAAAGCTGGTGTCGCATTTGCGCGACGCCCACGTTCGATTGCAAACGCTGACGCATATTCGCGAGGACATAGGCGGTCAATCCGCCACGCAACCATTTCCAAAAATCGAAGAATTATTGTCGATGGAACGGGAAAGTTTTTCAGCTGCTTTTGCCGGCTGGCGAAAACAAGCGATCCCGAAATTAGAAGCAGCCGAAAAACGTCTGTCCGGTTGGCCGCTGGACGGGACAACTTGGAAACAAGTTTGCGGATCGGTTGCGAAGTCGTATCGGCGCGGTCGCGCGGCGCTAGCGAAGGTTTTCGAGAAACCCACTCCGGAAAATTTTCATGCCTGGCGAAAGAAAGTGAAGGAGCTGTGGTATCACCTGCGCCTTCTTGAACCGCTCAACCGCGTTGTTCTGAAGAAAATTGCCGGGGACGCGAAAACTTTGGGCGAGCTCCTCGGCCTCGAGCATGATTTCGCTTTTCTCCTCGCTCGTTTTGCCCAGGAAGGCACCGAGCCTGGGCTGGGCGACGAGTGTGCTGCGCTGCGAAAGCTAATTCGCAAACGCAGCGCGAAACTAAAACGGGATGCGACCGAACTCGGCCGGCGATTTTATGCGGAGCCGCCGAAGGCATTTGCAAAACGAATCTCGATCTTCATCAAAGATTGGAAGTCGAAAACGAAGAAGAGACGGCCGGCTAAGAAATAGCTCGAGTTACTTCTTCATGACCTTCGGTGGGAATAGCCAGAGCAATCTTCCATTGCCTGAAGAAACATTGACATCGACCAGTGCGACGCCCGCCTTCGCGAGTTTAAGCGACGCGCCAGTCAGGGCAGAAATCGTTTCCGTGAAATCCGGTTCGTGACCGACGAGCATCAAGCTCTCGGCAGGATGTTTTTCAATTAAACGTTTAAGCTGCGAATGTCCAAAGCCAGGCGCGAGCAATTTTTCTTCGCGACATTTTATTTTGAGATGCTCGGCCGCAATTTTCGCTGTTTGCGATGCGCGCGGCAGCGGGCTGGTCAGGATGAGATCAGGCCGCGCTTTGATTCGGGCAAGGAACGCGCCGACTTCGTGCATCTCTTTTTTGCCCCGCTTGGTCAGCGGACGTTCGTCGTCGGACTTTTTCCAGTCTGGCCAATCCGCTTCGCCGTGTCTGAGAAAATAAAGGTACATGTCGATCTTATGGCTGGTTTTAGAGGATGCGCCACTTCGGGCGACGGGTGCGCGGGTCAATTTGCCACAGACGCGTGCCGCCAAGGAACGCGTTCCGATTATGTCCGCGCTCGACTCCTTCCAGAAGTGAATCCAACTTTTTCGTGTTGCCGCCGCCGAGCACGACGTAGTCGGCGACGAGAGATTTCTTCAATTGCGCAACCGCGAATTCGACCTCGCGCTTCCACTCTTTTTCGCCAAGCCGTTCCAAGCCGGGCCGGCCAAGATAATCTTCGATGATTGCGCGATCACGATAGGGCAAATCGCCGAGTTCGAGCGGGAGGACGGTGTTGGCCCAAACAAAAGTCGAACCGAGGCCGGTGCCGAGTCCGAGAAAAAGCATTCGACCGCCGCGGTAACTGCCGAGCGCTTGCATGGCGGCGTCGTTGATCAGGCGGACCGGTTTGCCAAGTGCCTTCTCGAAATTAAATCCGACCCAGCCGTGGCCGAGATGTTTTGGTTCGCTGACGATGCGTCCATTGGACACAGGCGACGGAAACCCCATCGAGATACAGTCGAATTTCCAATCGGCAATCAGTGGTTTGATTTGGGACACCATTTCGCGCGGCGTCATGCGCGGGCCTGACTTGAATTTTCGCTTTTTCGCGCGCGAGATCATCAACTTCACGTGTGTGCCGCCAACATCGATCAGCAAAATCTTCTTCTTCATGATTGTTTCGGCGGTGGTGGCGCAACGGTGATGGGAATCAATTTATCAGGCGGGGGCGTTTTTTTGCGACCAAGCTTTTTCGCGCGCTCCCTGGAACGTTCCCGGAAATGCCATTGCGCTTGGGCGCGGGGCTCCGGCCCCTCCGGCTGCAACCGCCGGTAACTTCCACCCGGCTGAAGCTCGCGCGCTTTTACCCGGTCATTTAGGAACCGCGGAAGCACTTCGTTGATGATGTTGTCGCGCAACGCTGGGTTCTCGACTGGAAATGCGACCTCGACGCGCCGCAAAAAGTTTCGCGGCATCCAATCAGCGCTCGATAAGAGAACTTGTGGTTGGCCAGCATTTGCAAAATAATAAATCCGACTGTGCTCGAGGAAACGCCCGACAATGCTGATGACGCGAATGTTTTCGCTTAGGCGCGGGATCTTCGGACGCAAACAGCAGATGCCGCGCACGATCAAGTCGATGGTTACCTCCGCGCAGGAGGCTTCGTAAAGTTTTTCGATAACCTCTTGGTCGACCAGCGAGTTGAGTTTCGCGATGATGCGCGCCGGCTTGCCCGCACGCGCGTGATCGCGTTCGCGCTCGATAAAGCCGATCAGGCGTTGCTTCATGTCGAAAGGCGCGACCATCAACTTCTTCAGACCAGGATAAGCGGCGAGGCCGGTGATGGTATTGAAAACGATCCCGACTTCCTCGGTCAATTGCGGTTCGGTGGTAAGGAAGCTCCAATCGGTATAGATGCGTGCGGTCCGCGGATTGTAATTTCCCGTACCGAGATGGACATAATGGCGAATGCGATCGGCATCGCGACGGACGAGCAAAAGCATTTTACAATGCGTCTTCAAGCCGACCACGCCATAGATGACATGCGCACCAGCCTCCTCAAGCCGGCGGGCCCATTGAATGTTGACCGCTTCGTCGAAGCGCGCGCGCAACTCAACGATAGCCGTCACTTGTTTGCCGGCATTAGCCGCATCGATGAGCGCTGCAACAATGGGCGACTCGCCGCCGGTGCGATAAAGCGTGATCTTGATGGCGAGCACTTGCGGATCCTGCGCCGCTTCCTCGATTAGATCGACAATCGGATCAAAACTGTCGTAAGGATGATGAAGAAGAACATCCTGCCGGCGCAGAACCTCAAAAATATCCGCGTGTGGCGGAAGCGCGGGGTCGTGTCCTGGTTGAAAAGGCCGGTCTTTCAGCTTGGCAAAGGCGTCGTTACTGATGAGCGGCGCCAGATGCGTCATCGAGAGCGGACCATCGACCTTGTAGACATCGGGCTCGGTCAGTTCGAAAAATTCGAGCAATAAATCGCGAAAATCTCTCGGGCAATCAGCTTCCACCTCCAGTCGCACCGCATCGCCCCGCCTGGAACGCCGCAGCTCCTGCTCGATCGTGCGCAACAGATTCTCCGCTTCCTCCTCGTCGATGTAGAGGTCGCTATTGCGAGTAACACGAAAGGCATGCACACCTTCGAGGATCAAACCGGGAAACAACTCATCGATGTGCTGCTTGATCAGAGAGGCGAGATAAATGTAATCCCACGGTTCGCCTTTGCCGCGCGGCATAAGAATGAGTCGCGGAATAACGCGTGGCACTTGCACAATCGCATGCAACGGCTCGCCCCCGCGTTGCGCCTTGGCACGCACGAGCAAATTGTGGCTCTTGTTCAAAAGCTGCGGAAAGGGATGACTGGCGTCGACAGCAAGGGGCGTCAGCATCGGAAAGACTTCCTTTTGAAAATAACGATGCGCCCAGGCCGCGCGTTTGGCGTTCAGTTGCGACACTTCGCGGACGCGAATTCCATTCTTGGCAAGCTGCGGAAGCAGTTCGGCGTTCCAAAGCGCGTATTGGCTCGCGACCAGCTCGCTCACAGCTCGCCGGATGCTGTTGAATGTCTCGGTCGGACTCAATCCGTCGGGACCGACATCGCTCGTCTCGCTCTCGATTTGTTGTTTGATTCCAGCAACGCGAATCTCGAAAAACTCGTCCAGATTTGAGCTGAAAATGGTGAGGAACTTGACCCGCTCGATCAGCGGCTGCGTCGCGTCCTGCGCTTCTTCGAGCACGCGTCGATTAAACTCCAGCCAGCTCAGCTCGCGGTTGATAAAACTTTGCGGACCGAAAAATCTTTCGCTTCTGGCAAAACCGCCTGGAAAAGATTCCGCGCCAGCATTGGAGTTTTCGATACTGATTTTGGCGCTGGCCTGCTCCATTTATTTCAAGATCGACAATTGGCTGACAAAGGATTGTTCACTCGCATTCACGAAATCCCTCTCGCGTCTTTCGGCAGGCACCGCAATCGCGCCTCAGGCCGATGCTACGAACGGCTGATGTCTGATATCTTCCGCCGCCGCCGCGTAGACGGCATCTTCGGCAATGTTGGTGGCGTGATCGCCGACGCGTTCGAGATGTCGCGCAATAAACATCAAATTCAAATAACCACGCAACTGATCGGGATCTTCCGCCATTCGCTGGATCAAGCGCCGGCTGGCGACGCGATTCAATTCATCCAGCTTTTCATCGCGCGGTACCACAGCTCGTCCGAGCTGCACGTCCTCGCGCACATAAGCGTCGATGCTGTCCTTGAACATCGACATGGCGTGCGCGTGCATTGGCGCGATCAATTCCAGTTCCGGCAATGGCGGATGCTGGTTCAACTTGCGCGCCCGGCGCGCTATGTTCGTCGCCTGGTCGGCCATGCGCTCGAGGTTGGAAGAAAGTTTCATGGCCGAGACGACACGACGGAGATCGGAAGCCAGAGGTTGAAAACGCATGAGCACATCTACGCCGTCCTTGTCGATCTGTTTTTCCAGCTGGTCGATTTCCTCGTCATCGGCGATGGCGTTTGCGCAAAGATCGTCGTCTCGTTGGAACAAACCTTTCATCGCGCGATCAAGGCTGCGCTCCGTCAGCCCGGCCATCATGAGCACATTGTTGCGCAGCGAAGCGAGCGCTTCGTCGAATGTTCCAAGAATATGTTTGGGCGTCACCATTTCGATCTTTCCGATGCCGATCTAATCAGCCGAACCGGCCCGTAATATAATCTTCCGTCTGTCGTTCGCTCGGATTTGTGAAAATCTTTGTCGTCGACGCAAACTCGATCAGCCGCCCGAGGTAAAGAAAGGCGGTGTAGTCGGAGCACCGTCCGGCCTGCTGCATGTTGTGCGTGACGATGACGACGGTGTAATTGGAACTAAGCTCGTGGATGAGCTCCTCGATTTTCGCGGTTGCAATTGGGTCGAGCGCGGAAGCGGGTTCATCCATCAGAAGAACTTCCGGCTCAACCGCGATGGCGCGCGCGATGCAAAGCCGCTGCTGTTGACCACCGGACAAGCTGATGCCGGGTTTGTGCAGATCATTTTTCACTTCGTCCCACAGCGCCGCCATCCGGAGCGATTGTTCGAGCCGCTCGCGGAGGAAGGCGCGATCGCGCACGCCGTTCAGTTTTAAACCGACGAGAACATTCTCCGCAATCGACATGGTTGGAAATGGATTCGATTTTTGAAAAACCATTCCGATGCGACGCCGAACGACGACTGGATCGATATGTGGCCCATAAATGTCTTCGCCGGCAAAAACCACTTTGCCTTCGATCCGCGTTTGCGGAACCAGTTCGTGCATCCGATTGAGCGAGCGCAGAAGAGTAGACTTGCCGCAGCCGCTCGGACCGATGATTGCGGTGATCATTTTGGATGGAATGGTGAGAGTGACGTTCTCGATCGCTTTCTTCTCTCCATAAAAGATCGATAATCGTTCCACCTCAAAGGCGGGCGGTCGCTCAGGTGCGGCAGCGGTGGGCTCGGAGCCGGAGGCCACCTGTTGCTGGGGCAATGAGACGGGCGTGATCATCGGCGGATCAATTATCGCGGCGCTTTCCATCAGAGAACTCGGGCAACTCGTTCGCGGGTGAGAAAACGAACCAGAATATTAACAAAGAAGATCATTACCACCAGAACAAGCGCGCCGGCCCAGGCCTGCCGATGCCAGTCATCATATGGCGAAATAGCGTAGCTGAAAATTTGCAACGGCAGGGCAGCGATCGGCTCGCTCAGGTCGTGGTTCCAAAACCGGTTCCCAAACGCGGTGAAAAGCAATGGCGCAGTTTCTCCGGCGACGCGTGCCAGCGCGAGGAGAATGGCCGTGACGATGCCCTTGAGCGCCGTCTTCATCACGATGTGCACGATTGTTTTCCAGCGGCTAATGCCGAGAGCAAGCGATGCTTCGCGATAACCAGCCGGCACGAGCAAGAGGACTTCCTCCGTCGTGCGCATGATCAGTGGAATCATGATGAAGCCGAGCGCGAGCCCGCCCGCGTAAGCGGAAAAGCTTTTGAAGCGCAAAACAACCAAACCGTAAACCACCACGCCCCAAATGATCGATGGAACGCCGTTGAGCACATCGGCGACGAAGCGAAGCAACCAATTTCCACGCACCGTTCCGTACTCGGCAAGATAAACGCCGCCGAAAACCCCAACCGGGACGCCAACCAGCGCGGCGAGCCCAAGTAATTCGAATGACCCGGCGATCGCGTTCACCATGCCGCCGCCTGCGACGCCGACCGGTTTCGGTAATTCCGTGAAGAACGACCAGTTCACCGCGCTGGCCCCGCTGCGGAGCAGATGCAAAAATACAAGCGCGAGTGGCGCAATTACCAGCAATGCACACACAAACGACGCGGCTGAAGCGAGCGCGCTCTTCGTTTTTCGCCAAAGATGACTGTTCTTCATTGGACAGCGCCGCTTTTTATTGTCGATCCCATCGTTTTCAAAAGCAGTTGCGCGAGGAGATTCGCCAGGATCGTGATTCCGAAAAGAACCAGGCCGATTTCGAACAACGCTTGCAGGTAAACGTCAGTCGTCGCTTCGGTAAACTCATTTGCGATCACGCTCGCGAGGGTGTAACCCGGAGCAAACAATGAAGCGCGGATTTGCGGCGTGTTCCCGATCACCATCGTCACTGCCATGGTTTCGCCCAGGGCGCGACCGAGTCCGAGAATCACCGCACCGAAAAGTCCTTTTTTTGCGTAACTGAGCACCGCAATGCGCGTGACTTCCCATCGCGTTGCGCCCAGCGCGTAAGCTGCTTCGCGCTGCAAGTTGGGAACAGAGCGCAGGATCTCGCGCGAAACCGAAGTGATGATCGGCAGAATCATCACCGCGATAATGATGCCGCCCGCAAGCATGCTGACCCCGTAGATCGGTCCACTGAAAAACGGCGTCCAACCAAAGATTTTTTTCAAGAACGGGAATGGATGATCCCGCAGCCACGGAATCATTACAAAAATTCCCCACAAACCGAGGATCACGCTTGGGATCGCCGCCAGCATCTCAATCAGCGAAACAATCGGCTGCCGAATCCAGAGCGGCGCTAGTTCCGTCAAATAAACTGCGGTCGCAATGCTGAGCGGCACGGCAATGATCAGCGCGATGAGTGAGGAAACAGCCGTGCCGTAAATGAATGGGAGCGCGCCGAACTGTTCCGCGACCGGATCCCATGTCGATGTTGCAAGAAAATGAAAACCGAACCGACGGATGGCGAGTGACGAGCCGCGCGCCAATTGCCATCCGACCAAAAACACCAGCGCCACGACCGCGAGCGCCATCGCCAGCGTGAACCATTTGAACACCTTGTCGCCGAGGCCCGATGGTGGCGCCATCCGATCGATTGTCGATCTTACGGCGGGCCTTTCGGGAGCAACGGCAATTGGCATGATGGCGTGCGCGCGTTACATTTTGATTTCGTCCACCCGCTTCAACACGCGTTCGCGCAAATCAGCCGGCAGCGGCGCGTAATCCAGGTTCTTTGCCATGTCTTCGCCTTTGGTCAGCGCCCATTTTAGAAACTCGACCAGCTTTTTGCCTTTGGCCGCGTCTTTTTGCTGCTCGTAAACGAGCAGCCACGTCGCGCCGACAATCGGGTATGAATCATTCCCGGGCGCGTTCGTCATTGAAAAGCGAAAGTCCTCCGGAATTTGCGCCGTCGCGATCGCCGCAGTGATCGATTCGACCGACGGCTTCACGAACTTGCCCGCTGAATTCTTCACGTCCGCATACGGCATTTTGTTTTGAATCGCGTAGATCAATTCCACGTAACCAATTGCACCCGGAGTTTGCTTCACCTGGCCCGCGACGCCTTCATTTCCTTTGCCGCCGAGACCGGTCGGCCAATTGACCGAAGTGTTCGTGCCGACCTTCTGTTTCCACTCCGCGCTGATTTTGCTCAGGTAATCGGTCCAAATATAAGTCGTGCCGCTGCCATCTGAGCGATGGACCACCACGATTTCTTGATCGGGCAGACTTGCTCCTGCGTTCAGGGCTGCGATCTTTGGATCGTTCCACTTCTTGATTTGGCCGAGGAAAATTCCCGTGATCGCGTCGGCATCGAACTTTAACGCGGGACTTCCGGGCAAATTGTAAGTGACAACATCGGCACCGGCCACAGTTGGGATGTGCAAAATTTTTCCCGACGCTTTGGCGAGGTTCTCATCACTCATCGGCCCATCGGACGCGCCAAAATCCACGGTCTGCGCGGTGATTTGTTTTTGTCCGCCGCCGGAACCGATCGATTGATAATTAAACCGCACTGATGGATCGACTTTGGCGTATTCGTCGAACCATTTCGAATAGATCGGATATGGAAACGTCGCGCCCGCGCCATTGATCGTCATTTGCGCCGACGCCGTTGCACTCAACCCGGACGCGATGATCAGCCCAAGAAATCTGCCGCTCAGCTTGTGAAGTTTCGTCATGCGACGAAATTGCCGCACTCGGGTTCGGCTGGTCAAAATGTTTACTGTTACGTTTGTGTGACGGGGCGCACGCGCCTCACGTCCTGGCGATGGCGCCCTCGCCATCGCGAACTTTTTTCTGTAGCGGCGGTCTATGACCGCCGAAAAAGTGCGACGCTCATAGAGCGCCGCTACAGCTCAAATCGTAACGCGACCGGGCAAAATCACGCGAATGGTGGTTCCCTTTCCGAGTTCGCTCTCGGCTTCGACGCGGCCGCCGTGGAGTTGCGCGATGTGTTTGACGATCGCGAGGCCGAGTCCGGTGCCCCGGATGCCTTCGGGGCTGCGTGCTTTATCGGCGCGATAAAAACGTTCGAAAATGCGCGGCAGATCGTTTTTATCGATGCCAACGCCGTCGTCGCTCACGCTGAGCGCAATTTCGCCCCTGCCCTGCTCAGCTCGAAGACGAACTCCGCCGTTCTCGCGGGAATATTTCACCGCATTGTCGAGCAAATTGTAGAGGACTTCCTGCAACCGCGCTTCGTCCGCGCGAATCATCGGCAAATCGGGTGCAAGATCGACAACAACTGCAAGCTCCTTTTCCGCGAACTTTTTTTTCCAATCGTGAGCCACATCGCCAAATAGCTTTAGCAAATCGACGTCGCTCAATTGCAAATTTGAATCCGCCGATTCCAATTGCGCGAGCATGAGCAAGTCATCTACGAGCAAGCCGAGACGTTTTGAATGCCGTTCCATCACCTCGAGGATGCGCCTGCGTTCCTCACTCGAACTTTTCGGATCGTCGATCAAGGTCTCGATGTAACCGCGCAAGATTGACAATGGCGTGCGCAGCTCGTGGGAAACGTTGGCCACGAAATCGCTGCGCATTTGATCGGTGCGCTTCAACTCCGTGATGTCGTGAAACAAGACGACCGCGCCGGTCATTCCGCCGACGTCGTCTTTCATCGGCACGGCGCTGACTTGCATCCAACGCTCCCGGTGATTTTGTGGATCGAGCAGACCCAGCTCGGTTTGTTTCTGTTCTCCTGCGCCTAACGTTGCCACGATCAATTTTTCGAGCTGGGAACTACGAACCGTATCGAGAAGCGGCGCGCCTGGTAAAATCTCGTGCGGCGCGAAAAGTTGCCGGAACGTTTCATTGACCAGCGTGACCCGCCGGCTGGAATCGACTACGAGCAAACCATCCTGCATCGCGGAAAGAACGGTTTGTGTTCCAGAGGTGGCTTCCGAAATCCGCCGATCGAGATGCTGCTGGCGCCCGAAAATATTTTCCAGGGCGAGACCGACGTGGCGCGGTTGCGCTGCCCCATCGACAAGGAATGTGCGCGGACGTTCGCCGGTCGCGATTTGCTGGACGAGTTGCTCGATTTGCCGCCACGGCGCAATCCATTTTCGCCACGCGATGTAAGCAAATGCGATTGTCGATCCAACAATCGCGCAGAGCAGAAACCAAAACATCCGCAGTTAATTTTCGCGCAAGCGATAGCCGAAACCGCGGACTGTTTCGATCACATCGCCAGCTTTCCCAAGTTTCTCGCGCAGGCGGCGCACATGCGTATCAACGGTGCGCGTGTCGATGATGCTTTCGTAGCCCCAGACGTCGTTGAGCAAACGATCCCGTTCCTGGACGCGACCGCGCCGCTGCATGAGCGTACGCAAAAGTTTGAATTCAATGCTGGTGAGATTGACGCGTTTGCCGCCGACCGAAACTTCGTGCCGGGCGGGATCAATCGTAATCGGGCCGGCAGTGAGACGTTCGTCTGCTGGCGTCGCTTCACCGCGACGGAGGATCGCACGGATGCGCAAAATAACTTCGCGCGGGCTGAACGGCTTGGTCACGTAATCGTCGGCGCCGAATTCCAGGCCCACGATCCGGTCGATTTCCTCCGCTTTGGCCGTTAACATCAAAATCGGAATTTGCCGCGATGCGGGATCGCTTTTGAGTATCTTGCATACTTCCAGGCCCGGCATCTTCGGCAACATCAGATCGAGAATGATAAGATCCGGCTTTTCGCGGCGCCCCTTGTCCAAACCGGCAACGCCGTCACTCGCCGTGGAAATAACAAAGCCGCCGGCCTTGCGCAGATTCAGTGCGAGAAGATCGACAACGTCCTTCTCGTCTTCGACGATCAGAATGGTTTTGCTCGAAGCCGCGTCCATCCGCAGCAGATCTTTGGGATTAGCTACTTCGATTCGCCCGCCACGCTTGGTTTGGCGTCGGCCTGCTCGTTCAGGGCCTGCGTGAATTCCTGCAAACTCGAAACGATCTGCGGGGCTTTGGCTAGCACCGTGGTGGCCAATTTTTCCGCGTAGTCCGGGCGACGCTGCGACATTTCCGAGAGTGCCATCATCACGGCCAGCGCGTTATTGATCGAGTGCTTGATCTCGCTGAATTTTTTTTGCAACTGAACGAGCTCTTCCTGCGAGATACTGCGGTCGGTTTCACTCATAATCGGGGATTTTCACTGGAGAAAACGGGCGGCTATGCTTGACTTAAAGGTTCGACATTTGTCGTCAAGATGCCTGCGAAAGTTATCAAGATCAGTGGTGCGCGCCAGCATAATCTGAAGAATCTCCACGTGGAAATTCCGCGGGAGAGACTGGTCGTGATCACCGGATTGAGCGGCTCGGGGAAATCGTCTCTTGCCTTCGATACGCTCTATGCCGAAGGCCAGCGCCGCTACGTGGAAAGCCTTTCGGCTTATGCCCGCCAGTTTCTCGATCGGATGGAGAAACCGGACGTCGATTTTATCGAAGGTCTCTCCCCGGCCATCGCGATCGAGCAACGCAGCGCCGGCGCGAATCCAAGATCGACAATCGCGACCACGACCGAAATTTACGATTATCTGCGCGTGCTTTTCTCCGCCGTCGGCCAGCCGCACGACCCCGCCACTGGACGCCCGCTCCATCGACAAACTCCTCAACAAATCGTCGATCAAATTCTCTCTTACGAACCGCAATCAAAAATCGCCGTCCTCGCCCCGCTCGTGCAAAATCAAACTGGGGAGTTCCGCGACGTGGTCGAAAAATTGAAGCGCGAAGGATTCGTCCGTGTTCGCGTGGACGGGGAAATCATCGAGCTCGGCCGGCCCGAGCCGATTCGCCTGAAACGGAACGAGCGTCACACGATCGAAGCGGTAGTCGATCGACTGGTCGTGCGCGATGGAATTCGCGCTCGTTTGGCCGATTCGATCGAAACCGCGCTGAAGTGGGGCGGGAATAAATTGTCGATCTTGCGATCAGGTAAGGACGCGTGTCCGACGCGACCGACGAATTTGTCGGATGGCTCGAAAAGCGATGGACGGCCCGGAGATTCGTTCCTACCTGGTTGGGAAGAGCTGCGCTACTCGACCGATTACGGGGACCCGGAGACCGGTTTTAGGTTAGGAGAACTGACACCGAAACACTTCTCATTCAACAGTCATCTTGGCGCCTGCCCGTCTTGTCACGGCCTTGGCACGCAACTGGTTTGCGATCCGGAATTGATGGTTTCCGATCCGGGAAAAACGCTGGCGGAAGGCGCGATCATGCCGTGGCGCCGCGGCACGAAGCGAATGCAGGCTTATTATCGCCATTTGCAAGCCGCGCTCGTGAAACATTTCCGCATCGACGAAGACGCGCCGTTTGCGGAATTGCCTGACCAATTTAAAAACGCGCTTTATTTCGGCACTGGTGATGAACCGATCGAAATGAGTTTTTCGCGCAATGGTCGCGCGGAGAAGAAGGCGCGTCCGTTTGAGGGACTCGTGCCGCAGATGCAGCGGCTTTACCAAGAAACGGAAAGCGAATTCACACGCAACCGGATCCGCGCATTCATGACGCGCGTCCTATGCAAAATCTGTGGCGGAGCGCGACTCAAGCCCGAAATTCTCGCCGTCACCCTTAAAAATCGCCCGGGGCGCGAGTCGAACATTCATCAATTCAGCGAAATGACGATCGAGGCTGCGGCCAGGTATATGTCGATCTTGCAATTAACGGAGCAGCAACGCGTGATTGCCGCCGATGTCGTGCGCGAAATTCAAACGCGGCTGCAATTTCTCGTCGAAGTCGGCCTCAGTTATCTGACGCTCGATCGCGAGAGCGGCACGCTGAGCGGCGGGGAGGCGCAGCGCATCCGGCTGGCGTCGCAAATCGGTTCCGGGCTGGCCGGCGTTCTTTACGTTCTCGACGAGCCGAGCATAGGGCTGCATCAACGTGACAACGCGCGATTGCTCGGGACGCTGCGACGGCTGCGCGATCTTGGCAATTCCGTCATCGTGGTCGAGCACGACGAGGAAACAATCCGCGCTGCGGACCACATTGTCGATCTTGGGCCCGGGGCCGGACCGCGTGGCGGGCAAATCGTCGCGCAAGGCCGTCTCGAGCAAATCTTGCGTGCAAAAAATTCGGCGACCGCCGATTATCTTTCCGGCCGAGCGCGCATTCCAATTCCGAAACAGCGAAGGAAACCGCGCTTGCCGAAAAACGGCGAAGGCTGGCTGACGGTGGTTGGCGCAGGGGAAAACAATCTAAAGAATGTGGATGTTTCGTTTCCGCTCGGCTGTTTCACTTGCGTGACGGGCGTATCCGGCAGCGGCAAATCGACCCTGGTCGACGACATTCTGCGCCGCGCGTTGTTCCGCCATTTTTACAATTCGAAAGAGAGACCTGGCTCATATCGCGCGCTCCACGGGCTCGAGCAAATCGACAAAGCGATCGTGATCGATCAAAGCGCGATTGGCCGCACGCCGCGCTCGAATCCGATCACCTATACGGGGGCGTTCACCCCGATCCGGGGACTCTTCGCGCAATTACCGGCGGCGCGCGTGCGCGGTTATGAGGCAGGGCGTTTTAGTTTTAATGTCAAAGGGGGACGCTGCGAAAATTGCGAGGGCGGCGGACTGATCAAGATTGAAATGCACTTTTTGCCTGATGTCTACGTTGAGTGCGAAGTTTGCCGCGGCCAGCGTTACAATCGCGAGACGCTCGAGATTACCTACAAAGGTAAAAATATTGCCGATGTGCTAAAGTTAACGGTGGATGAAGCGGCGCGATTCTTCCGGAATGTGCCGACCATTTCAGACAAGTTGACGGCGCTGCTCGATGTTGGTCTCGGCTATTTACAGCTCGGCCAGGCAGGGACTACGCTTTCCGGCGGAGAGGCCCAACGCGTGAAGCTTGCGACCGAGCTTGCGAAGAAAGCGACCGGTTGCACACTTTATATTCTGGACGAGCCGACGACCGGTCTGCATTTCGCGGACATTGAGAAACTGCTGCAAGTGCTGATGAAATTGCGCGACGCCGGAAATACAGTCGTTGTGATCGAGCACAACCTGGAAATGATCAAATGTGCTGATTGGATTGTCGATCTTGGACCGGAAGCGGGCGAGCAGGGCGGCAAGGTTGTCGGAACAGGTCCGCCGGAGGCGATTGTCGATCTTGCAGAAAGCTACACCGGCAAATTTTTGCGGCCGCTCCTGCTGGAAAAACGATGAAGGCATTTAGCGACCATCGCGCACTCGTTTTCGCCGCTTTGTTCGTCCTCATCTGGCAATCTTCGCGCGCCGAAGTTTCGCCTGAGCTGGCGGAGGCGGAAGCGCCGTTAGCGGAAGGAGTGCCGGAAGTTGCGGTGGTGCGTCTGCAAACATTGCTTGGCCGCAATTTAACCGGCGAAGGGTGGCGCGCCGTCGCAGAAAAACTTGCGGAAGCATTAGTCGCGGCAAAGCAGCCAGCGGACGCGCTTACTTTGCTTGCCGATCCGCGGCTCCGCGAAATTTCTTCGACAAAATTCTGGCGAGCGCAAGCTCTGGCCAGTTTGCGTCGATGGACGGAAGCATTGCCGCTCTACGAGGAGTCGGCGAGGGCCGATAATTCGCCTTTTCGAGAGAGCGCAATTTTCGGAGCGGCGGAAATGTTGCGAGCACTAGAGCGGCGGGATGAAGCGCTGCAGAAATTGTTCATTCTTTTTCCGGACGGGCAGTGGGGTGCTCAGGCGCGGCTCCGATCGGCCGAACTGTACATCGACAAGTCCGACGCCGTTAACGCCCGGCGCGTGCTGGACGAGATGCAATCGAAGTCGACCGCGGAGAGAAAAGAGCGGCGTCTTTTGCGCGGCCGGCTCGAGTTGATCTTGCGGCGGCCTGAGAGAGCGATCGGCGCGTTTCAAGGGTTTCTGAAAAGACCGGAGAGCGCAAGTCATGCAGTAGTGATTGCGGCGCTTTGCGGGATTGCTGATGCGCATCTGCAATTGAAAACGCCGGAGACGGGCGATGATGTGCTGGAAGATTTCATTGAGCGTCATCCGCAAGATGTCGATCTGGCCCTTATTTTTGCAAAATTGGATGAGCTGTACCGCGCGGAGCGAAAATTGTCGCGGAATGAACTTGAGCGGTGGGGCAGAGATCCCGCGCAGCCCCGGCGGGGGTTTGCGCAGTGGTATCTGGCGCGCCTCGATCTCCGGGCCGGACGTCGCGACCGGGCTTTGGAATCGTTTGCCGCATTGAGCCGCAGCGAAACCAAATCCGCGGCGCTTGCTCCAGCCCTCCTCGAGTACGCGCAGCTCAAATTGGAAGAACACGATTTTGACGGCGCGATTACGATCCTAAACGAAGCGCGCGCGTTCCAACCGGAGGCGACTTTGCGCGACCGCATCGATCTGTTGGCGGCACACGCTCAATATCTGGCGCAGAGATTCGAAATCGCGACCGCGACCTTTGAGAGACTCGCGCATTCAGCGTCGCCGTGGGCAAAGCTATCGCTTTTCAACGCCTCCATCGGCTGGCTCCAACTCGGCGATCACGCTCGTTTTCTGGCCGATTACGATGAATTTGAAAAACAGGCCGGCGATGAGGAATCTCTCGCCGAGATGCGGCTCGAAGAAGGATTAGTGCAGGCGGCGAACGGTGGCGCCAAAGCAGCCGACTCGCTGCAAAGTTTCTTGCGCGATTTTCCCCGGAACCCGCGCGCTTCGGAGGCCTGGGTTGCTTTGGCCGAACTGGCCTTTCATTCCACGCCGCCGCGCCTGGACGAAGCGCAAAAGGATCTCGTCCGCGCAACGGAATCTAAACCGACGGCGGCGGCCGCGGAGCGGAGCGATTATCTCCTCATTTGGATTAAAGACGCTGCGAGCGCAAACGGCGCAGATGTGCTCGAACTGGGAAATCTTTTTCTGCAAAAACATGCAGCATCATCGTTCGCGCCGGAAGTGCGCATGAAATTAGCGGAGACTTATTATCGCCGGCAGGATTTCCCAAACGCCCAAACGCAGTTCGAGCTTCTCGCACAGCAAAATCCGCCAGGGCCGCTCATGGAGAAGGCACTTTTTTTCGCAGCGGAATCTGCCTTGTCGAGCATGGGCGCGCATTCGCTCGATCGGGCGATCGTGCTTTTTGATCAAGTAGTGCGCTTGAATGGCGAGCTGAAATGGGCCGCGCGCAACGAACAGGCTGTAATCGAACGCAAACTGGGCAAGCCGCTGGATGCGCTCTTATTATACGATGAAGTGTTGAAGGGTGACGCGGGTCGGTCCGAAAAACGAGAAGCCCTTTGCGGCAAAGGCGACATTCTTTTCGAGATGGGCGGGAACGTAAATTATCGGCGGGCGATCGAAGCCTACGATCAGTTGGCTTCTGATAAGGAAGAGCCGATCCACTGGCGCAACCAGGCGCTTTTCAAAAAAGGTCTTTGTTTAGAGAAGGCAACCGACCGCGCGGGCGCGCTTTCGGCGTTTTACAAAGTCCTGGAGAGTGAGGCACGCCCCGATCGTCGCCGCGAACTCTTCTGGTATTACAAAGCGGGATTCAACGCAGCGCGACTCCTGGAAGACGATTCCAAATGGGAATCCGCGGCCGCCGTTTATCAGACGTTGGCAGCAACTGGAGGCAACCGGAGTGAGGAAGCTAAGGCGCGGCTCAACCGTCTCCGCCTCGAGCATTTTCTTTGGGGGGATTGATTCCGCAGAGTGTCGCGCTTTGAACTGAGGACTAGTCACAACAGCGCAAAATGTCGTTTTTTTTGTCCGAAGGAGATTAATTATCGCATTCGTTTTCTGTTGCACTCCGGAGCGAAAAGGCGCACACTTCGTGCATGACAACCAGGGTTTTACACCTATGCGGTTGGTCGATCCGGTGCGCAAGTGTAGCGTTGTCGCTCGCACTTTGTGCATCAGTGCTTGCTGATTCGAGCAAAAACGTAGTTATTCCGGCAAAACAGCAGCCGGCCCAAAAGAGGGTAAAGAAAGTGTGCTACGTGATGATCTCAGGCTGGGGTATTCCGCAGCCTTGCGATCGGCTTTTTGGCGGCTTCCCGACCACCGTTTATCCGATGGAACGCATCGGGAGGTAAAAGTAGCTTCCTGCGCGATAACGTAGGCGCAATAGCGCGCTGCCCGGCGCGGCAGCGTGGGTTAGTTCCTTTTGTTTTTGCCCCGCCAACTCATAAGACCGCGAAGCCTCCGGCCAACAGTTTCGATAGGGTGACTTCGAGCTTTTCGCAGCAGCTTCCTGTAGCCCGATTGGCCGCTTTTCATTTCGTGGATGAATTCGCGCGCAAATTTTCCTGAGCGGATCTCGCGCAGCGCTGCTTCCATTTTTTGCCGCACGGTTGCATCGATAATCCGCGGGCCGACCGTCAATTCGCCCCATTGCGCCGTGTCCGAAATGAGCGCGCGCATCCCATTGATTCCGGCCTCATGGATAAGATCGACAATGAACTTAAGTTCGTGGAGACATTCGAAGTAGGCCAGCTCGGGTGGATAACCGGCGCGGACAAGTGTTTCAAACCCGGCGCGGATGAGGGCGCTCGTTCCGCCGCAAAGCACGGCTTGCTCGCCAAACAAGTCTGTTTCCGTCTCTTCGCGGAATGTCGTTTCGATAACGCCGGCGCGAGTGCAGCCGATGCCTTTTGCCCAAGCCAGGGCCGTCCTCTTTGCATGTCGGCTCCGATTTTGATGAACCGCAATCAATGCCGGAACGCCGCGGCCTTTGGTAAATTCCCGACGCACCATCGGCCCCAGGCCTTTCGGCGCGACCATTACAACATCGACATCTTTTCGTGGAACGAGCGTGCCGTAATGAATCGCGAAGCCGTGCGCGACAAGCAGCGTCTGGCCCGGCCGCAAATGCGGCGCGATCTCTTTTTTGTAAACCTCCGGCATTTTCGTATCTGGCAGCGCGAGAAAAATGACATCCGCGCGATGCACGGCCTCGGGTGTATCGACAACTTTAAGACCAGCGCGCCGCGCCGCCACGCGCGATTTGCTTTCGCGATAAAGTCCAACGACGACGGCGATTCCGCTGTCGCGCAAGTTTAATGCGTGCGCGCGGCCTTGCGCTCCGAAACCGATCACAGCGCAGGTTTTTCCTTTGAGCCAACGAAGGTCGCTGTCTTCATCGGTGTAAATGCGCGCCGCCGTACGACGCCGGGGAGGTTTGTGCATCGCCTGTTGTTGTAGCCGAGGTCGCCGGCCTCGGCCAGTCAGAAGGGCGACGTCGGCGACCCCGGCTACAGCGTGCGGCGCGCGCGCTTAATTGGCAGCGGCCTGCGATTTCGCGAATGCTTGTAAGCGGTTCACTTGCGCGAGCGTGGCACGAACCTCATCGGCGCGTCCCATTTTTTCCAGGATATTTGAAAGCAACAGGTACTGTCGCGGCTCGTCCGGTTGCCGCGAGACGGCGCGGCGTTGCGCGGCAAAAGCATCCTCCAGGCGATGCTCGCGCAGGCGAATCATCGCGATGAGGTTGAGCGCTTCCGTGTCATGAATATCCAGCCGGCTGGCGTGGTAAAGCGAAGCATCGGCTCGTCTTACGTCGCCTTCTTGCGCGTACAAACGACCGAGCGCAAGAGCTGCGCCGTAGTGCCACCAATTATGGTGCGCGAAATTTTCGACGAGAAGCAAGGCGGCGGTGGGTCCTTGCGTTTCACGAAGAACTTCGGATTCGAAGCTGATGATTTCCCAAATGTCCGGATATGCGACGTGAGAGTTCTCAAGAATGGCCAGCGCCGCTTTGTCGTCTTTTGCCTCATGTCGAAGACGCGCGAGGTTGACCGCGGCAATCCACGTGCGCGGATATTCTCTGCTGGTTTGCGCGGCGGCCCGTGCCGACGAGTCGAACATTGCTTCGGCCTCGGCTCTCTTGCCCACTCGGAACAGTAGTCCAGCGAGATTGTTGCGCGCGATTGGATAATCGGGGCTGATCTCGAGCACGCGCCTGAACATCTTCTCGGCGGCGGCGTAATCACCGCGATGCGCGTAAATTTGAGCGAGATTGGCGGCGACCCTCGTGCTCGTGCCGCCTGCGGCAAGCGTTCGCTTGTAAAACGTTTCCTCGTTTATCCAATCGCTGCTGCGCACAACGCTGCGAACGCCAAAGGCAATTACCGCCACAGATGCGAAAGCACCGACGACACGCCGATAGCGCACCGGCAAATCAAACGCGCAGCCGGCGAGAAAAATCAGGAACCCGACGCTCGGCAAGTAGAGCCAATGCTCAGCGACCGTCGCATCCAACTGGATGACATTGGAAATCGGCAAATAACCAGCGAGAAACCAGCCTGCACCGAAGATGCGCGCCGGCTGACCGGGACCTTTTTTTGCGCTGCCGCAGACCAAAGCAACGAGGACAAACAATCCAACCACGGACAGGTATTCGATACCAATAGCCTGTCGCCAGTCTGCATTGCTGCGGCATGCCGCCGGATTGAATACCGTGCGTTCCATGTGCAGATTGCTGGGAAAAATCATCAGGCGACCGTAATCGCCGAGCGTTCGCGCCATCAGCACGGCGCGAAGGGGCGCACTCCAGCCCGCATCGGGCATAGGCGTCGTGCGTTGTTCTGGCAGATAACGGAGACCCATGTAGATGGCGAGGAGCGCACCGCAGCAGGCCACCGCCCAAATGCGCGTGCGAAGCCGCATCTGTTTCTCGACGAAAAGCAGGTGCGCGACAAAGAGCGCGAGCCAGACGCAGGCAATCTCGCGCGATAACAACGCGAGCAGACCTGAGACGGCGGCGAGGAAATAGAGCGAGCCACGGAGAATCCGGCATCTGCCGGACGGGACCCGTTGCGCGCGCAGAAACAGCAGCCATCCGGCGCTGGCAAAGAGAAATGAAAGACTGTCGGCGCGTCCTGAGATGTAATCCACTGCCGCGCTGTGAACCGGGTGCACAACCCAGATCGTCGCAACGGAGAACGCGGCCATGGAGAGCCAGGGGAAGCGCCGGTGCGCACGGTCACGGACCGCAACTGAGACCCGGCGCAAGAAGAGCGACGCGAATAGTTGGCGGAGCAAGAAATAGAGCAGAACACCGCTGCCGGCGTGCAGCAGCACGTTGGTCAGGTGAAAGCCGTACGAGTCGGTGTTCCAAAAAAAATAATCGACGATGAATGAGATGTTCTGCACCGGCCGGTAATGGGCCGAGAACGAGTCCAGAAACAGATAGTGCCGAAAGGCCTCCAGGATCAGGAGCGGGCTCTTGATGAACGGATTATCATGGGACAAATACTGATCGTCCCAGATGCGCTCGCCTTGCAGGGCCGGCGCGCGCACGATGACGCCGATAACGATGAGGAGAAGAACGCGCAGCCATTCTCTGCGCAGATGAGTCGCGAATTTCGACAGGCGGGAAATTGGAGCCCAATTTCCAATTGCGGACGGGAACGGAACCGGGGGCGTGATTCTCGGTCTAACGAGCGGAGTTGGTGAGGCGAGCACGAGACACAGTTGCGAGATGGGGCGACTTCCGAGTCTTGTTCGCACGACTCATTCCCTGCCACTCCCGTTGAAACTGGTCGTTGGAACAATCGGCAGGGTATCCACGACCTGGTCACCGTAGCTGGCGCCGAGGAGGTCATTGCCCGTGTTGTAAAGGACCGTTCCACTTTTCAGGTAGTTGGTCCAATCCTTAACGAGAACCTGAGCGCCGGTGATCCGGTTGGTTTCGATCGCGTATTGATCGACCGCGGAGTCGATCATGCGCAGATCGTTTAGGATTCGGGTGGCCTGCGAGCGTTTGCGGGCCCGGAGGAAGCCAGGCACGGCAATCGCCGCGAGCAACGCGATGATCGCGACCACGATCATGATTTCTACGAGGGTAAAGCCCCCCCGCTTTTTATTTAGTTCGTTTAACATGCTATTTGCTTTCGTTTATCTATTGTTTGTTTGACTGCGCTCCGCGATACGATCGTGGAGGTGCCTTTATGAAGCACCGTTGATGCCAACTGGTCCGTTTTTTAGAATTTCTAGAACGCTCGAAACGGCCTGGACGAGCGAGCCAAGAGTCCGGCCCGTAGCTGGCCAACCCGGGGTATCGCCTGACGGCGCACGCCTCTTGCTTGTTTGCCACCCGTGAAGAGTCTCAAACCGGGGCGGCAGCACATCCTCTCGCCCAGCTACTATCTCTTTGCCGCTGTTTTCTTGCTCCGGTTGATCGTGCTCGTGCGCCTGACCAGTTCGCCGTTTCTCCTGCCGAATTCCGGGGACATGCATTTCTACAACGAATGGGCCCAACGCATTCTCCACCGACAAGTCACCGAGCAGCACGCCTTTTACGGTTTGCCGCTTTATCCTTATCTCCTGGCCTGTCTCTACGCGCTATTTGGCTACAGCCCATTCATTCCTGGATTCCTCCAGGCGATCCTGGACGGCGGGACTGCCATGCTGCTTTATAAGCTGGCGGTAAAGATCTTTGGCAGTCCCGCGCCGGCCACCTACGAGCAGTCGTCAAAGAATGGCACGCGGAATTTTTTCAAGCGATATCGCGGCGAATGTATTGGAGTTTTGGCGGCTTTGGGCTGGGGATTTTTCCTTCCGGAAGAAGCTTATTCCGCCATTCTCATGCCGGCGGCCGGCTTCGTCTTCGTTTTTTGGTTCGTTGTTTGGCAAATCGTGCATCGCCGCGAAGCGCCCACACCGCTGGGATCGTTAATGCTAGGCGTCCTGATCGGGTTCAGTGCGATGGGCATCGCCACGATTTTGTTTTTGGCGCCACTTCTCTTCGTCGCGCTCTTCTTCAAATGGAACTGGACGGGAGACACGCGCAGTATTTGGTTTGCGAAAGGTGCGGCCACGGGCCTCGTCCTCATCGGCATCGGAATTGGCGCGTCGCCTTGCTGGATCCACAACTACTTCGTCGCGCGCGATCCTGTTTTTCTGTCCGCTCACAGCGGCGTGAACTTTTGGATCGGCAACAATCCGCTCGCCACCGGCTATCCGCGCTTTCCGCCGGGTCTGCATGCGGGCCAAAAAGCGATGTTGGAGGATTCGATCACAACCGCCGAAAAAGCGGCTGGTCGATCGCTGAAGCGCTCGGAAGTATCTGCCTATTGGTCGGAAAAGGCGCAATTCTACATAAAAAACAACTTCGGGGCCTGGCTCAAATTGCTCCTCGTCAAAGCTGGCAACTTCTGGAACGCGTTCCAATACGACGATCTCAGCATCATCACGATCCTGCGCGAGCAAAACGTAATTCTCCCCGGTCTGAAATTCGGCCTGGTCGCGGCGCTGGCGATTCCAGGGTTTCTCCTCGCCTTCGCAAAATTTCCGCTTTCGCGCTGGGTGGCCGCGGCCGTTTTACTGCACATGGCCTCACTTCTGACGGTTTTTGTTACCGAACGATACCGCGTCGCGGCAGTCCCGGGACTATTGTTAGGCGCATCGTTCGGAGTATCGGAGCTGTGGCAAAGCTGCGTCAGCGCGAAATATTCTCGCGCAGCTCTTTACCTGGTCCTTCTTCTGGCCGCGACCCTGTTCGTTTCAATTCCACAAAAGGATTCCGGCCTTTGGGCGCTCGATGCTTACAATGCTGGATGGCAGGCTCTCCAATCGAACAATCTGCCTTTGGCTGAGAAGAAGTTAAACGTCGCGTATGCCTATGCGCCCGAGAACGCGGAGGTAAATTTTGCCCTCGGCAATCTGCGGCTCGATCAAGGGAACAAGTCGACGGCGGAATCTTATTATCTTGCAGCGCTTTCCCTCGATCCAAACCACGAAGGCGCCTACAACAATCTTGGCATCCTGGCCCTCGAACAAAAACGTTGGAGTCGCGCGGCCACGTTTTTTGCCAAGGCGTTACGAGAAGATCCGCGCGACGCGAAAACCCACTACCTGCTCGCCGAGGCACATTTCAGGGCCGGCGATATCGAGAGTGCCAGCGCCGAAATTGACATGGCGATTCGGCTACAACCCGACCAGGCGGAATTCAAAGAGCTAAAGCAACAGATCGAAAGCGGCACTCCTTAACGCGTATCTCCTTCGTCGCATGGTCACAACGAGCAAGGGCATCGAAGCTGCTGGACTGTGCAGACTGATGGCGCTCTCTCTTCGCGACGGTTTGCAATTCACGTCGGCGCTAGATGCGGGATCCATTCAAGTAACGTCCTTGGAAGAAACGTCCTCGCGCAAGCGTTCGAATCTACTCAAGCGCGCCGAATGGATACTAGGGGTCATACTCTCCGCAACCGTCCTCTTTCTCCTCATGGTGCGCGGGACGCACGCGGGCGCACTTTGGCGGGATGAATGTGCGGCGGTGCAACTCGCGCGGATGCCGAGCTTCGCCGACATCAGCCGCAACTTTCAACATGAAGCCTTTCCTCTCCTTTTCCCGACCATGGTCCGCGGCTACACCGGCATTTTCGGGACAAGCGATGGTGCTTTGCGATGCTTTGGCATTGGCGCGGGAGTAGTGCTGATCTGCGCGTTGTGGTTCAGTTCGCGTCTCATCGGGCGCGGTGTGCCTCTTCTCTCCCTCGCGCTGATCGGGTTGAACACGACTTTTCTTGTCTGGGGAACTACCCTTCGCGGTTATGGTCTCGGCTCCGCGTTAATCATTCTCACCTTCGGTTTAGTGTCGAAGGTATTGGTCGAGCCATCGCCAGCCCGAATTGCCGCGGCCGCTTTAGTATCCCTCGCTTCCGTCCAATGTCTTCTTCACAACCTCGTTCTCATGTGCGCGCTCGCCGGTTCCGCAGCCGCGGTCTGCCTGGTGCGAAGAAATCCTAAGCAGGTGATTGTTTTTGTCGGCCTTCTCGCACTCTGCATGATTTCGTTTGTGCCTTACATGGGGGCGTACTCGAGTGGCAGCGCGTGGAGCCTGGTGGTCGAGTTTCCGGTTACGTTTCGGTTGCTGTGGAAACAATTTACCTTCGCGCTGGGCAATCCCACGCGGGAACTGGCTTGGCTCTGGCACATCGCATTTGTGATCTTGCTCGCCGTTTCGATCTGGCGGCTCTATCGCGTTCGCTCAAGCAAGCCTGCTCCGGAATGGGATTTCCTGCTGTTTGGCGTGCTCGTCGCTATCGCGGCAACGATCGGCTACTACGAGTTTCTACAACTGCTTAGTTACCTGGCGCGCTCGTGGTATTATTTGGCGCTTCTGTCGCTGCTCGCGGTTACGCTGGACTTCGTCGCCGCCAGTCTCACCAGTCTGTTGTGGATGCGAATCGGGCGTCTCCTCTTCGCGGCGATAGCTCTGGTCGTTTTGCCGTTCAATGCCTGGCCGAAGGTACTCGAACGGCAGACGAACATAGACATCGTGTCGAAGAAAGTGGCCGATCTGGCCAAACCAACCGATTTGATCGTGGTCGCGCCGTGGCAGTACGGCATTTCATTTAACCGCTACTACCATGGCGCGACGCCATGGATTACGCTGCCGATGATTGCCGATCTTCGAGTGCATCGCTATGACCTGATGTTCGAGAAAATGACATCGCCGCATCCAATCGACGAACACGGTCAGACCGTCTTGCTGCCGTCGACCGCAGCGGTCAACGACTTCGAAAATGTGCCACTATTCGCGGTCGAAGGCTGGCGATGATCAGCGCCCGCGGTTTTCAGAAACGTCAGGGCACCGAAGCTGCTCGAATTCTAAGGATGAAACCCAAACGCGATCTGCGCACGGTCTGCATTCTCGCGCTCGCGCTCGTCGCGCTGACCCTGAAGCTCGCGATTGCCTACAATACCATCGGCACGAATGATGCCGTATTTTTTTATGGTTTCGCAAAAGTTCTGAGCCAACACGGTCTTGAATGGACTTATCAGCACAGCCGCTACTTCAATCATCCGCCGCTAACTGCTTACTTCTTGCGAGCCATCTACGCCTTAACCGAGCAACGGTGGTGTCAGGACGTTGGTGTCCATTTTCCGTTTCTTCTTCGCTTGCCCGGAATCATTGCCGATTTCCTAGTCGTCCTAGTTTTGCTGCGAATGACAAAAACGGATTTGCGTATTCCGACCTGGGCTTTGGCGCTTTTCGCGCTCAGCCCAGTTTCCCTAATGGTTTCCGGATTTCATGGGAACACCGATCCGGTTATGGTGCTTCTGCTCTTGTGCGCGGCATGGATGTGTTTAAGCGACCGGCCAGCGCTCTGCGGACTGTTCTTTGCCCTTAGCTGTCAGGTCAAAATCGTTCCGCTGCTTTTGTTACCAGCGTTCTTTTTCTTTTGGCTGTCACAAGGCCGCGCCCGCGGTTTCTTGATTCCGGCGGTAATCACAACCTGTCTCTTGTGGTTGGAGCCGCTGCTGAATTTTCCAACGTTGTTTGCGAGAAGCGTTCTCTTTTACGGAAGCTACTGGGGAATCTGGGGCGTAACATATTGTTTGCGGCTGACCGGCGTTCACGACTTCAGCAGGGTCGGCTTTTTTGACCTTGAGCCCGCGCAAAAGTTCGTCGTTACTGTTCTGAAAATGATAATCATTGGCGCTGCTTTGCTGATTGCATGGCGGCGCCGTCATCTGGGCGGAGAGCTATTCATCCATTCCTTGGCTTACACTTGGATCGTGTTCTTTGTGTTGGCTCCGGGGGTCTGTGCGCAATACCTGATTTGGCTCGCGCCGTTTGTCCTTATTCTTTCGCGCAAGCTTTACATGTGCCTGCTCGTTTCGAGTTCGGTCTTTTTGTTCGCGTTCTACAACGTGACAGCCCACCGCTTACCGTGGTTATTCGCATTTTCAAACAATCAGCTTAGCGGCCTGTGGGCACCGTGGTCCCTTTTACCATGGATCGTGCTGATCGCCGGATCGATTGCACTTTGCAGAAAAACCGCACAAGCTAACCCAGCTTTCCGCCTCTTCAGCTTCGAAACATCACGTGCCGAAAGCACGTAGTTGATGATCGAAACTCAACCTCGCCTGCGCAAGATCGGTATTGTGCTGCTGGCGCTCATCTTCGCGCTCGGAATTTTGCTTCGTCTTCCGCCGGATTCATTTGGGCCGGCCGGACCGTTGCATGCAATCGCCGCGATCCATCCGCAGCTCTACCGAGACTATGTCAACGCGCTGATCAAGGATGGAATCACCTCCTACCCGGACATCGTCGAAGGCTACATCGAAGTTCAGAAGAAACTGCCCGGCTCCATTCTGCCGCCGCTGCGCTTTCTTTACATTTTCTCAGCTTACTCCTGGCATGCTATTTTTGGCTCTGAAGCGCTTGAAGCGCTGCATCATGTCGCCGCGCTCTTTAGCGTGCTTACGCTTGCTCTCGCGATCACTTTTGTCTGGCGGCTGCGCGGATCGACATGGGCGCTGGGCGTCGCCGCGCTAATGGCCGTCGCGCCGACGCAGATTCATATGTCGCAACATGCGCTGGTGGACGGTTTCTTTACTTTCTGGGCGCTGCTTTGTCTTTGGTTGCTTTGGGAAAACCTGGGTGCACCGCGGGATTGGCGCTGGCTGATCGCCTACATTTCCGCGTTAGCTTTGCTCGTTCTAACGAAAGAAAACTCATTTT
>WNGE01002897.1_pt1 | contig 29144 bp, 31 predicted proteins | sample 5400651 | NCBI WGS metagenome assembly WNGE01 (sample SAMN13153370, study PRJNA577476) | soil metagenome | isolation source: 60 cm soil or saprolite under grassland replicate 2 | place: USA:California | collected 2016-06-15
CGGAAAAAAGACGCCCTCCCACTTCAGCTCGACGGTGTGCACTTCGAGGTCGGTCCCGGTCGAAAGGTTGCGAATGCTCCGCACATAGGCATGGCAATTCGTAGCGGGACGCGAGCGGTGCAGGTTTTCGACGATCAGGTGGTAATACGCCTTCGGCCGGCCGCCGCGTTCGGGCTCTTGCGTCATGTCGACCATCGCGACCCGTTCGCTCACGTCGCGGCTTACGCGAATCAAGTTGCGGTGGGCTCGATCCCAGCCCTGATCTCGGACCGCAGTCTCGGCGACGGCGGCCAGGTTCCGTCGATCACTGAACGGGATGCAGTTTGCCTGAATGACGTTCAGGATGCCGTCGCGGCGTATGCCGTCCTCCTGGAGCACGACGGGCTGCAGTCCGCGGTAAGAAGCGATGGCCAGCTCCTGGTTTGTGAAAAGGGAGCCGCGGTAGACCTTCGGGGCGTTGCTTGCGTCGAAGGCGTGACGCTCGTCGACGACGTACTCGCGGCGAAAGTCGATAAACAGGAAATACTCAGAGGCGCCGAGTTGCTCGTAGATATTCTCGGCAAGGCCGCGCAGGTCTTGAACCTCAACGGCGACGTAGGGATCGAAACCCATCCTTGCCAGCCGCTCGCTGACCTGGTGCGCGATCGACCGCTCTTCGTCACTTGCCTGTCCGCAGCTGATAAAGACCTTTGCCGGCCCCGCCTTCAACTCCACTTCTGGGCCCTCACCGCCATAGCAGTGCCGGGCGAGTCAGCCCGGCCCAACGCAGGATAACAGCACTTATCACGCTACCGGAAAGGGTATGCACATCGCGCGCGAAAACGGCGACTGGATGGGGTTCTTGAATCCGACCGCGGGGACCGCGGCTTGTATGGGGTATCCGGGAATGGGTACGCCTTCGTCTTCGGCTCGTTCCCCAGTGTCAGGCCACCGCTCGTGACGAAGTCGCGCACGTTGTAGGCCCCAGCCCCGGACTGCTACAGCTGCAACCAGCGTCGCTCAGCGTCTGTGCGCCTCCCTCCGCGGTCGCACCCTAGCAGCCGTCGGCCTGGAAGACCCGGCCGCCGGGCCTGAACGCCCACTCCAGCCTCGATCGGGTTGCGGCAGTTATTTGCGCAGCGCCGTCGCCTGCGTCCGGCGCAAGCCCGACCTCGTCCGCGCCAGCATCCGCCACGCTGGCTGTCGGCCGTAGCCGCGATCCGGCGGCCAGTGACCGCGCAGCGGTCGGCCGGACGTGCGGGGGCTGGTAAGATCGCCCGCTGCTGGGCGCGCCCGCCCGCGATGGCGGTGCGCAGGGCCATGAGCGAGGACCACTCCGCGAACTTCGACGTCCGCCCCCGGTGCCGGTCGGCGAGTACGAGGCGACCGCCCGCCGGGTGAACATCGGCTACGAGGTGGCCTTTGAGCTGGCGACGGCGTTGCTGCGCGCGCACTGCCCCGGCGATGCGTGGTTGCTGGTCGTCGGCGCGGGCGGCGGAATGGAGGTGCGGACCTTCGCGCGCGCCGCGCCGGGGTGGCACCTGACCGGCGTCGACCCGTCGGCCGAGATGCTCGCGCTGGCGCGCGCCGCCGCCGACGGGCTCGGCGTGGCCGAGCGGGTAGAGCTCGTCCGCGGCACGGTCGACGACCTACCGCCCGAGCCGCGCTTCGACGCCGCCACCCTGTTCTTCACGCTGATGCACCTACCCGACGATGGCGCCAAGCTGGCCGCGCTGCTGGGCATCCACCAGCGGCTCAGGCCGGGCGCGCCGCTCCTGCTGGCCGACGCGATCGCGGACCAGCGCGCTCGGTTCGCCCCGGCGTGGCTGCAGTACGCCGAAGCGCGGGGCATGCCGGCCGGGGACATAGCGGCCCTGATCGCCCGCATCACGGCGGGAAGCAACACGTCGACCGAAGCGCGCGAAATGGCGCTGCTGGCGGAGGCGGGTTTCCACGACCCGACGCGGTTCTTCGCGGCGCTGCACATCAACGCTTGGACCGCGAGCGCCTGAGGAGCGGCGCTCGACTCCGCCGGCACCGCGGGACAGCGCTGGGTCGGCGCCGGTCACCGCAACGCCAAGCCCGGCTTTAGCAGCCCACGCACCGGTCAAATAGTTTCGCGACGAATCGGCGAAGAAGTCACGCTCGCGGCACCGTCCCGGCACGCTGCAGGGCACGGTCGTGGCACGCCCCGTCAGAAACACTGGCTGATGTCGTTGGTCGCCGGGTCGCCTCCGTGACCCCTGCGTCGAGGCGACACCCGTAGCCCAACAGAAGCTGCCAGGAGGTCTCCGCACCAATGGACGGCAACATCAACACGCTGTTCACCAATCTTGCCACGACGATCCGCAATGTCTCGGTCGCGGTTGGCGTCTTCGCCTTCATGTGGGGAGCGATCCAGTACGCAACCTCTGGTGGTAGTCCGCACCAGCTGGAAGTGGGCAAGTCGGCCATGAAGGCAAGCCTGATCGGCGTGGGCGCCGTGGTGCTGGCGGCCACCCTCGTGAGCATCGTGTTCAGCGCGCTCGGCGGAGGCGCCGCAGCGGGCTGATCGGCCGCATCGCGAACCCGGATGAACGTCCGATGCAAACCGAAAGGATGCAGTCCTCGATGGATGCGACACCCGTTATACGCCTGATTGGCGCGTTTACAGACGCCGGCCGTTCGATCGCGCCAGCTCTGGCCGGCCTGGGGTTTGTCATCAGCGCGCTCCAGCTACTCATCGCGCATGTAATCGGTAGCTCGCGCGGCCAGGAGTTGGGAAAAGCCGGCATGATCGGCAGCGTCGTGGGTCTGGTCGCGGTGTTCTTTGCCCCGCAGATTATGGCCACCGTACACGCCGCGTTCGGGTCCTGAGGAGAACGAACCGTGGCACGCACACACGAGGTGCCTAACCATCTCAACGTCCAGGACACCCTGTTTCTCGGGTTGAGCGCTCGGCAGGTGGCCACCTTTATGGCTTTCGCGTCCCCCGCTTACGGGATCTGGGATCAGCTGACCGTTGTGCCCGTGGCGGCCCGGGGAGCACTCGCGGCGCTCGTATTGCTGGCGGGAATCCTTTTTGCGATCGTGCAACCCGGTAATCGACCGCTCGATGAGTGGGTGTTCGCGGTACTCGCACACGCAGTGAGTCCGAGGCGGCTGCGCTGGTGCCGACCGGAACCTGATCCAGCCGAGTGGCGCCTCGATGGTCAATCCGGCTGGGCGGACCTTACGCCTAGCCTTGGCTGGGGCGGCGCCATGGACCGCGATGGGGAGCCATCGTCATGAGCGACGCCTCCGTCCAGGTCCGCATCGACCTCACGGCCATAAGGGACAGTGTCGCGTGCTTTGGCTCCGGTCGGCAGGCCGAGTACTGCGCGGTGATGGAGGTAGCGGGATCTCACCAGTCGTTGGCGAAGGTCGACGACGCGAAGCAAGAGGAAGTACTCGCGGCGTATGCCCAGTTCCTGAACTCGCTCACGTTCGCGTTCCAGCTCGTTGTGCAGGTCCATTCTGTCGACCTCGGCTGGTACATGGCGCGCGTCGAAGAGCGCGCTCGCTCCCTGTCACCAGCGCTGGTGGCTATCGCGCGAGATCACGCAGCCTTTGTGCAAGGTTTGACGCAGCAGCGAACTCTGCTCGAGCGTAGGACATATGTCGTGGTGCCGTGGTCCGCCAAGGAGCTGAGAAATGCGAGGAGTACCGACCTCTTTTGGCGTCTGCTGCGTTGGATACTGCGGCAGCCCACCATTGACGACGATCGGGCCTTCCGCGACCAGACTATCGGTCGACAGCTCGCCGACCGCTGTGATGCGATCACCCGCCAGCTGAGCCGAGCCGGACTTCGGGCCGCCCGACTGGACGATGTGGGTCTGGCCCAGCTCTATCACCTCAGCTGGGCGCCCGAAATTGCCCGCACCCAGCGGCTGCGGCGCGAGCTCGCCGATTACACAGCGCTGGTAGTCGGTGCCGACGTTCGATCCACGCGCGGTCTCCGTGCGGAAAAGAACGGAAACCGGCCGATCGTTGGCGTGCCTGAGGAGGTGTCTTGAATGGGCATACCTTTTCGTATCCGGTTGGCGCCGCGCAATGGTCGTGTCAGCCGTAGAACCCCACCTCTGGAGGACGAGAGGGAGGCAAATGGGGGCCGCGCCCTCTCCCCCCATGAACGCCTCTTTGCCCTTGGCACTCGAACGTTGGCCGACCTGATCGCTCCCGCCGGCGCTGAGTTTCGCCGGGATCACGTGCAGCTGGATGCTCAGTACCTGCGGGTTCTGGTCGTGACCGGGTACCCCCGCACAGTTGCCGCTGGCTGGCTCGCGCCACTTGTCGAAGAGCTCGACCTGCCGCTGGAGCTGAGCCTGCATATCCGTCCGCTTGAACCCGGAGATATGGTGCGGGCGCTCGGGCTACAGATCGCGAAACTCGAGTCCTCGCGGCGTGTGGACCTGTTGGCCCAGCGTGTCAACGATCCGGAGCGCGACATCGCGCTCGAAGACGCCGACCGTCTGCGCAGCTCGCTCCAGCGCGGGGACGAGCGGGTGTTTTCGGTCAGCCTGTACCTCTTACTTCGCGCGCCGACAAGGCGATCGCTGGACGAGCTAACCCGTCGAGTGGAGACACAGCTCGACGGGCTCCTCACTCATTCTCGGATAGCGCTGTTCGAGCAGGAGCGGGGATTCCGGAGTTGTCTTCCCGAGGGTCGCGACCGGCTCCTCGTCCCGCGCAACCTCGACACGAGCTCGCTCGCCATCACGCTGCCTATGGCGGCATCGTCGGTCGTCATGGAGCGCGGCGTGCTGTACGGCGTGTCCGCTCAGACGCAGTCGCCCATCATCATCGACCCCTTTGACGGTAGTTTTCTCAATTACAACCTGGCGGTAATTGCGCCCTCTGGCTCGGGGAAGTCGTACTTCACCAAGCTACTTGCGCTGCGGCATTTGGTCGCGGGAACAGAATTCCTCGTCATCGATCCTGAGGACGAGTATCGCGCTGTGGCCGGGGCCGCGGGTGGTCTGATCGTACGCCTTGCGGCGTCCTCCCCACATCGGCTGAATCCACTTGACCTGGTGGCGTCGGAGCCCACCTCCGAGGGCGCGGCTGCCGATCCGCTGGCGCACGGAATTGCGGTCGTGCTCGGCAGGCTGGAGTTGCTGCTATGCGCGGGAGCCGGACCAAGCGGCGCGCCGGGCGTCCTGGACATCTACGAACGGGCGATCCTCGACGAGGCCCTCGTCCAGACATACGCCGCTGCCGGAATCACCGCCGATCCCGCCACGCACGAGCGGCCGGCGCCGCTGCTGGCAGATCTTCACGCGGCGTTGAATCGGATGGACAGCGACATTGCCAGTCGGTTGGCCATGCGGCTGCGGCGCCACATACCAGGGGCCGGTTCACTGGGCGCAGGCGTATTCGCGGGGCGCACCAACGTGGCCCTCGATCAGCCGTTCGCCGTCTTTCACATTCGCGACCTCCCGAAGGAGCTGTGGCCGCTGGCGATTCACCTCATCAGCAGTCATGTCTGGAATACGGCGCGACGCGTTCGCCGCCAGCGGCTGCTCGTCGTTGACGAAGCGGCGATGTTGCTCGCGCACCCGTCCGGGGGTGCGTTCCTGGCCGACGTGGCCCGACGCGCACGCAAGTACTACCTCGGTCTCGTGACGATCTGGCAGAAGGTCGGCGATCTGACCGGGTCCGAGCACGGCGAAACGATCCTGACGAACTCCGAGATGAAGCTGCTGCTGAAGCAATCAGAGGAGATTATCGACGTCGCGGACGCGCGGTTTCGGTTCACGCCGGGCGAGCGCCGCTTCTTGCTCGGCGCCCTTAAGGGGGAAGGGTTGTTGTTGGCCCGAGGCGGCCGGTGGCCCATCAGAATCGAGGCCAGTCCGGCTGAGCACCGGCTTGCAACGACCAACCCACGCGAGCTGGTCGAGCTTGTCGGCCCGAGTCGGCAAGACACATTGCCCGTGAGCATCGAACCGCACAGAGTGAACGGCAAATCACGCGCGGTGGCCAAACCATGACAGCGCTGGAGAATGGCCGCCACTGGGAAATCGCGGATCTCAAGCGCAGCTACCCGCTTCTGGAGGTAGCGGAGCGCGCCGGACTGCGATTGAGACGTTCGGGGTCACGCCGCTGGCAAGGCTCGTGTCCATTCCATGACGATCGGAATCCGAGCTTCTTTGTGGATGTCGAACACCAACGGTTCGTGTGCTTCGGGTGTAAAGCACGCGGAGACGTGATCGACTTTGTCCGTGTGCACGAGCATCTCAACACGCTCGCCGAGGCCTGCGCCTGGCTCACGGGAACGCCACCGCCGGCCCTGAGACGGACGGATGTGCTGCCGCCCGTGACCGGCGCGGGAGCGCGGCGCTCGGACCGACTGACGCTGGAGCAGCAACTCGTGCTCAATGCGGCTGGAGCGCTGTATCGCGACGCGTTATGGCGGAGTCCTCGCGCTCGCGCGTACCTCGCCGAACGTGGACTTCCAAATTGGGTCGTACGCGCGTGTGGTCTTGGCTATTCCGACGGGCGCTCACTCGAGGCGCACCTGCGCAAGCACGGTGGGCTGCGCGTCGCCGAGGACCTCGGCTTGTTGCGACGGCCCGAGCCAGGCGAATACGGACGCATGCTCCGCGAACGCTTCGCGGGGCGGATCGTCATCCCCGAATTGCGGGGCGGCCAACCGATCTGGTTTCTCGGCCGCCATCCTGCACGTAAGGAGATGCGCGTCAAATACTTGGGCCTGCCCGGTGAAAAGCCGGTGCTCGGCTTCGAACGCGCCGCGGGACGGCGGGAAGTGTTTCTGACGGAGGGCGCCTTCGACTGGCTAACCGCGGTGAGCTGGCACCTGCCCGCGTTCAGCACGTGCGGGACCGATTTTCCGCCCGATCGACTCGGGTGGTTGGCGCGGGCCCGAATCATCTTCGGCGTCCTGGATGGTGATCGGGCCGGGCGCGAGGCCGCTCAGCGATTCGGAAACGCCTTGGGGCGCCGCTGGGTCCCGTTGGACCTGCCAGGCGGCAGCGATCTGAATGACCTGGGCTGCCAACCCGGTGGCCGGGCATTGTTCTTTCGGCTGGTGGCGGATGCTCGGAAGCAAGTGCAAGGATCGGAAAGGCTGCGTGGTGCGGAAGAGACTGACGACTGAGCCGATCCGCAGACGGGGCGCCGTGGGTCGGGTCGAGGTCCGGCGATTGAGAGCTGGCATCCTGCTGCTCGGCGCCTCTCTTGGTTTCAACACACAAGCGGTCGTCGGGTTCAGCGAAGCCATCAGCGGCCAGCGGTGGAGACGCTGCGGAGGCTTCGACCTGGAGCAGGTAGTGACCGAACTTGCCCGGATCGGCGGCCGGATGCGACGCGACAAAGAAGCGCAGTTGAGAGCCCGCTGATGCTGCAGCTCGTTATCAGGCGAAACCGACGCGTCGCACGATCACCAGCGGAGCAGCTCTTGGAAGTGGTCACGCCGCGTACGAACGCTGCCCTGATCAGTCCCGCGGAAAACGTGTGCGGCGCGCTCGCATTGCACACAGCCGCGCCGGGTGGTGGACCTGTCGCACTGGAGATGGTGGGCGATGGCGAACGCAGCCGATTCCTCGTCCGGACGGACACGAAGGCTCAGCAAGCCCAGCTGCGCGGACAGGTGGCCGCCGCCTACCCGCAGGCAGCCCTCCGTTCGCTGGAGCCGGCATCGCTGCCAGGAGGCGACCCGCTGCGCGTCGGTCCCCACGAACAGCTCGCGGGCTACACGATGGAGCTGAGGGCGGGCGACCACCTTCCGATTCGCACGTTCGGCGACCGCGATATGGATGCAGACGCGGGCGCCGCGCAGGCGGACCCGGTGCTCGGCGTGCTTGGTGCACTCGACCATCTACCGCCGGGGTGGCGCGCGGTTAGTCAGCTGGTGCTGCACGAGCCTCCACCGCCGGATTGGGCGCGCGCGTACCAGCGATTGGCGCTGGAGAACCCGGTGGCGGCGGAACGATCAACCGGAAGCAGTGGCGGAACGTCAATGAGTGGATTCCTGTCGCTTCTCGGCATTGGCCTGGCGGCCGTGGTGGGCCTCAACGCCTGGAGCGCGTGGCAGCAGGGCGACTGGATCGCTCTGGTGGGCATGGTCGCTGGATTGGTGGCGGCGATCGGGCTGGGCCTGGCCGTGTACGTGCGATACGCGCGACGCGACCTGCACGACCCGCGGCTCGTCCAGGACAAGCTCAGTCGCGACGCCTGTCGGGTGGAACTTCGCCTCGCGGTTATCGCTCCAGGTCACGCCTCAGCCTCCGCGGTCCGGGCGCGGCTGGAGCGCTTGGCAGCGGCCTATCGACCGTTTGCAGTCGCGGCGGGGAACAGCTTCGTCCCGCGGTCTGTCCCGTCGGGTTCGCCCGATCTACGCATCCTGGTGCCGCTCGCCAGAGGCTGCCTGCTGAACGCCCGTGAGATGGCTGGCCTGTGGCATCTGCCCCAGGCGGCGGACGACGTACCCTTTGTGGAGCGCACGACAGCTCGGCGCCGGCTTCCGCTTCCGTCGACGGTCGGGTTCGGTCCCAACGGCGAGGGATGCAAGATTGGCTCTTCAGAGCACCAGGGGCACAACGTCGAGGTTATCGTGCCACCGGGTCTGCTGCGCCGTCATCTGCTCGCGATCGCCAAGACCCGCCGTGGCAAATCCTCGCTGATGCTCCAGCTCGTCCACCACCTGATGCTCGCGGGGACGAGCGGACATGGTGGCCGAGCGGCGGGACCGCATAAACGGTGCGTCATTCTGGTCGATCCGCACAGCGACCTGGCGACGGCGGCACTGGGCCTGGTGCCTCCCGAGCGCTACGCCGAGGTCGTTTACCTGGACATTGCCAACCGCAGGCGTCCGTTCGGGGTGAACCTGCTGGATGTTGGCCTGGGTTGGAACCGCGATCAGGCCGTCGGCAACGCGCTGCGCGTCTTCAAACGTGAATTCGACGCCTTCTGGGGACCGCGTATGGAGGACGCATTCCGCTTCGCGCTGATGGCACTGTTTGAAGCCAACGAGGTGGCCTGCCACGTTGATCCGATTTCGGGCCGGAGCTCACAACACACCATCCTCGAGGTGCCGGACCTCCTGGGTATTCCGCGGTTTCGGCATGCCGTTCTGAAGCGCACGTCGGATCCCGCGATCAAACACTGGTTCAGCAGCTACTTCGATCCGCTCGAGTTGCGCCATCGCCAGGAGATCATAAACCCGGTCCAGACTAAAGTGCACAAGTACGCGGGCAGCAAGGTCGCCCGCGCGATCGTTGGCCAGCCGCGATCGACGATCGATTTTCGAGAGCTCATCGCCCGCGACGCGATCGTCATCGTCAACCTGCACGCGTTCGAGGTCATCGAAGACACGGCCGCGCTTGTGGGCGGCACGTTGCTGAACCTGGTCGCGCGTGCGGTTTCGTCGCAGTCGTCGTTGCGGCCAGAGGAGCGCGGCAGCGTGACGATCGCTGTGGACGAATTCCACACCATTCCCGGTGCGGACTACGAGCAGGTCTTCGGCGAGCTCTCGAAGTACGGCGCGAACATGATGCTGGCCACACAGACGCTGGCTCGGCTTGATCGCCTGACCGAGGGAGACCGAACGCGCGACCTGCGCGCGGCGGTCTTCTCCAACCTGGACGGGCTTTTCGCGTTCCACACTAGCGCCGAGGACGCGGAGTATCTGGCGGAAGAGCTCGGGGGCGGACTCAACAAACAGGACGTCCTCGAGCTGGGCCACTACCAGTGCTACGCACGGCTGACGGACGTTCGGACGGGCGAGAGGCTGCCAGCCTTTAGCGTACGGCTGGACGCGCCGCCAGTCGGCGATGTGGATATTGCGGCGCAGCTTGCGCGCGAGTCCGCGGAGCGGTACGGGCGCGAGGCGCTGGAGGTCGAGCTCGATCTTCAAAGAGCGGCGGACCGGGTGCACGGTCCGCGAGCGCAGGCCGGCGCGGATGAAGAGTATCCAGCTCGGACCGTTTCCGACGCGAACGCGGCTGGGGCGGTGTCAGCGTCGCGAGCTGCGCTGGGGGCGCACGTGCCGCGGCGCACTCGTGCGCATGGCGAATCAAAGCGGCGTCGCGAAAAGAACGGGAGGGCAGCTAGCGAGCCGGCGACGGGTGAAGACTCGGCGGAGCGAGGGGAGGCGCCGTCTGCGTGATGGGCGATCGCACGACGGCTGTAGTCGGCCGGCGGATGCGGCTCAGGCCGGGTGCCCTTCGCGCGCTGCGGGTGTTGGAGGTGTGCTCGATGCTACCGGCCGACGCGTTCGGTCCCATAGTCGGTCTGGCCTCCCAGAGCGGCGCCTACAAGCAATTGGCGCGGCTGCGCTCCGGAGGTCTGGCTGACGTCCGCGACGAGGACCTCGGCTTCCTTTTCGGGGGTCGTCGTTGCGGTTTGTGGAGCATCACTGACCTTGGCCATCGCATGTTGAACTGCGCGAGGGAACGGGATGGCGTGAACTGGCCACCGGAAAGCGCCGCGCAATCCTTGCCGAAGCGCCAATTGCCACTCCGCGTTGCCTCCTACTGGCTACTCGCCTGGTTTATGGTCGAAGCGCGTGAGCACGGTCAGGCGGTGGCGGTGCAAGCCTGGGAGTGCCCGTGGGTCAGCGAGTTCCAGCCGGCGGAAGACGAGCGATGCGTGCGCGTGAGGCTGCCCGCCGCGGCCTACATCGTCTGGGAGGACGCGCCGCACCCGGAGCCGAGCTCGGGCAGGCGGCTTCTGTTGCTGCCGGACCTCGGCACGGCACCGGTCGCCCGCTATCGAGAGATGCTCCGCCGGGTCCTCGTTCACATCCACAACCAACACCAGCTGCTCGTGGCGACCACTGATCCGGACGGCAGGGGAATTCGGGCCGCTGTCTGGCGCACGCATATCGCGCGTGTGGCGCGGCGGGAGCAACTGGAACGACCGGCGGTGCGGGTCGTGAGCTGGTCTCAGGTCAGCGCGCGTGTTGGCGGCTCGGTCAAGCGCGCTCTCGTCGGCCAGCGGCGCGGGACAACTCCGTCGCCCGTGGGTAGGTCCGGCCGCGATCAGGTCCTCCACCTTGTGGGCCGTCACCCACTGCTCACGGTGAGGCAGCTTGCTGATCTGCTTGGAGCTCCGCGCGGCCGGATCGAGCGGTTCGAGCGTGAGCTGATCGAGCGGGACTTGCTGCGAGCTCTTGACGATAGTGATCTGGGCGCGAGCGGTCTCGATCTCGACGCGTTGGCCTCGTCGCGCTTGGGGCTTGTCGAGGTGACCGATGCCGGGCGGCGCCGTCTGGCCGACATGCTCGGCCTGGATGCGCCCACCGCCAGGCGCTACCACGGCCTGACAGGCTCAGGACGCGCGACGACGGCTCGGCGCCGACGATTTCTGCGGACACTCGCGCACACCGTGGGCACCAACGACATCTTCGTCGCCTTCGCGCTGGCGGCTGCCGAGACTCGGCGACGGGGCGGCAGCGATGAACTTTCGGAGTGGCGCGCTTCGGCTGCATGCGAGCGGCAATGGTGCAAGCCCGACGGGTATGGGCTGTACACGCGCGAAGGCGTGGGGTACGGCTTCCTGCTGGAGTTTGACCGCGGTACCGAATCGGCGCGCAAGTACGCTGCCAAGTTCGGAGCCTACTACCGCTATCGCGACAGCGGCCAGGCAGCGCGGGATTACGACGGCTTGCCGACGATTCTGTTCATCACAACCAGCGTGAGCGCCGAGGATCGGATCGCCCGGCAGGCATATCGTGCCTGGTTCGCTCGGAGCGCGGAGCCGTTACGCGTTCTGCTGACGACGACCGAGCGCATCAGCGGACAACCTGAGGGCATCCTCGGCCCGATCTGGCGATTGCCCGCCGAAGCGCCGGGAGACGGGGCCCAGCGCAGCTACTGGTTGCCAACCCGAAGCTGACCAGCGACGACGTCGAGTGAAGGTCGAGGTGATGGGAGTGAACGTACGAGGAGCTGACGTGGGGCCAGGGGTGGCCCGACTGAGCGAGTCGGCATCCTCGACACCGTTGCTCCTGACGATACCGGAGGTCGCTGACGAACTGCGCGTCGACAAGCGCACCGTATACCGCCTGCTGCGCTCAGGCGAACTCGACCTGCCAGTCATCCGTGTGGGTTCCAGCCCGCGTGTGCGCCGTCTCGACCTGGAGCAACATCTGGCCCGACTCGCGGCCGACGAGGAGGAAGCCGCAGCGGCTCGGCGCGAACGTATGGCGCTGCTGCTGCGGCCGCGGCGACGCCTGCCGACCGCCCAGCGATGAACCGGGTGGCGGAAACCAAAAAAGAGCCTGACAAAGGTAGGACGTGCCACTCGAGCGGAAGCGCGCGGGCGAATAGTTAGCAGGTGGATGTCGAGTTCAGCGCGGCTTGAATCAGTTCTCAGGTTTCGCTCTGTCGGTCACCCACTGGCGAGCGGGCAGTCGGATTGCGGAGGCCGCTAAGAAAGGCACGCACAGTCGCGACTGCCTGCTGCCGCAAGCGCGCCTTCTTCTCCTCATCGGCCGGGTTAGCGAGGAACGATGCGTACGCGTTCGGCCCGTCCTGATTGGCATCGCGAAACCGCTCCTTGAGCAGCAACAGCGCCTCGACGACCTGTGGATGCTGGGCAACTGGACAGGCGGCGCATAGGCGTCCGGCTCCTCGTGGGCCGTCCTGGTGATTGAGCAGGGTAAAGACGAGGTCGTAGGCGTCCTTGTTCTCATGGCGATCCTGGAAGGCGAAGATCTTCAGTACCGTGTAGGGCAGGACATTCGCCACGCGCACGAACACCCCGTGATTGGCCTCCGCCATCAAGGGGCTCTCCCTCGATAGCCTGTTCGACGAAGTCGTCGCGGACGAGATGGGCGCCGCGGACGTTGAAGGCGCCGGTTTGGATCCGGTGTATTCGCCCTTGGGCTTGTAGATGCGTCCCGAGGGCACCTCGTCGGTCTCACAGAGAAATTCCACTAGCACGGTCACGCCCTCAACTTGGCGCGCCCACCTGAAGCTCGGCTCCTGCTGCTCAAAAAGTGCCTTTTCGAGATTGTTCTCGAGAGTGCGATACGTCTCAGGTGTTTCGTCGCCAAGCGCCAGTCCGATCACCAGGTCGACATCGGTGGTGCCGACGTGAGCTGGGACGCCCTCGGGTAGTTGCCCGACAAGATACCGTGGTGCCAGGCCACCTGCCAGGTAGATGCGTTCCCGCCACGGGCCCAGATCGCCGATCAGCGTGAGCAGGGCGCGCTCGCACCGTCCCGTGGCGGCCTCGTTGTAGTCGGTGTAGTGATCGCGGCTCAAAACCCGATGACCTCCCGACGGAGATGGTCGGCCTGCTCGCGGCCGCGGCGAGGAGCGCGGCGCAAGTCTACGTAGAGCCGGAACCGGTTCGCCACCCAGAGGTCGTCGATCTGCTCGCGAAAGGCAAGAGGACTGTCGTCGCGGCCCTGAAGGAAGACCACGTTCTGACCATCAGTGACAGGATCAGCGCCTGACGCGGCATAGAGCTGCTCGGGTGAGGCTCCCGCGGGTACCCAGAGCTCCGCGACCGGTACCGCGCTGATAAAGGGCGCCACCAAGCTGCCGCCCGCCGCACCCGTGAGCGCGTAGTCGACATGGCCGCGGGTCAGGTTGCCGCCGAGCTCGTTGAGGAGTTGCTTGGGGGTTCGGGCGAGGACGTGAGCGAGAGTGCGCAGCGGCCGGTCGACGTTCTCTTCAGCCCAGAGATCCAGCAGGGCTGCCGGGTTGGTCACACGGCGAACACGATCGTGGCCGCCGCCCTCGGCGCTGACAACGCCCTCCTCCTCGACGCGGGCGAGTACGCGATGGGCGAGCCCCACGGAGACCCCAGCGGCCTCGGCAAGATCCTGAACCTGCCAGTCATGCCCAGGCTCGCGCAGCATGGCCTGGGCGATCAGGCCCGCTTTCCCGGTGAGTCGAGCCGGGCGCGCCCGCGGGCGACCGGGACGGCCTGCGATGTGGAATAAAAGGCCGGGCAGCTCAATGTGGGCAAAAATACGTCACCTTCGAGACGTGCTTCCCTCGGCACGACCCGTCAGGCGCCTATGGCGTTAACTTCTGCGCAGGGCTCTGGTCATCATAGTCGCCTCGGACGGGAGGAAGTCCCAGGGGATGAACTTCGTCGCGCGCCAGTTTGCGAATCCGCAGGGGCCGCTGGCTGGCTGATCGGGCGGGGCATGGCTCGTTCGAACGGCGACTTCAGTCGGTGGACGGTGCTGCAACTGCAGCTGCATCTGAAGAAGCCTGCGCGCCGGATCGTGAGATCGGTCCCGGTCCGGGCGTCGGACTCGGCGGTAAGTGCCGTCGGTCTGTTCCGCGACAACCTGTCATTCCTGCTCGGCCGTTCGCCGGGGCCAGACCAGCTGGCGCGTGTGGAAGCCGAGGCACGATCGGTCGAGGGCGGTGCTAGGTGTGCACGATGTTCGTGCGAGGTGGTCTCAACAATCCGTCCAGCCCACATGGCCGGTGCGCAAGTCCTCAGTCAGTGGTTTTGGGTCGCCGTTCATCCGGTCTGTTGGCCCCTTTCGTGTGATCGTCAACATCGAACCGAACTGGGAAATCAGGAACACCAGTCGGCGCGCGATCGAGACCGCGACGGCTCCATGACTTTGACGGACAGGGACTCAGTCCAGTCCAGACAGGCCTGAGCCACTTCTTTCCAGCCGTCTTGGGCAATGAGCCAGTGGGTCCGACCGGGGAACGAGCGCAGGTCCGTACGGACCGGCGAGGCGCGGTGGGCGCGGTACATCCGGGTGACGGTCGCGGGTGTCATGGCCCGGTCCGCTTCGCCGGCAATGAAGAGGAGAGGCGCCCGGTTCGGGTTCGCGAAATCAACACGCGCCGGACTCGACCGATCGAGCATCGAAAAGGCGACCTGAAAGAATGGGCGGCCCGAGTCCGGCACGAGCTGCGCGTCCCAGATGGCCCGCGCCTCGTTGAGCGACATCGCGTGAACGAAGGCGTAGCGGAACTCTGTGAAGCTCCACCTGACGACCTTGCGCCAGGCGAACGGGATCAGGAGGATCCGGCCCAGCGACAGGAGCGTCGTCGGCGCGAAGGCGAAGACGCCCTTCGGTGGCGCCGAGTCGATCGCGATGCCGGCCGCACCGAGCCCGCGGTCGAGAAGCAACTGGACGAAGAGCCCGCCAAACGAGTGGCCGATGAGAATTGGCGGCTCGTCAAGCGAGCGCACGATCCGAGCGTAGTGATCGACGATCTCGCCGACACCGAGGCCGATCAGCGGCGACGGATCGGCTCGGATCGCCTCGACCGGCCGGTCCTTGCCCGGCCAGGCAGGCGCAAGGCAGTTGTAGCCCTTCTCCTCGAAGAAGGAGACAAACGGATCCCAGCAAGCTGGCGTCACCCAGCCGCCGTGGATGAAGACGATCGTCCGGCTGTCCATATCAGGCCTCCGTGTTCTCTCTGTCGTCGTTAGGGCCGGCGACGGTTACGGACTCGAGCTCGAGTCCCAGATCGCGGATCCGAGAGAGCAGGCCGTGCAGCTGCGCCTGGTCAGCGACATCGCCAACCAGTTCGGTGGCGCCGGTGCACGGCACCGCCGTCATGCCATCGAACACTGCAGCAAGGCGGTTGCTCAGTCGGCCGCGCACCTTGATGCGAATGCTTTGCATCGTGTTCATGCCCATGACAATCCGGCCGGTCTGCATGAGCGCACATCACGCACGCCCGAATTCACGCAGGTGATTGCGTTTTTCTCAGCGCACGCTACAGTCGCCGTGTGCAGACCGTGGCCACGGACGCGGTCGTCCTCGAGACGAAGCTCACACCACCGCGCATGCGCTCAGAGCACGTCCCGCGGCGGGCGCTGGTCGAGATGTTGCGGGCCGCCAGGGCGCGCAAGTTGACACTCGTCGCCGCTCCGCCCGGCTTCGGCAAATCCACGTTGCTGGCGGAATGGGCCAGCACGCAGTCGGCGGCGGGCGTGGCCTGGCTGTCGGTCGACGAGAGCGACAACGATCCGGCGCGATTCTTCACCTACGTCGCAGCCGCGCTGCGACATGTCGAGCCAGGGCTGGGGGAGCGCGCGCTCGCCGTCCTGCGGAGCCCTGGCGCCGGTCTCATCGATATCGTGCTGCCGCTGTTTCTGAACGATCTGGGTGGCGTCGATCGCGAGCTCGTGCTTGTTCTCGAGGACTATCACCTCATCTCAAATTCCGAGGTGCACGAGGCGGTCGCGTACTTACTCGAGCGGTCGCCACCTGCGCTCCGCGTCATCCTGTCCACGCGTGAGGATCCGCCGCTGCCACTCGGCCGCATCCGCGCCCGAGGCGAGCTGGCCGAGGTGCGTGCGGACGACCTGCGCTTCACAGACGAGGAGGCGAACACTTTTCTGATCGGGAACCTGGGGCTCGAGCTGTCGTCGACGGACGTCGCTCGGCTGCAAGCCCGCACTGAAGGTTGGCCAGCCGCGCTCTACCTCGCCGCACTGTCATTGCGGGGGCGGGCCGATACGAGTTTGGTGATCGAGCTATTTGCCGGGGACGATCGCTACGTCGTCGACTATCTCACCACAGAGGTCCTGGCGCGGCAGCCGGCCGAGCTTCGCTCATTCCTGCTCCGCACATCGATCCTGGGGCGATTGTGCGGCGCCTTGTGCGATCAGGTTGCTGGCATGGTCGGCTCCGCCGCGCGGCTCAGCGGACTGGAGCATTCGAACCTCCTGCTGGTGCCGCTGGACACCAGGCGCGAGTGGTATCGCTACCACCACCTTTTCGGGAGCCTCCTCCGCCACGAGCTCGAAGCGACAGAGCACGGCGTCGTGGCGGACCTGCATCGTCGAGCGAGTGCGTGGTACCGGGACGCAGGCTTCATCGAGGACGCGGCAAGCCACGCGATCGCAGGAGGCGACATTCTGGCGGTGGCCGAGCTGGTGAGCCGCCACTATGACCAGTTCGTCGACCAGGGACAGCTCGCGACCGTCATCGGCTGGCTCGAGGCGATCCCTGAGCACGTCTTTGCCGAAGACTGGATGCTCGGGTTCGCGGGCGGAGTTGTCTACGCTCACGCAGGTCGGTTCGATGAAGCCGAGCAGTGTCTGGCGCTGGCGGCGCGTGCGCCGCGGGATGTCCGCAATGGCCAGGAGCCGGCAGGTCCGCTGGCCGCGCTCGCCGCCTATCTCCGGCTGCTACGTGGCGACCTCGGCGCGTCTGTCGCACTCGCGCGGCGCGCGCTTGCCGAAGGCCCGGCCGCCGATCCGGTCTGGGCCCTCGCGCCGCAGATGGTCCTCGCGGCCGGCTTGTGGTGGACGGAACACCTGGCCGAGGCACGGGCGGTCCATGAGGCCATCGCGCGGACCGGGCGCGCCGCGGCAATCCCGGCGGCGATCGTCTACTCACTCGGGAATCGCGCGGCGATTGCCCTTGACGAACAGGATGAGGAGACGGCGGCTTCGCTTGCCCGCGAGGCGATCGAGGTGATGCACGGCGCGGCACTGGACGATCACCCGTGGGCGTCGATGGCGCATATCTCCTACGGCACGATGCTGCGCCGGCGCGGCGATCTATCGGCTGCAGCCGAAGAGATCGAGCACGGCCTCGCGCTCGGCGAACGCTTGCGGGCGTGGCAGTTGATCGTGCACGGCTCGCTTGCACTCGCGGAGCTCCGTCAGCGACAGCACGAGCCAGCCGCGGCGCGCAGACTCCTGGCGCGCGTGCGCGACATGCTCCAAGTGCTGCCTGACCCGGGCGACGGCCACAGGCGGCTCGAACGGACCGAGAAAGTCCTCCGGCTGCGAGTCCCGCCGGAACGCGACCCCGCGGTGGCCCCGTTCTGGGAGTTGTCGCAGCGGGAGCTGGAAGTGCTGCGCTTGCTCCCAAGCCGGCTATCGCAGCGCGAAATCGCGGCGGAGCTGTACGTCTCGTTCAACACGATCCGCACCCATACCCGCGTGATCTTCTCAAAGCTGGGCGTGACGTCGCGCGCCGAAGCGGTCGTGCGCGCCCGCGAGCTCGGCCTCGTTTAGCTTCCGCAATCACACAGGGTGAATGCCGCCTGCGTGATGACTTCTCACCCATCTGCCTCGGACGCTTTCGTAGTGCCATCCAGACGCACGAGAAAGGAAGCGTTCCATGCAGACGCTAGTGATCTACGACTCGAAGTTTGGCAACACCGAGAAGATCGCTGAAGCGATCGGTCGCGGCATCGGTTCGGTCTCCGAGGTGCGAGTCACGAGTACCGCTGAGGCGACAGAGGCGCTCGATGCGCTTGCGTCGCGGCCCGACCTGGTGCTCGTCGGCGGACCAACCCAGAACCACGGCGCGAGCGCCGGACTGCGGCGGTTCGTGGAGGACCTGCCGGCCGCTCTTCGCGGACTCCCCACAGCGTGCTTCGACACCCGCTACCGCGGCCCGGTCCTGCTCATGGGTTCGGCGGCGGCCGGGGCGGCGAAAGCTCTCGCGAAGACCGGCGCTGAGATCGTCGCGCCGCCAGAGAGTTTCTTCATCGTGCGCCACGGCCCGATGCCGCAGCAGACGCTGGAGGCGGGCGAGATCACGCGCGCCGAGGCCTGGGGCCGAGCGATAGCGACCTCATCGGGCGCGCTAGCGGTGCATCGCTGAATTACTAAAAGGAGTAAGTCAAATGTCAAAAACAACTATCACCCGGCTCTTTGAGGTGGCGGTCGTGGCCGTCGTTGGCGGGATTGTCACGGGGGTTGCGGCCGTGGTGGCGGGGCTGGTGAACGGTGCCGTAGTGCTCGGCGGCTCTCAGGCGGTGACTCTGAATGGCGGCGCCCTCACCTGGACCGTCGGCTTGCTAGTGATCGCATCCGTGGTGACCGCGGCGGGCACCGCAGCGGCGATTGCATCCTGGGTCGGCGCCCTGCTCAACACCTCCCAACTCGAGGACAAGACCTGGTTCGCGGCGCTGCTCGTGCTCGGGCTCGTCAGCCTCGGCTGGCTAGCGATGATCGCCTACGTGTTCGCGGGGCCGGACCGCACGAACGGAAGATATAGGGCCCCTATATAGCGACGTGTGATGGCACCGCCGACGACAAGCTCTAGCCTCTCCTCGGCGGGCCTCGATCGAATGATGTGAAGGGGGAAACAGATATGGTCGCCGAACCGCAAGGTAGGGCGCCGCAAGATACGGCTCTACTTGTTCGTGACGTCCCTGTTTCAATTCTAGTGCGGGCGCGTTGGGTCGCCTGGTTCGCGATGGGCGCGATCGGAGTTCTACTCCTCGTCTTTCTCGCGGCGCAACTCGTGCCCTACGGCCGGACGCACGGCAACCCGCCAGTCGTCCAGGAGCCGGCCTGGGATAGCGCCCAGACGCGGACCCTCTTCGCACGGGCCTGCAACGACTGCCACAGCAATGAGACGGAGTGGTCGCGGCTGAGCAACGTGGCGCCCCTATCGTGGCTGACGCAGTGGGCTATCGATGAAGGGCGGAACGTATTCAACGTCTCTGAGTGGCCGAGCGGAGGGCGCAAGGCTGGGAACATCGCCGGCTCTGTCCAACGGGGACAGATGCCGCCCGAGATCTATGTGTCCCTGTATCCGGAAGCTCGCCTGACGCCAACCGAGCAGCAGGCGCTAATCCGGGGCTTGCGCGCAACCTTTGGGGACTAGGAACCCGGCGGGACTGCAAGTCCTGTCAAGACAAAACCGACAACGACGCTGAGAGTGAACGCCAGGCCAGCAGCGACGTGCAGCGACACGCGTCGTCCGTCGCGGTGTTGCACCGGGGGCACCACGATGGCGATGACCGGCGCGACGACCATCCAGCCGACACTCGCGACGGACAGCCAGTCCGATGGACGCTGGGCGTCCGATCCAAAGACGATCAACAGCAGGACACTACCCGCCGCGAAACCCGTGCCGATAAGTCCGGAGGCAATACTCCAAAGCCGCCAGTGAGCCACAGAGCGATAATGGAGCACGAGTGCGGTCCAGACGCCGGCCACCATCGCGGGCCCGAGGCCGAACGGCACGATGAGTGCGCCATTGCCTCGGAAGGACCATGGCGCATCCGCGCCCCCTTGAGGTCCATAGCGGGCGACGATCCATGTCAAGAGATCAAGGCCCGTTCCAGCGATTTACCTTCTGGCCTGCGCTTTCGCATGGTGGCCGTGGGTCCTGTATGCGCGAGGCTACTCACCGGCGGTCATCATCGGTTTCGGCCCGTTCCTCGCGGCAATGATTGTGCTGGCCATAACGGCCGGTCGGCGAGGCGTCAGCGAGCTTCTGAGAAGAATGTTCCAGTGGCGAGTCAATGCATCCTGGTACGCGGTCGCGCTGTTGCTCCCCATTACCATTTCCACCGCCGCGGCCGGGCTGAACATTCTGCTCGGCGCGGCTCCACCATCGTCTCAACAACTCGGAACGTGGCCTGCTCTAGCTGGCACGTTTGCGTTGCTGTTGCTCGTGCCCGGCATAGGCGGCGCATGGGAAGAGCCGGGCTGGCGTGGCTATCTGACGCCGCAACTACAGGGCCGCCACACCGGATTGACTGCCAGCTTGATAACCGGCGTCCTGTGGGCGTCCTGGCATGTTCCATTGTTTGTTAACGGCATTGTTCCGTGGTCAGACGCATTGACCATCATTCCAACCGCCATCGTCTTTGCGTGGGTCTCACGCCATGAACAACACCGTGGGCTGGTGGCGAACCATGTTCTCTGGTGCAGACACAACGCGCGAAGACTTCATTCTTCTGGGACTGTGGTGCCTTGTTGCAGTTGTGGTCACGGCGCTCGTCGGAGCCGAGCGCCTGGGCCGCGGCAACGTTGCAGATGAGTCCGCGCCAATGTCGAGACGGTCTCTCGTGATAGGCGGACGTCCTGGCACGCCGTGACGAGAAGCGGCCGTATGCGGGTGGGCTTGGCTGTGGAGGGTCGGTTTTGTGCCCGTGCTCGACGCTGGATGCTTCGTCGTGGCTCAAGGTCTGGCCGTTGGGCCGTAATGCCGCCAGTCTTGGCGAACCTCAGGGCGGCGTGCCGACTGAACGTGGAGGTCGGTCCGGCCGAATCATGCTCGATGTGTCCGCGTTGAACATGACGCGATTTGACCTCCAGACCCGTGCGGGTCAGACCAGAGTGCGGTTGCCGGAGGCTCCCGGACGGACAACGCTCGCGGCGCACGGCGGCGTCACGACCTCATGGTTCGAGGTGCGAACGGCGTAGCCGCCGATATCGCGATCCTCGATGGGCCGGCGTCACGTCAGATGGACGAGCGTGGTTTCCGCGCATCACCGGCGGGCACTATCCGCTCACCCGATTACGACACAGCCGTCAGTCGCGCGGACATGCAGATCGAGCTCGGGATCGCGAGTCTCACGATCCGCTGAAATCAGCACACACTCAAGGGCCCGCCCTGGCTGACGCCAGAACGGGCCCGCATGCACCGCCCGTGCGTCCGAAGATCAAGCAATAGTCGTGGGCTCCGTCGGCGGCTCCGCGTGTTCCACTTCGATCGTGCAATCAGTCAGTAGAGCGGTGATCGCGCCAATCGCGGCCAGCGCCGGCGCCAGCGCTGCACCCACGACTCCAAAGGTAAGAGGAAACTCGGCGATGGTACGCCCGTCCTGTTTGACAGAGATCTTGCGGATATTGCCCTCGTGCACCAGCTCTTTGATCTTGTCGACGATGTTGCCGCCGCTCGTTTCGAGCGACTGAGCTAATGGGCGATCCTGCGTCTGCATAAGTCTTTTGAAATCTCCTCGAAACAAATGTGATCCGGATCGTGCGTCAGGTACTGACCGCCAGCGACGCGGTCAGGTCAATTGCTGTGGGTGTCGGCTCCAGACCCTGGAGGAAACTCGGCCATCGGGCACCGCCTGCATGTACGCGCATCAGGTCGACGAGCTGCTGCGATGCTTCGCTGTACACCGTCATCAGGTGATTGTCCGCGCTGTCACTGAAGAGTTTCTGTCTCGCCTCTTTGATGTGGTCGTTGTGCTCGATCAAGCCCGCTTCAGAAACGTAGGCTTCCCGGACGTCGCATTCGGCGTTGTCCTCACTGAGATACCAGTCGTAGCGAAGTGTGTGTGTGTCCAGCTCCCTGCTCAGGCGCATCATTTCGGCGGCCTGCGCCTTGAACTTGTCCAGCCGTCCGGTGCGCACCGTCATGTGCGCAGCCACCTCGAATACCACGGAGCTGTGCCAGGGAGGCTGCTCAGGCTCGAGCCCCTGGAAAAACGAATAGAACGTGACGTTTCCCCGTGTTGGCCCGGTGCGCAGTCTCTGCACGAGCTCCGGAGGCGGATCGTAGATGCCGACCCTGTGGTCGTCCGCGAATTCGTTGAACAGCACCGCCGTCGCCTCAGCAGTCTTCATATGCAGCGCGACGAACGCTTGCACGTCCGGGTAAAGCTCGCGGAGCTCACATTCCGTCCCATCCTTGCTGAGAAACCAGTCGTACCTAAGGACCGGAGTGCCTGACTCCTTCGTCAGACGGACGCACTCTGCTACCCGGCGCTTGAACCCGTCCAACTTGCCTGCCCGAACTCTCATTCGAGGAATCACTTCCAAGCTGCTCATGGCGCCCTCCTCGTCGAGTTTGATACCACTGAACCCAGCCTAGCGAGAAGAACAGCGCCTGTCGTCTAGCGACGTTATAGCCGGCGCTATATGTTCCGCCGAGCAGCTGCGCGTGGGCCAGGCAAGACTACCCGTCAGGGTGGGCCGCGCGTGCTGAAAAGGTGGGACAATGCACCGAGGAGGGTGCGTCGAAATGCTCGCCCCGGCCCTGGCGATGCCACGCAACTCCCTGGTCGGGCGCGAGCGCGACTTGGCGGAGGTCGTTGCCCTGCTGCGGACGGGCAACGAGCGGCTTGTCACGCTGACTGGCGTAGGCGGGTGTGGGAAGACGCGTCTTGCGCTCGAGGTCGCGGTCCGCGTCCGAGAAGATTTTCCTGATGGCGTATGGCTCGTCGAGCTCGCGCCCGTGTCCGATCCGCGCCGCCTGCGTCAGCGCGTGGCTGCCGCCTTGTCTCTCAGCGATCGATCGGGCCATGGCCTGGTGCCGTCACTGGAGCATCGAGTGCTGCTCCTCGTGCTCGATAACTGCGAGCACCTGGTGGATGCCTGCGCCACGATCGCCGATCAACTGTTGTCAGCATGCTCCCAGCTGCGCATTCTGGCGACCAGTCGCGAGCCCCTGCTGATTGCCGCGGAGCGACAGCGGCGGTTGACGCCACTGGCAGCACCGGACCCAGGTGCCAAGCCGACTCCCGAGATGCTGCAAGCCTACCCGGCGGTACAGTTGTTCATCAGTCGTGCACAGGCAGTGGCACCGGACTTCGAGGTGACGCCTTCTAACGCCGCGGCTGTCGCACGCATTTGCACGCTCTTGGATGGAATTCCGCTGGCGATTGAACTGGCCGCCGCGCAAACGCGAGTCCTCGGACCTGCGCAATTGGCTGCGCGGCTGCAGGACTGCCTGCGACTCCTTCCGGGAGCCAATCGACTGGCCCCAACCCGTCAGCAGACACTCCGAGCGTCGCTGGACTGGAGCTACGGCTTGCTTTCGCCAGAGGAGCAAGTGGTTTTCAGACGGCTGGGCGTGCTTGTCGGCAACTGGAGCGTCGAGGCCGCCGAAGCAGTATGTGCCGACGGATATTCGCAGCCGGATGTGCTGCCGGTTTTGACAGCCCTGGTCGACAAGTCATTGGTCGTGGCACAGCGCAGCGAAACCGACACTCGGCACCGTTTGCTGGAGCCGGTGCGCCAGTACGCTGCCGACTGTCTCCGGCGGAGCGGCGACCTCGAGCTAGCGGAAGAGCGACAGGCCACGTACTGCACTCAACTGGCGGAGCAGTGCGAACTCCGACTACCGACGCGAGATCAATATACCTGGCTGCGCCGACTCGACGCGGAGCTTGACAACATCCGCGCCGTCATTGGACGAGCCGAGCAAAGTGGCGACGGGCGGACGATCCTGCGCATTGCCAGTCCGCTGTATTACTTTTTGTGGCTTCGCCGGCACCTGCACGAAGCACAGCACTGGTTCGAGGTCGGGCTCGTGAATGCGGAGGGCGTCTCCGCGGACCTGCGCGCTAGAGGCTTGTTCGGCCTGACGCTCATGCGGTCGCTGGTTGGTGAGAACGCGGAGGCAGAAGCAATCGGCCATCAGGCCATCGACGCGTGTCGCGCAGCCGGCGATTCCGGAACGCTCGCACTCGTGCTCGTCATCATGGCCCAGACAACACTCACGCGCGGTGACCTGCAGCGAGCCCGCTGTCTCGCTGAAGAGGCGATCCGGCAGGCAGGTCACTCGAGTGCCAGTTGGCCATTGGGCCACGCGCATATCCTGTTGGGCTACGTCCTGCACCGGCAGGGCGAATCGTCGCGCGCGGTCAAGTCGCTCGAGCAGGCTCTGCGAATCTTCGAAGCCGAGGGCGACGCCTGGTCCTGCGCGTTCGCTCAAGCCAGTCTGGCATCGCTACGGCAACCTGGCTTGGTTGCTCACGTCGCTGCAATCGCTGGAGTGCGCTGGTCCTGGGAAATGCGCGACCTGCCAGCTCTGGCATCGGCGCTCGAATATCTCGCGCTCTACGGTACGCCCGACAACACTGCTTTTCGGATCCGGCTCTGCGCGGCCGCGCAGGGCTTGCGCCAGTCGGCCGGAATTCTGGCGCCGCCAGGCGAGCGAGATGACCTCGAACGCCACATCGCACAGGCTCGTGCAGAGCTCGGTGACGCCGCATTCAGCGAACTGTGGAAGGCCGGCCAGATGGCGTCCCCCGAAGAAATCGTCGCCACCGCTCTGGCCGATCCGCGCTCTCAAGGCGCGGTCTCACAGACTCACTCCGGGCGAGGCGAGGCGTTGACGCCGCGCGAGCGGGAAGTCGCATTGCTGCTGATCCAGGGCGCCACTGACAAACAGATTGCCGTCACCCTGACGATTACGGAAGGGACCGCGGGACTGCACGTCCACCACGTTCTGGCCAAACTCGGGCTCCGCTCGCGCGCCCAGGTCGCAGACCGCGCCGCCTCGATTGGACTCATCTACGAGGTCGATCCTGAACGCAAGATATAGCGCTCGCATATAGCGTCGTGCAATGGCCGGGACGCTAGCGCGGCGTAGGTTGGTTTCACCGGCGGCACTGCTCTTCCGATGAACACCGTCGTTTTTCAAGTAGCCGACACCGCCGCCCGGCCCGAGCCGCCGAACGAACGAACGAACAAGAAAGGATCAGGTCATGACTACACTCGATGAGCAGATCCGGGACTTTCTCTCACAGAAGCGGATTGCGATCGCGGGCGTCTCGCACGACAACAGTCGGCATCCGGTCGGAAATCTCGTCTACCGTCGGCTGAAGGACACGGGCCACGAAGTCTTCGCCGTCAACCCAACAATGGAATCGTTCCAGGGCCAGCGATGCTATCCCGACGTGGAGTCGATCCCAGGCGGCGTGGATGGCGTCGTAATGATTACTCGTCCGGACACCGGCGAGCGGGTTGTCAAGGACTGCGTGGCCGCTGGTATTCCGAGCGTCTGGATGCACCAGTCGCTCGCCACATCGCAGACCAGCGTTTCTCAGAACGCGGTTAAGTTGTGCCGGGAGCGCGGTATTGGTGTCATCGCCGGCGCCTGCCCGATGATGTACGGGCCTGGCGCCGACTTCGGACACCGGTGCATGCGCTGGCTGCTTAGGGTCAGCGGCGGATTACCGAAGGCCGCACCGGCTGAGACGCTTGCCAAGAACTGAATCTCGGCCCGAGATGGCCTGAAAGGGGAATTCACATGGCTACCGTAGCGCCGACGCAGCCTTCGCGAGCCATAGCTCCAGCAGTTCCTGGAAGGTCCGTCACGCCGCTGGCGCGAGTGCGCCGGTTCGCCTGGTTGGCGATTGTCTTCGCCGACGCGGGCTTGCTCCTCTGGGGGGCGCTCACGGTCATTGCGCCCGAGTGCCCGGGCGCGTGCATGACGAACGGCTACGAGACGTTCACGAGACAGTCATGGGCTGATCTCGCGGCTGCATCCGCGTCTACATCGAATTTTCTCTTGCTGCTGTTCCGAGTGTTCGGAGCATATAACGTTGCGTTCGGCTTCCTTGGTATCGCCGTCGCGGCGACCGCATTTCGACGGGGTGAGGTGTGGGCCTGGTGGGCGTTGCTTATCGCCAATACGCTGGCCTACGGGAGCGCCATGACGTATGACCGGATGGTGGGTTTCATTGGGACCAACGAGATGCTGGAGTACGTCTGTCTTGGAGCGGCGTACGCGGCTCTGGCAGTGACAGCGCCGTTTCGCTCTCGCACTGAATAGCGAGGCTGATACCACACACCTTGAAGCGGCGGAGTGATGCGGACAGCGCCTTTTCGCAGGCGGAGGAGCTTTGGCCTGACCTGGTGTGATGGATGTGGACCTGGTCGGCGAAGACGGCGCAAGCGCAACTCGCCGGATCACGGCCGCACCACCTGAGACGACCGTTGTGATGTTGACGCCATACGAGGACACCGATCGGTTGCTGGAGGCTATAAGGAGGTTATGCCGTGGCCGGAAGCACGAACCGGTGAGCACCGATGCGGAAAGTGACCTGACGGGCGTGAGCTCGAGGGGTTGGAACTCGTTGCTGCGCGCGTCCAGAACAAAGAGATCGCCGCGCAACTGGTGATCAGCGAGGCACACCATCAAGAACCACCTCAAGAATGGAGTCCAAACATGTCGCCTCGGACTGCGCTGCCTGCGCGCGCGAGGCCCGGCAGACCCCAGAGCCGCAGTGTGAGCTAGTCTGTCGGTCCCTCCACCAGACATACGCGACGACGAACACGACGGGCCATTCCGCGCCCTTGGGAGCATGGATGTTGGTAAGGGTTACCGCCTGCTTCGCCGCCGGTGATGGACCGTCGATGTCGTCGATGTGCATGCCGATCAGCCAAGTTGCGAAGATCCGGAGCGGACGAGCCCTGGATCACCGCCCGCAGCTCCCTCCAGACGATTGACCCTTCAGAGCGGGCGCATCTGTCGGGGAATGGGCGAGTCGAAGATCGGCGACCACATCCCGCACCTCGGCCTGCGCAAACACAGGTCCGCATCACGACGCACGCTGTACCGAACGCCCGCGGCGCGCAACATGAGCGCTATCACTCGAGCCTGCGCATTCGCGCGAAAGAGCACCGCCACTTCGCCGGGATGGTCGATCTGACCGAATGCGAGCAAGGCGCGAATCCGTGCCGCGACAAACCGCGCTTCATCCAGCTCGTCGCTGGCCGTGTACACGCGTGCCTGCGCGCCCTGGGCGCTGCGTGTCCAAGAATCACGTCCCATGTCGAGTGGTGCCGCGAGCGCATTGCTCAGCGCGACGATCACTCCGGTCGAGCGATAGTTCTGGTGACCGCGAAGACCTGCGCCTCCGGGCACTGTTGCGGGAACTCGAGCATATCCCGGGTGCGCGCCACGCCATTCGAAGCAGGCCTGTGCGGGATCGCCAACAACGGCCAGATTGTGGTGGCGATCGATGATGTGGCGGAGCAGTCTGAATTATGTCTGGCACGTGTCCTGGAATTCATCGGCCATTACAAACCGATACGCATCCTGGACGAAAGAGCAGTGCGCGGGGTTCCGCTTCGAAGAGGCTGAGGGGCAGCTTCAGCATGAACGGGTAGTCGACCGCACCGCGCCGTCGAAGAAGCGCCTCGTATGCCCATCTGAACTACGTACCGCCGCGCTCAAGAGCGATGGCGAGCCCGAACTGCGTTGCGACGTCGCGGAGGACTGCCGTGGCGTCGTCGCGTCCATGCACAGCCGGAACTGCGTCGCCGACACCCAGTTCCTGGCTCCGTGCCGCAGCAGCCCTTGTCTCTTGTGGTCCGATGCCGTCGCATTGCCTCTTCCTGGACCCACCATCGCGTACCCCGTCAACTCTGACCGGCCGCCAACCCGAGTACGACAGCTGGGACGAGAACGAGTGACGGGAGTCCCTCGACGCCGTGCACGACGACCGCCATCCAGTTGCTGCGAAATCGGCTGGGCGGCCACGTGTACGCGAAACTACTCACGAGAATGCTGGGAATCATCCATGGCTTATGCAGGTGATAAAAGCCGAAGAGAACGGAGTTTGCCGCCCAGTCGTACTTGCCAAACACCCCGTGCATCTTTGGCAGGAGTACACCGCGAAAGAGAAATTCCTCGCCCAGGAAATAGTTCAACGTATGGCTGACCAGGACAATGGAAATAGTTCAACGTATGGCTGACCAGGACAATCCCCAGGAGCCACCACTGGCCCTTGAACGCGGGACTCACCAGTTGGGACTGATCGGTGAACGACGATGCCTGCAGTCCGGGAAACAGCCAGGCCATGGGCGCGTTGAGGTACGGGGCAAGCACCATACTCACCAGGGCGGAAAACACCAGCGCGGGCAGCAGCCACCAGAATAGCCCTGCATGCGGTCGATCCGTTCCGGGATCACGCGGGGTTTGCAGCCAGGTGCGCCGGCGGATGGCGCTCCAACGCAGTGTCCCTAGCTCACGATAGACGAGTACCAGAGACAGGACACACTCCCATCCCATGCCGACGATGATCAACAGCCAGTAGGTGATGCCGGGGTGCAACGGGCTGTTCGGGATGACCGCGGGAGCGATTATCCAGGCCAGCAGCGCCATGGGCAAGGCGACCAGCGCCCAAATACCGAGGATTTGCCAAAGCGCGTACTGATGTTCCGCGTACTTCGTTGAAACCTTCTCCGTCGCATATGTCTTTCGGAGTTCGGGACCAGCGGCAACGTCGATTTGCAGTGAATGCATGGGATGTCCTTTCGAGCGATCAGATATCAACCCGCTCGGACCATCAACTGAGAACCAGTTTCACTAGCAGCGCGCCAGCCAGCACGCTCTGCGAACTGTGCACGATGATGCCAATCAGCGCGCTGCGATAGCGCCGCGACGGGTAAGCGAGAATCATCGAGTCGAAGAGCGTGAACGGCATCGCCCATGGAGCATGCAGGTGGTACGCCGTGAAAAGCACTCCGTTGGCAAACCAGTCCCAGCGTCCGAACACCCGGCTCATGCGAGGCAGCAGGAATCCTCGGAACAGGAGCTCCTCACCCAGCACGGTGTTGAACACCAGCAGCAACCCAATCACAGCGAACCAGCCGAAGGCACCCGAGAGCATTAAACGCCCAGCGGGCGAACCGAGGAATATGCCCATATCGCGGTCCGCCGCGTGTGGCAGGACGGGCACGAACGCAGGGACGGCGACGAACGCGATGATGAGCGGCAAGAGCAGAAGCCATGACCA
>WNGE01002488.1_pt1 | contig 29139 bp, 30 predicted proteins | sample 5400651 | NCBI WGS metagenome assembly WNGE01 (sample SAMN13153370, study PRJNA577476) | soil metagenome | isolation source: 60 cm soil or saprolite under grassland replicate 2 | place: USA:California | collected 2016-06-15
CAGCGCGGCGACGACGCCGAGCACCTGCACCTGCGCTACATCAAGCAGATCAACCAGGCGCTGGCGCGCAAGCCGGCGGGCATGACCGTCACCACCCACATGTGCCGCGGCAACTTCCGCTCCTCGTGGGCGGCGGAAGGCGGCTACGACTTCGTCGCCGAGGCGCTCTTCGGCGAGCTCGGTGTCGACGGCTTCTTCCTCGAGTACGACGACGAGCGCTCCGGCGGCTTCGAGCCGCTGCGCTTCGTCCCCAAGGGCAAGCTGGTGGTGCTCGGCCTGGTCACCACCAAGCGGGGCGAGCTCGAGTCCAAGGACGACCTCGAGCGGCGCATCGACGCCGCCGCCAAGTTCGTCCCGCTGGAGCAGCTCTGCCTCTCGCCGCAGTGCGGCTTCTCCTCCACCGTCGAGGGCAACGTGCTCACCTACGACCAGGAGGTCGCCAAGCTGCGCCTGATCGTGGAGACCGCCAGGGAGGTCTGGGGCTGAGGAAACCTGCCTGAAGCGCGCGGGCCCGGCGCTCAGGTCCAGCGCCGCGCCTCGGCCGCCTCGTCGGCCGGGAAGAAGCTCTCGATGCGGAGCTCCTGCGCGGTGACGTCCTGTGGCGTCCCGACCGTGGTCACCATGGAGAAGTAGCTGACGGCGAGCTGGCCCTGTCCCCAACCTCGCGGGGACGATGGCCGGGTCGCCGACCCTGATCGACGGCTTCGTCCGCCTGCAGGCAAGCTCGCTGACCGGCCTGGAGCGCGAGGTGGTCGGCCTCACCGTCAGCTTCGAGAACGCCTGCACCTGGAGCATGGCCGCCCACTCCACCTTCGCCAAGATGCAGGGCGCCAGCGACGAGGTGCTGGATGCGCTGCGCTCGGGCGAGGAGCCTCCCGACGCCCGGCTGCAGGCGCTGCACGCCTTCACCCGCACGCTGCTGCGCAGCCGCGGGCACCTGGACAAGGGCGACGTCGAGGCGCTGCGGCAGGCCGGCTACACCACCGAGCAGGTGCTCGAGGTGATCGCGCAGGCCGCCTTCACCAGCATGGCGAACTGGGCGGCCAACCTGGCCGACCCGCCGGTCGACGAGCCCTTCGAGCCACAGCGGTGGGCGGCCGTGGCCTAGCGCGCCGGCCGTCCGTGGCGGCGGCCGGCCTTCCGGCCGCCGCCACGACGCCTCGACGCTGGCCCGAGCCGCCTCGGTCGCCGCTGACGCCGGTCTATCGAGCCTTGGTCACCGCTCGGCGGGTGGGCTCGGGGTGGTAAGCCAATGGACCTGGTTGCGGAGGCCGTCCTTGGCTTGGTGGAGTCGCAGGAAGTCGTCCAGCGCGGCGACCGTGCGGCCGATCGCGTCGCTGCGCCTGGGAAAGCTCCTGTCGGAGGTGAGTACCAGGCCGAAGTGCTCGTCGCCGGCCACCGCCGCGCGGCCGGTGAGGGGCACGAAGTCCTTGACGTTGTTGGTCATGATTGCCCGCTGTTCCTGCGCCATCCGCCGGAGCAGCTCCTCGTCGCCGAGTCCGACCAGGTCGGCGCGCTCGGCGACCGCCTCGACGTCGTGGTCCCGGGCGCGGAGCTGGCGGGCGATCTCAGGCGAGTAGTGCTCGTCCAGCAGCAGCCTCACGCCAGCGCCTCACCGCGGCGGCGCCAGTCTGCGGCTGGCCTGCTTCACGGGCGCGGCGTCTCAGGTGCTCCAGGGTGCTCGGCAGGACCCGGAAGGCGAGCGGCTGCTTGGCGGCAGCAGAATGCGCCATCTAGTCTCTCCTACTGGGTAACGTTGTATGACGATGTTAGCAAACGTTACTTGCCCGAGCTACGCGGCAGGTCCCGACGTGCTGACGACCACCTCGAGGGTGCGGGGGCCGTGGACGCCCTCGACCCGGATCAGCTCGATGTCGCTGGTGGCGCTCGGCCCGCTGATCCAGGTCAGCGGCCTGGTCGGGTCGAGCCGCGCGACGGCCTGCGGCACGGTCGCGACCAGTTGCCCGGCGGTCACGACCACCAGGTGGTAGTCGGGCACCAGGCTGAGCGCGCGCCGGCCCTGGCCGGGGCCGGCGTCGAGCACGATCGTGCCGGTCTCGGCGACCGCAACGGCACAGCCGGTGAGCACGCCGTCGAGCTGGTCGAGATCGGCGGCAGGCAACGGCGGGTGGTCACCGACGACCTCGACGCCGTCGCCGATCTCGGCCAGCCACGCGGGTGGGAGGCCGTCGGGGACCACCACGCGGTGCGCGCCGCGCTCGGCGAGCGCGGCGGCGACCGTGCTGGCGATCTGCGCCCGTGCGCAGCGCCGCACCAGGGCGCGGTAGTCCACCAGCCGGTCGACCAGCAGGTCGAGCAGCTCCTCGGTGGCGTGCTCAGGCCCACCGTCCGCGGTGCGGTAGTCGCGCAGCGGTGGCGCGGGCGCCGGGCCGTCCCCGAGCGCTCCACGCACCCGGGCGAGGATCTCGTCGCGGGCACTCACCTGGCACCCCCGTCCTCGGGCGGGCCGTCGCTCGGCTCCTGGGGCGCCTCGGAACCGTGGAAGCCACCGCTCCTCTGGCCGGGCACGCCTGGACCAGTTCCCGGCTCCCCCACGTCACCGGCAGTGTGGCTCCGCGTCCACCACTCGCGGAACGTCTCGCGGGGCGGGACGGGCAAGTCGCGCGTGTGGGTCCAGGCGGCGAGCGGCGGCGGCAGGTTCGAGATGCGGCGGCGGCCGGTGCCGAGCAGCCGGCCGGCGCGGGCGGCGCGCAGCGCCCGGCCCCAGCGGCCGGGGCGGGCCATCGCCCAGGCGGCCGAGGCGGCCAGCAGCCGCTCGGGGGTCGGCAGCCGGTGCTGCTCGCGCTTGGCCTCGACCACCCGCGAGCGCAGGTGCACCAGCATCGAGGGGATGTCGATCGCCACCGGGCAGGCGTCGAGGCAGGCGCCGCAAAGGGTCGAGGCGAACGGCAGCGACGGGTTGTCCGCCACGCCGGTGAGCTGTGGGGACAGCACCGCGCCGATGGGCCCGGGGTAGACCGAGCCGTAGGCGTGCCCGCCGGTGCGCTCGTAGACGGGGCAGACGTTGAGGCAGGCGGAGCAGCGGATGCAGCGCAGCGCGTCGCGGCCCTGCGGGTCGGCGAGCGTGGCGGTGCGGCCGTTGTCGAGCAGGACCAGGTGGAACTCCTGCGGGCCGTCGCCCGGCGTGACGCCGGTCCACATCGAGGTGTAGGGGTTCATCCGCTCGCCGGTCGACGACCGCGGCAGGAGCTGCAGGAAGACCTCCAGGTCGCGCCAGGTCGGCAGCAGCTTCTCGATGCCCATCACGGTCACCAGCACGCGCGGGAGGGTGAGGCACATGCGGCCGTTGCCCTCGGACTCGACCACCACCAGGGTGCCGGTCTCCGCCACGGCGAAGTTCGCGCCGGAGATGGCCACCTCGGCGTCGAGGAACTTGCGCCGCAGGTGCAGCCGCGCCGCCTCCGCCAGCGCGCGGGGCTCGTCGCTCAGCCCCGGCGGCGCCGGCACGCCCACCGCGGCCATCTCCCGCAGGAAGATCTCGCGGATCTCGGCACGGTTGCGGTGGATCGCCGGCACCAGGATGTGGCTCGGCGCGTCGTGGCCGAGCTGCACGATCAGCTCGGCGAGGTCGGTCTCCCAGGCGGCGATGCCCGCGTCGGCGAGCGCCTCGTTGAGGCCGATCTCCTGGGTGGCCATGGACTTGACCTTGACCACCGAGCGCGCTCCGGTAGCGCCGACGATGCCGGCGACGACGCGGTTGGCCTCGGGCGCGTCGCGCGCCCAGTGGACCACGCCGCCGCGCGCGACCACCTGCTCCTCCAGCTGCACCAGGTAGCGGTCGAGGTGGGCGAGCACCTCGTCCTTGATGGCCGCGCCGGCGGCGCGCAGCTCGGCCCAGTCGGGCAGCTCCCCCACCACCGCGGCCCGCTTGGCGCGGATGGTGGTGGTGGCCTTGCCGAGGTTGCGCCGCAGCTGCGTGTCGGCCAGCGCGGCGCGGGCCGCCTCGGGGAAGGGCCGCTCGCCGCGCAGGTGCCCGACGCCGGGCGGCGCGGTCGGCATGCCGAGGAACGTCCTGGTCATGCGGGCACCCCTGCTTCGGTGGAGGCGAGGATCTCGGCCAGGTGGACGGTGCGCACGCCGGTGCGCAGCCGGCTCAGCCCGCCGCCGATGTGCATCAGGCAGGAGCTGTCGCTGGCGCTGCACACCTCGGCGCGGGTCGACAGCACGTGGTGCAGCTTGTCGGCCAGCATGGCGGCGGAGACGTCCGGGTTCTTCAGCGAGAAGGTGCCGCCGAAGCCGCAGCACGTGGTCGCATCGGGCAGCTCGACCAGGTCGATCCCGCGCACCTCGCGGAGCAGGCGCAGCGGCCGGTCGCCCACCCGCAGCAGGCGCAGCGAGTGGCAGGTCGGGTGGTAGGTGACCCGGTGCGGGTAGTAGGCGCCGACGTCGACGACGCCGAGCACGTCGACCAGGAACTCCGACAGCTCGTGGGTGCGCGACGCCAGGTCGGTGGCGGCCGCCGCCAGGCGCTCGTCGCCGGCCTGCTCGGCCAGCCAGGCGTGCTGGTGGCGCACGGACCCGGCGCAGGAGCCGCTGGGCACCACCACCGCGTCGTAGCCGGCGAAGGCGGCGACGTGGTGGCGCACCAGCGGCAGCGCCTCGCGGGTGTAGCCGGTGTTGATGTGCGCCTGCCCGCAGCAGGTCTGCGCGAGCGGCACCTCGACCCGCTGCCCGAGCCGTTCCAGCAGCCGCACCGTCGCCTTGCCGACCTCCGGGAAGATCCCGTCGACCAGGCAGGTCACGAACAGGGCAACGCGCATGCTCAGCCCCCCGTCGTGGTCGGCTCGTGGCGGCGCACCGGCTGGGTGGCGCGCAGCAGCGCCCGCAGCGCCCCCAGGTCCCCGTCGACCGACCCGTGCGCGCGCGCCTGGACCAGGACGTTGCCGAGCGCGCTCGCCTCGACCGGCCCGGCCTCGACGGGCAGCTCGCAGGCGTCCGCGGTGAGCTGGCACAGCAGCCGGTTGCGCGCGCCGCCGCCGACCAGGTGCACGACCTCGACCTCACGGCCGGAGAGGCGCACGGCGTCGCGGACGGTGCGCGCGAAGGCGGCGGCGAGGCTGTCGAGGATGCAGCGGACGGTCTCGGCCTGGCCCTCGGGGACCGGCTGGCCGGAGCGCCGGCAGGCCTCCCTGATCCTGGCGGGCATGTCGCCCGGCGGCAGGAAGGCGGGGTCGTCCGGGTCGACCAGCGGCCCGCCGCGCGGCAGCTCGCCCGCGGCGGCGAGCAGCCGGGGCAGTTCGCCGGGGAGCCCGGCGCGCCGCCACACGCGCACGGACTCCTGCAAGAGCCAGAGGCCGGTGACGTTGCGCAGGTAGCGGATGCGCCCGTCGACGCCGCCCTCGTTGGTGAAGTTGGCCGCGCGGCTCGCCTCGGTCAGCACCGGCTCGTCCAGCTCGACGCCGACCAGCGCCCAGGTGCCGCAGGAGACGTAGGCGAAGCGCTCGCCGTCGGCCGGGACGGCGACGACCGCCGAGGCGGTGTCGTGCGAGCCGACCGCGGTGAGGACCGTGGACGGCGGCAGCCCGGTCTCCGCGACCACCTCGGGCAGCAGCGGGCCGAGCACCTCGCCCGGCCGGCGCAGCGGCGGCAGCAGCTCCGGGCGGATGCCCAGCGCCTCGAGCACCACCTCGGACCAGCGCCCGCCGCGCACGTCGAGCAGCCCGGTGGTGGACGCGTTGGTCGCCTCGGCGCCGGCGTGGCCGCTGAGCCAGTAGCCGAGCAGGTCGGGGATGAGCAGCAGCGTGGCGGCCGCCTCGAGCTGGGGCGTGCCGACAGCGGCGGCGAGCTGGTAGATGGTGTTCACCGGGATGAACTGCAGCCCGGTGACGGCGTAGAGCTGCTCGGATGGGATGCGGGCGGCGACCTTCTCGACCAGCCCCTCGGTGCGGGCGTCCCGGTAGTGGTACGGGTTGCCGAGCAGCGCCCCGGAGGCGTCGAGCAGCCCGTAGTCGACGCCCCAGGAGTCCACGGCGACGCTGGTGATCCTGTCCGGGCTGGTTGGCTGCGGCGAGCCGGCCCCGGCGGCCGCCGCCCCGAGCCCGTCGAGCACCTCCCGGTACAGCCGCAGGACGTCCCAGTGCAGCCCGTCCGGGAGGCGGACCGGCACGTTGGGGAAGCGGTGCGCCTCGGTCAGCTCGCACGCCGCCGGTCCCACCCGGCCGACCATGACCCGCCCGCCGGAGGCGCCGAGGTCGACGGCGGCGTAGCTGGCAGCCTGGCTCATCGGGCACCCCATCGCGCGTCGGTGCTGACCGTCTTACGGGACCATCATCGCAGGAAGGCGGCCGCGACCCCGGCGTCGACCGGGACCAGCAGCCCGGTGGTGCGGGAGAGGTCGCCGGCGGTCAGCGCGAGCACCGCGGCCGCGACGTGCTCGGGCAGGACCTCGAGGCCGAGCAGCGTGCGCTTGGCGTAGAAGGCGCCCAGCTCCCGCTCTGGCACGCCGTAGAGGGCGGCGCGCCTGGCGCCCCAGCCCCCGGCGAAGATGCCGGAGCCCTGCACCACGGCGTCGGGGTTGACGCCGTTGACGCGGATGCCGTGCTCGCCGAGCTCGGCGGCCAGCAGGCGCACCTGGTGGGCCTGGTCGGCCTTGGCGGCGCCGTAGGCGAGGTTGTCACGGCCGGCGGCCACGGCGTTCTTGCTGACCACGTAGACGATGTCGCCGCCGAGCCCCTGCCTGGTCATGACCCGCGCCGCCTCGCGCGAGACCAGGAACGAGCCGCGCGCCATCACCTCGTGCTGCAGGTCCCAGTCGGCCGTGGTCGTCTCCAGCAGCGGCTTGGAGATCGACAGCCCGGCGTTGTTGACCTCCGCCGCCAGCCGCCTGGCGACCGCCCTGCCGATGCCCGAGCCGGCACCGGTCACCAGCGCGACCCTTCCCGCCAGCGGCCTCGGCTTCGGCCTGCGGGCGAGCTTGGCCTCCTCGAGCGCCCAGTACTCGATGCGGAACTTCTCCGACTCCGGGATCGGGGCGTAGGTGGAGACCGCCTCGGCGCCGCGCATCGCGTTGACCGCGTTGACCCAGAACTCGCCGGCCACCCGCGCGGTCTGCCGGTCGGCGCCGAAGGTGAACGTGCCCACGCCGGGCACCAGCACGATCGTGGGGTCGGCGCCGCGCATCGCCGGGCTGTCCGGGGTCGCGTGGCGGCGGTAGTAGGCCTGGTAGTCGTCGCGGTAGGCGGCGTGCAGCTCGCGCAGCCGCTCGACCACCCGCTGCAGCGGCGCGCCCGGGGGCAGGTCGAGCACCAGCGGGCGGACCTTGGTGCGCAGGAAGTGGTCGGGGCAGGAGCTGCCGAGCGCCGCCAGCGCCGGGTGCCCGGCACGGGCGAGGAAGTCGAGCACCACCTCGGCGTCGGAGTAGCAGCCGACCTGCCGCCGGTCGCTGCTGGCAAGGCCGCGCAGGACGGGGAACAGCGCGGCGGCCCGCGCGTGCCGCTCGGCCTCGGGCAGGGGCCGGTAGCCGTCGACCACCGGGCCGAAGGGCTCGGCCCTGCCCCGCTCGGCGAGGAAGCGCGCGGCGCTGCGGATGATCTCCAGCGAGCGCGCCTCGCACTCCTCGGAGGTGGCGCCCCAGGCGCTGATGCCGTGGCCGCCGAGCACCACCCCGATGACCTCTTCGCTGGCCTGCTGGATCGCGGCGACGTCGAGGCCGAGCTGGAAGCCGGGGCGGCGCCACGGGACCCACACCACCCGGCCGCCGAAGCACTCCTTGGTGAGCGCCTCGCCGTCGGCCGCGGTGGCCAGCGCGATGCACGAGTCCGGGTGGAGGTGGTCGACGTGGGGCGCGTCGACCAGGCCGTGCATGGCCGTGTCGATCGAGGGTGCCGCGCCGCCCTTGCCGTGCAGGCAGAAGTCGAACGCGGCCTGCATCTCGTCCTCCCGCTCCACCCCGGGGTAGACGTCGACCAGCGCCCTGAGCCGGTCCAGCCGCAGCACCGCCAGGCCGGCCTCGGTGAGCGTGCCCAGGTCGCCGCCCGAGCCCTTGACCCAGAGCAGCTCGGCCGCCCGGCCGGTGACCGGGTCCTCGGCGCGCGCCTTCACCGAGGCGTTGCCGCCCGCCCAGTTGGTGTTGCGCGGGTCCGACCCGAGCCGGTGGGAGCGGTCGAGCAGGGCTCTGACCTCCGGGGGGCTGGTGCCGCCCATGCTCCTACGCTCCCCAGCCGGCCTGGGTGCCGCCGACCCGCTCGGCGGCGATCCGCTCGGCGTACCCGGAGCGGGCGTAGGCGGCCATCGGGTCGGGGTCCAGCCCCATCTCCTGGCGCAGCGCGGCCAGGAGCGGCCGCACGTCGGTGTCGTAGGCGTCCATCAGCACCGCGTTGGCGCCGAGCACGTCACCGGCCCGCTGGGCTGCCTCCAGCGCCCCGGCGTCGACCAGCAGCGCCTTGGCGGTGGCCTCCTGGACGTTCATCACCGAGCGGATCTGCCCGGGGATCTTCGGCTCGATGTTGTGGCTCTGGTCGAGCATGAAGGCGATCCCCGCCGCCGGCTGGTAGCCGCCGCCCTGGACGACCTCGTGCATGATCCGGAAGAGCTGGAACGGGTCGGCCGCCCCCACCATCAGGTCGTCGTCGGCGTAGAAGCGGGAGTTGAAATCGAACCCGCCCAGCCTGCCCGCCCGCAGCAGCAGCGCCACGATGAACTCGATGTTGGTGCCGGGCGCGTGGTGGCCGGTGTCGACCACCACCAGCGCGCGCTCGCCCAGCGCCAGGCAGTGGACCAGCGCCGTCCCCCAGTCGGGCACGTCGGTCGAGTAGAACGCCGGCTCGAACAGCTTGTACTCGAGCAGCAGCCGCTGCCCCGGTCCAAGCCGCCGGTAGGTCTCGGCCAGCGCCTCCGCCAGCCGCTCCTGCCGCGCCCGGATCGAGTCCTGCCCCGGGTAGTTGGTCCCGTCGGCGAACCACAGCTTCAGGTCGCGCGACCCGCTGGCGTCCATCACGTCGACGCAGGCCAGCAGGTGGTCCAGCGCCTTGCGCCGCACCCGCGGGTCCGGGTGGCAGATGCTGCCGAGCTTGTAGTCGTCGTCCTGGAAGACGTTGGCGTTGATGGTGCCGACCGCGACGCCCTGGTCGGCGGCGTGCTTGGCGAGGTCGGCATAGTCGTCGACGGCGTCCCAGGGGATGTGCAGCGCCACGCTGGGCGCCACCCCGGTGTGCGCGTGGACCTGTGCCGCGTCGTCGAGCTTCTCGTACGGGGTGCGCGGCACCCCGGGCTGCGCGAACACCTTGAAGCGCGTCCCGGAGTTCCCGAACGCCCACGACGGCAGCTCGATCCGCTGCTGCTTCAGCGCGGCCTCGACCGCTGCGAGGTCAGTCATCGTGCACACCTGCTTCCCGTCGCCTGGCGACACGGTCCATTGTCATGGCAGGTGGAAGACCTCCTCCAGTGGCCGCATGCGCTCGTCCGGGCGCTGGCCGTCGAGCTCCTCGAACAGCTCCCCCATCTCGGCCTGCCAGCGCTGGTTCACCGCCGTCGCCTCCATCGCCGCGCGGGCCGCGGCGAAGTCCTCGCACTCCAGGTAGCCGACCAGCAGCCCGTCCTCGCGCAGGAACAGCGAGTAGTTGCGCCAGCCCGCCGCCTGGAGGGCCTCCCGCATCTCCGGCCAGACCGTGCGGTGCCGCTCCCGGTACTCGGCGAGGAGGTCCGGCCGCACCTGGAGCAGGAAGCACACTCGTCGTGTCACCAGATCACCCCGGCTGGAACGGCCCCGGGGTGCGGGTGGTGGGGCGCCACACCCCGGGGCCGTGGCTGTCAGAAGTCGAACTGGTCGATGTTGGACTTGTCGAACACCTGCGGCGGGCCGAGGAGGACCTCGCCGTCCTTGCCGACCTTCTTCTCGCCGAGCTCGCCGGCCTTGAAGGTCTCGCCGTCCTTGCCGGTGATCTGGCCGGAGGCGAGCGCCGCCGCCGCGTACGCGGCCAGGTAGCCGAGCTTGCCCGGGTCCCACAGCTCGAAGGACTCGACCGTGCCGTCCTTGACGAACTTGCGCATCTGGTTGGGCGTCCCCAGCCCGGTGAGTGCGACCTTCCCCTTGTAGGACGACTTCGACAGGTAGCGGGCGGCGGCCGAGATGCCGACGGTCGTCGGCGAGATGATCCCCTTCAGCTTCGGGTAGGCCTGCAGCAGGCCCTGGGCCTGCTGGAACGAGGTCTGGTCGTCGTCGTTGCCGTAGGCGACCTTGACCAGCTTCATGTTCTTGTACTGCGACTTGGACAGCTCGTCCTTCATGAACTTGATCCAGGTGTTCTGGTTGGTCGCGTTGGCCGTCGCCGACAGGATCGCGATGTCGCCGCTGTAGCCGATCTGCTTGCCGAGCACCTGGACCTCGCTGCGGCCGATGTCCTCGGAGGTGGCCTGGTTGACGAAGACCGTGCGCGCGTCCGGTGCGGCGTCGGAGTCGTAGGTCACCACCTTGACGCCCTGTGCCATGGCCGCCTTCAGCGCCGGCGCGATGGCGTTGGCGTCGTTGGCGGAGACGACGATCGCGTCCTGGTGCTGCTGCGCCAGCGTGTTGATGTAGGACACCTGCGAGGAGGCGCTCGCCTCCGAGGGACCGACCTCCTTGTACTCGCCGCTGAACTCGCCGATCGCCTTCTTGCCGCCGTTGTCGGAGATGGTGAAGTAGGGGTTGTTCACCTGCTTGGGCAGGAAGGCGATCTTGAGGCCCTGCTTGATCGGGGCGTTGGGGTTGGCCTGGCCGGCGGCGGCGGTGGTCGCCGAGGCGCCGCCGGAGCTCTCCTTCGTCGTCCCCCCGCAGGCGGCCAGGATGACCGCGCAGGCAGCGGCCACGGCGAGGCGTCCCACCCACCAGGGGCGCCTCGGCTGAGCTGCTCGGTGCATGGTGTGTCCTTTCTCTCGGCGCCGCGGCCGCGGCGCGACCTGGACGGGTCAGCCGGCTGGCTTCTCTTCAGGCTGTCGGGGGCGCCGCCGGTCTGGGGCGCACGGCCCTGGCCGCCGCCCTGACGGCGCTCGGGGCGACCACGCTGCCGATGAGCAGCAGCCCGGTCACCACGTTGAGGGTGTCGTTGGAGACGTCGTTGAGGATCAGCGCGTTGCGCACGCCGCCGAGCAGGAGCACCGCGGCGACCACGCCGCCGAGCGTGCCCCTGCCCCCGAAGATGGAGACGCCGCCGAGCAACACCGCGGCGACCACGGCCAGCTCCAGGCCGGTGCCGTTGTCGGCGCGGGCGCTGGCGAAGCGCAGCGTGAAGACGATCCCGGCCAGCCCGGCCACGGCGCCGCTGAGCACGTACAGGACCAGCTTGGTGCGCCTGACGCGGATCCCCGAGAAGAAGGCCGCCTCCCGGTTGGCGCCGATGGCGAACACCGAGCGGCCGAACGGCGTCACGTGCAGCAGCAGCGCGAACACCAGCGCCAGCACGGCGAACAGCGCCGTCGGGTAGGGGACGTGGGTGCCGGGCAGCGGGGTGGTGCCGTACCTCGTGTAGCTGGCCGGGAAGTCGGCCACGGCCTTGTCGCCGAGGATCACGAAGGCGAGCCCCCGGTACAGCGCCAGGGTCCCGATCGTGACCGCCAGGGAGGGGAGGCCGAGGCGGGTGACGAGGAAGCCGTTGAAGGCGCCGGCGACCGCGCCGGCGACCACCACCGCCGGGAGGATCGTCTCCAGCGGCACGCCCGCGTCCCACAGGTAGCCGATCAGGGCGCTGGCCAGCCCGAGGATCGAGGCGATCGAGAGGTCGATCTCGCCCGCGACCACGATCAGCGTGAGGGGCAGCGACAGCAGCGCGACCTCGCCGATGTCGAGGCCGAGGTAGAACAGGTTGGTGCCGCTGAGGAAGTCGGGCGAGGCCCACTGGCCGACCACCGCGACGACCACCAGCAGCAGCACCAGCGTGGTGTCCCAGCGCAGCAGCCCGGCACGGCTCACAGTGGCCTTGGCGGAATCAGCCACGGCGCACGCTCCTCTGCCTGAGCGCGGAGGCGACCCGCAGGCCGACCAGGCGGTCCAGGGCGATGGCGCCGATCAGCAGCGCGCCGTCGACCGCCTGCAACCAGAACGAGGGGACCTTGAGCACCACCAGCGCGCTGCCGATGGTCGACAGCAGCAGCGCGCCGAGGGCCGCGCCCGCCACCGAGCCGCTGCCGCCGAAGATGGCCACGCCGCCGACCACCACCGCCGCGATCACCTGCAGCTCGAAGCCCGTGCCCGCGGTGGCGTCGACGGTGCCGAAGCGGGCGGTCCAGAGCGCTCCGGCGAGTCCCGCGACGGCGCCGCTGGCGACGAACGCGGCAAGCACCCGGCGGCCGACGGGGATGCCGGCAAGCACCGCCGCATCGGGGTTGGAGCCGATCGCGTACAGCTCGCGGCCGGAGCGGAAGGAGCGCAGGGCGTAGGCCGCGACCGCCACCAGGACGACGGTGATCGCGACCAGGTAGGGCACCCCGAGGAAGCTGCCGCTGCCGAGGCCGAGCAGGCTGTCGGGCAGGTTGGCGGCGTTGATCTGGCGTCCGCCGGCCCAGGCGTAGTCGAGGCCGCGGAAGACGTAGAGGGTGCCGAGCGTCACCACCAGGCTCGGCACCCGGGCGGCGGCCGTCACGACGCCGTTGGCGGCGCCGCAGACGGCGCCGAACCCGAGCCCGGCGAGCAGCGCGACCACGACCGGGAGTCCCTGGTGGCCCGCCATCAGGTCCGCGGTCATGAACGCCGTAAGCCCCAGGACCGAGCCCACCGACAGGTCGACGTTGCGGGTGATCACCACCAGCGTCTGGCCGACCGTGAGCAGCGCGATGATGGAGGCGTTGAGCAGCAGGTCGCGGAGGCTCTGGGCGCTGACGAAGCGGGCGTTGTAGGCGGTGGTGACGGCGACCACCAGGCCGAGGACCAGCAGGATGCCCAGCTCGCGGAAGCGCAGCGCGGCGTCGACCAGGACCGCGCGCCGCAGGGCCGCCTTGGCGGCCGCGCGCTCGGCGCGCTCCACGCCGACGCTCATCCGCCGGCTCCGGTGGGCGCGTCGCTGGTGGCGGCGAACATGATCCGCTCCTCGGTGGCCTCCTCGCGCGGCAGGTCGGCGGTGAGGCGACCCTCGTGCATCACCAGCACGCGGTCGGCCATGCCGAGGATCTCCGGCAGCTCGGAGGAGATCATCAGCACCGCGACCCCGTCGGAGGCCAGGTCGGAAAGGAGGCGGTGGACCTCGGCCTTGGTAGCCACGTCGATGCCGCGGGTCGGCTCGTCGACGATCAGGACGGTCGGGCGGCGCGCCAGCCACTTGGCCAGGACCACCTTCTGCTGGTTGCCGCCCGACAGGGCGGCGACCGGGTCGCTGAGGCGCGCGTACTTCAGCCGCAGCCGCAGCGCCCAGTCGGCGGCGAGGCGGCGCTCGTCCGCGGCGCGGATGAGCACGCCGCGCCGCAGCCGCCCGAGCGACGCCAGGCTCGCGTTGCGGGCGATCGACAGGTCCATCACCAGGCCCTGCTCGCGGCGGTCCTCGGGGACGTAGCCCAGGCCGGCCGCCATCGCGGCCGTCGGTGAGGCGGCGGGGAGCCGGCGGCCCTCGACCACCACCTCGCCGGCGTCGCGGCGGTCGATGCCGAACACGGCCCTGGCGACCTCGCTGCGCCCGGCGCCGACCAGGCCGGCGAGGCCGACGATCTCGCCGTGGCGCACCTCGAAGCTGACGTCGCTGAAGACGCCCTCGCGGGTGAGCCGCCGCACCGACAGCGCGACCTCCCCGCGGGCCGCGCCCTGCTTGGGGAACATCGCGCCAAGCTCGCGGCCGACCATCCGGCGCACCAGGTCGTCCCTGGTGAGCCCGTCGAGCGGGCCGCTGAACACCTGCCGGCCGTCACGCATGACGGTCACCCGCTGGCACAGGTCGAGGACCTCGTCGAGGCGGTGGGAGACGAACAGGACCGCCGCGCCGTGCGCGCGCAGCGCCCGCGCCACCGCGAACAGCCGCTCGACCTCAGCCCCCGAGAGGGCCGCGGTCGGCTCGTCCATCACGATCACCCGGGCCTCGAAGGACAGCGCCTTGGCGATCTCGACGATCTGCTGATCGGCGAGCCTGAGGCCCCTGGCGGGGCGGGAGGGGTCGAGCGGGACGCCGAGCCGCCCCATCAGCGCCTCGACCCGGCGACGCAGCTCGCGGCCGTCGATGCGCCTGCCGGCCGCCAGCGGCTGGCGGCCCATGAAGATGTTCTCCGCGACCGAGAGGTCGGGGAAGAGGGTCGGCTCCTGGTAGATCACCGCGATGCCGGCGGCCCGCGCCTCCGCCGGGCCGCCGAGGCGGAGCTCCCGGCCGTCCAGCAAGAGCCGGCCGGCGTCCGGCCGGTACACGCCGGCGAGGAGCTTCACCAGGGTCGACTTGCCGGCGCCGTTCTCCCCCACCAGGCCGTGCGCCTCGCCGGCACGCAGCTCGATCGACCCGTCCTCGAGGGCACGGACGGAGCCGAACGACTTGGCGGCGTGCTCGAGCGCCAGCAGCGGTGCGTCGGTCGCGCCCGCCGCTGGCGACGACTGCGCTGCGTCGCCGGCCTGCGCCACCGGAGCCTCCCCGGGTTCCCCACCTGAACAAATGAATCGTTTCAGTTACCCTGGAACGACGCTAACGGCAGCCCCGCGGGGCTGTCAAGACCCAACACGGGAAGCTGTTCGACCGGACGGTTCACGCGCCTGCTCGATACGGTTCAAGATCATGGGGCCGGAGCGAGGAGAGGGAGGTGGCGGTGCGGGCACCGGGAGGCACCAAGAGCATCCGCGACGTGGCCGCCGAGGCCGGCGTGTCCGTCGGGACGGTGTCCAACGTCCTCAACCGGCCGGAGGTGGTCGCGCCCGCAACGCGCGCCCGGGTGGAGGAGGCGATCGCCGCGCTCGGGTTCGTGCGCAACGAGTCCGCCAGGCAGTTGCGGGCCGGCCGCAGCCGCACCCTCGGCCTGGTGGTGCTCGACGTCTCCAACCCGTTCTTCACCGACGTCGCCCGCGGCGTGGAGGACGCCGCCGCGGCGGCGGGGCTGGCGGTGATCCTCTGCAACAGCGACGAGAAGACCGAGCGCGAGCGCCGCTACCTCGACCTGCTCGAGGAGCACCGGGTGCACGGCATCCTGATCACCCCGGTGAAGGGCGTGAGCGAGCGGCTGCGCCAGATGCAGCGCCGCGGCACCCCGGTGGTGCTGCTCGACCGCTGGGCGTCCACCCGCAACCACTGCTCGGTCTCGGTCAACGACGTCTACGGCGGCGAGCTGGCCGTCACCCACCTGGTGGAGCGGGGCCACCGGCGGATCGCCTTCGTCGGCGGCCCGTTCAGCATCAAGCAGGTCCACGACCGTCACGAGGGAGCGACCCGCGCGCTGCTCGGGGCCGGCCTGCCGGCGTCGGCGCTGACCTCGGTGGAGACCCAGGCGCTCAACTTCTCCTCGGGACTCGCCGCCGGCGCGCAGCTCGCCGAGCTGCCGCCCGGCCGCCGGCCGACCGCCGCGTTCTGCGCCAACGACCTGCTCGCCCTCGGGCTGCTGCAGGAGATGACCCGCAGGCAGCTCCGCGTCCCCGGCGACCTCGCCATCGTCGGCTACGACGACATCGACTTCGCCGCCGCCGCGGCGGTGCCGCTGTCGTCGGTGCGCCAGCCCCGCGACCAGCTCGGCCGGGCGGCCGCCGAGCTGCTCATCGAGGAGGCCGCCGAGGGCACCCGGCACGGCCACCGTCAGATCGTCTTCGAGCCGCAGCTGGTCGTGCGCGACTCCAGCGACCACGAGCCCAGAGCGTGAAACGTTCCAAGAGCGGCGCGGCGCCTGACCGTCTATTCAGTAGTTTGCCTCTGGGAAGGTGGACGCCATGATCGTTTCACGCCGCGCCTACCTGCTGGCGACGCTGCTCGGCATCGCGGCCACGGGCGCCGTCGCGGCCGTGGCGAGCAGCCCTTGGCTGTGGTGGCTCTCGATGGGCGGCCTGCTCGGCCTGCTCGGCTGGCTGCGCCCGGCCGGCGGCTACCGCTGCTGGCGCTGAGCGGCGCGCTCAGCCGCTGGCGCAGGGCGCGCACCAGATCGACGGGCATTCGGTCGCTCCTCCCCGGGCAGCTTTGTTGGGGGGAGCCTGTAACGTGGTTGGAACCGCTGCCGACTGTGGAGGCAAGGCAGCCAGACAGTGTGGGAGGACGTCATGCGTGAGGGCAGACCGAAGCGGATCATCGAGGAGCTCGTTACGCACGCTCCATGATCGGCGGCTGTCACCAGGCCGTCCGTGACCTCGACCACGTCCGCCAGGTTGTCTCGGAAACCTGCTTCTCCGCCCAGTCGTCCGGGCCGGCCCCCGGCCGGGTCGGGCTCGAGGTGGAGGCGTTTCCCTTCGAGGTCCTCACGGACGGCGCGACCGCCCGCCGCGTCCCGCTCGAACGCCTGCTCGGGACGCTCGACGAGGCGGTCGGGCCACCATTAGGGAGCCGTCGGCACGAGACCGGCGGCTCGATTGCGTTCCCGCTCGATTCGGGCGGGTCGTTGACGTTCGAGCCGGGCGGGCAGCTCGAACACTCCACCGCCCCCCGTCCCAGCCCCACCGCCGCGCTGGCCGACGTGCGGGCCGTCGCCGAGCGGCTCGCCGAGGCGCTGCTGCCCCGGCGGACCGTGCTGGCCTCCGCCGGCCTCGACGTCTGGCGGCCTGGCGCGGACGTGCCGCAGCAGCTCACCGCGCCGCGCTACCTGGCGATGGCGGCGTACTTCGAGCGCCGCGGACCGCACGGCGCCCTGATGATGCGGCGGAGCTGCGCGCTCCAGGTCAACCTCGACCTCGGCGACGACCGCCAGCGTGCCGAGCGCTGGCTGGTCGCCAACCTGGTCAGCCCGCTGGCCTGCGCGACCTTCGCCTGCAGCCCGGGACCGGGCGCGGTGTCCACCCGCGCGCTCGCCTGGCAGGGCCTCGACCCGACCAGGACCGGCTTCCCGCGCCTGCTGGTCGACGGCTCCAGCGACGACCCCAGCGAGCAGCTCGCCGCCGCCGCGATCGACGCCGACGTGCTGCTGCTGCGCCAGGACCCGCCTCCGTGGCGGCCGGGCCGGCCCGGCTGGACCTTCGGCGACTGGCTGCGCGACGGCCATCCCGACCGCGGGCGGCCCAGCGTCGACGACCTCCAATACCACCTGAGCACGATGTTCCCCGAGGTGCGGGCGCGCGGCTTCCTGGAGTTGCGGGCGGTGGACGCCCTGCCGGCCCGCTACCAGTCGGTGCCGGTGGTGCTGCTGGTCGGCCTGCTCGAAGACGCGACGGCCAGGGCGCAGGTCCTGGCAGTGGTCGGGCGCTACCGGGCCGAGCTGCCCGAGCTGTGGCGCAGGGCGGCGACGGTCGGCCTGGCCGACCCCGCCCTCTGCGCCCTCGCCGTCGAGACCTGGTCCCTAGCGCTCGCCGGCGCCCGCCGGCTGCCGCCTGGCTACCTGCCCGCCGACGACCTTCGCCGCGCCGAGTCCTTCCTCGACCGCTTCACCATGCGTGGCCGCTGCCCCGCCGACGAGCTGCGCGAGCTGCTCGAGCGGGACCCGACCGACGCGCTCGCCTGGGCCGCAGAGCCCGTACCCGTCCGCAACGCCCTGTGAGGTGGACATGCCCGCCAACCGATCCGACGCCGCCCTGCCCGACGAGATCCTGCGACAGCGGCTGGAGCGGGAGCTCGGCGCCGTCCGGGGACGCATGGGACGGCTGATCGCCCCGCTCGACGAAGTCCAGATGCACCGCCAGTACGACCGCATCATGAGCCCGCTGGTCTGGGACGTGGGGCACGTCGGCAACTTCGAGGAGCTGTGGCTGCTGCGCCAGCTCGACGGCCGGCCGGCCCACGACCCGGCGCTGGACAACGTCTACAACCCCTTCGAGAACCCCCGCTGGGTCCGGGCCGACCTGCCCATCCTGGAGCGCGACGAGGCGGTCGCCTACCTGGCCGAGGTCCGCGCCGACGCGCTGTCGGTGCTGGGGTCGATCGAGTTCGATCCCGCCCGTCCCCTGGTGGCCGGCGGCTACGTGTACCGCATGATCGTGCAGCACGAGGCACAGCACCAGGAAACGATGCTGCAGACCCTCGACCTGCGCTCGGGCGCCAGGCCCTACACGCTCGCCGCCGCGCGGCGGCAGGCGCTGCCGCGCCCGGTCGACGACGCCGAGCGCGTGGTCGTCCCCGCCGGCCCGTTCGGCATGGGCACCGACGACCGCACCGCCGCCTACGACAACGAGCGGCCGTGGCACCGCGTGGAGCTGCCCGCCTTCGCCATCGACCGCTTCCCGGTCACGGTCCGCCGCTACGCCGAGTTCGTCGCGGCGGGCGGTTACCGGCGCCCGGAGCACTGGACCGAGGCCGGCTGGGCGTGGCGCCAGGAGAGCGGCCACGAGGCGCCGCAGGGGTGGCTGCCCGACGGCTCGGGCGGCTGGCTGGTGCGGCGCTTCGAGCACCTGCTGCCGCTGGACCCACGCGAGCCGGTGCAGCACGTCTGCGCCCACGAGGCGGAGGCGTTCGCCCGCTGGGCCGGCGGCCGCCTGCCGAGCGAGGCCGAGTGGGAGAAGGCGGCGCTGTGGGACCCGGTCGCGCACCGCAGCCGCACCTACCCGTGGGGCGAGGCGCCGCCAGGCGCCGGCCGGGCCAACCTCGACATCGCCGGCTGGGGGCCGGCGCCGGTCGGCAGCTACCCGGCGGGCTGTAGCGCCTACGGCGTCGAGCAGCTCGTCGGGGACGTCTACGAGTGGACCAGCTCGCCGTTCACCGGCTACCCGGGCTACCAGACCTTCCCCTATCCCGAGTACAGCGAGGTCTTCTTCGGCCACGGCTACCAGGTCCTGCGCGGCGCCTCCTGGGCGACCTCGAGCTGGGTGGCGCGCGGCACCTTCCGCAACTGGGACTACCCGCAGCGCCGGCAGGTCTTCGCCGGCGTCCGGCTCGCGTGGGAGGTGCCCTGATGTGCCGCGTCGCCGGGTACGTCGGCCCGCCCGCGCCGCTGTCGGTCCTGCTCAGCGACCCGCCGCACTCCTTGTACCTGCAGGCCTACCGGCCGCGACTGCAGCACGAGGGAGCGGTGAACGTCGACGGCACCGGGGTGGCGTGGTGGCCGGAGGGCGAGCGCGAGCCGATCCGCTACGCCACCGCGCTGCCGCCGTGGTCCGACCCGAACCTGCTCGAGCTGGCCGCGCGGCTGCGCGGCACCGCGCAGCTCGCCGCCGTCCGCTCGGCGACGCCGGGGATGCCCTTCGGCGCCGCCACCGTCGCACCGTTCACCCACGGCCGCCTCGCCGGCGCGCACAACGGCCGGGTCGGCGGCTTCCGTGGCCCGGTCGGGCGGCGGCTGCTCGACGCCCTGCCAGACGACCTCTTCGCGGCCGCGGGCACGGTCACCGACTCGGTGGCGCTGTTCCTCACCTTCGTCCACCACCACCGCGCCCGGCCCGAGGCCGGCCTGGCGCGGGCGCTGGCCGCCACGGTGCAGGACGCCGCCAAGCTCGCGGCCGACGCCGGCGAGGACGCGACCCTCACCATGCTGGCCAGCGACGGCAACCGCATCGTCGGGGTGCGCGCCGGCGTGGCGACGCCGTCGCACGCCCTGTTCGCCTGTGACGGCGACCCCGCCCGGCCAGGCGCCGCGCTGGTCGCCTCCGAGCCGCTCGACGACGGCACCACCTGGCGGGAGGTGCCCGACCACCACCTGGTCGAGCTCACGCCAGGCCGGGCCGCCCTCCTGCCCCTCGAGATGGAGCTGAGCAGATGACCGTTGCCAGGACCCTGCCGTCGATGACCCAGCTGTCACCGCTCGCGGACTGGCGCTCGGCGCTGGCGGACGACGTCCGCGCCGGGCTGACGGCCAGGCCCAAGCGGCTGCCGCCCAAGTACTTCTACGACGCCCGCGGCTCGGAGCTGTTCGAGGACATCACCAGGCTGCCCGAGTACTACCTGACCCGCGCGGAGACGGAGATCCTGATCGACGCCGCCGACGCGATCGTGCGGCGCATCCGGCCGGTGGAGCTGGTCGAGCTGGGCTCGGGGTCGTCCCGCAAGACCCGCCTGCTGCTCGAGGCGATGCACCGTCATCGCACCGGCGGCCGCTACGCCCCGCTCGACGTCAGCGAGGACGCACTGGTCGGCGCGGCGGACGCGCTCGGCGCCGACTACGACTGGCTGCAGTTCGACGGCTTCGTCGGCGACTTCACCCGCGACCTCGGCCGGCTCCCGCGCCGGGGGCCGCGCCTGGTCGCGTTCCTCGGCTCGACCATCGGCAACTTCGCCCCGCCCGAGCGCGCCGCGCTGCTTGCGGGCCTGCGCGCCGGGCTCGCCGACGGCGACCGCTTCCTGCTCGGCATCGACCTGGTCAAGGACCGGGCCACCCTCGAGGCCGCCTACGACGACGCCGCCGGAGTCACCGCGGAGTTCAACCGCAACCTGCTGCACGTTCTCAACCGCGAGCTCGGCGCCGACTTCCCGGTCGAGGTCTTCGAGCACGTCGCCTTCTACGACGAGGGCAACGCCTGGGTCGAGATGCACCTGCGCGCCGGCCGCGCCCTCGAGGTCGCCTTCCCCGGCCTCCGCCTCGAGGTCGCCTTCGCCGCCGGCGAGCTGCTGCACACCGAGATCTCCTGCAAGTTCACCCGGCCGCAGGTCGAGCGCGAGCTCGACGCCGCCGGCCTGCTGCTCGACGCCTGGCACGAGGACGCCGAGCGGCGCTTCGCGCTCGCCCTGGCGAGCTTGCCGGCGCTGCCCTGAGCGGCGCCGGGGGCGCCGGCCGCGACGGCCGGCGCCCCTTTCACGTCCTGTCACGCGTGCGTACGATCCTGGTCCCATGGAACCGAAGACCACGCCGGCGGGCCGAGGGGCTCAGTCGAGGCAGGACGACCGGACCGACGCGCTCGCCGAGCGTCTGTTCAAGGACGCGGTGGGGGCTCTGGAGCTCTACACCGTCTACCTGGGCGAGCGGCTCGGCCTGTACCGGGCGCTCGCCGACGGCGGCGCCGCCACCTCGGCGGAGCTGGCGGCTCGCACCGGCACCGTCGAGCGCTACGTCAGGGAGTGGCTCGAGCACCATGCGGTGAGCGGGCTGCTCGAGGTCGACGACCCCAAGGTGGAGCCGGAGGCGCGCCGCTACCGCATGCCGCCCGAGCACGTCCCGGTCCTGGTCGACACGGACGACACCCGCTACCAGGCCTACAAGGGCGTCGACATCGTGCGCGCCGCCCGCCCGCTGCCGGACGTGGTGGAGGCCTTCCGCGGCGGCGGCGCCCCGCCGCCGCTGGCGTGGGAGCCGGAGGGGAGGGCGGAGTTCAACCGGGCGATCTTCCTCAACCTGCTCGGCACGGCCTGGCTGCCTGCGATCCCCGAGGTCGACCGCCGGCTGCGTGCCGCGCCGCCGGCGCGGGTGGCCGACATCGCCTGCGGCACGGGGTGGTCGAGCATCGCCATGGCGCGGGCGTACCCCGAGGTCGAGGTGGACGGCTTCGACCTCGACCCGGACGCGATCGCCGCGGCTGGTCGCAACGCCGCGGCCGAGGGCCTTGCCGACCGGGTGCGGTTCTCCGTCGACGACGCCTCCGACCCGGGCCTGTCCGGCCGCTACGACCTGGTGACGGTGTTCGAGGCCCTGCACGACATGACGCGTCCGGTCGCGGCGCTGCGGGCGGCGCGCGCCCTGCTGCACGAGGGCGGCTCGGTGGTGGTCGGCGACGAGCTGGTCGAAGACGAGTTCACCGCCCCCGCCCCTGACCTGGAGCGGTACCACTACGGCTGGAGCGTGGTCGACTGCCTGCCGAACGCCATGGGCGACCCGGACAGCGCCGCCACCGGCGCGGTGATGCGTCCCGCCACGCTGCGCCGCTACGCGCTCGAAGCCGGCTTCCGCGAGGTGGAGGTCCTCCCCATCGAGACCGGCTTCTGGCTCCTCTACCGCCTGCGCCCCTGAGGCTGACCCTTCGCAGGAGAGAGCTGGGCTGGCATCAGCCTTCCCTTCTTCCGCGCTCGCAGCTGCTCATCTATCATGTAACCATGGTTTCATCAATTGTGTCCGGCCGGCGGTGAGCCAGCCCGGGCAGCGCGGCCCCGGTCAGTGGGTGCTGCTCTCCTACCGCCTGCCCCGGGAGCCCTCGACCCCGCGGATCGGGGTGTGGCGCAAGCTGGAACGGCTGGGGGTGGCCCGGCTGGGCGACGGGCTGGTGGCGCTGCCGGCCGACGCCCGCACCCGCGAGCAGGTCGACTGGCTGGCCGAGGAGGTCGTCGAGGCCGGTGGCGCCGCCACCACCTGGCTGGCGGCCTCGGGCAGCGCGGCGCAGGAGCGCGCGGTCGCCGCGTCGATGCGCGACGCCCGCGCCGGCGAGTACCGCGCGGTGACCGAGCAGGCACGGGCCGCGATGACCTGCTCGGCGGCGGCGCGGGCGCGGACGCTGCGCCGCCTGCGTCGCGAGCTGCGCCGCATCGCCCGCCGGGACTTCTTCCCTCCTGCCGAAAGGGACGCGGCCCGGGCGGCGGTCGACACCCTCGCGGACACCGCCATCCCTGCCAGGTCAACGCCGACGCCGGCGGTGCCGTCCGTGACCGGGGAGCCGCCATGAGGTGGGCGACGAGGGCCGGGGTGCACATCGACCGGGCCGCCTGCGCCTGGCTGATCCGCCGGCAGCTCGACGCCGAGGCCGAGTTCGTGTTCGTCGACGATCCTGACGCGGTGCCGCCGGGCGCGACGCCGTTCGACGTGCGCGGGGTGGAGCTCGGCCACCACGGCGGGGCGTGCAGCTTCGAGACGATCCTGCGGCGCTACCAGCTGACCGACCCGGTGCTGTGGAAGCTGGCCGAGCTGGTGCACGAGGCCGACCTGGACGACGAGCGCTTCGACGCCCCCGAGGCGCGCGGCCTGGACGTCGCGCTGCGCGGTCTCTCGATGGTCGTCGACGACCAGCGGGTGCTGGCGCTCACCGGCCCGCTGTTCGACGGCCTGTACGAGTACTTCCGGCGGGGCATGCTGCTCGGCCGCGAACCGGCATGACCAGCCGCCGTGGCGTGCTGGCCACGGTGCTCGCCTCCCAGGCGCTGCGGGGACTCGGCTACGGGCTGGCCGCCGTGCAGCTCGGCGCGGTGCTGCGCGGTCGGGGGCTGGACGCCCGCGGTGTCGGCCTGGTGCTGGCCGCGGTCGTTGCCGGCAGCGCCGTGGCCAGCCTGGCGCTGGGCCGCTGGGGTGACCGGCTCGGGCGCCGTCGCGCCTACGGGCTGCTGTACCTGGCGCTGGCCGCCGCCGGCGTGGTGCTCGCCGCCGGCGGGCCGCTTTGGCTGCTCGCCCTGGTCGCCCTGTCCGGTGCGCTGTCGACCGAGGTGGTGGAGTCGGGCCCGTTCACCACCCTGGAGCAGGTCGTGCTCGCCAGCACCGGCGCCGCGCAAGCCGAGGTCGTGCGCGGCTTCGGGCTCTACAACGCGGTGGCGACGCTGGCCGGCTCCGCCGGCGCCCTGCTCGGTGCCCTGCCGCCCGACCGGCGCCTGCTCGGGGGCGTGCTGGCCGTCGTGGGCGTGGCCGGCGCAATGCTCGCGGCCCGGCTCCCCGGCGGCGTCGAGGCGCCCGGGCCAGAGCCGGGCAGCCCACGGCGGCCGCTGGCGTCCTCCCGACCAACGGTGACGCGGCTGGCGGCGCTGTTCGCGGTCGACAGCCTCGCCGGCGGCTTCGTCGTCCAGGCCTACATCGCCTACTGGCTGGGCGTCCGCTACGGCGCGCCCACCAGCGTCGTCGGCGTGGTGTTCGCCGCCGTCGGGGTGCTGCAGGCCGCCTCGTTCCTCGCCGCTCCTGCCCTCGCCGCCAGGTTCGGCCTGCTCAGGACCATGGTGTTCACCCACCTGCCGTCCAACCTGCTGCTCGCCGCCGTGCCGCTGGCGCCCAGCCTGCCGCTGGCGGTCGCGCTGCTGCTGGCGCGGACCTGCCTGTCGCAGATGGACGTGCCGACCAGGCAGGCCTACGTGATGGCGCTGGTCCCAGCGCCCGAGCGGACCGCGGCGGCGGCGCTGACCAACACCGCCCGCTACCTCACCCGACCGGCCGGACCGGCACTGGCCGGGCTGCTGCAACCATTGGGACTGGCGCTCCCGTTCGTGGTCGCCGGTGCCGCCAAGAGCGCCTACGACCTGGCCCTGTGGCGCCTGTTCCGCCCCGTCGTGCTACCCGCCCAGCCCGCCACGACCACCGGAGGCACGCCATGAAGTGGGTCACCCGCGAGCGCCCCAAGACCGACCGGATCGCCTGCCCCTGGCTGATCCGCCGCTTCATCGACCCCGCCGCCGAGATCGCCTACGTGCCCGCCGACCAGGTCCTGCGCGTCGCGGCGCGTGATGGCGCCCGCTCCTTCGACGCACCCGACGCCGAGTTCGCCCACCAGGGCAACCGCTGCACCTTCGAGGTCCTCGTCGAGCAGTTCCAGCTCGACGGCGACCCCGCCCTGGCGCGGCTGGCCCGTACCGTCCATGCCGCCGACGTCGCCGCCGACCTCGACAGCGACCCGCTCGGCCCGGGTCTGCTGGCCATCGGCGAGGGCGGCCTGGCCGCCGAGGCCGACGACCAGCGGCTGCTCGAGCGCGGCAGCTTCGTCTACGACGCCCTGTACGCCTGGTGCCAGCGTCAGGTCCGCACCCACCCACCGTCGCAACCGGTCCAGGATGCGGACGGGGCGAGCTGAACTCCAGGCCGCGGGCGAGGCTCGTGCCGCCGCCGCGGTCCTGCAGCGGCTCGCGGCCGTCGACCCGCTGAACGAGCAGGCCGCTGTGGGGCTGATGCGCGCCTACGCGCTGGCCGGCCAGCGCCACCTGGCGCTCGGCGCCTACCGGCGGCTGCGGGCGCGGCTGGCCGACGAGCTCGCGGTCCCCTTCGAGGCGGCGCGGACCCGCGAGCGGCTCGCCGCGTTCGAGCCGCCCGCGGCGGCGCGCCGCCTGCGCGAGGCGGCGCGCTCGACCTACCGGCGCCTCGGCGCCGCCCGCCCTAGCTGATCCCGGCCGCCTGGCAGGCCTTCAGGTGGGAGCCGCCACAGATCTGCGCAGCCTTGAGGAAGCCGTCGGCGATCACCGTGTCCTTGATGTTGTCCTTGGTCACCACCACGGTGTCGAGCAGCACGGAGGGCACGTCCTCCTGGCCGTTGTCGACCTTGGCGGTGGCGAGCTTGTCGGCCTCGGAGCGCTTGCCGTCGACCAGGTCGACGGCCAGCTCGGCCGCGGTCGACGCGATCTTCTTGATCGGCTGGTAGACGGTCATGAGCTGCTCGCCGTCGAGGATGCGCTGGATGCCGGCGACCTCGGCGTCCTGGCCGGTCACCGGCCGGCTGGCCGGGTCGATGTTGGCGCCCTTCATGGCCGCGATCGCGCCGCTGGCCATGCCGTCGTTGGCCACGTAGACGCCGTCGAAGCCGGTCTTGCCGAGCGCGGTGATCGCCTGCTCCATCTCCCGCTGCGCCTTGTCGGGGCTCCAGTCGGGGGTGTCGAACTCCTTGCCGACCTTGACGCCGGCGGGGTCGAGCACGCTGTGCGCGCCCTTCTTGTAGGGCGGGGCGTTGGAGTCCGTGGGCGAGCCGTTGATCATCACGACCTTGGGCGACGCCTTGCCCTTGAGCGCGTCCAGCAGCGCCTTGCCCTGCTGCTGGCCGACCTTGTACGGGTCGATCGAGACGTAGTAGTCGAGGTCCGCCTTGGCGACCAGGCGGCCGTAGCTGATCACCGGGATCTGCGACTGCTTGGCGCGGGCCACGATCGAGGCCGCCGACTGCACGTCGACGGCGTCGAGCACCAGCACCTTGGCGCCGTTGGTGATCGCCGCCTCGGCCTGCTGCTGCTGCTTGGCCGCGTCCTGCTCGGCGTTGGAGTACAGCACCTCGCAGTCGGAGCAGAGCTCCTTCACCTTGGCCTCGAAGTTCGGCTTGTCCTGCTCCTCGTAGCGGGTCGTCTTGGACTCTGGCAGGAACAGCGCGATCTTCTTGGCGCCGCCCCCACCGCCCGACGTCCCCTTCTTCTCGGTGGTGGCGCAGGCCGTCGCAAGCAGCGCGACGGCCGCGAGCACGACCGCCATCCGGGTCCTCGTCCGCACCGCGGTGCCGAGCATCTCACCCCACCCCTTCCGCCGAAGCCCATGCCGCTGGGCGCGGCGCTGCCGCGCCGTCGGCCCGGTCCTTGGGCCAACGAGCGGCATCATGCCCGCCCGGTGGGCCCGCTATGCCTGTTCCAGGACGGGGCCGCGGCGGCCGGCGGCACGGACCACTGTCCGTGCCGCCGGCCGACGGCGGGGCGCTAGCGGGCGGCGGGCTGGTAGGTGAGCAGGACGTTGCCGGAGGCGAAGGGCCGAGCCTGCAGCAGCTTCAGGCTGATCCGCTCGGTCGCGGTCCTGAACAGGGAGAGGCCGTCGCCGAGCAGCACCGGGCTCACCATGATCCGCAGCTCGTCGACCAGCCCCACGCCCAGCAGGCTCACGGTCAGGTCGAAGCTGCCGAAGATGGCGATGTCCTTGCCTGGCTGCTGCTTGAGCCTGGTGAGCTCCGCGGCGACGTCGCCGCCGACGAGCCGCGAGTTCTCCCACTCGGCCTTGTCGAGGGTTCGTGAGACGACCAGCTTGGGGAGGTCGTTCATGGCCGCGGCGGTCTTCGGGTCGCCCTCCCGTGCCGCCGGGGTCGGCCAATACGACGCCATCAGCTCGTAGGTGACCCGCCCGAACAGCAGCGTGTCGACCTCGTCGAGCTGCCGCAGGGAGAACTCGTCGAACTCCTGGCCGGCCACCGGCCAGTCGAACTCCTGGTTGGGACCCACGTAGTAGCCGTCGAGGGACACCATCTCGAAGGCGAAGATCTTGCGCATCGGGACCTCCCGGTGATCGCTGCCGGCACCCGCCGTGGGCGCCGTTTCGTGTAGAGGTCGGAGACGACCCCGGGTTCTCGACATCGCCGCCGGTGTTCCCGGCGAGGCCGAGGCGCTGCACGGGCTCGGCACGACCTTGCGCGGGCTCGCCGATGATCGGCAGACCGGGGAGCCCGCCGGTCCGACAACCCGGTCCGACGGGCGTCCGGACACCCGTGACGCCGCTCGGGATGAGGCCTACAGGCGCAGCGTGGCGACCACCCCGGCGTGGTCGGACGGCCACAGCGCGGCGGGGGTGCGGTCGCCCAGCTCCTCGCCGACCACCTCCGCCGCCAGCGCCCGCACGTGGCCCGGCTGGTACAGCACGTAGTCGATGCGGTGGTCGATCAGCGAGGGCACGTTGTCGAGCAGCTCCGACTGCCCGGAGGTGAAGCCGCCCTCGGGCCCGTGCACGGCGACCCAGGCGTCGGCGTAGCCGGCGCCCTGGAACGTGCCGTAGGCGCCGGCGGCGTCGTCCGGCCTGGAGTTGAGGTCGCCGACCAGCACCACCGGGTGGCGCGACGGGGCCAGCGCCGCGGCCAGCTCGCGCGCCTGGGCGTTGCGCACGTCGGCGCTGAACGCCTCCAGGTGGGTGTTGGCGAAGCGCACCGACCGGCCGCGCAGCTTCACCTCGACCGTCGACCAACCGCGCAGCACGGTGAAGCTGAGCCCGGGGATGGCCGTCGGGATGACCAGCCTGGCGGCGAAGTTGTGCGAGTCCGGGTTGCGCACCTGCGGCGCCCCGCGCCCGACCCGGGCGATGACCACGTCGTGGTCGGTGAAGCGCGCGGCGGTGGTCGCGCTGATCGGCAGCGAGCCGGTGAAGTTGGTGTTCACGGCCACCGGGCGGTACGCGAGGCCGTGGCGGGCGAGCGCGTGCAGCAGCAGGCCCAGGAAGTCGTAGCTCGGGCTCAGCTGCCCGCCGATCGGGCCGGTCTCCCACAGCGCGACCTCCTGCAGGCCGGCGAGGTCGGGCGGGTCCTGGGCGAGCAGCCTGGCGACCGCCTCGGCGCGCGAGGGGAAGTCGGTCTTGACCACGTTCGCGTACACCTGGCCGGCCCGCTGCACCAGCTGCTCCTGGCTGGTGGCGGTGAACAGCGGCGTGAAGTCGGCGCCCAGGTAGAGGTTGTAGGTGGCCACACCGAGCCGGCGCTGCGCTTGGCCGGGATGACCGTCGCCGCCCCAGGCGGCGGCCGGCACCGTGACCATCCCGATCAGGGCCGCCAGCAGCACGGCGCCGAAGCGCGCCCGCCAGCCGACAGCCGTCCGTGCCCGCCACCCGACCGCGCGCATCGCGTGCTCCTGTGCACCGGCGTCCTCTTCGGCGGGATCAGACCATGCGCACCCGTCTCGGCGCCAGCGCCGCGTTCGTGCCGGTACGGCCGCTCGCGCAATTGCTTCGACCGGCGGCCGCGCCCGTGCCATGGTGGCGGTCATGACCGACCGGGCGCGCCGGGAGGCGATCACCACCCTGTACAGCGGGCATGGGTGGCCCGCGGACGGGACCGCGCTGCTGGACCGGAGCCTGGAGCCGCGCTCGCCCCAGATGCTGCTGGAGGTGGCCGCCTCGCTCGGGCTGGGCGCCGGCCAGCTGGTGCTGGACGCCGGCTGCCGGGAGGCGAGCAACGCGATCGAGCTGGCGCGGCGCTTCGGCTGCCGGGTGGTCGGCGTCGACCTGGTCGGCGCCTGGCTGCCGATGGGGCGGGACGACGCCGCCGCGGCCGGCCTCGCCGACCGGGTCACGATGGTGCAGGGCGACCTGGAGGCGTTGCCGCTCGCCGACGCCGCCTGCGACCTGGTGTGGTGCAGGGACGTGCTGTCGTGCGTCGGCGACTGCGAGCGGGCCATGGCCGAGTGCGCGCGGGTGCTGCGGCCGGGCGGCGGCATGGTGCTGTACGCGGTGTTCGCCACCGAGGAGCTGGCGCCGCACGAGCGCGCCAGGCTGCTCGGCCGTCCGGAGCACTCGGCGGCGGGCATGGACCGGCCGACGGTGGAGGCGGCGATCGCCGCCGCCGGCTTCGAGGTGGTGCGGCGCGACCGCACCGGCAGCGAGTGGTTCGAGTACCGGCTGGAGCACGACCCGGCCTTCATGACCGACGACCTGCTGCACGTCGCCCGGCTGCTCCGTGCCCGCGACCGCTTCGAGCCGGCGCTCGGGCCGGCCTGGTACGAGCGCGCGCTCGGCTTCGACCAGTGGAGCCTCTACGTCGTCTTGGGCAAGCTCGACCCGACGGTGTGCGCGCTGGTGCGGCGCTGACGCCGGGATCAGCCGAGCGACGCCCAGAAGCGCTCGAGCACGGCGGCGCCCCGCGCCGGG
>WNGE01010075.1_pt1 | contig 29128 bp, 30 predicted proteins | sample 5400651 | NCBI WGS metagenome assembly WNGE01 (sample SAMN13153370, study PRJNA577476) | soil metagenome | isolation source: 60 cm soil or saprolite under grassland replicate 2 | place: USA:California | collected 2016-06-15
GGCATTTGAGACGCTGCGCGATGGGCGCCCGGTCGAAATCCGCGCTCTGAGACCTGACGACCGGGCCGACCTCGTCGCAGCCGTCGCTCGCAGCAGCGCGGTCTCCCTCTACCGTCGTTTCTTTGCTGTAAGACGCGACTTCACCGAGCCGGAAATCGGGTTTTTCTTGAACGTCGATTTCGTGGATCACGTAGCGTTGGTCGCAGTCGTTGACGAACGCGGCCGGCGCGTGATCGCGGGCGGCGCACGTTACGTCGTCGTGGAGCCCGGAAAGGCCGAGGTCGCTTTCACTGTGGTCGACCAATACCAGGGGCAACGTCTCGGCGCAGCACTCATGCATCATCTCGCCGCGATTGCCCAGGCCGCCGGGCTCAAGGAACTAATCGCTGAGGTCCTGCCGGATAATGTCCCGATGCTGAAAGTATTCGAGAAAAGTGGATTCCCTGTTGACATGAAGCGCGAGCCCCAAGTCGTGCACGTGACTCTTCGCCTGTGCTAAGCGGCACATGAAATAAGACGTGTCCAGCCTGATTTTCGGGCGTCGTGATCAACGGTCCGCCGGCGGCTCGAGCTTGGCGGCAACCCACTTGCCGCGCGCGTCGGGGCCGGCGAGAAACCGGATGAAAGCGCGCGCCGCCTCCGGCACCGATCCGTCCGACATCAGGGCGCCCTCGTAGTTCGTCACGATTTGCAGCAGCTTCGGCACGGGACCCGCGTATGCCAGACCTTTGCCCTCCGGAATTTCGCTGATGTTGTACAATCCCATTTGCACTTCGCCCTTGGCGATCAGTTCCTGGCTCGTCGCTTGCCCGGGAACGATCCTGAGCCGCGGTTTGAGCGCATCGAGAAGCCCGGCTTGAACGAGGATCCGTTCCGCCTTTTCGCCGCTTTGATTGGGCAGCGTCGGATCGCCGTAGACCACCGACTTCGCGCCGAGCAGCGCCTGCTTGAACGCCTCCGGCGTCGATAGGTCCGGGAGCGGCGTGCCCGCGCGCACCGCCACTCCCATGCCCGTCTTGCCAAGCGGCACGCGGCTCTCCGGATTAACGATGCCCTCCTTGTCCAGCCGATCCATGGCCGGTTCGGAGACGATGACCGCATCGTAGACCTCACCGTCCTTGATCTTCTGCGTGACGACGGCGGGCGAAGCTATGGTGAGGACCACGCGGTGGCCGGTTTCATGATCGAACTCGGCGGCGAGCTCTTTGACCGCATTCTGCACCGCGCCGACGCTGAGCACGCGGATATCGGCTGCGGCAGCTATGCCGGCGAGCGACACCAGCATTACCGCAATGGACGCGATTCGGCCGAAACTCCGCATTGTGTCTTCTCCTCGGAAGTGCCAGATGTCCGCGATCATCCAAGTGTCCCGATTCCGAAGTTCGCACACCCTCGTGGCACCCTCAAATGCGAACTTCGGAATCCCAGGGACACTAGCAAGCCTATGATTCTAATGCGGACTTTGGATTTGATGTTCCTAAGCGAGCTTGCCGCGACATGATAGGAACTTCAAATCCACCGCATTAGCTGGTCGTCTCGATCCTCCACCATGTCTCCCGACGCATCGCACGAGCGCGTTTCGCGCCTCACCGGGATCGCGCTGATGTGCGGCGCGGTGGCGTGCTTTGCCCTGCTCGACACGACAGCGAAATATCTCAACCTCTACATGAGCACGCTGCAAGTGGTGTGGGCGCGCTATACCGGCGCGTTCTTGTTCCCCTTCATCGTGTCCAATCCATGGACACGCCCCGGCTTGACCCGCACCACTCGGCCTCTGCTCCAGCTCGTTCGCTCGGTGCTGCTATTGGCCTCCACGCTCTGCAATTTCGCCGCGCTCAGATACCTTCAGCTGGACGAGGCGATCGCGCTCATATTCTCGACGCCCTTCTTCGTGGCAGCGCTGTCGGGACCGATGCTGGGAGAGTGGGTGCGCTGGCGACGCTGGACCGCGATCGCGGTCGGCTTCGTTGGCGTGCTGGTGGTGACGCGCCCCGGCGCCGCGGGCTTCCATCCGGCGGCGCTGCTGTCGCTCTCCGCCGCACTCTGCTACGCGCTCTATTCCATCTCCACCCGCATCCTCGCTCGCACCGATTCCAACGAGACTACGCTGTTCTACTCCAACATCGTGGGCGCCTTGGCCTTGCTGCCGGTCGTGCCCTTCGTCTGGACGACGCCTAGCGATCCGCTCGTTATCGCGCTCATGGTGGCGACCGGCGCGATCGGCAGCTTTGGGCATTATCTTCTGATTGCAGCCCATCGCTTGGCGCCGGCCGCCGTGTTATCGCCGTTCATCTACACCGAAATCGTGCTGGTGACTGCGTTGGGCTTCCTCGTGTTCGGCGACGTGCCCAACCGCTTCACGCTCGCCGGCGCGGCCATCGTTGTCGGCTCCGGCCTCTACCTCCTCCATCGCGAGCGCAAGGTGAGGGGAACCACCGAATCAGGCATCGAAAATCAGTAATCAGTAACTTCTGAGCACCGTCCCCCTGAAACGCGTTGCCTAAGCTTGGGCGGGAAGGCTAGTTTCCGATGCGCGGCTGCCCACTGACCGAACCCTTGTCGAGGTAGCGTTCATGTTGAAAAACCCGGCCCACGCGTCCGACGGCTCCCGCGCGGGGATCAACGACGACATCGGCGAGGAGAAGCGGCTGACCATGTACCGCCTGCAGGTCGAGATCCGCGAAAGCGAGCAGCGCGCGTTCGATCTCTTTCTGCAGAACCTGGTCAAAGGCACGAGCCACCTCTCGCTCGGCCAGGAGGCGGTGGCGGCGGGTTTTGCTGCCGCCATGACGCCGGGGGATCTTTCATTTTGCACGTATCGGGGTCACGCCCACACGCTCGCGCGCGGCGTGCCGATCGAGAAGGTGCTGGGCGAGCTGATGCAGCGCGACAATGGCCTGATGCGCGGCAAGGGCGGCTCCATGCATCTCACCTCCATCGAGCACGGCGTGCTCGGCTCCTACGCCATCGTCGGCGCGCATCTGCCGATCGCCTGCGGCGCGGCGTTACGCGCGCAGTACAAGGGCGACGGCGACGTGACGGTGTGCTTCTTCGGCGACGGCACGACCAATATCGGCGCCTTCCATGAGGCGCTGAATTTCGCGGCGGTGTGGAAGCTGCCGGTGATCTTCGTCTGCGAGAACAATCTGTATATGGAATATACGCCGATCGGAGAAGTGACGGCGGTCGAGCATCCCGCCGCCGATCGCGCCGCCGCCTACGGGCTCGAGCGCATCGTCATCGACGGCAACGACGCCGACGAGGTCTACCGCGCCGCCGCCGCCGCCTATGCCAGGGCGCGCGCGGGCGGCGGCCCCTCGCTTATCGAGTGCATGACATATCGCCACAGCGGCCACTCGCGCGCCGATCCGGCGAAATACCGTCCCGAGGGCGAACTCGACAAATGGAAGGAGCGCGATCCGATCAAGCTCTATCGCGAGCGGCTGAGGCAGTTCGGCATCGCCGAGGAGGCGATCGCGGCCATCGAAAACGACGTCAGGCGCCGCGTCGACGAGGCGACCGAGAAATGCAAGGCAGCGCCGCCGCCGCCGCTCGAGCTCCTGACCACCGACGTCTATGCCGACGGAGGCTTTGCATGGCGGAACTGACCTATCGCGATGCGGTCGCGCGCGGCATCGCCCAGGAAATGACCCGCGATCCGGACGTCATCTTCTTCGGCGAGGACGTGGCCAAGGCCGGCGGCGTGTTCAAGACCACGGTGGGACTTTACGAGCAGTTCGGCCCCAAGCGCGTGCGCGACTGTCCGATTTCCGAGCAGGCGATCTTGGGCGCGGCCATGGGCGCGGCCATGACCGGCTTGAAGCCGATCGCGGAGATTATGTTCTCCGATTTTTTCGCCGTGTGCTTCGACTATATCGCCAACGAGTTCTCCAAGAGCCGGTACATGTCGAACGGCCAGCTCAAATGCCCCCTGGTGGTGCGTACCGCTAATGGCGCGGGCTCGCGCTTCGGCGCCCAGCACAGCCAAAGCGTCGAGAACTGGGCGATGATGATTCCTGGCCTCAAGGTGGTGGCGCCCTCGAGCCCGCGTGACGTGATCGGGCTCCTTGCCGCGGCGGTGCGCGATCCCGATCCCGTCATCTTTTTCGAGCACAAATCACTTTACCCGACCAAGGGAGATGTCCCCGAGGGCGAGATCGTCGATCGGCTCGGCAGCGCCAGCATCGTGCGTGCCGCCAAGGACGCCACCATCTTGGCGCTTGCGCTGATGGTGCCGCGCGCGCTCGAGGCGGCCGAGAAGCTCAAGGCGGAACACGGGATCGACTGCGAAGTTGTCGACGTGAGGTCGCTGGTGCCGCTCGACACGCAGACCATCCTCGGCTCGGTTGCCCGCACGCATCGCCTGTTCACGGTCGAGGAGAACCCGCGGCTGTGCGGTTGGGGTGCCGAGATCGTCTCGATCGTGGCGGATGAGGCGTTCTACGATCTCGATGGCCCGCCGGTGCGGATCACGACGCCGCACATTCCGCTGCCGGCCGCCGACATCTTGGAAGACATCGCGCTGCCCACGGTCGATCGCATCGTCGACCGCGTGCGCCGCTCGATGAATTCGTAGCCCGCATGAGCGTCAGCGATATGCGGGGCGGCTGGTACCGCGCGATAAGAGCCTGGATATCGCTTCGCTCATCCGGGCTACGAAACTCGATATCGTAGGAAGCGTCCCATGTATGAGAATCTCCTCGCCAATGTTCCGACCGATCTGTGGATCGGCGGCAAATGGCGCAAATCCTCCGACGGCGGCCGTTTCGACGTTCTCGACCCCGCGACCGAGAACAAGATCGCATCGGTGGCGAGCGCGACCGTCGACGATGCCAAGGCGGCGGTCGATGCCGCGAGCGATGCGTTCGAGGGCTGGGCCGGCAGAAAGCCGCGCGAGCGCGCAGAAGTACTGCGCAAGTCCTTCGAGCTGATCATGCGGGACGCGGAGCGGCTCGCCAAGCTGATCACCATCGAGAACGGCAAGGCGCTCTCGGATTCGCGCGGCGAGGTCGCCTATGCCGCCGAGTTCTTTCGCTGGTACGCGGAGGAGGCGGTGCGTGCGATCGGTGGGCTCTCGCGTGCGCCCGCGTCCGGTGCCCGTATCGTGGTCCAGCACAAGCCGGCGGGGGTCGCGGTTCTGGTGACGCCCTGGAATTTCCCCGCCGCCATGGCCACGCGCAAGATCGGGCCCGCCCTCGCCGCCGGCTGCCCGGTCGTGCTCAAGCCCGCGTCCGACACGCCGCTCACCATGCTGGCGCTGATGCCGATCCTCGAGGAGGCCGGCGTGCCGGCGGGCGTGGTCAACGTCATTCCCTCGCGCTCGTCGGGCAAGGTGGTGAGCGCCATGCTGCACGATCCACGCGTGCGCGTCGTCTCCTTTACTGGGTCGACCGAAGTCGGCCGCAAGCTTCTGCACGAAGCGGCCGACAACGTCGTCAAGCCGGCGATGGAGCTCGGCGGCAACGCACCTTTCATCGTCTTCGAGGACGCCGACATCGACGCGGCGATCGACGGCGCCATGATCGCCAAGATGCGCAACATGGGCGAGGCCTGCACCTCGGCCAACCGTTTCTACGTGCACGAGAAGGTGCACGACGAGTTCGCCAAGAAGCTGACCGCGAAGATGGCCGGACTCAAGGTGGGCAACGGGCTCGACGATGGCGTGGCGGTCGGCCCGCTGGTCAATGCCGATGCCAAGAAGAAGGTGATCGAGCTCGTCGACGACGCCGTCGGCAAGGGCGCGAAAATCTTAACCGGCGGCAAACCGCCGAGCGGACCCGGGCACTTCTATCCACCGACCGTTCTCGACACCGTGCCCGACGGCGCCGCGATGCTGCGCGAAGAGATCTTTGGCCCGGTTGCGGCGATCCAGACGTTCAAGTCCGACGGCGAGGTGATCAAGCGCGCGAACGACACCGAATATGGCCTCGTCGCCTACCTCTACACCAAGGATATGAGTCGCGGCATGCGTGTCTCCGAACAGCTCGACTTCGGCATGATCGGGCTTAACCGCGGGCTTGTCTCCGATCCGGCCGCCCCCTTCGGCGGCATGAAACAGTCGGGCATCGGCCGCGAAGGCGCGCATGAAGGGCTCATGGAGTTCTTGGAGACGCAGTACATTTCGGTGACGTGGTGACCACGGGCGAGATTGTGGGATGGGTTTCGCTGCGCTCACGTCTGAGAGAAGAAGTCGCAACGGGGAAGCCCGCAATGGACGTGCTGATGCCGCAGCTCGGCGAGACCGTTGCGGAAGGCAAGATCACGCAGTGGTTCAAGGCGGCCGGCGACGCCATCAAGCCCGGCGACAATCTGTTCGAGATCGAGACCGACAAGGCATCGATGGAGGTGCCCTCGACCACCGCGGGCGTGCTTGCTGAAATCCGGGTGCCGGCGGGCGAGGTGGCTCCGGTCGGTGCCGTCGTTGCTGTCATCACCGGCGGCGCCGGCGCGACCGAGCCCGCGAAGGCTGCTGCCGCTTCCGTGTCCTCCAGTTCTCCGCCGCCCCGCGCGATTCCCGCCGCAGCGCGAGGCGCTGCGGCGCCGGCGGCGCCGGTCAAGCTCGATCCGTTCTTCGAGGTGCGCACGCCCGAGCGCAATTACGGCCCTGCGCGGCTGCCTGGCGGCAGCAGCATCACGCCGCTGGCGCGGCGGCTCGCGGCGGAAGGCGGCATCGACCTCACCAAGATTTCGCCGTCCGGGCCGCACGGCCGCATCGTCGCGCGCGATGTCGAAGCGGCCGCACGCGCGGCGGCGACGCTGCGCCCCGCCATTGCCGCTGCGCCGGCCGAGGGCCCAAGCGCCGACGCGATCAAGGCGATCTATCGCGACGTGCCATTCCAAGAAGTGCCGCTCGACGGCATGCGCAGGACCATCGCCACCCGCTTGGTGCAGGCCAAGCAGACCATCCCGCATTTCTATCTGACCGCGGACGTCGGCATCAGCCGGCTGATCACGCTGCGCGAAGAGGCGAACGCGGCCGCGCCCAAGGACACGGATGGCAAGCCTGCATTCAAGCTCTCGCTCAACGATCTCATTATCAAAGCCTGGGCGGCGGCGCTGCAGCGCGTGCCAGCGGCCAATGCGGTGTGGGCGCAGGACCGAATCCTGCGCCTGCAACATTCCGATATCGCGGTCGCGGTCGCGCTCGAGGGTGGCCTGATTGCGCCGATCATCCGCCGGGCGGAGTTGAAAAGCCTGTCGGCGATCTCGAACGAGATGAAGGAGGTGGCGGCGCGCGCGCGGGCGAAAAAGCTCAAGCCGAGCGAATACGAGGGCGGATCGTCCACCATCTCCAATCTCGGCATGTACGGCGTGCGAGAATTTGCCGCCATCATCAATCCGCCGCAGGCGACAATCCTCGCGGTCGGCGCGGCGCGGCGGCAGGCGGTCGAGCAGGAAGACGGCGGCGTCGCCTTTGCAAGCATGCTATCGGTGACGCTCTCGTGCGATCATCGCGTGGTCGACGGCGCCCTTGGCGCCGAGCTCATCGCGGCGTTCCAGAGATTTGTCGCCCAACCCGTTTCAATGTTGGTGTGAATCTGTGTCCCGGGCGCAGCGCAGCGTGGAGCCAGAAGCGCGTTTTACGCGCGTCTCCAACGCGCTATGGCGTAGCGGTGCGCTGCAGACCCGGGATCGCCACAAACTAGGAACCCGAACGGTCCCGGACCAGCGGTGCAACGTGCCGCGCTAAAGCGCTCCACGCTGCACCGCATCCGGGATGCAAGAGGAGTGAATATGGCTGCCGAAAAACCTGATGCTTTATTGATCGGGCCTCCCAAGCCGGTCATCGTCAACGGGCTCTCCGGCGCCTTCAACCTCATCAGACTTCCCGACGCCAAGGATCGGGACAAATTCTTCACCGAGAGCGCGCCGCGCGTGCGCGCCATGGCGGTCGCCGCCACGGAGGAGCGAGTCGATGGTCCGTTCATGACGCGATTTCCCCGGCTCGAAATCATCTCCTCCTTCGGCGTCGGCTACGATCATGTCGACGCCGCCTGGGCGGGCGCGCACGGCATCACCGTCACCAACACGCCGGACGTGCTCACCGAAGAGGTGGCCGATACCGCGCTCGGGCTGTTGCTGTGCACCGTGCGTGAGTTCCCCCAGGCCGAGCGCTATCTGCGCGCGGGCAAGTGGCCGCAGAAAAACTATCCGCTGAGCAAGGCGACGCTGCGCGACCGCACCGTCGGCATGGTCGGCATGGGCCGCATCGGCCAGGCGATCGCGCGCCGGCTCGACGCCATGCAGGTGCCGGTCGTCTACCATTCGCGGCGGCCCGCGGCCGGGGTGTCCTATCGATACTATTCCAAGCTCACCGACATGGCGCGCGAGGTCGGCGTGCTCATGGTCATCACGCCGGGTGGCGCGGAGACCAAGAACATGATCAATGCCGAGGTGCTCAGCGCCCTTGGTCCCGACGGCATCCTCATCAACATGTCGCGCGGCTCCGTGGTCGACGAGCCGGCGCTGATCAAGGCGCTGCAGGATAAAACTATTCTGTCGGCGGGGCTCGACGTGTTTGCGCGCGAGCCTGAGGTCCCGCCGGAACTGATCGCGATGGATCACGTCGTGTTATTCCCCCATCTCGGCTCGGCGTCGGTGGCGACCCGCGACAAGATGGACCAGCTGGTCGTGGATAATCTTTTGGCCTGGGCGGCGGGCAAGCCGCCGCTGACCCCCGTCCCGGAGACGCCGTGGCCGCCGAAACAACGCAAGCGCTCATGAACCCTGCAACTGCGCATATGCGCGCGGTGCAACGCTGTCCGCCGGGGCCATGACGCGGGGGCGGGCGACATGATAGCGTGCCGATTATCGCTATTGGGGCTCCCCATGCCGGTTCGCGGTTGCCTTGCCGTAGTCGCGGTTGCGCTGTCTGCTGCCAGCGCCGCCGCGCAGGCCCAGGTGCCGAGCGACGCCGCCAAAGAGATGGCGGGCGCCTGGGAAATCTCCAACGCCGCGCGCGATAAGACCTGTCCGGTCACCTTCAAGCTCGAACCTGGCTCCGGCGGCTTCAAGCTCGATCTCGATGACGTCTGCGGCACCGCGTTTCCCTCGCTGAAGGATCTCGTGGTCTGGACCATGGGGCCGAACGATACGGTGCGGCTCTTGAATTCGAAGGGCGTGGTCATTCTCGATTTCATGGAAGTCGAGTCCCACATGTACGAAGCCGAGCGCAAAGGGGAGGGGCTCTTTTTCATGCGCACCCAGGCCGCTATCAAGGCAGCCACGGTGACACCCGAGCAGGTGTTCGGCGAATGGACCTTGCTCAAGGAATTCGAGAAGCCGCTTTGTAACCTCACGCTGTCGAATGCCTCGGCCGGGGGAGAAAGCTACAAGATTAACGTCAAGCCCGGCTGCGACTCCTCGGTCGCCGATATCGAGCTGTCGACCTGGCGGCTCGACCGCGATGGATTGCTGCTGACCGGCCGCGGTGGCAGCTGGCGCTTCTCCGAGAGCGACGCCACGACCTGGGAGCGCGTTCCCGCAACCTCCGATCCGCTGGTGCTGATGCGGCAGTAGCGTTCGCCACGGAGATGACGGCCGTTCAACCCGCGGCAGCCGGGTCCTCGACTATCCAAGCCCCATAGCCGACCACGCGACCGCGTCCTCCCGCCGTGTCGCCTGAGTTGCCGAGCGCAAGGCGGTGAAGCGCGAGGCGTCGGCGGCTCGCCTCCACGAGGAGCCCGGCTACCGCAAGAAAGCCGCAGGCTTGGTTCGGGCCGAGGCTTTCCCAATCGCCGCGCTCCATGGCGGCGGCGGTCGCCGCATCAAGCCGCCGCGCGGTCTCATAGTCGTGGTAGTGCGAGAGATCGGAGCTGACCACGATCAGCGTTTCCAGCCCGCCCCATCGGCCTCGACAACCACCTCGGCGATGACGGACAGTGCATGCCGGTCCACGGCCACGCGACCAAGCGGCGTCTCGAACGCATCGACCGTCGGGGCGGCGATGCCGCGCAGCGAAACGAAGTGGGCCGGCCCGATCAGCACCACGCGCTTGACCGATTGCGCGACCTCGCGAAGCGTCGCGAACGCCTGGGCCGCCACGGGCCCCGAATAGACGTAGCCCGCGTGCGGTGCAATGAGCGCCTTGGGCAGAATGCGGCTGGGCGATTTGACCGCGCCGAGCAGTTCCGAAACCTCCGCCTGCAGCCGCCGCGCGTCTGCGGCATAGAACAGGCCGGCCGCCGCCGCCGGCCGGATTTTGCTGCGTTGCGAGTGTGGTTCCACCGTTGCCTCGCCGCGAGCCGCTTCCCAGATATCACGATATAATACCGCGCGGAATTTGCGCCGGCTTGACCATGGAACAATCGATCATCGAAGGCGTGCCCGGCCGTTATTGGCACCGGTTGGAGGATGGCCGCATCCAGTGCGACGTATGCCCGCGTTATTGCAAGCTGCATGAGGGCCAGCGCGGCCTGTGCTTCGTGCGCGCGCGGCAGAACGACCAGATGTTGCTGACGACCTATGGCCGTTCCTCGGGGTTTTGCATCGATCCCATCGAAAAGAAGCCGCTCAATCACTTTCTCCCCGGCACGCCGGTGCTCTCGTTTGGCACCGCCGGTTGCAATCTCACGTGCAAGTTCTGCCAGAACTGGGACATTTCGAAAGCGCGCGCGCTTGATCGCGTCCAGGACAAAGCTTCGCCGGAGGCGATCGCGGAAGCGGCGGTGCGCAGCGGCTGCCGCTCGGTCGCGTTCACCTACAACGATCCCGTGATCTTCTTGGAATACGCGATCGATGTGGCGCAGGCTTGTCGCGCGCGCGGCATCAAGACGGTGGCGGTGAGCGCCGGCTACATTGCGCCGGAGCCGCGAGTCGAATTCTTCGGGCACATGGATGTCGCCAACATCGATCTCAAGGGATTCACGGAAGGGTTTTACAAGACACTGTGCTCGGGCAAGCTTAGTTCGGTGCTCGAGACGCTCGAATATCTCAAGCACGAGACGAACGTCTGGTTCGAGATCACGACCTTGCTCATCCCCGGCGAGAACGACTCGGCAGACGAGATCGAAGCGGAGAGCCGCTGGGTGATGGATCGGCTCGGCCCCGACGTGCCGCTGCATTTCACGGCCTTTCATCCGGACTGGAAGATGCTGGATACCCCGCCGACGCCGCCGCAGACGCTGAAAATGGCGCGACGCATCGCGATCGAGGCGGGCCTGCGTTATGTCTATACCGGCAATATCCACGACAGCGTGGGCCAGAGCACCTATTGCCATGGCTGCGGCACGACGCTCATCGGCCGCGACTGGTACGACCTCACGGCGTGGAATCTCACCGCCGACGGCCGCTGCGGCGACTGCGGCGTACCCTGCGCCGGCGTATTCGACGCTGGGCACGGATACTGGGGTGCCCGGCGCCAGCCCGTCAGGGTGCAAGCCGTCGCCAATTCCTAACCGAGGCGCGCACGGTTTTCGGGTCTCAACTTTTCAAGCTCGGAATGAGCCTCATGGCGTTGGCGCTGCCGATGTCTTGCAACTGTTCCTGCGTGAGCCCGAGCTGCCGCAAGTTTGTGATCTGGTCGAGCGGAAAGTACGGGTAATCGCTGCCGTAGGTGATTTGCGAGACGGGAACGAGCTTCATCAGCGCCGCCATTGCGGGCGCGGACGTTGCGTTTGCGGTGTCGTAGTAGAGGCGTTTGAACTCGCCTTCGATGCCGTCCGGCGCAAACTCCTTGAGATTCGGCCGCCTTCCGTAGAAGGCATCGATCCGGCCCGCCATCATCGGAATTGTTCCGCCGGCGTGGGAGAATAGCCACTTGATGTCGCGGTAGCGCGCGAATGACCCGCTCAGAAGCAGGCTGGTTGTGTCGTGCGGCACCTCGATCACCGCCGGGAATGTGCCCACGCTCAGCTGAGCGCAGCAGGCTGCGACCAGCGGATGCACATAGACGACGGCCTTGCGCCGGTTGAGCTCCTCGAGCACGGGCTTGTAGATGGGATTGCCCAACCATTTGTCCCCGTAATTGCTCTGCAGGTTGATGCCGTCTGCCTTGATGACGTCGAATGCGTGCTCGATCTCCTTGAGGGTGGCGTCGATATTCAGCATCGACAGCGGCGCGAATATCCCGAAGCGGCCCGGGTAGTCCTTCCGCACCTCGGCTGCATAGTCTTGGCACATTGTCGCAGTCTTGTTGGCTGCTTCGGCACCATCGTCGAACCACAGGCCGGGAGTGGATGCGAGCGACAGCACCGCCGTCCTGACGCCGCTCTTATCCATTTGTTCGATTGCCCTCGCCGGCGTCCAGTCCGGCACGCCGGGGAACGGTGGGATCTTGCGTGCACTCTCCCACTCCATCTGCCTCTTGAGATAGGCCGGCGGATAGAAGTGATGATGGGTATCGATCAATTTTCCCTCCGTCTGACCGAACGCGATAGGCGTCCTCAGTATCGTCGCAGCGCCCAGGGTTCCGAAGCCTGCGAGAAACTGGCGCCTGGAGGCGTGCTGGGATGAGCAGCTTGGGCAGTCGTTGAAGCGCATGTTGTCCTCCCGGATGTCCTTTTATGGCGCGAGTGCGACCGGCGGTCCTCCGCGTGGTTCTCGCTATTGCTTTTGCGGCGGGCGGACGAGCCGATCCGCTCCGTCGACCTAAACCGGAATGCACAAGGCATTCGGCACGAGAAGATTGTCGTAGACGCACCGGCGCTCGGCGAGCTTGAGCGCGCCACCCACGCGACGGAACACGTCGTAGTAGACGCCGACCTGATGCAGCGTCGCATCGGGGCGATCGAGCAGCACCTGAAGCACGACATAGTTCGCGCGGGCCTTAACTGCTCCATTGCTCTCCGCGCTCAGAACGGCCTGGTTTCCGATGATGTGCCGCAAATAACGCGGCGCAAACATCGAGGTTTCCATGAGCGCGAATGCGCGATCGTGGATCATTCGCTTGTTCTCGCAATAGATCAGGCCGACCGGCAGTCCGCGGTCGAAATTTTCGCGCGAGAGCACAACGTAGAGCGCATCGTCGGTGAACATTTCTGTCCAATCCGCCAGGCGCTGCTCGTCGAGCGCCTGCGCGTATCGGGCGTTGAAGGATTCGATCTCGTGATGCAGCAGCAGAGCTTGCAGCCGCGAATCCAGCGGCGCGGCGTCGGGCGAGTGATCGCGTGTCAGGGCAGGTTCACCCATGCGCTTAGAGTCCCATCTCTGTGCGCCAGTGCCGGTACATGGCCCGGATCGATGCTTCCGAGATCAAACTGTCGGACGTGCCCGCCGCAACCGCCGGATCGAGCTTCACCAGGTGCTCCTTCCCCGGAACGTGCTGCATCCCGTCCTGCACGAACTTGATTGCCTCGTTGTCCTCGAGGCCGAGGAAGCCGGCTGGCCCCATGAGATTGCCCTGGCGCAGACGATGGCGGGTCATCTCCTCGTCGTCGCCTTCGAAGCCGAACATGGTCCACTTCATGATGAACTCATGCGGACTGGTGGGTACGATTTGGCGCAAGCCGAGCGTATTCATCTCGCGCTGGATGATCAGATTCGGCCAGATGGTCGCCATGGTCACCGACCAGGGACTGTCGAACTCCTCGATGAAGTCCATGAAGCGCGGTTCCGCGAGCGTCATGCCTTCGCGATAGGCGCGCATTTCCTTCTTGGCGTCGCTGGACACGCTCTTGCGCTCCGACTTGGCCGACGCCATCACGCCGTGCCGTCCGGTCGCGTCCGAAAGCATGAGCGAGCGGTTACCGGCCACCAACAGGCCGAACGTCACCAGGAAAGTGTGCAGCAGCGTGGCGTGATAGGGGTCCTTGAGATTCTCGTGATAAAGCTTCCAATTGCCGGGCAGCGTGTGGCGGTAGTAGCCCAGAAGCGTCGGCTTGCGGCCGTCGAAGGTCGCCTCGAACTCGCGGAGCACGTCCGCCCCGAGATAATCCTGCAATGATTCCATATCGTGGACGTAGGAAGCGAACACGACGCCGCGGTGCTTCGTGACATTGAGCCGACGCAGCCCGTGCTGCGCGGTGTTGAAGTCGGCGGGCATGCCGCCCTTTCCGTTGACGCCGCGTCGGAATGGAACGCCGACGAGGTTGCCTCGAAGATCGTAGGACCACTGATGATAAGGGCAGACGAATTCTTTGACGTTGCCGCTGAGCTCGCGACAGAATTCCGCGGCGCGATGTGAACAGCGGTTCTCGACGACATTGATGGAGCCATCGTCGGCGCGCACGACGACGACCGGCGTGGGACCGATGTTGGAGCGGATGAAGTCGCCGGCCTTGGGCACTTCGCATTCCAGGGCGACGTAGTTCCACGTACGGCCGTGGAAGATCCTTTCGACCTCACGCTCGTAGATCGTCTGATCGGTGTAGACCCAATCGGGGATGCGCGTGAGTCCTTCCGCCGGCCACACGTAATGCTTCGTGAGCGAAAGCACGGGATCGACGTTCATGCGGGCAATCTTCCCAGTATCCGTCTTATTCTCTTCTTCGGTAGTCCGAACGCCACCCTCCGCTTTGCGGTCCGGCGTCGCGTTCGTCACGACTGAGGCGGCCGGCCGCTCCATATCAATGAAGACGTCATCGCCTTCGAGCTTCACGGCGTAGGTGCGCAGATCCTCTGTCGCTGGCGCACACAGCGCCTTACCCGAGCGAATGTCGAATTGACCCTGATGCAGCGGACACTCGATCTTGCCGTCGTCGACGAAGCCATCACTCAATATTGCCAGAGCGTGGGTACAAATTCCCGCGGTGGCAAAGACCTCGCTTCCCAACCGATAGAGCGCGACGGGGGAGCCCTCGACATCCAGACCTAGAACGCCATCCAGGTCGATTTCGTTGATGGATGCGACCCTTTGCCAGCAGGGCAAACGTTCACTCCGCAGCCGCCTTGTTGAGAATTTCGTCCGGGGTCGACAAGACGACCTCGACATATTTGGGAACGAACGTCCCGCCTTCGATATATTTTATGAATTCCGGTTTGATTTCGTTGGCGAGGACTTTGCGAATGCGCGCGTGCTCTTCGATGTCAGACCACTCCGCGATCAGGAAGAAGCGTTGCGGGTCCTGGGTGTCACGGCACAGCACGCCGTCCTTCACCTGTGCCCACGACTTGTGCATGGGGTTGCCGTCGGAATAGTCGAACTCCTCGAACAAACGGATGAATTCGTTCTCTTTGCCCTTAGTGACGCGAAAATCGTAGATGTGCAGAAAGTTGCCTCTCGTTGCGAGCGGCTGTTGCGCCATGGCGTCCTCCCATTGACTGATCGATATGACGGTACGCTGATGGATTCTTGAAAGCAACTACGCGGCCGCGCGGACGATTGGTTCGCCGCTCGCTGGACATGCAATGATGGCAGCTGCGGGATTTGCATTCCCGCTGCAATGATAATGACATTAGCGCGCTTCGCGCTCAGGTCACGGCGCGCAGGTCGCGGCGCAAGCGGTCGGCGCCGCTGCGCGGAAGCAGGCCGTCGATCTCGGCATGGGTGCGTCGCCAGACCGGCACGGCGCGCGCGAGCAGCGCGCGGCCGGCGCGCGTCAGTTTGAGCCGCCGGCTGCGTCGGTCGTTGGCGTCGACCATGACCGTGACGAGGCCGCGCCGCTGCAGCAGCTTGAGCGCGGCGGTGAGCGTGGTGCGGTCCATGGCGAGCAAGGAGGCGACGGAACCGATGGTGGGCGGCTCGGGCCGGTTCAGCGACATCATCATCGAGTACTGCCCACTGGTCAGGCCGATGGGCCGCAGTGCCACGTCGAAACGCCGCGCGAGCGCCCGCGCCGCGCGCTGCAGGTGCAGGCACAGGCAGTGATCCCGAACGAAGAGCGTGGTTTCGAAGGGAACTTCGGGTGCCTTTGACACGCCACAATTATGTTGATATCAACGTATTATGTCAATCGCATTGTCCGCGCGGCCCGAGCGTGAATCGGAACCAGAAGGAGCCGCACTGCGTCGGGATGATGGTGCGATATGGATGATCAAGTCCGATCGTGCGGCGGGGTTGATAACAGTCAGATGAAGCTCGGAGAAATGCCATGTCGAGCCGAGATCAAACAATGCCACATCGCGTGGTGTCGCGGGACGAATGGCTTGCCGCACGCAAGGCGCATCTCAAGAACGAAAAGGCGCTCACGCGCATGCGCGATCTCGTCGCCGCCGAGCGGCGCACGCTGCCCTGGGTGAAGATCGACAAGGAATATGTCTTCGATACGGCCGAGGGCAAAAGGACGTTGGCGGAACTGTTCGACGGCCGCAGCCAGTTGATCGTCTACCACTTCATGTGGCGGTGGGACTTGGGCCAAGGCTGCCCCAGTTGCTCGTTCTTTGCCGACCATGTGGACGGCGCCAATATTCACCTCGCCAATCACGACGTGACGTTCGTGGCGATTTCGCGCGGTCGGCTCGCCGACCTTGAAGCCTACAGAAAGCGGCTGGGGTGGCGCTTCAAGCTGATCTCATCCTACGGCAGCGATTTCAACCACGACTTTCACGTCTCGTTCACGAAAGAAGAGCTCGCCAAGGGCAAGGTCTACTACAACTATGACTTGGTTGAAGGCTTCGACGAGTTACCCGGCTTCAGCGTCTTCTACAAGGACGAGAACGGCGACGTCTTTCACACCTACTCATGCTACGCACGCGGCGGCGACTTGCTGCTCGGCGCCTACAATTTTCTCGACCTCACGCCGAAGGGCCGCAACGAGAAAGAAATCATGGATTGGGTGAAGCGCAACGACGAGTACGAAGCCGGCGCGGCGCAATCCAGTTGTCATCCGCAAGTGCGGACGAGCGCGGCATAAGCCGCCGAGTTCATACCCACAACCACCGCCAGACGGGAAAGGAGTCGATCGTGCCGATGACCGTGCAAAAGATCACGCCATGCCTGTGGTTCGACACCCAAGCGGAGGAGGCGGCGAAGTTCTACGCGTCCGTCTTCAAGGATTCCAAGATCGGAAAGATCAGCCGCTACGGAAAACAGGGTTTCGAGGTCCACGGCAAGAAGGCGGGAACCGTCATGACCGCGGAGTTCGAAATCGCAGGGCAAAAATTCCTGGCGCTCAACGGCGGCCCGCAGTTCAAGTTCAACGAGGCGGTGTCGTTCCAGGTGCACTGTGAAACGCAGGAAGAGATCGATTACTTCTGGAGTAAGCTCGCCGAGGGCGGTGAAGAGGGGCCCTGCGGTTGGCTCAAGGACAAATTCGGCCTCTCGTGGCAGGTCATCCCGACGGCGCTGCCGCAGATGCTGATGGACGAAGGTTCCGGGCAACGGGTCATGAAGTCGATGTTGCAGATGCGCAAGATCGACATTGCGGCCCTGAAGCGGGCGCAAGCCGCCTGACATACGTAGCTGCGCAATCGCCACAACTTGGACAAAGGAGAGAGACCATGCCTACACCTTATCTGGTTTTCAACGGCCGCTGCGAGGAGGCGCTTGACTTCTACAAGAAGGCGCTTGGGGCCAAGGTCGAGATGATGATGCGTTTCAAGGAAAGCCCGGAGCCGCCGCCGCCCGGCATGGTTCCGCCCGGCAGCGACAACAAGATCATGCATTCATGCCTTCGCATCAACGGCGAGGCCGTGATGGCGTCCGACGGCTGCGCGCAAGGCACGCCGAAATTCGAGGGCTTCTCGCTCTCCATCAATGCCAAGGACGAGGCCGAGGCCGACCGCGTGTTCGCGGCGCTCGGCGAAGGCGGCAAGGTGCAAATGCCGCTCGGCAAGACGTTCTTCGCCAAGCGCTTCGGCATGGTCGCGGACCGCTTCGGCGTGGGTTGGATGGTGATCGTGGAGCAATAGTGCTGCGTAGGACGTGTGGTTAAGCAGGAAGTACCACGCTGCCAGAGCCTCGACTAAACCCGTGGCTCTGGTGACGCTTGCGGGTCAATGACCTTGAGGGGGGGCCGATGGTCTTGAAGATCGTTGTCGCTTTAGTCGCAGTCATCGCGGCGTTCGCCGCGTTCGTCGCGCTTCAGCCCTCCGAATACCGGGTCGCGCGATCGGCAACGATTGCCGCCCCCGCGCCCGAGGTCTTCGCCCAGGTGAACGACTTCCACAAGTGGGAAGCGTGGTCGCCCTGGGCGAAGCTCGATCCCAACGCCAAAACCGCCTTCGAAGGGGCCTCGGCCGGAGAAGGCGCGGTCTTCGCCTGGGCCGGCAACAGCAAGGTCGGCGAAGGGCGCATGACGCTGACCCAGAGCCGCCCGGCTGAGCTCATCAGGATCAGGCTCGATTTCGTGCAGCCGATTGCCGGCACCAGCACGGCCGAGTTCACGTTCAGGCCCGAGGGCGATCGGACGGCGGTCACGTGGGCCATGTTCGGGCAGAACAATTTCCTATCTCGGGCGATCTGCTTGTTCATGAACCAGGACAAGATGATCGGCGATCATTTCGAGAAGGGTCTAGAAAACCTAAAGGCGCTGACAGAAGCGGCGGTGCGCAGCTAGTTGCGCCGACGTCGGTTAGCGAAACGGAGCGTTCAGGAGGGAGGGAGTTCGAGTCCATGTCTTTGAAGCTCTATTTCCATCCTCTTGCCTCTTTCTGCCACAAGGCGCTCATCGCCTTGTATGAGAACGGCATCCCCTTCGAGCCGATCATCGTCGATTTGCGCGATGAGGTTTCGAGTGCCGCCTTCCGGGCGATCTCCCCCATGGCCAAGATGCCGGTGCTGCGCGACGAAGCGCGCAGTCGCACGGTGGCAGAATCGACCATCATCATCGAATTCGTGGACGCGCATTATACAGGATACAGGCCCGACGCAATTCGTGCCCACGGATGTGGATCGTGCCTGGCAGACGCGAATGTGGGACCGCTTCTACGACCACTACGTTCAGGAACCGATGCAGAAGATCGTGACTGACCGGCTGCGTCCTGAGGGCAAGAACGACGCTTACGGCGTCGAACTTGCGAAGGCGCAGCTCCACGCGGCGTATAGAGTGATCGAACAGGAGATGCAGTCGAAGGTCTGGATGATGGGCAACGACTTCACCTTGGCCGACTGCGCGGCGGCGCCGGCGCTGTTCTATGCGAATACCGTCGTTCCTTTTGCCGAGACGCACAAAAATCTGCTGGCCTATCTCGACCGTCTCATGGCGCGCCCTTCCTTTGCCCGGGTGCTCGAGGAAGCGCAACCGTACTTCGGCCTATTCCCAATGGAGAGAAAGCCGCAAATCGCCAGACTTGGCCGTGTGGCGAGCGGCTGAGGGAGGATCCGGGCATGCGAACGCGCAGGAAAGCATCGAGTCCAATTCATCCGCGTGTGCGCGGATTGCAATTGATGGACTGCCTTCTCTTCGCATTGAGCTACGCGCGTCACCTTTGACTCAACACTCAACCAATGGAGCATTCGCATGAGCTACGTCGATGGATTTCTCGTGCCGGTCCCGAAGAAGAAGCTGGCGGACTACCGGCGCATGGCGGCGAAGGCGGGCAAGATCTGGCGCGAGCACGGCGCGCTGGAGTTCCGGGAATGCATCGCCGATGACGTCAAATGGGGAAAGCGAACGTCCTTCCCGCGCAGCGTCAAGCAAAAGAGTGGCGAGACCGTCTTCTTTTCCTATATCGTCTACAAATCGCGCGCCGCTCGCGACCGCATCAACGCGAAGGTGATGAAGGACAAGCGCCTTGCCAAGATGATGGACCCGAAGGCGATGCCCTTCGACGCCAAGCGTATGATCTGGGGCGGCTTTAAGACCGTGGTTGATCTCTAACGCCGGACCGCCCACGGCGCGACACCGCGCGGCGCCAAACCCAGAGGCTTTCCTCGCGGATGAGCGACATCAAGCCTCGACGTAACGCGAGGAATTCCGACGACATCATCATGCTTTGATGCCGCGGTCGTTCCAGCGGAATTGCGATTTCGGCCTTGATCGTCCCTGGCCGCGCGGTCATGCAGTAGACGCGGTCGGACAGGAAAATCGCCTCGTCGATGTCGTGGGTCACGAACAGGACCGACGTCTTCAGCCGCTGCCACATGTTGGTAAGGATCTGCTGCATGATGAGGCGGGTCTGCGCGTCGAGGGAGCCGAAAGGCTCGTCGAGCAGAAGCACCTTCGGCCCGGTCGCGAGCGCGCGGATGATGCCGACGCGCTGCTTCATGCCGCCCGACAGGCTATCTGGATACTGGTTCTCGAACGCCAGCAGACCGGTGAGACCGAGCAGCGTGCGGGCGGAGGTCTCGCGTCTGCTGCGCTCCATGCCCTTCATCTTCAGGCCGAACTCGACGTTTTCGCGCACCGTCTTCCAGGGAAATAGCGAATATTGCTGAAACACCATGCCGCGGTCGGCGCTCGGTCTCGCGACCGGATCGCCGTCGACAGCGACCTCGCCGCGAGTCGGTTTGAGAAAGCCCGCGACCGCGTTGAGTAGCGTCGATTTTCCGCAGCCCGACGGGCCGATGATGGAAACGAATTCGCCGGGATCGACGTGGATCGAAGCATCGCGCACGGCCTCAACCAGCCCTTCGAGCGTGTCGTAGCTCAGGCCGAAATCCGTGACCGTGACTTTGCCCTGTTGGACCGTTGCAGCGGATGTCGCGGTCATGTCTTAGCCCACGGCATGACGACCCGTCCGACACCGCGGATCAGCGCACTCGACCCCAGGCCAAGCACGCCGATGCAGATCATGCCGAGCGCGATGTCGGCGTACTGCACGAGCGAGTAGGCCTCCCAGGTGAAGTAACCGATCCCGAACTGGCCGGAGATCATCTCGGCGGCGATCAGCGATACCCAGGCGACGCCCATGCCGACCGTGAGCCCAGTGAAAACGTACGGCAGCGCGGCGGGAAAATAGACCTCGCGGAAGATCGACGCCTCGCGGGCGCCTAGGCACTGCGCGGCGCGGATGAGCACCGGGTCGACCATCGCCATGCCATGCAGTGTGTTGAGGAGGATCGGAAAGAAGGACCCGAGCAAGGTGATGAAGACGATGCTCTCCTCGTTGGACGGCCACAACATGATCGACATCGGCACCCAGGCGATGGCGGGAATCGGGCGGAGCACCTCGGAGACCGGAAACACGATCTCGCGCACCAGCCGGAAACGGCCCATGACGAGGCCGAGCGGGACCGCGATGGTCGCGGCAATGGCAAAGCCGATGAAGATGCGCCTGCAGCTCAGAAAGACGTGCGACAGGAACTTGTTGTCGCGCGACACCCGCATCAGGCTGTCGAACACCATCTCGGGCGACGGCACGTTGACGAAACGTACGTGTACCGTCACCCGGTATTTCGTGAGCAGGTGCCACGACAGCAAGAACAGGGCGAGCGATGCCGTGCCGATGGCAAGCGTCCGCAAATGGGTGCGATGCAGCACGAGCCATCGCCAGACCTGATGTATCGTAAGCGGCGCCGGTATGGGCTCGGTCGCGGAAGGCACTGCGGGCGGTGTTTCGGTCGCGGGGGAGCGCGCCACTGATTCCGTCAGCTTGCGGGCGGCGCCGTTCACGCATCAGCCTCCACTGACCGCGGCTTTCAGTGCGTCATCGAAGCTCAGCACCCTGCTGCCGTTCTTCGCCGCATACTCCTCGGCATCCTTCTTGAGCAGGAACGGCGCAATTGCGGTCTTGTCGCTGCCGATGGCGTAATAAGCCTGGTCAGCGAACAGCTTGATGCCGCGCGCGCTGTCGAAGACATAAGCCATGTTGATCTTCTTGCCCTGGGCTTTAAGGGAGGAATAGGCGGCTAACGTGCAAGCCGTGCTGCTAAACGGCTCGATGCCTTCCCCATCGACCCACACTTCACCGGCCTTGCGCGGCTCGCTGATGGACTTATTGCAGAACTTGTCCTCACCCTTGACCTCGTAATTGGCGGTCGACGCGAGCTGGGCGTCATAGTCGAGCTTGAGCTCGGCGAACGCCTTGCGGACGTAGCTGTCGTCGACCCACTTGGTGACATCGAACTCCTTCATGCGGCCGAGGTTCTGCAGGACTTTGACGTCCTGCGCCGCGGCGTCGATCAGGATCGGCTTGATCGTCGGATCGGTGGTCATGTTCCCGCCGGGCCCGAGAAAGATGTAGACGACTTCCTTGTTGATGCCCGTCCACTCCTGGATCTTTTCCGACGCGAGCTTGGGATCGGCGCGAAACCACTCGTTGGCCGCGATCAGAGCCTTGATATAGGCAACGACGACTTCCGGATATTTCTCGGCGAAATCGGTACGCACGACCACGCCGTGCCAGGTCGGAAGATTGGTTTCGACCCCATCGAAGATCTTGCGGGCGAAACCGCGGAACGGAAGCAACTCCGCAAATGGCACGAAATCGGCGTGACCGTCGATCTTTTTCTCCTGCAGGTTGGTCGAGCCGACTTCGGGACTCTGGCTCACGAGCTGGAAGTAGTCGGGGGGCCAGCCGCGGTCCTGCATCGCCTTGAGCACCATGCCATGGGCGGCAGAGCCAAACGGCACGCTGACCAGCTTGCCCTTGAGGTCGGAGAGCTCGAAGTACGGCGAGTCCTTGTGGACGACGAGGCCGTTGCCCGATCCGAAGCGGTTGTAAGCCGCGACCGCGATGAGGCGGCTCTTGCTTTCCGGGTTGCTCTGGAATGTGAAGCCGTTCACCACCAGCGGATAGTCGCCCATCATGCCGAACTGAAGCTTGTTCGCCATCATGCCGTTGGTGACGGGCGGTCCCGAGGTGAAGTTGTTCCACTCAAAAACGAACTTGAGGTTTGCATACTTGCCATCCTTGGGCAGGTACTTCTCGAGCAGATTGAGTTGTCGGATGATGGTGCCGGCCGTGACCGTGTTGGTCGTGGTGTCTTGCGTGCCGATCCCGATCGTGACCACGGTCTGCGCGCGGGCCGCCGTCATCGAGCCGTAGGTGGCGGCGGCGAGCGCGACAACTGCCAGTGCCCGGCCCAAGTTTCTGCTCATCATGACACCTCTTCGTTCGGACTCAGGCCACTTGTCAGCGCGAGCGATGTAAGGGCCGCGCGAGAGCTCGGGCAATTCTCGTTTGAATGCGCGCGTCGATTAGTTGCCCTCAAAGCGCTACTGCTCAGTTTTTGCGCAGCCTTATCAACAGGCGCTGCCTTTGTAGGCAGGCCAGACGTTGCGGCTCCGCATTTCCTGCAATAGCTCCGGCCGCCGCACGATGATTTTTGGCTTGCGGACGACAAGAACATTCTTGTCGTGCAGGCGCTTGAGGCTGATGGTCACCCATTGCCGGGTGGCGCCGACCATATGGGCGAGGTCCGCGTGGGTGAAGGCGGCGCCGATCAGGATGCCGTCGGGGTCCTTCACCCCATAAAGCTCGATGAGATGCAGCAGCAGATTGGCGAGCCGTTCGGTGATCGAGCGGGTGCCGAGCATCTGCGCCAGCGCGGAATAGCACTTGCCTTTGAAGGCCAGGCCCTCGATCAGCCCGATGGCCAGGTTTGGCATTTCGACGACGAGCTTGCGCAGTACCTTGCCCGGCAGATGCACCACGCTGCTGTTGCTGGTCGCAACGCCGGACCATTGATGCACGCCCTCCCCGAACACTTCCGGACCGCCGACGAAGTTGCCGGGGTGCCAATAGGCAAGCGTGATCTCGCGCTGGGACGGCGCGGTGTAGTACACGCGAATGCGTCCGGTCTCGATCAGAAAAATGCCGTCGTTGCGGGCGCCTTGGCTGAACAGCGTCTGGCCGCGATAGAGCACGCGGCGCCGTCCGCAGCGAACGAGGGTCTCGCGTTCGGCCGGCGATAGGGTCTCAAACAGCGACGGCGCGCCGCCGATGGCGCGGACATTTTCAGTCAGCAGCAGCGAGCGCCCACTGCCGACTTCTGCGCGCGGCACGTTGAGCCGCTCCGCAAACTCCTGCGCCCCGGTAAAAACTTGCATGCGCGTTCCGAGCTTGAGCTGCGCCTCCAAGCAGGCAAGAGCTATGCCAAGCCACCGGGCATAAAAAACGTCAGACAACAATGCATTCGCCACGCACCGAGGCACGCGCGGCTATTTCTTGAGCAGCGCGGTTGGCGCCGGAAGGCAATTAATTGCCAGCCATTTGGGCAACTAATCGACCGCGGAATCCACTCCGCGGTTTGACCACGCCGGCGGACTGTTATTTCTGCCGCGCATGTTGGGGCAAATCAAAGAGGTTTGGCCGCGTCTGCGTCGCGGCTTACGGCGGTGGTTCAGGGTCTCGTTCCTGAGAACGATGTTCGATCGCTACCGTCCCGAGCAGCACTACATGCGCGGGTCCGGCCCGAAATGCCGCCTGAAGGAATCGAACCAAGATGCGCCCTGTCGCTGAGCGCGTGCAAGCGGCGCCAGGCGGTCGCGCCGCACCATTTCCTCCACGACTCGGCCACCATGACAACTGCCATGAACTGGGAGTGATCAATGCCGTCTGAAAAACCAAACATTCTCTTTTTCCATATCGATAACCTCGGCATGGGCGAGTTGGGTTGCTATGGCGGCGGGATTCTCAGAGGAGCGGACACCAAGCGCACGGACAAGTTCGCCACCGAGGGCATCAAGCTGACGCACTATGTCGTCGAACCGCAATGCACGCCGACCCGCTCGGCCTTGATGACCGGCCGCTATCCAATCCGCTCCGGCAATCACACGATTGCACTCGGCGGCAACGCCGGCGGCATTGTGCGGTGGGAGAAAACCATCGCGGAAATTCTGTCCACGGCCGGATACGTTTCCTGTTGTCTGGGGAAGTGGCACATCGGGGCGGAAGATGGCCGCTGGCCCACGGATCACGGCTTTGACGAATGGTACGGCCCGCTTCGCACCTACGATGAATGCATGTGGCTCGAAGACCCGCACTATGTTCCGGAGCGCGACGGCTATTCGCACATGCACGAAGGCCGCAAGGGCGAAGGCGTGAAGCCGATTCTGTCGCAGCAGCTCACCATGGAAATGAAAAAGACCTGCGACCTCGAATATCAGAAGCGCGGTCTCGATTTCATGGAACGCAGCGTATCGGCGGGCAAGCCGTTCTTTCTCTATTTCAACCATTCGCTGATGCACTTCCCGATGATCCCGCGCGACGAATTCGTGGGCAAAAGCACGAATGGCGAGTGGGGTGATTGCCTGCTGATGCTCGACCACGACTTCGGCGTGTTGCTCGACAAGCTCGATGATCTCGGGATCGCCGACAACACCATCGTCGTTTACTGCGGCGACAACGGAGCCGAGGATCACTTGGTCGGCCGGGGAACGGGCGGCTTTTTCGACGGCTCGTATTTCAGTTCCGCGGAAGGCGGCATTCGCACGCCGCTCCTGATGCGCTGGCCTGGCCGAATCAAGCCGGGAACCGAAAGCAATGAGATGGTTCACGTAACCGATATGTTCACCACGTTGCTGCGATTTGCCGGATGCGAGCCGCCGCGCGACCGGATCGTCGACGGCGTTGACCAGAGTCCGTTCTTTCTCGGCAAACAGCAAACCTCGAACCGGGACGCCTGCATGGTCTGGCTCAACGAAGAACTGCACGCCGTCAAATGGAAGGATTTCAAGATCAACTTCAAACGCCAGCAGCACTTCCACGACCCGGAACTGCCACTGGGCTTTGCTCGCATCACTCACCTCATGGAAGATCCAAAAGAGCGCGAAGCCGTGAACCAGCGCTACGTGCGCTGGTGGGTGATGCAGCACGCGCACCGGGTCGTTCGGGAGTTCGAGGAAAGCAAAAAGAAAGAGGAACTCATCCCGACCGGATCGCCGCTCGACTTCGTGCCGAGGCCCTACGCGCGGACTTCGGCTCGATCGGCGGACAAGATGCGTGCGGAAACCTGGAATTCAGGGAAAGAGCCGTGGAAAGTCGACGGGCCCGCCGGTGGGCGAGATGAAGACGAGCACCGCGTTATCTAACCGGGAGTCCATGATCTGGATTACCGGCGGCAGCTTCCTCATGGGCTCAAATGACTTCTATCGCGAAGAGCGCCCGGTGCGCGGGGAAAGGGTGCAAGGATTCTGGATCGACCCGCATCCCGTGACGAACGCCGAGTTTCGCAAATTCGTTAGCGCGACGGGCTACGTCACGACCTGCGAGCGTCCGCCCGACCCCGCCATGTACCCCGATGCCGACCCCTCGCTCTTGGTGCCAGGCTCTTCCGTGTTTCGAAAGCCGCGCGGCCCTGTGGATCTGCGTGACAATCGGGCCTGGTGGGAATACGCACCTGGCGCGGATTGGCGGCATCCGCAGGGTCCCGGTACCACCATCGAGAATCGGGATGACCATCCGGTCGTCCACGTCACCTACGAGGACGCGTGCACCTACGCGGCCTGGGCGGGAAAAGAATTGCCCGTCGAATCCGAATGGGAATTCGCCGCTCGCGGCGGTCTCGACGGCGCGACTTACGCGTGGGGCGAAGCGTTTGCTCCGCAGGGGCGAGCAATGGCCAACACCTGGCAAGGCCGCTTCCCCTGGGAGAACCTCCAGCTCGATGGCTACGAGGGCACTTCTCCGGTCGAGGCCTTTCCCGCCAACGGCTATGGCCTTTACGACATGATCGGCAACGTGTGGGAGTGGACCGCGAGTCGCTTCACTTCGCACGGCGGCGAAACATCCGGAAAATCCTGTTGCGTGCCGAGCGAGCTCGGCGGTGCGGCCGCTCGCCGCGTGGTGAAAGGCGGCTCACACCTGTGCGCGCCCAACTACTGCTTGCGCTACCGGCCAGCAGCGCGGCAAGGCGAGGCGGTCGACACGTCGACCTGCCACATTGGCTTTCGCTGCGTCGTACGCTCGCCTGAAGCTCGTGCTGATTTAGCCGCCTGAAAACCATCGGCGAAGCGGCAACGCTTCATTCCTTGCGCTTTCGCATCGGCGATGCGGCCGTCATGGCGGCCGCCCTTGCGCGAGGACAAGCCGAATTCCATGGCTCTCGCAAGTCCTGCCACACGCCGCGAGGGGTGAGGGCGTGATATCGTGCGGGACCACGCCTGCGAGGAAAGGACCACAATGCGATTGATGATCCTGAACGGGCCGAACCTCAACCTCCTCGGCGTGCGTGAGCCGCACATCTACGGGTCCACCACCCTTGCTTCGATCAAGGCAAGCTGCAAGGAATTCGCGAGCTTCGCGGGCGCGCAGCTGTCGTTTCACCAGTCGAACCATGAAGGCGTGCTGGTCGATCTCATTCAATCGGCGCGGGAAGAATCCGATGCGATCATCATCAATCCCGCCGGCTACTCCTTCACGTCGGTTGCCATGCTCGACGCATTGAAGACTTTCGAGGGGCCGATCTTCGAAGTGCACATCTCGAATATTCACGCGCGCGACGAGCTGCATCGGCATTCAAAACTCTCCTCCGCAGTCAAAGCCGTCATCGCCGGCCTGGGTCCCTACGGCTATATCGTCGCCATGCAGGCTGCACTGCACGCGGCCGGCAAACTGCCCAAAAGCTTGCCCGCTCCCATCCGCCTGGGTCCGAGTTGAGGGTCACGCCCTCAAAGACGTGCTATGCGCGGGAACAGGCAGAATAGGTGCGTCGACTCGAACGGGATTTGCTCTAACGCGCGTCTTCGGCGGCGCTATCGCTAAATCGATCGGTAGCCGCCGTCAGCCATGATGATCGAACCGGTGACGTAGGCCGAGAGGTCGGAGGCGAGGAAGATCGCCGGCCCGACGATGTCCTCGGGCTTTCCGGTGCGGCCGAGCGGCGTGTGGTCCATGAAGATCTTCACCAGCTCGGGATTATTGGCGCGCGCCTTCTCGTTGAGCGGCGTCTCGATGAGCCCGGGGCCGATGGCGTTGACCCGCACCCCATCCTTGCCGAGCTCCGCCGCCAGCGCGCGGGTGAAGCCAAGCACGCCGTGCTTCGAGGTGGTGTAGGCGGGCGAGTTGGGCGTGCGCACGTGAACGAAAGACTGAATCGAACCGATGTTGACGATCCGGCCCCTCGTCGCGCGCAGCTGTGCCAGAAAGGCATGGGTCACATTGAACACGCCGTTGAGGTTGACCGCCATGATGTCCTGCCAGTCCTTGATCACCGCTTCAGGGTCCGCGGTGAAGGCGTTGCGGCGGTTGATGCCTGCGTTGTTGACCAGGATCGAGACCTGGCCGATCGTCGCGGCGATCTGCGCGGCCACCTCGCGGCACTTCTCGCGCTCGGTGACGTCGAGCCGCAAGCTCCAGGCCTTGCCTCCGGTTGCCGTGATGGCCTTGGCGGTTGCGGTCGCCGTGTCGGCGTCCGCGTCAAGAACAGCAACTTGTGCTCCCTCCCTCGCATAGCCCAGCGCGCTCGCCCGGCCGATGCCAGACCCGCCACCAGTGACCACCGCAATGTGTTGGTCGAGCAGCCCCGTCATTTTTTCTTCCCCTTCGTTATCCGCGTTCCTGGTGATCTGACCATTCAACGTGTGCCGCTCCGTCGAAACCTTTTGACAGGGGTGAGACCCCGTGTCACGCTTTCACGCATTGGGGCACAGCAGAGTCTGCCACGCCGTCGGTTGTGCGGCCTTCAAGAAGCAGATGCGGCCCCAACAATCGTGCCGTCACAATGCCGGCGTTCAGAGGGCGCCGAGGGGAAGGGCTCGCGCCTTGCGTGTCCATGACGGCCAACATGGGAGGAATACCAGATGTCAAAAGGGCTGTTGAAGCTGGGGGCCTTGGGCCTGTCCGCCTTGGCCTTCACACTCGTGCTCACCGCGGCGAATGCCCAGGAGCGCGTGCGCTGGAAGATGCAGAGCGCGTTCGGTAGTCAGCTCCCGCATCTTGGTCCTTCCGGTGTGCGCTTTTCCAAGGACATCGAGCGCATGTCCGGGGGCAAATTCGAAGTGAAGTTCTACGAGCCCGGCGCCCTGATCCCGCCGCTCGAGTGCTTCGACGCCGTCTCAAAGGGCTCGATCGAGTCATGCTGGACCACGCCCGGCTACCACACCGGCAAGTATCCCGCTCTCGCCTTCTTCACCACCGTGCCATTCGGCCCCGGTTTCGGCGAGTTCGTGGCGTGGAAATGGTTCGGCGGCGGCAACGAGCTGCGGGCGGAAATCTACGCCAAGCACAATCTCGTTGCCGTCGACTGCTTCTGCATCGGCCCCGAAACGTCGGGTTGGTTCCGTAACGAGATCAAGTCGATCGAGGAGCTGAAAGGCCTGAAGATGCGCTTCTTCGGCCTCGGCGCCCAGGTGATGCAGAAGCTCGGCGTCTCGACGCAGCTGCTGGCCGCGGCCGACATCTACCAGGCGCTGGAGCGCGGCGTCATCGATGCCACCGAGTTCTCGATGCCCACCATGGACATCAAGCTGGGCTTCCACCAGATCGC
>WNGE01005247.1_pt1 | contig 29123 bp, 38 predicted proteins | sample 5400651 | NCBI WGS metagenome assembly WNGE01 (sample SAMN13153370, study PRJNA577476) | soil metagenome | isolation source: 60 cm soil or saprolite under grassland replicate 2 | place: USA:California | collected 2016-06-15
ATGCAGGACCCCTGTGGCAGGCTCCCAGCGCCAGACTCCTATGCGGGCTCACGGCACCAAGCATCACCGGCTTCGGCGGGCACCCCACCCGATTTTCACGCTCTCAGGGCGTCACCGCAGGGACATCGACGACTCCTATACCACCGTGCTGCCTGCCACCATCCAGGGCATCCGCCGCTACCTGGGTTCAGGGATGATCAAGGGCCTGCCGCTTAGGACCCCGACGGCATATCACCACCCCGGCGACAATGTGCATCTCAGGAGTCCCCACGATGCGAACATGCGAAGCAGAGACTGCCGTCCGGCAGCGCCCTCGATCGATCCCGTCACTGCTTGCAACGCAACGCGGCAGCGAATACGCGCGGCTGTCCCGGCAGATAAAGCAGGCCGGGCTGCGGGAGCGGCGCCCCGGTTCTCCCTCTGGAAGATCTCGGCCACCGCCGTGCTGCTGGCCGCCGGATGGGCTGCCTTCGTCGTGGCGGGCGACTCGTGGTGGCAGCCGGCGGTGGCCGTGTTACCTGTTCTTCCCGCCGCTGCTCCTGGAAGCGATCAGCCTGCACGTCGCGAGCATCAGCGCGTTGACAAGCCGACCCGCCCGCCGCTGGTCCTGGGAGGCGGTACTGCTTGGCATTCATGTCCCCGGCTACCTCGCCGTCGTGTTCCTGGTGCTCTCACCGGTCAAGGCCGTGGTGTTCATCCTGGTGCAGCAGGGCCTGTTCGGCCTGTACCTGGGCTGCTCCTTCGCCCCCAATCACAAGGGCATGCCCATCCTGGGTGCCACCGACCAGAGTGACTTCCTGCGCCGTCAGGTGCTCACCTCACGCAACGTCCGCGGCGGCTGGCTGACTGCGACCTAACCGGCAGCCCCGTAGGCAGATTCCCGGCCGCGGAAGCAGTCCAGGCAGCGGGCATGATCTCATCGACGCCGGACGGGGCCGAGCGCGAGGTCGGCCGCTGGGCGAGTCGTCCACATTCACGCGTCGGCCGGACTGCCCAACAGCGGCCTGTTCGCGTAGCGGGAAGCCACCCAGCTGGCCAGCGACGCTCCCTCCCAGTGGCGCAGATGCGCCCGGTAGTACAGCGCGCCTTTCTGTTTGCCCCGATGGCGCGTGATCCGGTTGGCGTACTGGCCTATCGAGTACAGCGCGCTGATCCGGCTCGCGCCCGTGCCTTGCCTGATGCTCCCGCGCCAGGCGCAGCGTCACATCTGAGGCTGAGCCAGCGGTACGGCTTCACCTGGAATAACGCCTGCGAGCAAGGGGCGGGTACTGACCGCAACAGCTCCGGCATACCCGCAGCGACGCCGGCCGGCCGGGCAGGCTTTGAGGCAGCCGGACTCGATGTCCGGCGCGAGACCGTCTTGACGGCCTCGGCGCTGCGCGAGCCACCGCATCCCAACCGGGCCGCTCGTTTCCGGCAGCTAAGAGGTGATGGCTGGCAGCAGTCGGCCCAGCTGCGGGCGGTGTGCGATGCGGAGGACGGCCCTCCGGCCGGCCGTGCATTTGCCGAAGCCAGAGACGCCGCCCGGCGCCGACTCGCCGAGGCCGGTCACGGAGCCTGGTTCGGCGCGTTCGTGGATGGTGAGCTGGCAGCTCAGCTGGGCGTGTTTTCCGGCGGGACCGGGATCGCCCGTTATCAAGACGTCGGGACCCACCCGGACGCCCGCCGCCAGGGCCTGGCCGGAACGCTGGTCTTTCACGCTGCCCGGTATGCTATCGACCAGCTCGGCGCCACGACTTTGGTGATCGTCACCGATCCCGGCGAGTCCGCCATCCGGGTCTACCGCTCGGTCGGGTTCGCTAACCGAGAGATCCAGCATGCAGCGCCCGCCCAGCGGGGACTGATCGGCCGCCCCTGCCTACCGCTGCCCATCACGGGCCCTCGACTAGAGCCATTCTGGCAGCGCTAAGCGGCGCGATGCCCATGTGGTGCACGGTCCTCGTCAGACCCGATTCAGATGACCAGCAGTGCTATCGCGACGTACTGGCACGTCGCGGCGGCACAGACATAGGCGTGAAAGACCTCGTGGTAGCCGAACACCGACGGGTAGGGGTCGGGCCGGCGACGATGATAGGACAGGGCTCCGGCCGTGTAGAGCACACCACCCGCGAGCATCAGCACTCCCGCCGCGACGCCGGCATGGATCCACACCCCCGGCAGCGCAAGACCAGCCACCCAGCCCAGCCCGACAAACGTCGCGCCCACCACAAGCTCTGGTGCGCTCATCCACGCCATGTGGATCACGGCCGCTGTGAGCGCGAGCGCCCACACCACGATCGGGCAGACCAGCCCGAAGACGCTGCGGGTGGCCAGGAGGAAAGCGGGAGTTGCCGTGCCCGCGATGAGGAAGAAGATCATCGTGTGGTCCAGGCGCTGCAGACGCCGGCGCCATACCGGAGTCCAGTTGCCGCGGTGATACAGCGCGCTGGTCCCGAACAATGCGCTCGCGCTGGCTACGTAGGTAGCGATGGCTGTGATCCGCGCTGCTCCGTGCGCACGGGTCAGCAACAGCGTGCCGGGCACCAGCGACGCCCCGAACCAGAGCAGATGGAGCCAGCCCCGCAGGAGCGGCTTTGTGTAGTAGACGCCACGCCGGACGTCATAGAGCGCTTCCACCGGCAGCGGCGGCGATGGCACCGCCGCCGCGGAATCCATGACCGTCACCGTCGGCCCCCACTCCATCCCGGGACCCGGCGACCCCGGATGTCGCCGACGCCCACCAACCCCGGTGTCGCGCACAACTGGGTATCTACCAGCCTGCCGCCGGTTCATGCGCTTTCAACCTGCGAGTGGGTACCGGGTGTGGCGTCTCCGGGATGAATGTGCCGTGACGATCACCCGGCCGCAAGCAGGGTTGTGGTGAGTATGTCTTCGAGCCAGTTGGCGTGCTCGTCGGTGGTCCAGCGCTGGACGTCGCACACCATGCGTCCGACGTCGGGGCTGGCGAGGGCCCAGACGATCTGCGTTGCGCGGCTGATCGGTAGGCGCAGCTTTGTCCGCTTGGCGAGCCACTGCACGATGGTCTGCATCTACTCGAAGCGGTGCACCTCCATTTCCTCGCGCACTGCGGCCATCTGCGGTTCGGCGGCTTTCGCGGTTCTCAGGACTTCTGCGACCAGGCGCACACGCTCGGACATGGCGGCGTAGTCGCGCGCGAACAGCCGGAGGAGCTGCCGCGGGTCGCGTTCCCCGCGGATGGCCTGCATCTCCGGTCGGTCGAGGATGCCCGTCTGCCCGCCGGGGGCGAGCCGGATATCGAGCAAGGCGGTGAGCAGCCGTGCCTTGCTGCCGAACGTGGCATACACGGTGTCGGGCGGAGTTACTCGCCATAACGACTTGGCATGGGCAGGGCCGGTCCACCGGGCAGCGGCCCGAGCGCCTGCCCGGCGCGCCTGGCCAGAGACACCTGGCTGCGTCTTCGCGCAGGCGACCACACAAGCTACTACCGTCGGGTGATGCGGTCAGATGTGGAGCGTGGCCACGAGGCGGCGGTGGGTGGCCGGACTCATGCGGGGTGGGTCAAGATCGGGCCAGATGCAGTTCGACTATATGGCGACGCACGGGCTGAAGCCGGGTGACCGGATGCTGGAGATCGGCTGCGGCGATCTTCGCGCGGGGCGGCTGTGCATCGGCTCGATGCTGGCAACTACTACGGCATCGACATCTCGCCGGAGATCCTGCTCGCGGCCCACGACACCCTGTCGCGGGACGGCTTGCAGCCGAAACTGCCACACCTCACCCTGGTGCGCGACCTCAGGTTCGCCTTCCTCCCCGCCGGGCATTTCACCGTGGTGCACGCGCACAGCGTGTTCTCCCACTCGCCCATCAACGTCATCGGCGAATGCCGCGCCACGTCGGGCGGGTAATGGCGCCCGGGGGTTCTTCGATTTCACCTCCGACCGGACCGACGGCGCGGAGCATCACGTTCTGCACGAGGACTTCTACTACCGGCCGCAGACGTTGATCGACCTGGCCGCCGAATACGGTCTTAGCGTCCGGCTCATGGCGGACTGGGAGGCGCTCCCGCACCAGCAGTCCAAGATCCGCGTCACCCACCCGAGCCGGCCGGCGCGCGCGGAGCACTGATCGCCCGCCAAGGCCACCCCCATCGGTGTTGTTTCACACACTTGCCGTGTACGTGGCGCAGCGATGGGCGCACCGCCCGCATTGGCGGTCCGTAACGGCTGCGCGTTCAGGCGCCCCACGGGCGCGCTCCTGGTCGGCTGGCCGTGCGCGCCCTGGGCCAGTGCCATTTTCCGGCTTGCGCCACGCCGGCGGCAGCCGTTCGGTATGGGTTGTGGTTTTGTTTTCTTATTCCGAACTGCTGACGCGAAATGCCACCCACCGCAAACATGCTGCTCGGCTCGTCAGCGACTCACGAAACCCGCGGCTAGTTGGTCGGTGCTGTCAGCCGTCGGGAGGGCGGTGTCCATCGGAGGCAGCCCGGGGTGGGGCGCCGACCACGGCTCCTGCGTGGGCCCGGGCTGTGGGATCCCGCCGGGATCTGATCAGGCTGGCAATTGTGGTGATGGCCAGCATTACTCCTATGACAGCCAGCGACACGGCGGTGGTGATCTCCGGCACCCGGGGATCGAGACCGTGACCCCAGTGCAGGATCAGCTTCACACCGATGAACGCCAGAATCAGTGCCAGTCCGCTTGACAGGTACACCAGCCGGTCGAGCAGACCGCTCACCAAGAAGAACAGCGCCCGCAGGCCCAGCAGGGCGAACGCGTTGGCCACGAAGACGATGTAGGGCTGATCGGTGACACCGAAGACGGCTGGGATCGAGTCCAGCGCGAACAAGATGTCCGTGCCGCCGATGGCGATGAAGACGATGAACAGTGGCGTGACTACCCATCGCCCGTCGGCGCGGGAGATGAGCCGACCACCGACGTAGGTATCGCTGACCGGCAGTATCCGGCGTGACGAACGAACCAGCGCATTGTTGCTGACGTCTGGGTCCTCGTCGCGGTGACGGTACAGCCGCACGGCGGTCCAGAGCAGCAGCAGCCCGAAGATCAGGAACATAAAGGATAGCAGCGACAGCAGGGTCGCCCCCAGCGCGATGAAGACCACTCGTAGAGCCAGTGCGGCGATGATGCCGAAGATGAGCACCCGCTGCTGGTGCTCGTCGGGCACCGCGAACGTCGCCATGATGATCACGAAGACGAAGAGGTTGTCGACGGACAGGCTCTTCTCCACGATGTATCCGGCGAAGTACTCCGCGCCGTATTGCCACCCCACTTGGCTGGCGAAGACCAGGCCGAAGACCACCGCCACCGCGATATAGAACGCCGACCAGGCGGTGGCCTCCCGGTAGCCGACAGCGTGCGGGCGTACCGTGGCCAGCAGCAGGTCGAGGGCGAGCAGCGCAAGGATCACACCGATCGTCAGTGCCCAGCCGACCGCGGTGACCCCCACTCCAGACCTCCCGATTGCGCCGGTCTTCGCCGGTCGTTTGCCGTTGCCCCGCCCACGGCGAGCCTGCGCGTCGGTTCACGATCGTGCCCAAGCCGTCACCGTTCAATCTGGGCGTTAACCGCTGCAGCGCTGCTACTCGAACGTCTCCCAACCACGAGTAGGTCAAGGGCTGGGGGCGTGTTCGGGCTGCCCTTCGACTCGGCATGTGAGTGCATTGAGGCACCCGTCCGGCTCGCTCCTGCTCCGCACGCGGACCCGGGGCAAATCGGGATCGCTGTGCGTGCGGCCAGCGTGAACCCGATCGACTGGAAGACGTTCGCCGGGGCCCTGTCCGGCGGCCAGCCGATGGTCGGTACGGGTTACCTTGGATACGACGCGGCCGGTGTGGTGGACGAGGTCGGCGAGGGGGTCGCGGGTGTATCCGCGGGTGATGACGTGCTGGGCTGCGGCCAGAACACTCAGGCGGAATACGCGGTGCTGGACTCCTGGGCCGCCAAGCCGTCATCTATCGACTGGGCGGTGGCGGCTGCGGCGGGCGTGGCCGGTGAGACGGGTGAACGCGGTCTTCGTCTGCTCGGCGTCAAGCCGCGCGACACCATCTTCGTCGACGGTGGTGCGGGCGGGGTGGGAGCGGTCGCCGTGCAGATGGCGGTCGCCGGAGGCGCGAGGGTGATCGCCTCATCGGGCGAGGCCAACCATGACTACCTGCGAGAGATCGGGGCGACTCCCGTGCTCTACGGTGAGGGCGTGGTTCGGCCGGGTCCGGGCCGCTGTCGGCGGGCCGGTCGACGCTGTCTTTGATGTCGTGGGCAAGGCCCCGGTCGAGGACCTGATCAGCCTTGCACCCGAGGCGTCCCAGGTCGTGACCATCGCCAACTTCGCGGCCGGTCAGGCTGGAGCCCGGGTGGCCGGTGGGCCGCCGCCGAACCGGATGGACAGTTCATGCCCGTCGCCCGGGCCGATCGCGTCGCTGGCCGTGCCGACGGCCCACTCTCACGTGCGCCGCCACGCAGTGTGCAGCCGGGCGGGCGTGGGACGGACCTGCGCCTCCCGGAGCGCGACCGTGATTCCAGCACCAACCAGTATCTGACCAGTCCTGCCTATCGAGGAATAATGAGACAGCCCGCCACCCCGGCGGATTCGGGCCCGCAAGCAAAGATCTTGGACATGTCCGTGCCGAGCCATGCCGACGTCATCGTCCTGCACCGCCGGCCGGGACCCGCGCTGCTTCCGGGCGACCTGGCGCCCGAGCGCCGACCGCTGCCACCACCCAGCGCTGGCGAGGTTGTGGTGCGCAACGTCGTGACGAGCGTTGATCCCTACCAGCTGCGGATGCTGCGCGGCTCGCCCGAAGTCACACCGGCGGCCATCGGCGAGCCGGTCCCGGCCAACAGCGTCGGGATCGTCGTGGCGTCCGAGGATCCCGGCGTGCCGGTGGGCGCGCAGGTGGCGACCTACACCGGCTGGCAGTCCTACGCCACCACCACGATCGCACCCACCGAGATCGCCGACCCTGCGCTCGGCGGCCCGCTGGAGTGGATCAGCGTCCTGGGCACGACCGGCGTGACCGCCTACGTGGGGTTGCACGACATCGGCCACGTGCGGGCTGGCCACACCGTGCTCGTCAGCGCCGCCACCGGCGCCGTGGGTGGCGTGGCGGTCCAGCTCGCCAAGGCCGCGGGCGCGCGCGTCGTGGCCATCGCGGGCGGACGGCATCGCACCGAGCACGCCGTACGAGTGCTGGGCGCCGACGCCGCGGTCGACTACCGCGATCCCGCGTTCCCGGAGCATCTCGAGCAGGCCGCGGGCGAGGGCATCGACGTGTTCTTCGACAACGTCGGCGGCCGCCAGCTCACGCTCGCGCTTTCCGTGCTCAAGAACCATGGCACCGTCGTGCTGTGCGGGTCGCTAAGCAGCTACGCCCGCCCGGACGATCCCGAGGCCGGCGCCAACCTCACCGACGCGGTGTTCAAGCGGCTGCGTGGGTTCATCGTCAGCGACTACTACCCGAAGCGGCTGCTGCCGATCCGCGCTAAGCTCGCGGCGCTGGCGCGCAAAACGCCTGCGGGCGGTGGTCAGCGAGTTCGAGGGCCTCGAACGCGCGCCCGAGGCCCTGGCGACGGTCTTCGACCGCGGCTCGCTCCATATCGGCAGGCGGGTTGTCCGGATCTCGGAGGAGTAGGCCGCGGAACCACCCCGGCGCGTGCGACGCCTGGGCGGACGTCATCGCGGCCGTGAGTGACTGACCATAGCGCGGAATCAGCACATCGCAGCTTCATCACCACGTCCCCGATGCCGGCCCAGGAGGCGCTAACCATGGAGTATCTCGTCGCTATGACCACCCAAGTTCCGGAGGGAACGCCAGCAGAAGCCGTCGAAGACATCCGCGCCCGCGAGGCCGCGCACTCGCGCGAGCTCGCGGCGCAGGGACACCTGCTGCGCCTGTGGCGGCCGCCCCTGCAGCCCGGCGAATGGCGCACACTCGGGCTGTTCGCCGCCGACGACGGCGGCCAGCTCGAGGAAGTCCTCGCCTCGATGCCGCTGCGCGTGTGGCGGACCGACGAGGTCACGCCGCTCTCGCCGCACCCGAACGACCCGGCACGGCAAAGCACGTCGCCCGGATCACGCGCAAGCAAAGCCAGGGACGAAGCCGTGGAGTTCCTGACCGCGTTCACCCTCACCGTCCCGGCGGGCACATCTGCACAGGCAATCGATGACGCCGAGGCGCGCGAGGCGCAGCGCGCGAAGGAGTTGGCCGGGCAGGGACACCTGCTGCGGCTCTGGACGCTGCCCGGCCAGGGGCGCGCGCTGGGCCTGTGGCGGGCGCAGGACGCGGCCGCGATGCAGGCGATCATGGCGTCACTGCCGCTGTATGCCTGGATGAGCGTGCAGACCACGCCGCTCACCCCACACCCCAGCGACCCGGCGCTCTCCGGCCCGAATATTGACCCGGCCGGTGACACCAGCAGCTGACGACGGGAAAGGTCATGAGCGAAAAAGACCACAAGGTCGCCATCATCACCGGAGGCTCTCAGGGCATCGGCGCTGGGCGGTCGCGGCCACCTCCCGGACGATCAAGCCCACCAGGGACCCGGCTGTGCTCACCGTCGCTGGGGACGTCTCCGAACCCGCAACCACCGACCGGATCATCGGCGAAACCCTCGAACGCTTCGGGCGCATCGACACCCTGATCAACAACGCCGGCGTCTTCATCTCCAAGCTGTTCACCGACTACACCGCCGACGACTACGCCTTGGTGCTCGGCGTCAACCTCACCGGATTCTTCCGGCTGACCCAGCGCGCCATCGCCGAGATGCTCAAGCGCCGCGGCGGCCACGTGGTCAACATCACCGCCACCCTCGCCGATTACGCCAACTCCCACGAGTCCTCCGTCCTGGCCGCACTCACCAAGGGCGGCCTCGCCGCGGCCACCAAGTCACTGGCCATCGAGTACGCCTCCCGCGGCATCCGGGTCAACGCTGTCGCACCGGCATCATCCAAACCCCGGTGCATCCGCCGGAAACCTACGACACCAACGCGCTCGCCGGGCGGCTCCCCCCAATCGGGCGTGTGGGCCAGGTCAGCGACATCGTCGGCGGCATCCTCTTCCTGGAGTCATCGCCGTTCATCACCGGCGAGATCCTGCATATCGACGGCGGCCAGATCGCCGGACACTGACCACGCACGGGCGAGTGGCCCGCTAGCCACTGTTACCTTCGCGGCCGCTACTTCGTGACGGCACGGCCGACTGCGGCGACCGCCGCCTCCGCGAACTGGCATCAGCGACTCGGATCAGCCGGTCATCGACGCCTTGCAGATTGGCCTCGACGCTCGCAGGCCCGCACCGGAGTCAATCTTCCACTCCGACAGCATCCGGTAGACCACGGCCGGGTTCGCCCAACTGACCGGCACCGTGGCTTCACGGCACGGTGAGCACCAGCTTGCCGATGTTCTCGTCGGCGAACAGCTTGGGCAGGGCATCGGGGAATGCGCGCACCCCGCCCTCGAGGACGTGTTCGCGCGAGATCAGCCGGCCCTCGCGCAGCCACCCAGCGAGCTCGGCTCTGGCTTGGGCATAGCGGCCGGCGTTGTCGGGGGTGAGCATCCCGGTCATCGACGCGCGGGCGGCGATCAGCGCTAGGTAATTGGACGGACCACGGGCCTGATCCGCGTTGTGTACTGCGAGACGCCGCCGCTGAGCACGATCCGCGCTCCGCGCGCGAGCCGCGTAAGCACCGCATCGAGGATCTCGCCGCCGACGTTGTCCAAGAACACGTCGACGCCGTCGGGCGGGTGCTCGCGCAGCGCGCGACCGACGTCCTGAGCCTTGTAGTCGATGGCCGGCGCCGGGACGGGCTCCGTAGCCAGCTCCCAGTCGGACGGCGTCGGCAGGCCGGACGGACGGGCGGCGAGGCGTATCTGATGGTTGATCGAGTTCATTCGCGCGGCTCCAGCAAGTAGCGCTGGATATCTAAACAGTGTTGCTGCCATCGAGCACGAGTCCGGCGCCTCCTGCAATGACGGGACACGGACGTTGCCTGGCGGCAATGATCACTTCCGACCGCCTCAGGGGTGCTCGACGGGTGGTTCGACGTCGTCGTAGACGCGTGCCGCAGCCAGCAGTCCGTCTGGGCCGCGTTCGTAGACCCCGATTCCCGCCTGGGGCGTCAGGTCGTGGCTGCCCCAGCGGACGCAGTTGTATTCCAGGGCGCAGCGCACGCCATCGTCGGTCACGGCGCAGTGCTGGAGTCCGATGCCGCCGCCTGCGCTGAAGCACGTGGTGAAGAACGAGCGGAGCTCGGGGGTGCCGCGGTGGGCGTAGTGCGGGCCGATGGGCTCGCGGAAGTACCCATCCGGCGCGAAGGTGTTCACTATCGCTTCTGTGGCACCAGCGTCCAGCGCGGCCTGGTAGCGGCCGACGACATCACCGGGGTGGGCGTGTCCGGACTTGAGTATGGGAGGCCTGACGTGGCGCCGTCCGTCGACCGGCCATTGGCTGCAGTAGGTGCGGAACACCACCGACAAATCGTCGGGGGATTCGGCGACCACCGCCATCGGCCAAGCCAGTTCCCGCCCGTCGTCGGCCAGGTGCGCCAGCAGTTCTACCACGGCCCGCCCACCGGCACAGGTGGAGGCCACGGTCTCGGTTCGGGCGTGCCGCTCGGCCAGCCAGGATTTGTTCTGGCTGACGAACCGCCGCAGCTGCTTGTGGCCACGGATCTCGCCCGCGCGGGATCGTAGACCACCACCTCACCCGGCCACACGGTCTCCAGAGCGTGGGTGTCACCTTTGTTCAGTGCGGTGAAGTACTGCGCGACCGGATCAGCCTGACCTGCGGCGCGAGTCTGCCTGCGCGCCAGCTCCACGGCGCTGGTGAAGTCCGGAAACCACGGCATCTCAACCCCTTACTCCCTTACCGGCCAGACAGTTTCTCTGCAGACCGCCGTCCTTTGTCCTCCGGCAACATCCACTCGATCGCGCGGCCGCGCCTAACGGCGGCTCGGCGTGCGTTCTTTCTTTCTGACCCTTCTCTATCACCGAGCGTGATGCCTCTGCGGAGGTCGCGTTCGGGTGCAGTTCCCGCCGACGATGGCCGCCCGGCGGCCCGGGTAGCGCTTCCTAGGTGGTGAGGGCGTCGTAGATCGCCTGCCCGTATGCGGCGCTGCGGTCGGAGCCGATGATTCCCGGTGCCATCTTGTTCATCATGTAGGAGATCGTCATGCGGCGGCCGGTATCCATGATGATCATGGAGCCACCCCAGCCGCCCCAAAAGCAGATCTTCTCGTCGGGGATCCAGGGCAGGAGGTCAGGCCGGGGCAGCCCGTAACCGATGCCCCAGCGCAATGGAACACCAAGCACCAGATCGACGCCGTTGAGCTGCTCATGGAAGATCAGGTCGACGGTGTCCTGGCTGAGCAGCCGGACTCCGCCGACCTCACCGCCGCGGGCGACCACCGACATAACCCGGGCCACCGACCGCGCGTTCCCGTGCCCGTTCACCGCGCCGAGGTCGGCTTGCCGCCAGCCGGTCGTGTTGGCGGCACCGGCTTCGATAGCCGGCCCGGTCAGCGTCTTGACCGCCGGGCTGTCCGGGCCGAGCGCCTCTAGGTCGAACGGCAGTGGCGGTGGCGGGACCACGTCCGCGGTCCGTCCCCAGTCGCTTTCCGCGGCACCGATCTGGAAATCGGCGCCCAGCGGCCCGGCGATCTCCTCGGCGACGAACTGCTTGAGCGTCTTGCCGCTGATCCGCCGCACCACCTCGCCGACCAGGTGCCCGTAATTCAGCGCGTGGTAGCCCGACGCGGTTCCCGGCTCCCACCATGGAGCCTGGGCGGCCATCCGGGAGGTGGCCTTCTGCCAGTCGTAGAGATCCTCAACGACGGCGGGCTGGTCCAGCCCGGAGACCCCGGAGGAGTGCGACATGAGATGGCGGACCTGGATGTCCTGCTTGCCATTGGCGGCGAACTCCGGCCAGTACCTTGCGACCGGGGCGTCAATATCCAGCTCGCCTCGATCGACCAGCATCAGCGCGGCCAGGCTGGTCACCGTCTTGGTCGACGACCAGACGTTGGTGATGGTGTCCTCGGACCACGGGATCGTGCGGGCCTGGTCGCAGAAGCCGCCCCACATGTCGATGACGATGTCACCATCGATGTCCAGGACGAGTGATGCACCTAGCTCGTCACCCGAGTCCAGATACCTCTGCATCGTGCTGCGTACCGCCGCGAACCGCTCCTCGCACGCACCGTGTATGTCCGCCATGGTCGTTGCCCTTCTCGTCGTTGAGGGTCAGTGCTCGCCAGCCAATGCGCGGGCGGCCCCGCCAGCGGTCGTGGCGTCGGGCCAGTATGCAGGCTGCCGGTCAGCGACCTGGGACGCCGCAGTGTCATCGTGTTCCAGGCAACGGATCGCCGTCAAAACCTGGCCCAGGATCAGCGGCATCCCGGCACCAGTCATGGTGCTGCCACCGACGCCTTGCCGCGCCTCCCGGCATGGCGTCGCCGAAGCTGCCAAGCAGATGTATGACCGTGGGGTGAAGCGACTGCCGGTTGTGGATAGCGGCGGCCTGCTTGCCGGGATCGTGACCCGCATCGACGTGCGGAGCGTGTTCAGGTGGCCAGATGACCAGCTCCGCGACGAGGTAATGGAGCGGCTCATCACCGGGAGGTTCGCGCTCAACCCTGAGGCATTTCGACGTCATCGTGACCTCAAGCATCGTTACCATTACTGGCCGGTAGAGAGCGGTGCTCTCGCCCCTCAGCTGGTCGACGCCGTGCGGCATGCCGAAGGCGTCATCGATGTGCGGGGCAGGGTCAGCCATCCCTCTGAGGCCCCGCCGAGGACCGCAGGGCACGTCTGTACCCGCGGGCGCAGGAGCCGCCACCCGTTCATGCGTTCCGCTGCGTCAAGGCACGAGTGGAGCATGCAGCGATTGGATTGGCCCCATTACCATTGCGCCGCAGGCTGCTGATCTCGGCGGTGATGCGGAGAACCTCTATCCGCGTGCCACGGCTCCGGTGACGCTGGTGGTCACCTGCAGCGATGATGCAACCCCAAGGCTACACGCTCACTGTCGGCCTCACCCGATCTGCGACGCGGGTGGGCAGCTCAGACTGTGACCGCTACCGGCCGTGACCGGGCACCCCGCCGAGGGCCGAGTAGCGTGGGGATCATGGTCCTCGCTGAAAGCCTTCTAGACAGCCCCGAGGGCATGATGATGTGGAGACCGTTGGGGACTGTGGAGGAGTTGCACATGACTGGTTCTACCGCGCCGCGGCTCATGCGCAGGGTCGTCGTGCATGCCGATCGGATCGAGGTCGTGACGGATGCGCCGATCCCCTCGCCGGGTCCTGACGAGGCGCTGGTGCGCAGTGTCGTTACCGGGGTGTGCGGCTCGGACACCCATGCCGCTCACGGTCGTCACCCCTTCATCCCGATCCCGTACCACCCTGGGCACGAGGTGGTCGGCGTGGTCGAGCAGGTTGGCCCAGGCGTCACGGGAGTTGAGGTCGGACGGCGCGTCACCGTCGAGCCCGACCTGCCGTGCTGGACGTGCAAGATGTGCACCACGGGGCGGCAGAACCTATGCGAGAACCTCCAGTTCTTCGGATGCGGGTGGGAGCAGGGCGGCATGGCCGACCTGTTCACGGTGCCCGCGGACCGGCTGCACGTCCTCCCTGACGACCTCGACGACACCACCGCCGCCCTCGTGGAACCGCTCTCCACTCCGGTTCATGCCGTCCGCCTCGGCGGCGACACATTCGGCTGTGGCCTCGACGGTATCCGCGGGAGGTTTGCTGTCGTGCTGGGTGCTGGCACCATCGGGCTCCTGGTGCTGGCGGTGCTCAAGGCGCGCGGGGTCGGCACGGTCGTGGTCACCGACGTGCAAGCCGCCAAGCGGGACAAGGCGATCTCGTTCGGCGCTGATGCCGCCGTCGATGCGGCCGCGGGGGACGTGGTGGACCAGGTCCGGGCCGCGCTCGGGCAGAGTGCCGACATTGTTGTGGACTGCGTGGCGATCGAGCCGACCATGCGCCAGGCTGTCGCGCTGGCCAGCAAGGGCGGAACCGTCGTAGTCGTCGGTGTTCCGGCTGCGGAAGTCACGATTCCTCTCGCGATTGTGCAGGACCAGCAGATCCGTATCCAGGGAAGCGCGACCTACCTGCCCGAGGACTACGAAGAGAGCATCCGGCTTCTCCAGGCCGGCGCGGTTCGCGCTTCTGACATCGTGACCGCCATCCGGCCTCTCGAGCAGGTCGCCGAGGCCTTCGATCTCGCTGCGTCCGGTGAGCACATCAAAGTGCTCGTCAGCATCGGCGAGCCAGGCGTCCCCGCCCCCTTGCAGGACAGAACGGCACCCCAGCCTCGGTAGTCCCAGACGCAGCAGAGCCGTCGCGGCAAGCAGCCATGCAGGCGGCGTGCCGAGGCTGCTATCGCCTCCGGCGGCCGGCCAGGAACGTCGCCTCGCTCCGGTCACCACAACCGGGGGCCAGGAGGGGGCGGAATGATAGCCCAGAAACGCTGGATCGGTCACCGTGGGTTGCTGTTCTGCGGCGGAGTTGCTAGGACTGCCCTGCAAGTTGCGCGGAAGGATTCGGGTGGGCTGCGGCTTGTTGCGGCCCAATTCGTTGCCCAAATTTCTAGCTTCATAGTGAGGGCATCTGTTTGGGTTCTCCCTCGATCAAGTCGCGGCCGCCCGGCCTTTGCTGGTAAGGATGTCCTTGAGATGAGATGAGAACCATCTTGGGGACCCTTGGGCAGAGCGTTCAATGAGGAACGCGAGAATCCCGGGAGGAACACTTGCAGCAATCATGATCATGCAAAGGCGGAATGTGCGGGCTGTACTGTCGGATTATGACCCGATCTCGGCAAACGAGCTCGTCCGGCTCAGCGGTGCTGCCGTTTTCCGGGTGCTTTTCGTTGGGGATTGGTGCGCTGCTAACCCAGGAGACCCAGGCGTCCCTGCAAACCGTGATAACAAGTTCGGATCCGTGGCCGAGCCAGCTTCAAGGGCACCGCGTGAGTAGCTCGTAGGCGCGAAATTCCCTCGTGCCGATCCGGACGGCGAGCGTGTCGCGGGCATCGCTCGGCGACGCTTTCATCTCCTATACCGGAACTGCCACCCGCGACCCCGAGGCAAAGGCCGCCGATGCCATGTGCCAGATGGCCGCCCGCTTCCAAGGAATTCGGTGAGCATCGCAACCCAGACAGCACAGACGGCCGCAGGCGCCGCCGATACGGTTGTGGGAATCCTCGACGGCAAAGGCGTCAGCGGCCGAGCCGGACGACGCGCTGGCGCTGACAATGAGCAGCAGCGCCAGCGGCAACACGGCCATCGCCGTCACGGCTGCGGCCAGCCACTTGACCATGGGCAGCTCCCTCTGCACCGTCGTCATCGCGCCACTCCGGTGGCTCAATTGAACCGGGCACCGTCGGGCACAATGTCAATGCCGCCGGGCACGGCCGGGCGCCGACCGGGGATGTGCACCCAGGCGCGGGCATGGGCCTGCTTCGTGTTGACCTCGACCGGGTGGTAGCTGGCAGGGTCGATCAAGCCGGGACCGTTCCGGATCACGGTGTCGTGAACATAGCTGGAGACGATGAGTGATAGTTCCGCGCCGGTAATGGCCAGCGCGTCTTTAAGTTGCGCGGCGTCCAGCAGCCGGAACAGATGCACGATGGCGTCGCCGGCCAAACCATATGGGTCGTAGTGGACGTGGCCGCCGTGGACGGCCATCCGCAACCCGATCGCGGCGGATGGACAGGAGAGCCGGTTGTGGGAGCGGATCCCGGCCCTGAGGAGGTCAACCAGCGGGTCGATCAGGGCCGCGGTCGGCACGTGGGGGCTGATGACGATTAACATCCCGTCGCCGCGGTCTTCGTGGTGACAGCTACGCCATCCGATGCCCGAGCTGTCGAAGGCGTGCGGCACGATCCGGTACAGCGCGTCGCGGACATACAGCTGCACGAGTTCGTCGCGTTCGGGTTTGCCGAAACCGGCGATGTCAAAGGCCACAAGGTCGCGGTGCAGCGAGGCTTGAGCGGGGTAGGGGCGCGGCTCATGGATGAGGTTCAACTGATCGGGTCCTTCCAGGTTTGGGGCCGAACGTCTTGCCCCAAGGGATACGTGCATGCCCTGTGTGGCGAGTGTGGTCCGCGTAAACCCGGATGAACCCGTGCCAAGACCTGCACATACGGACGAACTCGCGGTCACCCACCGAGCGGCCCGAAACGTTCGACCGTGTCCTGCTTCATCCTGACCTGTCCGGACCGCCCCGCGGGACTGCGGATGAGCCCGGCAGCAATCGGCGGTTTCCGGCCATATCCGGATGAGCCCGAATGTGCGGGCTCCACGGGATCAAAATAGCGCTGGTAACCTGATCATAATAGTTCAATTATGCACAAAATGACTCACGGAGCCGGCGAAGCACATTTGGCTTGCCCGGCATTTGCGGCGGCGTGCTTAATTAGCTTCGGTCTGGAGCCTAGGGTACGGCGATAGGCGGCCGGGACAACAACCCGGCCTCGCCTTGTCCTGCGTCATATGACGCAAGATCACTGGAGCACGTGACGCATCTACGAAGGCCACTGGGTTAGACCGTGCTTACTTTTTTGGTTTCGGTCCCGGATACTGCCTGGTTCTGGCTTCGCGCGCGGGAACTTTCTGCTAGACCTCTTTCGGGCAAACTGGGCGAGCTGGGAAATAGCCGTGCAGATACCCCGCCCGCGGGCGCCCCGTGCTCTTAGAAGGCCCAGCCGGCAAGCCAAAGAGACCCAAGAGCGCCGGGACGACCGCATTTGCCACCAACGAAAGAGGTCCTATGACCAAGAACCTGACTCTGCCGCGCCCGGCACCGATATGGCAAGGGGATAACGCCGACTCGCGCTCCATGGCGCTGAACCTCTACCGAAGGGGACACCCTTGGCTAACGGCCCCGGCCGCGCGCCGGCTGGGTGTCCCCGCGGCCACACCGCCGCCCGCCTCCAGTGAAACCTCCTCCCCTGTGGGCAGAGAGAAGACGGCCGCGAGCACGTCGGCCACGATTCCGCCGCCACCGGCCATGAATGCGATCCGTCTCGGTACCGGGCCAGCTACGAGATCGGCGGGGACCTGCCGGGTCCGCTCCCGATCAGCCAGAAAGCGGCAGGAAAGATGAGCGAGCCCCCCGCGGACGCAGCGCGCCGCGCTTTCATCGATAGCCTCCGTAAGCTCCGCCGGGATTGCGGAGACCCCTCTTATGCCGAACTGCGGCGGCTGTCGCAACAACGTGCCGGGCCAGGGCGCCGGCTGCCGGTGCTCGCCGAAAGCACGACACAGGAAATCCTGGCCGGCAAACGGGTTAACCTGCCCGATTGGCCCTGGGTCGCAGCCTACGCCGAGGCCTGCCGCGCCGCGGCTGCCCAGTTCGGCTTGGACCCCGCTCGCCTCGGCACCATCGAGGACTGGCACCGGGCCTGGAGCGTCGCTCACGATGCCAACCTGCCGGGCGGCACCCGCGCGGCCCAGCGACCAGGCATTCCGGCGGACCAGGACAGCTCAGCCCTCGCACAACCCTTGCCGCCGCCACAGCAGCCACCTACGCCGGCCGAGGATGAGCTTGAGTATCATGCCGAGTTCGGCCCCCCGGATGAGCGCTCGCAGACCCTCAACCGCTACCTGCGCATCTATGGTCGGCTCGGCGGTCGTTTGCTGATTGCCGCGGAGGACGGCAACACGGGCGCGGCATACCGCCTTGGCGTTCTGCTGTGGTGCGACGGTCACCGGGATGAAGGCCTCGCCTGGCTCGAACAGGCTGCTCGCGCAGGAATAGCAGAGGCCGCCGCCTTGTGTAACTCGCCAAGCCGCACGGCCGCCGCTGAGGCCGCCTACAATCTTGGCCAGGTCAGCGATCATGGCGGCGATCCCGGCGCCGCTCTCGTTTACTATCAGCGAGCCGCTAGCTGCGGGAACGCGGACGCTGCCTACCACGCGGGCGCCAAGTTCACTGATGCAGGAGATCCTTTCACTGCCGGTTACTGGCTTGACAAGGCCGCGCGCCTTGGCCACCCGGACGCCGATCGGTACTTCGAAGACATCTATCACCGCGTCCGCCGTGGTTTGAACCCGCCGTGGTAGCTGCCGCCCTGTAGGCATCGCTTATTTCGGTCATCTGGTGCCGACTCCGGCGTAAGCCCAGCGGGTGCCGCCGTCGCCGAGGACTGAGTGCGACGCGACATGGCGGTACCACTGCGTGAGATAGACCACGCCGGGTGGGACGGGTGCGCATTCGCCGAAATAACACTTTCGCATGCGCTTCGTTTCTCCCACGCTGCGGGGAATCGCCTGCTGGTGGGCGGAAACTCGCCGCAATGAGCCATCAGGCCGTCTACCTCGGACGCATCAGGCAGGCAGTCGATCTAGCGCGGGCAGCGCGCTGCGGGACTCTGCGCCTGGCGACGCCACGTGCAGCGGTCATGCTGGCGACAATGGACCTTGGCGATATTGTCACGCTGGCCCGGACTATTCAGCCGTACGGAGCGCGCTCAGCGGAGAGTTTTCTCGATCAGGCGCGCGAGCTGCTTGCTGCTCGCACGCCCGCAACCGCCCGTGCCGGGGACCTAGCCGGTGGCGACGACCTGGAAGGCCTCAGCTAGCCGGTCTTCGGGCAGGCCCGCGACGGCTGCGTTGCCGGAGATCCGCTCGCGCAGCCGTTCGGGAAGGGTATCTGGGTCTTTTACCTGGCTACGGTGGGCCCGCACCGCTGCGACCTTGCGGTCGAAGGTGTCGGTGATGTCAACGTAGTGGTTGATCTCGCGGGCGGGGCTGTTGAGCAGCCATGCCTCGCGCACTGTCCAGGCGTGCAGGCCGTCGCCGGTGAGGTGGGGCGGCGCGAACGGGTTGCCGGCGTCGGGGTAGATCGCGGTCAGGGCGGCGGCGCCGGTGGCGAGGTGGTCGGGGTGGCAGCTGCGGAACTGCGGCCAGTTCCACTCGGGGCTCCAGGTCAGGATGCGCTGCGGCCGGGCTTGCCGGATGATCCGTACGAGGTCTTCGTGCGACTCGCGGCTGGCCGGGATGTCACGCTGCGGGATGGCTGGGTCGAAGCCGCCGCCCTCGCCGTCGGTCAGGACGCAGTAGGTCACCTTGATGCCGGACTGCGCCCATTGGGCGATCGTGCCGCCGGCCCAGAACTCGGTGTCGTCGGGGTGCGCGACGATGGCCAGGGCCCGCTCGACCTGCTCGTCCGGCAACGACGGCATCTCTTCCTCTTCCTGGTTTGTTCCTGCCGCGCTGTCCTGGTGGTGATCGCGTGCCCCGCCGCCGCCTGCGGCCCGCGCGGCCGGGCACGACGAAACCGAGCGCTGCTCAATGCCGCGGCCGGCACTGGTGATCCGTCCCGCCGGGCTGCACCGGATCGTGGCAGCGCGGCTGGCAACGCGGCAAGTCCTGCCGCGCTGGCGGCCGCATTGCGCGCGTTGGGTGTCCAGGCCCAGGTGGTTGGCCTTGGCGTGGCTGCCAGGGCCGGTGGGCAGCCGCCGTTACGGGTCGTGGTGGCGCTGCGCCCCGATGGCAGCCAGGTGTGGTTGTGGGAGCACGGTGGCGGCGACCACCGCCACCCATGTGCTGACCCCCGCGGCGCCGCGGCGCTGATCGCAGCATGCCTGAACACGCCAGCGCAGTGCCCCCGGCGGCCTCAGCTCGAGCACCAGCTGCTGGACCCGGGTCAGACCGCCGTAGCGCCCGCTGGGGGATGTCCCTTCAGCGGGGTGGCGCGTTCCCACAGCATCTCGAAAATACCCACGCTCGGGTCGTCCATCGCGGCGGCGGCGTAGATGGACCGGCACTTTACCCGGCCGGCGAAGGCGGGCAGCGGCGGCTGGGCGAAGTCTTCGGTCAGCGGCATCTCGGTGTGCAGGTTCTCCAGGCTCATCCAGTCCTTGCGGGCGGTGTTCATCAGCGCTGCCGACAGCGCGCTGATCTCGGTCCGGTCGCAGACAACCGATACCAGGTGGGTGCGGGAGCGGCCGGTCATGTTGCGGCTGTACCTCGCCCGCGTCGGCGAGCCGCTGGTGGCCGTCCAGAGCAGTTCCTGGCCCTGGGCGAGCCGGTTCTGGTGCCCGGCGTCGGCCGGGAACTCCGACAATTTGCTGACACCACCCGGGACCCGACCGAGCTGGCCAGGAAGCGCTGCATGAGAGCGGAGTTGTCGACGGGTCTTCTCGCTGGTGTGAGCTAAGTTCTTTACCTTGGCTTGCGGGCTGGCTTGCCGTGCTGGCCGGTGGTCTTGGTGCAGGTGGGGCCGTATTCATCGGCTATCGGGCAGGCCGGTATGACGCGGGTGCCTTCTCGCCGCCGTTGCATCTGGGGAGGTTGCTGGTTTGCTCACGTGAACCAGCGCCGGGCGGTTCCGGGGAGGACCCGGCCGAATTGGAGTTCGGGGAAGTGTGCGCCGGCCCCGGTGGTGCGCTCGTCTTCGAGTTCGCGCCAGAGGCGTTGCCGGGTGCGGCCGGCCAGTGCCGGGTCGACGTCAGCCATGGAGTGCCAGGACGGTTCGTCCAGCTGTATAGGGCAGGTGATGGCGTCACCCAGGAGCAGGGCGCGTTGGTGGCCGGACGAGATCACTATGCATATGTGGCCGGGGGTGTGCCCGGGCGCGGGTAGCGCGGTGATGCCGGGTGCAATCGTGGTGTCGTGGTCGATCGGCCGTATCCGGGGGGCGTGGGCAGGGGTGCGCAATCCCTCCCGTATGTGGGTGAGCATGTCGCCGGTCCCGGTGACGAAGTGGGGCCAGTCGGCGGTGCCGAACCAGATCGTGGCCCGGGGAAAGATGGGATTGGCGTCGAGGTCGAAGAGCCATCCGACATGGTCGGAGTGGAAGTGGCTGCAGATGACGTCGGTTATGTCGGTGGTGGTGACGCGGAGCGCACGCAGGCCGGTCAGGAGCTGGCCGCCGACGAGATGCATGCCGTACGGCAGCTCCCGTAGCTCGGGGCCGAGGCCGGCGTCGATGAGCACGAGCCTGTCGCTGGCGCGGACCAGGAAGCAGCCGATCGGCAGCCAGGCTGCCTGGTGGCGGCTGAAGAGCTCTGGGCGTGATTGTGGTGCTAGGTGGTTCCCGAAGTATTGCGGCCGCGCGATGAACGTGCCGTCGGAAATGGGGTGTAGGTGGAGGTCCCCGATCCGCATCCGGTTTCTCCTTACATACTCCGGAGGGACAGCTACGCCTGTCCGTGCGGTGCTGAGCTGGTCGGTTGGGTTATGCCCCTTTAAGGCGGAGTCTCGTCGGCCGCGAGGTTCCACTGGCGTTGCCCGGCACGGGTCGAGGCGCTGCAGCATCCGGCCGGCGGAGCCTTCGTCGCTGTAGGACAGTTCCAGTTCGAGGTCGCCGAGCTGGTCAGCGATGGTTTCCAGCATGCGGCGCCGGTCTTGGGTGGTCCGGCGCACCTGTTCAAGCCCGCGGAACACGCGCACGTCCTGGTAGGCGGCCTGGCGGATCGCGCGTAGCTGCGCGGACGCGGCGACGGCCTGAACCGAGGACACGAAAATGCTGTTCTCGATGAAGCCCGGGTGTCCGCAAACCGCGCTGACGCACGGCCCGACTGCTGCTAGCCAGCCGGGCCGTCTGGACGTACCGTTTCGTGCCATAACACCCGGAGTTCTCCCGGATGTTCTGCATGATCCACGTCGTCATGGTTAGTTCACGAATCTCCCGCAGCACCGGATATCCCGGCCATGTGCGGCCATCGAAGCCGTAGGCCTCCGCGAACTGCTGGTAGTGCTCAGGGGGAGGCCATAGCGGTCGGTGGCGATCGCGGTTGGCAGGAGATCCAGGAGATCCCACTCGCGTGGCCCGATCGCGGATGACTCAAAGTCCAGCAGCACCACCCGGCCGTGATCGGTCAGCAGGTTCCTTGTATGTGCGTTCCCCGTGGATCGGCCCAGTCGGCAGAGCGAACTCGAGATCGTCAAGTTGCCCACCGAGGCTCGTACACCTTCCGCAGAGGAAATCATGATCCTCAGCCGCGACGCCACGTGCGGCATCCAGGCGTGCCTTGCTCGTGCCGAGTGGATCGAATGCCGACAGCTCACATGAGCACCCGCGCAGCGCCTGTGGTCGAAGTCACTATTCCACTTGACAAGACTAAAGGACTTCGTAACGTCGGCGACGGGCGAACCAGCGGGATGAGAGTCAAGTCAGGTTCCTTTTCGGCTGCTGGAATCATCCTTGTGTACACACTCACTGATAACCCATCACCTCTAGTCACGCCGGTCGATTTCATGTCGCTTCCCTTAACGCATGCTTAATGCGAGGATAATGATGAGCACTGCCACGATTGCCAAGAACGCTGGAATTGCAAAAAAGTAGTTTGCCGCTCGCTGGCTTACGGTGGGCACCAGACATGGTCACATCGCTTCCCGATGGAAGGGAGCCACGCGAGCCCTCACCGTAATGGTTAACCTCCCCTTATTGGACTCGCGTGACCCCCGGCCCGGCACGTGGGCTGAACCGCCCAAAAGCCTCACGCGCCCGGCCGTCTCCATGCCAGAACGCCGCTAGGCCGCCAACACGTGAGCAATCGCCAGGGCTGCGGTGTCCACCTGCTCCATCGAAGCGATCATGTCTGACCACGACCACCAAACCACCAAGATCCGCGCCTGCCGGCCGCGGCATAGATGACGACCACCTGACTCAACTCGGGCAATAAGCCTTGCCAATTCAGGTTGGCCGCGAGCGTCTCAAGCCGCCTAACCGCTCTAGCCGCGCCGTCTGATAGCTCGCTCGGCTCAGCTGCACCCATCTGCCCGCCTCACTCATGTCTTGCGGGTTCCCGCAACCCATCGCCTTGTCCTTGTCACTCCGGCGCATTCCGGGATCAACACAACCCTGCTGCCGCTGGTGTCGAATAGTTCCGACCGGGGTCTGCGACAATTCATTGACAGGGCTCTGCTGCCGGACGGAGATCACGGGTGAGGGATTCCGGGACCGTCGAAAAGGCTCAGCGCGACCTTGGCGAAGAGTTGGCCGTGTTTCGCGGCACCAGCGGTTACAGCCAGGCAGCTCTCGCTCGCCTGGTGATCACAGGTCGTGGTGGCCCGGGAGGAGACCAGCTGGAACATACACGCGGTCAGCCCTGTTGGCCGGTGTGCCGGAGGGACGCGGACGCCGAGTAGGTGAGGTGAGCTGTGCCGAAGATCGAGCTGGGACCGATAGGAGCGGTGGTCAACCCGGGCGAAGGGAACGCGTTCGTCGAGACCGCAGTCGAGCTGGAGCAACTCGGTTACACGACAATCTGGCTCACCGGTGGCCCGCTCACCAACCTCAGCCAGATCGCTGAGGTCGTGCGAGCGACCAAGACGGTGCGGGTGGCCAGCGGCATCATTTCCGTCGACCGGTTCGGGGCCGATGATGTGGCTGGCTTGTTCGCCGGCCTTCAGGCAACTCACCCGGGCCGGTTCATCGTCGGCCTCGGTGGCGCCCACGGGCCGAACCCGCTGCCAACCCTGACTGCCTATCTTGACCGGCTGGATTCGGTGCCGGCGACCTCACGCGTAATGGCCGCGCTCGGGCCGCGCATGCTCGACCTCGCGCGTGACCGCGCAGCAGGCGCGTTTCCGGTTCTTGTGACACCCGAATACACCGCACGGGCGCGTTCTCGCCTGGGTCCCGGCGCCACGCTCGCCATCGAGCAGCTCGTCGTTATCGAGACCGATCTCCACCGGGCGCGGGCGATCGCCCGCGGGACGCTTGGATTTCTGGGCCAGGTTCCTGCGTACCAGGCAAGCTTCCGCCGGATGGGCTTCACCGAAGACGAGATCACGCAGCTGGCCGATCGGCTCGTCGACGCCCTCGTGGCGTCGGGCGATGCCGATTCCGTCGCCGCGGCCATTTCACGACAGCTGAATGCCGGAGCCGACCACGTCGCCATCTCCGTGATCACCGACGCGCCGCAGGCTCAGTCGGTCCACCAGTGGCGCCAGCTGGCAGAGCGGCTCATCGCCGCCTGACAGTTTCGCTGTTGGCTTGGCCGCGTCGCGGCCGGGTGGCGGCAGTTCCTGCCGCGTGAATGCGGCCAGCCCGCTCACCCGGGCACCTCGGAACAGGTTTCCCGCATCGTTGGCTCAACGGCGTAGCCGCCGTTGTGATCGCTGCTGGCCGCGCGGCCCGCGGCATGAGTGATTCAGCTGGGTGCGTTTCGGTGTCCGCCATCGCAGGACTCGTCCTGAGGCTGTCCGCAAGTGATCGACGTCTCACGTCCGCACCTTTAGGGTTTGGCTCGTGACAGCCTCATTAAACGACGCCGTGCGAAAGCTTTTGGATGATCCCAACCCCGCCGTTCTCGCCACGGTCAATCCTGATGGGAGCCCGCAGACCTCAGTTGTCTGGGTCGCCAGGGACGGAAATGACCTGCTCGTGTCCACTGCTGCGGGCCGGCGGAAGGAAACGAACGTGCGTCGCGACCCTCGAGTGAGCGTGACCGTGTACGACCGGCAGGACCCGCTTCAGTACGCCGAGATACGGGGCGTCGCGACCGTGGCCGAGGACCCCGGGCGCCACCTGGCTGTCCGGCTGGCAGAGGAGTACGAAGGGCCCGGCGCTGGTGAGGAGTATCTGTGGCTTCCGCCGGAGATTGTGCGCGTCGTCGTCCGGATCACGCCGCAGCGCGTCGTGGGAACCGCCACCGGCTGACTCGTCGATAGCAACCCCTTGACATTGCGTCTCGTCATCAACACTGCGCCGAGCGGGCTGCCCATAGAATCCCCGTGTCGCGCGCAGAGCGGCATAACAAGACGCTGCAGACGTCGTACTGGGCGGAGCGTTTGGCGTGAGGGTCGCGACCTTGATCACCATCGTTTCGATCTCTTCAGATCGTTTCACGCGAGTAGGGTCAAAGCGTGACGGGCCGCGTTCGGCTTCGTGTTTCTGGGTGCGTTAGTCGCCTACGCGGCCGGCATCGCTCAGGACCGGCACCGGGAGACAGCTGATGCGGTCGTGACACAACGCCGGGACCTCGACGAGACCCGGCGGCTTGCCTACATGGCTCTGGTCGCCCGATCTATCAACCATCCTGAACTCGTTGTTCCGGTCGGTAACGCGCTTGCCCACCACGGGCTGCGGGTGCCATTCGAAGAGGCACCCGTCCACCTTGCGACCGTCGTCGATGGTGGCCCGCACGCCGAGAGCCCGCACGCCGAGAGCGGGCACTGGCTTCGAGAGCTGGTCCACAGAATCACGAACAAACTAGGCGACAGCCCCGCTCGCTAACCCGCCGAGGTGGTATCCGTCCACCGTCGCTGGTCGCTGGTCGGCGGTGCCGGCCGCACTCCGCGGGCGGGCCACCCGGGCACGCTGCCCCAGCACACGCTCGCTCGCCGACGTCCGCCGTAGCGAGTGAGCGACTCGCGGCAGGAGAGGACGGTCCGTCCGAAGGTCGGTGAGCGGTGGCAGAATTGGCCGGTGAGCGGTGCGGCTAACCCGGTAAGCCCCTCTTAAATGCGGGCGCTGCTGTTCTCTCGCCCGCTGGGTTTGCCTTTTAGGTGACGCATCAGGGGCGCAGCTATGGCCGGGCCTTTGCCACGGGCCGGTTTGCCCGCGGCGGCCAATACCTTGAGTTCCATGTCCGCTACTCCCTCGGGCTGGTCACCTAGGGGTGGAATGGATCTCTGTTACACGGGACGTCCCGTTGATTAGGTAGCCACGGAGCTCCGTGGTTTGTGCCTGTCTACTCGCTAGCCAGGATGTTCAGCGCCTCGCTGACGGAGCTGTGCGGCGCATCCTTCAGCTTGTTTTCATTCAGCTCACTGCGGGCATCGTCAACGATGTCCCAGCCGGCACGCGCGAGCGCGGGAGCATGAACACCGTAATGGTGTGAGCAGAAGTCGAGCGTCCGGCCGTTGCGGTGTACCCGGATGTAGGCGCGGATTGGGTTGGCGTCAGCATCGCAGTTTCTGGTCACGGTCATGCCCTCCGCGCCTGGTTGTTGAAGATCGGTGTCTAGCGTTCAGCCTGGTGCGCGCGAGGATCATCACGGGTTCCGCGGGGTTGCGAGCCGGTAGCAGGACGGCGGCCACGAGCTGGTCAGCGACGCTGTCCATCTCCCGGCCAGCCCGCGCGTACATGGCCGCCCGCGTCGTGATCAGCGGAATACAGTCAAGCTACCGCCGCCGCAGATCCCTCCGCTGACTGCATCCGGCAATGCTGACCACCCGCAGCAGCCGATCACCCGCCGTATCACACCGCACGCGCCACGCGGCAGATGAGCGCACCAGGAGGTTAGTCGGCCCGCACTAGATCGGCTGGCTCACCTCGGACGCTCCCAGTACGGTGGAAGCGAAAATCGGAACCCGGCGAGGGCGCGGTGATGGCTTGGCGTCGGCCGCGAACGACGTGCTGCGATGGAGAATCTCGTAATATCGCTGGGGCCCGCCAGCAGATGTCACCCGCAGACGATGAACGGCCCGGCGCGCCGGCCCGAAGCGGCTGCGCTCGGCGTCGGCGGCTGTCGTGGGCCTGCCGCTTGCGCCATATCGCGCGATGGTTAGGCCCGAGGGTCCGGGGTTTCCGGAGGAAGTGCGACGGTTCTGGGCCGAGATCTACGGCCAGGAGTACATCGCCTATGACTCGCTTGAACAGGCCAAGCGAGATCCCGATGGCGTCATCGTCCTTTCGGGTGACTATGGGACTACGGTCTTGCTCACCGCGCCCGCGCACCTGGTGCGCTGCGATACCGAGACGCTGGTCACCCTGGTATCTGACCTGGACGCGGTGAGCTGGATGAGCGGAGATCCGGCAATCGCTACCGTCGCCTTCGAGCGTCATCCCGTCGGAACGAGCATCGAAGGCGGTTGGGGCGGAGGAATCGTCGCCGACGGCGTCTGGACCAATCCCCAGCGTCTGAGCGCAGAGATACGCACCCAGGCCGAGCAGGCCGTGCTGGGGCGACGCCGGCGCATCGACGGCAACCTGCTGCGACGGGATCGAGACACTGAACTCGCCCGCAAACGCGCATCGAGAACCATGGCACGGGGCTACGGGCTGCCCTGGGACTTCGACATCTCACCACCCGCAGTGCCGTTCCCCGACTGACACCGCACTCTTCTCGGCAATGCCTGCGGTGACGGAGCCTTTCGTCTGGGAGACTGTTCACGTGAGTTGGCAATGGGCTTGTTCCAGGGCGGCTCGATCGAATTTCGATTGCCATGGCGGCAGAGAGTGGACTTGGGAGTACTGTGATAGCTGCGCGCCTGACGAATGACCTGTATCATTACACGCAGACATCGCCATTTATAGCATCCTGGACCAAGGAATGATCCGGCTCGGGCCTTACGAGTCGACGAACGAATCTCAGCAGAAGTTTCCGACACTTTCCTCGCACGAGGGCAACAAATCTGAGCAGGACCAAACGAACGAGATCTGGAAACAGGCCGACTGGTCGCTGCGGCGTTACACCAAAGTGGCATGCTTCACACAGGACTTCGAGTTCCCTGATCACGCGTTGGACAAAGAAGCCCTGCGGGGGTGGGCGCACTACGGCGCCCGCCACGGCGGGGTCTGCCTACGCTTCGACCGGACGAAGCTTATCGAACACTTTCACGCCCAATTGTGTTCACGGGGGCAATGCTTCCACGGGCCTGTCCAGTACCCCGTCGAACGCATCTCTGCGGTGCCGGTTGAACCGCTCGACGTTGGCGAGGTCCTTGAGTTCGGGATCGAGCGGTCGTCTCCCGCTACATCGAGAAGTATCATCAGGAGCTCTTCTTCACCGAGCACCATGATTGGGCAAACGAGAGTGAGCTTCGCCTGATCCTCAACGAGCCGTCCCTATTGCCCGCCTACCTAGCCATCGAAGATTGCTTGACCGGCGTTTTGCTGGGCGACGCGTTTCCAGCGGCCAAACTCGGCACGGTACAGTATTTGCTGAGCCGGATGCCCGATGTAGAGCTCGTCCAACTCCGCTATCACAACGGCACACTGGTTCGTTTCCCCGGCGACCGCGGCCGCCAAGCCCATCGTTAGCGCTCGCCGCCCCGGCCCGCTAACAGCTCGGCTCGAGGAGTTGCGTTCCCTTGACTCGCAACGGGAGCAAGCTCGAGCTAGGGGCGCAAACCTCACCGCAGGAATGATCGATAGCCTCAAGAGCCGCATCGCAGCGGTGCAGGTGGCGTGCGCTACCTGGAACGCGGCTGCCTGCAGGCAATGAGACCTCCGAACTAGGGCGCGTGTGCCATGAGTCCTCGGTGGATGAGGCTGCAACGCAGGTCGGGAACTCTCGGCGAAGCCTTGGACGCGCCGCTGCAGCTAGCAAAGCAAGAGTTCGACGCGCGTCGGCGGGCGTAGGAAATGGCTGCAGGCTGGCCGTCGCCAAGAGCACCACCACCATCGCAGCGGCAAGAGCGGTCATTCGCGGGGAGGCAGCGGGCAGTTGGTGGGCTATACGGTGACTGCGGCGGGGATCTGATCCAGGATGATCCCGAAGTGGTCGCGGTAGGCGGCCAGTACGGCATCGTCGGTGTGCAGGTGCTGTTCGGTGCGTGCTGCGCCGCTGGTCCGGATCAGGGTGCGGCCGCTGAGGGAGATCCGGCCGTCTTGGGTGAGCCGGGAGCAGATCGTGCTGCGGGTGAAGTGGGACTGCGGTGAGCTCTGCTGCCACCAGCAGGTGGGGACGAAGTCGGCCAGCGAACGTTCCCGCTGCTCTATCCGGTACTGCGGCTGCCCGTCTTTGAGCACGTCCACGTCCCCGCCGTCGGCGTCGGTGAGGCAGAACCGGCCGGCCGGGTCGTGTTGGTCTTGCCGGCTGTCATAGCGCAGCGGGTAGGTGCTGTGACTGCCGAAGCCGGCATCAGCCAGCCAGGGACCGCTCCCACCGGGCAGGCGCACGATCAGGGCGAGGTGGTCGAACGGCGGCCCGAGCCGCCCGGCGCCGTGGACGCGCGCGGCGGCCCGCACCACGTGGGCGCCCAGGGCCTGCAGCAACAACGCGAAGGCGCCGTTGAGCTCGTAGCAAAAGCCTCCCCGCCGCCTGGTGACAATCTTGCCGAGCAGGTTGGCCTCCTCCAGTGAGATGGGCTCGCCCAGGTGGATGCTCAGGTTCTCAAACGGCACCGTCATCTGGTGAGCGCGGTGCAATACGCCAAGCGCTGTCTCATCGAGAACCCGGGGCCGCTCAACAGCGATGCGGTGCAGGTAGGCAGTGAGAGTCTTCTCGTCCATCACGCTCCAAGC
>WNGE01003732.1_pt1 | contig 29120 bp, 26 predicted proteins | sample 5400651 | NCBI WGS metagenome assembly WNGE01 (sample SAMN13153370, study PRJNA577476) | soil metagenome | isolation source: 60 cm soil or saprolite under grassland replicate 2 | place: USA:California | collected 2016-06-15
AGGCTGGTCGACGGCAGCAGGACGTGCGCCATCGCGCCCGTTCTGGTTTGCGGATCGTGCAGCATGATCGCGACGCAGGAACCGAGTCCGAGGGTGACCAGGACGCCATCGCCACGCTCGGCCGCCCAATCGGCGACTTTGACGATGACTTCTTTCACCCGGGCCGTACGTAAATCCGCTCGCGCGGATCGACGAGAGTGAGGCGCTCGCGCGCGGGGCCGAACAGGGTTTCGACTTTTCCGAGCAGGAGTACGCCCCCGGGCGCCAGCGCATCCACAAAGGTCTGAAACAGCCGCTCCTGGGCCTGGCGCTCGAAGTAAATCACGACGTTGCGGCACACGATCAGGTCGTACGGCGGATGCGGGGGACGCTCCCGCATCAAATCGTGGCTTTGGACGCGCACGAGCTCGCGGACCTCGGGCACCGGCCGGCCGCCCTCGAAATAGCGGCGCCTGAGGTGCGACGGCATCTCGGTGAACGCCGCGTCCGGATAATGCGCCTGCCGGGTGCGCTCGAGGCTCAATCGATCGACGTCGGTCGCGTCGATGACACCCTGGGCGCCCAGCTCTGTCATGAGCACGGCGATCGTGTACGGCTCCTCGCCCGAGGCGCATCCCGCCGACCACACCCGCAGTGTGGGACGTCTCCTGGCGAGCGCCTCCAGATGGGGCCGGAGCGCGGTCCAGGTTTCGGCGTTGCGGAAGAACTTGGTGACGTTGATCGTGAGCGCGTCGAGGAGCTCCTGGTACTCGTGCGCGTCGTGATCGAGAATCTTGCCGTAGTCTTCGTAGGTATGGGCGCCGCGGGCGCGCATGCGCACCGCGATGCGGCGCTTCAGGCATTTATCCTTGTACGACCCGCAGCTGACTCCCCGCTCGCGTGAGATCTTTTCCGTCAGCGCTTCGAAACCTCGCTCCAGAGGAGCTTTGCTCACGACAAACTGCTCAGGGTGTCCAGATTGGCCTTGACGAGCTCGTGTTTGGGATTCAGCTCGAGCGCGCGCCGCCACAGCTCGCTCGCCTGGTCGCGCTCGTTTCGCTTGTACGCGATGTTGCCGAGCTTGAAGTAGACGTCATCGCCCAGCTCGGGCGACAGCTCGATCGCGCGCTGATACAGCGCCCAGGCTTCATCGTAGCGCGAGCCGCGGTAGGCCAGGTCGCCGAGATTCTTGGACAGCTGCGGCAGGGACGGCTCGTCCTGGAGCGCGGCGCGCGCCAGCTCCTCGGCTTGTGGCAGCGCACCCGCCAGCTCGTGCAGCACGGCGAGATTGTTGCGCAACACGCCGTTGTGCGGATGCTTTTCGACGGCCTGCACGGCCACCTGTTCCGCCGTCTCGAAATCGCCCGCCGACGCCGCGACGAGTGCGCGCGCCCAGAACCAGATCGGGGGCACCTTGTCGGCGAACAGCTCCTTGGCGCGGTCGAGCCGCCCGGCGGCGCTGGCATGGTCGCCCTGCTTCAGCGCGACGATGCCCCATCCCACGTACACCCGTGGATCGGTGCGCGCGCGCGTGGCCGCCTCGGAGTAGGCCGCTTCCGCATCCTCCAGCCGGCCGACCTGCTCGTAGGCGAGCCCCAGATTGTGGAGCACGGCGGGCCGTGACCCGCCTTTTTCGGCGGCGAGCCGCAGCGCTTCCATTGCCTCGCGCCAGCGCGCCTGCTTCAGCGCGACCAGGCCGATGAAGAAGTGCGCGTTGGCATCCGTCGCGCGCAGCTCGGCGACGCGGCGAAATTCGCGCGCCGCTTCGTCGAGCATGCCCGTCTTGTAGAAGGCGATGCCGAGGTTGCGGTGCTCCTCCACCCGCGCGTCGGTCATCTTCACGTCTTCAGCGCTGGCGGTGCGGCCGGCGCGATGCAGGAAGCCGGCGGTGACGAGGCCGTAGAGCGCCTTCCCGACCTCGAATTCCCCCAGGCCGGAATCTTCGATGACCTGATTGACGTCGCGCGAGCCGTCGAGCAGCGGCAGCAGGCGATCCTGCATTTCCGTCAGCTTTGCGTCGCTGATGGCCAGGCGGTCGCGGTCCACGAGGAAGATCAGATCGAACGACGGGATCTTTTTCTCGATCAGGCCCCACTCGTCCACGCGCCGCGCGCCCTCGAGCAGCAGGGACTCCGGGTTGATCGAGACCAGGAAGTCCTGCTGCTCCGGGCGGACGTCGGCTTCGAAGTTGAACGTGCCCTGCGTCCACGTGAAGAGATAGTAGACCGACTCCTCGATCTGCATGCGCATGTAGCGCTCGAGCTCCTGCTGCGTGAGCACGCTCTGGAGCACGAGAATCTCGCCCAGCTTCTTGTCGCGCTCTTTCGCCTGGCGGTGGATCGCGGCGTCCAGCTGGTCCTGCGTGATCTTCTCGTGCTTCACGAGGATGTCGCCGAGCCGATCGCGGCGGTTCACGATCGACGCGTAGGAAATCCGGCCCCGGTCGAAATAGATGTAGCCGAAGTTGGAGCGGTCGGCGATCGACAGGCAGCCGGTTTTCTGCCCCAGCGCCAGGAGCTGCAGCACGTCGGGGAGCGACGCTTCCTTGAGCGAGCCTTTGATGGCCATCAGCGCAGATCCTCGATGACGCGATCAGCAGCGGTGGGCCAGTCCCAGACCATCTTCTCCCGGCTGCGCACGCCGCCGGCGCTCGACACGACGATGCCGCTGGTGCGCAGCCCCGCCGTGCGGCGCGGCGGAGGCGCTCCCTCCAGCACATCGCGCGCCAGACCCGCCGTCACGGGCGCGTCCTGCGCGGCGGCGGCCTCGACCACGCGCTGAACCACGCCGGTCAGGTTGCGGACGGAATCGATGGGCCGGTCCGCCAGGTAGTCGAGCAGCGCCGGCTCGAGCGCCACGTGCTGGTGGGTGAGCAGGCGCTCGAGCATGCTCCGGCGCAGCTCCTTGTCCGGCTCCGCGATCTCCGTCACGAGCCCGCCTTCGAGCCGCGACACGATGCGCTCCTCGAGGCCCTCGAGCGTGTTCGGATGCGCGGGCGCCGTGAAGATGAGCTGCCGGTCGGCGTCGACCAGCTGATTGAAAAGGTTGAACAGCTCTTCCTGCGTGCGCTCCTTGCCGGAGAGCAGATGGATGTCGTCGAGCAGCAGGGCCGTCGCGCGCCGATAGCGCGCGCGCCACCAGTCCACCCGGTTGCCGTCAATGGCGGCAATCAGCTCGTCGACGAACTGCTGGGTCGACAGGCAGGCGACCACCGCGTTCTTCTTTTTCGCGAGCTCGAGGCCGATCGCGTTGAGCAGGTGCGTCTTGCCGAGCCCGCTGCGGCCGACGATCACGAGGGGATTGTATTTCGTCCCGGGCTTCGCGACACAATCGCGCGCGGCGTTCAGGGCCACCTCGTTGGACGGCCCGGCAAGGTACGCGTCGAGCGGAAATGCGCCCGACGGAGCCGGCGGCGGGGCCGCGCCGTCCCGAACCTTCGCGGCGGCCGCCTCGGCGGCTTCCATGTGGTCGGGATCGCGGAAGACTTTCTCACCCGCGGCCTGGGGATCGAGCACCGCCACTTCCGCCTCGAGCGCCTTGAGCCGGTCCACGTCCCGCACGTACGACGCGATCACTTCGTCCACCGCGGCCGGCGTCTCCTGATCGAGGAGCTTTTCGAGCCGGCCCGTCCGGTAGCCCTCTCCCTCCCAGCGCATCACCGCCTCGGTCACCCGCGCACGCCACGCCTCGACGGCTTTGCCGACCGTGACGGTGACATCGGTCAGGAACTGGGAAAACTCATCTGGTGAGACGGCGGTAGATGAAGCGGCGGTAGATGAGGCGGCGGTCGGTGAAGCGCCGGTAGGAATACCCAACACCTTGCTCGCGGCATCGGCATTGATCGGCGTGTCGTTCACCGCCTGGAAGGCGATCAGGCGATTGAGCGCGCCCATCAACTCGCGCACGTTCGGGTACTCGATTTTCGCGACGGTCTCGAGGACTCCCGGCTGGAACTTCGTGCCACGCTCCTCGGCCTTGCGGCGCAGAATGGCGACGCGTGTTTCGTAGTCGGGGATGCCCATATCGACGACGAGCCCGCCGGAAAAGCGCGAGATGAGACGCTCGTCCAGGTCCGCGATCTCGGCCGGCGGGCGATCGCTCGCGAGCACGATCTGGTGCCCTGACTGCTGCAGCGCCTCGGTCAGGCGAAGCAGCTCGGTCTGCATCTCCTTGCGATTGGTGAGGAACTGGACGTCGTCGACGAGCAACACATCGACGTTCTGGAACCGGCGCCGGAAAGCGTCGCCCTGCCCCGCCGCGATCGCGGCGTGGAACGCCTCGACGTACTCGTCGAGCGTCAGGTACTCGATGTTCAGCTGCGACGCGATGACCTTGGCGGCGTGCCCGATGGCCATCAGCACGTGCGTCTTGCCCAACCCCGAGCCACTATAAATGAAGAGCGGGTTGTAGGCCGAGCCCGGATTCTCCGCGACGGTACGCCCGGCGGTGACGGCCAGGCGGTTCGCCGCGCCGACCACGAACGTGTCGAACGTGAAGCGGGGATTGAGCGTGCTGGTCATGTCGCGGGGGTTCCCGCCGCCAGCCTCTTGAGCACGAGCTCCGAGATCGACTTGAGGGTCTCGAACACCCCTCTGCCGTGCAGCGCGTCGGCCGCGAAGCTCGGCACGCTCCGGAAGTTGAGCGCGTCGTCGAGGTCCTCCTGCCGCAGGATCAGCTCGGCGGGCAGGTCCTGCTTGTTGTATTGCATCACCAGCGGCATGGTGCGCACATCGATGCCGTGCTCGAGCAGATTGCTCTGGAGGTTCTGCAGACTTTCGACATTCTCATCGAGCTGCCGGGCTTGACTGTCCCCGACGAACACCACGCCGTCCGCGCCCTGGAGCACGAGTCGCCGCGTGGCGTTGTAATAGACCTGGCCCGGGACGGTGTAGAGCTGAAACCGCGTCGAGAATCCGGAGATCTGGCCCAGATCGATCGGCAGGAAGTCGAAGAACAGGGTGCGGTCGGTCTGCGTAGCGAGCGACACCATGCGCCCGCGCCGAGTTTCCGGCACGCGGCCGTAAATGTAATGGAGATTGGTCGTCTTTCCGGACCGCCCAGGTCCGTAGTAGACGATTTTGCACGTGATCTCGCGGGTCGTGAAGTTGACCAGGGACACCGCTATCTCCCAAACAGCGTGTTGAGGCTGTCCGTCAACTCGCGCTCGAAGTCGGCCGCGAGCACCTGCTTGGGGACCGCCCCCTTCGGACTCGCCGTCTTCAAGTCCGCCGCAAGCTGCTCATAGAATAACTGAACCAAGCCGAGCGATGAAACGTCCATATCGTAGACGGCGAGCACCGCCAGCGTGCCGCGATCGGTCGCGAAGGTGGCCAGGAAGAAACCGGTCTTGGGCCCCTGATGGCTGAGCGCCGCGAAGGGCGGCTGCCGCAGCTGGCGCGCCAGCTCGCCGGTGGAGGCGACGATCGCCGCCGCCAGCGCCGCGGACGACATGACATCGACGGCGCGCGAGAATCCCGATTGCGCCAGCACCTGCCCCGACGGCGTGAGCACCAGGACCAGGCGCGCCGATGCTTCCCGCACGAAGTCGGTGAGCGGTTGCAGCGTCCAGTTTTCGACGGCGCGGGTCTGTTGACTCATACCATCGTCTCCGCCGCTCGCAGTAGCTCGAGGCGCACCAGGCCGATGTTCACATCGGGCTCCGCAACCGCGACGACCAGGATGCCACCGGCATTGTGCCCACCGGGAACGACCAGCAGCGCGCCCTGCTCCGCCTGCAGGTGCCAAAAGACGCTCGTCCCGGTCCCCGCCGCTTCCATCGCCCGGCGCAGGCGGCCGGCGAGGCTCGCGGCGAGCGCGGCCACGGCGCCGCCCTTGATCCCCTCCATGAGCTGCTCGGCCACGACGAGGCCGTCCTCCGCCGAGACCAGCATCGCGCCGCGGACGCCGCACGTTGCCGTGCTGTCCTTCCGCCGACAAACCGTTCCAGGCTCCCAGCCCCAGCAGCTTCGCGGTCCGGGCCGCTTCCTGCGAGACGCCGGCAAGATAGGCGGCGACGCTGTCGGTGACATCCGAGCCCGATCGATCGCGGAGCGACCCACCCAGGACACGTCCCGCGCCGTCGATGAGCAGGAGGCCTTCGTTGGCGCCCTCTAATCCCGCGAAAACGCGCGTTTCATCGAGCGCACCCGCTGCCGGCGCTGGGGCGGCGGGGGGCGGCGAAGGGGCGGCGGCGGGCGGCGCATGTGCCCCGCCGCGGATCATCTCAAACGCCTGGTCGATGGTCGGATCGTCGGGCTCGACCTTGCGCGCCTGCTCGAGATGGGTTTCGGCCTGGGCGATATCGCCGACCTTGAAATAGAGAAACGCGAGTCCCTTCAGGGCGCCGGTATGGTTGGGCGCGATCCGGACGGCCATGTCCCACTCGTCGAACGCGCGCGCGTAATCGTGCTTGTCGGTCAGGATCCGCGCGTACAAGTCGTGCGCGTCGGCGAGATGCGGATGCCGCTCGAGCCCGTTCATCGCGACTCGGGTCGCGGAATCGAGCTGTCCCTTGCGGCGCAAGGCTTCGCCCAGCCGCAGGAACACGAGGCTCTGTGGATCCTGCGCGAGCTGCGCCGAGAGCGCGCGGATCTCGTCAGCCATTGCTGAACACTCGCGCGGCTTCGCGGGCGCGCTGCACGTCCGGTTTGTGCGCCTCCTCTTCCGTCGAGCGCGCCAGGCGCTCCCACTGGTCCCAGCTTTGCACGGCTTCGCCGAACCGGCCCATCGCGACGAGGGCGAATCCCAGGTAGCGATGCGTCGCGGCGAGCAACGGATCGAGCCGCAGCGCGCGCCGCAGCTCCTCGGCAGCGGCGGACGCGTGCCCCTGCGCCAGGTGGATGCGGCCGAGCAGGAGATGAATCGTCGCGTCGTGCGGCTGCATACTGCCGGCTTGCTCGGCGGCGGCGCGGGCGGCGTCGAGGTCCTTGGCGTGCAGGGCAGTCTCAGCCTTCGCGATCAGCTCTGCGACGAGCTCCGCGAGGTCACTGCCGGCGCCCGGCCGTCCGCGCTTGGCCGTCCCGGGATCCACGAGGACGATCACGCCGGCGCTTTCGAGGCCGAACAGCGTCTTGGCGACTTCGAAATCGGACCGCCCCAGCTCGGTCGCGAGGCCCCGCACGGAGCGGTCGCCGTCGATGAGCGCGAGCACTTCCCACTCGGGCGGCAGGAGATCCAGCTCGCCGCCGCCGCCTTCGGGCGGCGGCGCGAGCGAGGGCACGACGCCGACGTGGGGAATGCGGTTCTCGATCCGGGACCATTCATCGATGCGGCGCGCGCCTTCCATCAAGAGCGCTTCCACCGGGATGCGGACCGTGACCTCGGTGGGCACCTTGCTCTCGGCCTCTTCCGCAAACGAGAAGTAGCCTTCGTTCCAGCTCATGACCTCGAAGACGACTTCCTCGATCTGGAAGTGGATCTGGCGCTCGACCTCGCGCTGGGTGATGACGCCGAGCGCCACGAGGATCTCGCCGAGGCGGCGCTTGTCGCCCTGCCGCTGCTGCATGTCACGCGCCCGCTCGAGATCGGCCTCGGCGATTTTGCCGGTGCGCAGCAGCAGCGCACCGAGCGGGTGCGGGTTGCTGCGAATCTCCGCCGACACCACGACGCCGTTATCGAAGTAGATCTTGCCCTCGTTGTGGCGCAGCTCGGAGGTGACCCGCAACGCGCCCGTCTTCCGGCTCAAGTCGAGCAGCTGGAAGACGTCGTGGATCCCGAGCTCGCGGAGCGGTCCTTCGATCGCCATACGCTAGGCCGCGTCCGAGGTGGCGAAGATGTGCTGCAGGTCGACGGCGGTCCGCGCGTGCATCCGCGCGCGTTGCGCGAACGGCCCGCCCGGATCGATGCGCGTCACGCGGTCCCACGCGGCCACCGCTTCGGTGTAGCGCTGCAGCTTCGCGAGCGTCACGCCCAGGTAGAACAGTGCACCGGTGTGCTCGGGGTCGAATTTCAGCGCGCGCCGGAACGCCTCGAGCGCCTCGACGCTGCGCTTGTCGTCGAGCAGCGTGCGACCGAGCAGGAGCAGCGCGTCCATGTCGTAAGGATCCTGCTCCAGCATCTCGGCGAGCCGCACGACGGCGGTCCGCAGACTCCCCGTGCGCCGGAGCAGGTCGGCGTGCGCGAGCCCCGCCTCGTGGAAGGTCGGCAGCGCTTCGAGCGCCGCTTCGTACGCGCGCTGCGCTTCCACCCACTCTTCGTCCTGTTCGTGCAGCCGCCCGAGATCGAGCCAGACCTGCACGAACCCTTCATCGAGATCGAGCGCCGAACGGTACGCCGCGCGGGCGCCCTGGCGGTCGCCGACTTTCAGGGCGATGTCGCCCTGCAGCTTGTGCAGATCGGCCCTGTTCGGCGCGCGGGTCTGCGCCTGCCGCAGCGCCGTCAGCGCGCTGGCCGCGTCGCCCGTCGCCGCGCGCGCCTTCGCGGCGGCGACGAGCACCTCGACGTCTTCGGGCGCCTGGGCGACCAGCGCTTCGGCGAGCGGCAGCGCTTCGGCGGAGCGGTGCACGGCGAGCAGGCTCTTCACCTCGCCGAGCGCGGCCGGAGCGTTGGCGGCATCGAGCGTGCGCGCCTCGCGGTAGCGCTCCAGCGCCTCCCCGTGCAGGCCGCGGCGGGCATAGCTGTCGCCGATCAGCGTGGCGGCCTGGCCCCGGTCCGCGCCGCGCTGCACGGCGCGCATCGCTTCCGCCACGGCGAGGTCCATCATTCCCTTGCTCACGTAATCGCGCGCCAAGGCCAGCGGATCGTCCGCCCGCTTGGCCAGGCCGGCGGGCGCGGCCTGGGCCGCGCCCGCGGGCGGCTCCAGCTCCTGGAAGATGTTGTCGAGCAGCCGCTGGTCGAACGCGAAGTCGCCGCCCAGGCTCTCGGCCGCGACGTCGGCCGAGATCTCGGGCACGATGCCGATCGCGACCGTCTCATACTGCAGATCGATCGCCAGCGCGAACTTCTGCGACACGTAATACGGGTCCAGCTCGAGCGCGCGCTTGGTCGCGCGCAGCGCGCCGTCGTAGTCGCCGAGGTTCGAGAGCGTGAAACTGAGGTTGTAGTGGGCGCCCGCGTTCTGCGGATCAGCCTCGACGGCCCGGACGAAGGCGTTCCGGGCGTCGGGGAAGCGCTTCAGCTCGACGAGCACGAGCCCCACGCCGTTCCACGCCGGCGCGGAGCCCGGCTGTTCCGCCAGCACCTGGCGATACGCTTCGAGCGCGAGCTGGAAGCGGCGCAGATGGGTCAGGAGCAGCGCGAGGTTGAGGCGGGCGCCGACGAACGCCGGCGAAAGCTGCAAGGCTTTCCGAAATCCCTCGATCGCATCTTCGGTATCGGCCTGATGCGCGAGCACGACGCCGATGTTGTTCCACGCGAGCGCGTAGCGGGGATCGACCTCCGTCGCCTGACGGTAGGACGTCAGCGCGTCCGCCGTCCGGCCCGCCTGATGCAACACGACGCCGCGCTCGTTCCAGAGCTTGGGCGAGTCGGGGATCTCATGGATCAGCGACTCGTACAGCTCGAGCGCATCGGTGAAGTCGCGCTTGAGGAGATGGACTTCCGCCATCGCCTGGCGCACCAGCCTGCGATCCTCGCCGCGGTCGATCGCGAGGCGGTACTCGCGCAGCGCCTCGGCGTAGTAGCCCTTCTGCCGGAACGCGAGGCCGAGGTTGTAATGCGCGAGCTCGCTCCCCTCGACGACCTCGGGCGCGGGGTGCTCGCGCAGGCGGTGCTCGGCCGACTGGCGTTCGGCGCGGTAGCGCTCCAGCGACAGGTTGGTCTGCGCGCGCGCCAGCGGCGGGTTCAGCTGGATGGCGCGCTTCGACGCGGCGCGCGCGTCCTGGTGCCGCCCCATGTCGCCCAGCACGAACGCCATCAGGTAATGCGCGTTCGCGTTGTCGGGATTGAGCGAGACGGCGCGCTCGAGGGCGGTCAGCGCCGGCTCGTTCAGCCCGCGGTTGTAGTAGACCTCGCCAAGATAGAAGTGGACGACGGAGGAGTCCGGCTCTTCTTCGACGGCCCGCAGGAACCACTCGGTCGCCACTTCCAGGCGTCCGCGGGACTTCTCGGCGAGTCCGAGCTGGATGATCGCCGCCACGTCCTTGGGCTTGTGCGCCAGCAGCTCTTCGAATTCGGCGACTGCTTCCTCGGAGGCGCCCATGATCGCGTACGTGCGGCCCAGCTCCCAGCGCGCGTCGCGCTCGTCGGGCGCGCTGCGCAGCTTCTCCTGGAGCTCGGCCACGCGGCGGTCGTAGTACCCGGTGTTGTGGTAGGCGATCTCGAGATTCCGCTGCGCGACCTGCATGCGCGGGTCGAGCTCGAGGGCGCGGGTGAACTGCTCGATCGCCTCGGGGACGAGGGCTTTTTGGTAATAGAGAACGCCGAGATTGTTATGCGCGCCCGCATCGGAGGGATCGATCCGGCGGGCAAAGGACCTCAGGACCGCTACGTCACGCTCTGAGACCGTCAAGTCAACCGAATGGCGTCGAAAATCGCCTTGAGCGACGCCAGGTCGGGCAGGAGCAGGAAATGGCCGCGCAGCCCGTCCTGGGCATCGATATTGAACTCGGTCTCGACGCAAAACACGAAGTCCCGGTCGTGCCCGAAGTTCAGGTACGTCGTCGTGAGGACCGCCGCCGAGAGATCCACCACGAGGCTCGGCACCGACGGCAGCAGCAGCATCCCCATGAACTCCGACAGCGCGTTCATGTACGCGCCCGAGAGGATGTTGCCCGCCTCCTTGATGCACGACTGCTCGATTGTCTCGAACGTTTGGGTCGTCCCGAGGGGGCGCTTGAGCAGCATGTCGCACAGCTGCCGGCCGACGGGCTCGGGGAACATGAGCAGCGTGCGTCCCGTCAAATCGCCGAGCATGTGCATGAGGACCGCGGCGACGACTTCCTGCGGATCGCCGATCAGCCCCGGCACGTCTTCGAGCCGGGCAATGTTGATCTCCGGCACCGAGATCATGATGCGCCGGTGCGTGAGCTGCGACAGCGCCGTCGCCGCATGGCCCGCGCCGATGTTGGCGACTTCTCTGAGCGCGTCGAGCTGCAGCGCCTTTAGATCCCGGACGTCTTCCATGTCGCTCCCTTAATTAGACCAGACCCGCCGCATCGAGAATCAACGCGGGCACTCCATCACCCATGATCGTCGCGCCGCTGAAGACCGGCAGCGTGCCCTGCGGCGCGTCGAATCCTTTCACCACGATTTCCTGCTGGCTCAACATCCCGTCCACCACAATCCCGGCCCGCCGCTCGCCCATCTCCAACACAACGCTCGTGCCCGACGGCGGCGATCAGCGCGCGCACGATGGCCAGCGTGACCGGCAGCCGCAGCACGAAGGCCGTGCCCTTCCCCGGCTCGGTGCGGATCTCGACCGAGCCGCCGAGCGCGCGAATCCGCGTCATGGCGACGTCGATGCCCACGCCGCGTCCGGAAACGCTGGTCACCGCCTCGGCGGTCGAGAATCCGGGCCGCGCGAGCACGCGCAGCAGCTGGTCATCCGACAGCGTCTCGACGTGGGGCCCGAGGACGCCCTCGCGCTTCGCCTTCTCGAGAATCTGGGCGCGATCGATGCCGCGGCCGTTGTCGGAGATGCTGATCGCCACACTGGAGCGCTCGCGCACCGCCGCCAGCACGATCTCCCCCTCCGGGTCCTTCTTGAGCCGCTTCCGTTCGGCCGGCGACTCGATCCCGTGGTCGACGGCGTTGCGCAGCAGATGCACCAGTGGATCGCCGAGCTCGTCGAGGATTTCGCGATCGAGCTCGATCTCCTTGCCTTCCACCCGGAAGGCCACCTGCTTGCCGAGCTGGCGCGCGACGTCGCGCACGAGCCGGGGAAAGCGGTCGAACACCTGCCACACCGGCGTCATGCGCGCCTGGATGATTTCGTTCTGCAGATCGGCGGACAGGCGCGAGATATGGATCGCGACTTCGTCGATCTCCGGATCTTTGCCCACCCACCGCGCGGCGAGCTCATTCAGGCGGCCGCGTTCGGTGACCAGCTCGCCGATCAGATCCATCAGCGTATCGAGCCGGCGCAGATCCACCCGGATGTGGCGGCCGCGTCCCGCGCTTTCCGCGGGCGAGACCTGGCCTTCGTCGCCGGCCGCGCCACCGAAGCTGACGCGTTCGACGTCGCCCACAGACCGGATGACGGCTTCGATGTCGGTCGCCGACTTCGCGGTGTCGAGCTCGAACGAGAAGCGACCGTCGAAATCGTCCGATTCGAACGCGGCGAGCGACGGCTGCACGCGGTTGACCGTGCCGAGGGTCTGGACTTTGCGAACGACCAGCATCGCGCGCGCACCTTTCAGGGGCGCTTCCGACCGGATCACCACCTGGACAAGGGGGGTTCTGCCAGATGCATCAGACGCAACCGACGCAGCAGCTAGACTCGGGGAGTCAGGCGCGTCGGGCTCAGGAGTCGCAAGCGTGAAGCGCGCGAGCGCGCTGGGCTGTGCGGCAGGTTTCGCGTGATGCGCGGCAGCGGCCCCGTCGATGTCGGCGAGAATCGCGGCGACATCCGCTTCGGGCTCGCGGCCCTGGACGGCGAGCTCGACCGCTTTTTCGAGCGCGTCAGTGGCGCGAAACAGCAGTTGAATGACGTCGCCGGCAGGTGCCCGGCCGCCGCGGCGCAGATGGTCGAGCAGGTTTTCCATGCGGTGCGCGAGATCGGCGACTTTGGCGTAGCCCATCGTCGCCGCCATCCCCTTGATCGTGTGCACCGCGCGGAACAGGCCGCCGACCGGCTCCGCGGAGGTTGGGGTTCGCTCCCACTCGAGCAGCAGCTGATTGCAGGCGCTCAAGTGCTCGCGGCTCTCGGCCAGGAACAGCTCGGCGTACTGCGAAAGGTCCATCGCTAGCCCAGAACGCGCTGCACGGCTTCGAGGACGCGGGAGGGCTGGAACGGCTTGACGACGAAGTCCTTGGCACCCGCCTGGATGGCTTCGACCACCAGCGCCTGCTGCCCCATGGCGCTGCACATCAGGATCTTCGCGTCGGGATCCTGTTTCACGATCTCGCGGACCGCGTCGATGCCGCCCATGTCGGGCATCACGATGTCCATCGTGACCAGGTCCGGCTTGAGTTGCCGATACTTCTCGACGGCCTGCGTGCCGGTCTCCGCCTCGCCGACGATCTCGAATCCGGCCTGCGCCAGGATGTCGGTGATCATCGTGCGCATGAAGATCGCGTCGTCACAGACGAGAACCGTGTGGCTCACTGCGCGCTCCTTAAGTAGTCAGAATCGGGCCCAACAGCGCCGCGACGTCCAACACGATGAACAGTTCACCATTCCGCCGCCCGACCGCCCGCACCAGCGTGGGATCGACGCCCGGAAGACCGGTGCGGTCTTCCAGCGTCGTCGCACCACCCGCGAGCATGTCCATCACCTCATCCACCGTAAACCCGATCAGCTGTCCCTCGCCCCCCGACTCACCCTTGCCCATCTCGAGGATGATCGTCGAGCCCGCAGCCTCAGGCGCTTGAGTCTGGGACGTCTCGGCGGGGGGGGATGCGGGCGAACCCGGCGGTGCCTGGCCCAGCGCACGCCACCCTTCCACGACCGTCACCAGAGTGCCGCGGACATTCACGAGCCCCGCCACGACCGGGGGCGCGCCCGGGATACGCGTCGTTGGGAGGCGCGGGAGAATCTCCCGCACTTGGTCCACCTCGGCGGCGCACACCAGTGCTCCCACGCGGAACACGAGTAAGCGAGCGGAGACGAGGCTTCCGTCAGTCATCGGATGCGAAGAAACCAAGATACTGCAAGGGGTTGCGCTCGGCAAGCAAATTCGCGTCTCCGGCCGCTTCGGCCAGCGCGGGACGCAAGTCCTCCGGCCATTCCGACGTCAGGGCGACCGGCGCACCGGTCACCGGATGCGTGAACGACAGCGCGGCGGCGTGCAGCAGCTGCCGTGGCGCGAGCCGCTCGAGTCGCTCGGCCTCATTGCGCGATGACGGCGTCACGCGGCGACTGCCGCCGAACGTGTACTCGCGGTCGCCGACGATCGGGCACCCGACGTGCGCGAGGTGCACGCGAATCTGGTGCGTCCGGCCGGTGCCGAGCCGCACGCGCAACAGATCGCTGTGCGCGAAGCGCGCCACGAGTGCCGCGTGCGTGACGGCGTGGCGGCCGCCTTCTGCCACCGTCATGCGCTTGCGCTCTTTGGGATGGCGCGCGATCGGGGCCTCGATATCGACGGGACTCTTGCGCAGGTGACCCCACACGAGCGCGGCGTAGACGCGCTTCACCGTGCGGCGTTCGATCGCGCCGGCGAGGCGCCGATGCGCCAGATCGCTCTTCGCGACGACCAGCAGCCCCGAGGTGTCGCGATCGAGGCGATGCACGATACCCGGACGGCCGGCTTCCGCCGCCGCGCCGCCCGACAGATCGGTGCCCCGCCCAACCAGCACATTCACCAGCGTGTCGTTCCAGTGGCCGGGACCGGGATGGACGACGAGTCCCGCGGGCTTGTCGAGCACGGCGAGATGCTCATCCTCGAACACAAAGCGTAAATCGGCGTGAAACGGCGTGTAGCTGCGTGGGGGGTCTTCGTCCGGCAGGTCGACCGTCACTTCCGTCCCGCGTTCCAGCAGGGCGGAGGCGCGCAGCGCTGTGCCGCGCGCGGTCACGCGTTTATCGGCGATGAGGCGTCCGGCCTGTGTGCGGGAGAGAGCGAGCTGGTCAGCGAGAAACTTGTCGAGACGTTCAGACTGAACAATCACACAAAACGTGAGGTTCAAGGCTCGGCCGCCCGCGCCTCCTTCGCCCGTTGCTGCGCGCGGCCTTCCTGCCACAGCGAGAGTCCGAGTGCGATCGCGCCGACGGTGATCGCCGAGTCGGCGACATTGAACGTCGGCCAGCGCCAGGCACCGATGCCCACGTCCACGAAATCGACGACGCCCTGCGCGCTGCGAATGCGGTCGATGAGGTTCCCGACGGCGCCCCCGCAGACGAGCGCCAGCGCAAGGAGACGGAACCGGTCGCCGGGGCGCGTCCCGCGTACCAGGGAGGCGAGCACGAACAGCGCGATGATCGCGAGGCCGAGGAAGATCCAGCGCGAGTTGTCGCCCACGTGCAAGCCGAACGCCGCGCCTTCGTTGAAGACCAGACGGAACTGCACCACATCGCCGATCACCGCGAGCGGCAGGCGCCGCGCGAGGAGCGACTCGGCGATCAGTTTGGTCGCGAAATCGGAAACGACGACGGCGACTGCCGTCCCCCAGAACAGCCTGCGCTCAGCGGCGTTTACCATCTTCCTCTCTGGCCTTGCACTTGATGCAGAGGCGGGCGTGTGGGAGGGCATCGAGTCGGTCGAATCCGATCGAGTCGCCGCATTGCTCGCAGCGGCCGAAGCGGTCGGGGGCGCTGTACAGCCGGCGCAGCGCTTCGTTCACGTGCCAGAGGTAGCGCCCTTCCTGCGACGCGAACAGAAACTGCTTCTCGCGCTCCATCGCGTCGGTGCCCTGATCGGCCATGTGGAACGAGTAGCTCGAGAGGTCGCCATCTGATGCCTGCAGGCTCGAATTGAACGACTCGCCATAATGACCCAGCTCCTTGATGACGCGGGCGCGCTCTTCGAGCAGCCGCTTCTCGAGATGGGTCAATTGTTTCTTGTTGAGGCCGGCTTTGGCCTTCAGCTTCGTCGACTTCGTCGGCATTATCGGGTTCCGCCCTTTCGTCCGTCGTGACGCCGGAGCGCAATCGTGGTCCGGCGCCCCTCGATGTCTACTTCACGCTGCAAATCGGGTTCGTCGAGTCCTGCACCCAACACCATGCGGCGCGCTAATGTTTCGCCTTCGACGAGTCCTTGAAACGCGCGAGTCGCGGCGACGATGGTCTCAGCGCCGGTGATGCTCAACTCGATGCGCGTCGTGTAGTCATAGCCTGCCTCTTTGCGGAGGCGCTGCACGCGATTCACGACCTCGCGCGCCAATCCTTCGTGGACCAGGTCGTCGCTCAACGCGGGATCCAGCGCGACGACGTACGGCCCATCGGCCTGCACGAGCCACTCGCTCACGACTTCACGCGTGACGGTCACGTCGTCCGGCTGGTATTCAAACTCACCGTGCCGCACCGTCCCGCCCTGCTCCAGCATCTGCAGCTCTGCCGCGCTCAACTCGGCAACGGCGGCGGCCGCCCGCGGTGTGTCCTTCCCGTACCGCTTCCCGAGGGTCCGAAAATTCGCTTTGGCGCCCAGCCGGACCAGATCGTGGTCCGATGCGACCACCTGGACGGCTTTTACGTTGACTTCGGCAGCCAGAATATCTAACAGGTCTGACAAGGCCGGGCCCTGGGCGGCGGCCGGAACAGCCAGCTGCATGCGGGCCAGCGGCTGCCGGACTCGCAGATTGCGGGATTCCCGGGCCGCCCGGGCCAGCGACGCCAGCCGCCGGACGGTGCCCATGGCGGCCAGCAGCTCGGGTTCCCGGTGCCCCCGGTCCACCGGAAACGGGGCGAGATGGACCGAGGTCCCCGTCAGGGCCCGATGCACCCAGTCGGAAATGAACGGCGCGGCTGGGGCGAGCAGACGGACGGCGGCCACCATGGCCTCGTGGAGCGTTTCGAGCGCCACGGGGTCGGTCGCCCGATCGGGGGCCCAGAACCGCGGCCGGTTGCGCCGGATGTACCAGCGCGACAGGTCTTCGCCGACGAAATCCATGATCGTGCGAACGCCGGCGGTGACGTCATACGCCGACCACGACTGCCGCACGCTGGCGACGACTTCGTCGAGCCGGGCGAGCAGCCAGCGGTCGGCCGCCGGCCGCTGGCCCGCCGGTGTGGCCGCCGCGTCGGCGGGTGGAGTCCAGTCCTGCGCGTAGCGCCGGAAAAAGTCGTAGGTCGAGCGCAGGGTGTTCAGGAATCCGCCCGCCACCTCGGGGATCTGGCGCTCGTCGAACCGCTTCGGCAGCCACACCTGGCTCTGGCCGAGCAGATACAGACGCACCGCATCGGCGCCGTGCTGGCCGATCACATTCCAGGGATCGACGACGTTGCCGCGGCTCTTCGACATTTTCTGGCCGTGCACATCGAGCACGTGCTCGTTCACGATCACGTGCTTGTAAACGGGCGCGTCGAAAGCGGTGACGCCGATCGCGAGCAGGGAGTAGAACCAGCCGCGCGTCTGGTCCACACCTTCGCAGATGTAGTCCGCCGGGAAATGCGCCTTGAAGTCGGCCTCATGCTCGAACGGGTAATGCCACTGCGCGTACGGCATGGACCCCGAGTCGAACCAGGCGTCGATCACTTCCGGCGCGCGCCGCATCGTTCCCGAGCAGTTGTTGCACGCCCAGGTGTAGGTATCGATGTACGGTTTGTGCGGATCGAAATTCTCCGGCAACGCTTTCCCCCACCTCCGCGCCAGCTGGTCGTAGGAGCCGATCACCTCGCGATGCTCGCGATCGATATCGCACTCCCACACGTTGAGCGGCGTGCCCCAGTAGCGGTCGCGCGACAGCGCCCAGTCGACGTTGTTCTCGAGCCATTCGCCGAAGCGGCCGGCGCCCGTCTCGGGCGGATGCCAGTCGATCTGGGCGTTGATCTCGAGCATCCGCGCCTTGACCGCGGTGGTGCGGACGAACCACGAGCTGCGGGCGTAGTAGATGAGCGCCGAGTCGCAGCGCCAGCAGTGCGGATAGCTGTGCGTGTAGGGCCTGGTTTCGAGCCAGCGCCCGTCCTGCTTCAACCGCTCGATGATCAGCCGGTTCGTGTCCTTGTCGGTGACGAGCTTGCCCTCGAGCTCCGGCCAGCGAATGCCCTTGAACGTCCCGTCGGCCGCGACGGGATTCACGAACGCGAGCCCGTTCTGCTGACCGGCGGCGTAGTCGTCGGCGCCGAACGCGGGCGCCATATGGACGAGCCCGGTGCCCTCGTCGACGGTGACGAACCCGCCGGCGACGATCACGCTGTGCTGGCCGTCGCGCGGCAGCGCGACGACGTCCAGCGGGCGGACGTACTTCCGGCCCACCAGGTCGCGGCCGAGACAGGTGGCGACGCGGTCCCCCTGGATCAGCGGGCGGCCGTGCACGTGCACGTCGCCGGCGCGCGCCGTCGCCGCGATGTAGCGCGTGATCTTGCCGCTCGTGGTGTCCGGGACCGCATACTCGCCGTACTCGATATCGGGGTGCACGGCGACCGCGACGTTCGACAGGAGCGTCCAGGGCGTCGTCGTCCAGATGACCAACTCGCGGGGCGCGTCGCCGTCGCGCGAGACGAGCGGGAAGGTCACGTAGACCGAGTTCGTCTGGACGGTCTCGTACCCCTGCGCCACTTCGTGCGACGACAGCGCGGTGCCGCAGCGCGGGCAGTACGGCAGCACCTTGTGCCCGCGGTAGAGCAGCGCTTTCTCGTGCAGCCGTTTGAGCAGCCACCACACCGTCTCGATGTACTGATTCGTGTAGGTGACGTACGGATGCTCGTAGTCGAGCCAGTAGCCGATGCGGTCGGACAACGACTCCCAGTCGGTCTTGTACTTGAACACGCTCTCGCGGCACAGCGTGTTGAAGCGCTCGATGCCGTAGGCCTCGATCTCACGTTTGCCGTTGATCTTGAGCGCCTTTTCGACTTCGATCTCGACCGGCAGTCCGTGTGTGTCCCAACCCGCGATGCGCGTCACGCCCTGCCCCAGCATCGTGTGAAAGCGGCAGATCAGATCTTTGAGGGTGCGCGAGAAGACGTGATGGATGCCCGGCCGGCCGTTCGCGGTCGGCGGACCTTCGAAGAACACGAACGGCGGACCGTAGCGGGTCGCGTCGCTGACGCGCGTGAACAGCCGCTCGTGCTTCCACTTCGCGAGCAGCTGTTTCTCCAGCTCGTCGATCGCCTGGGTCGGGTCCGACGGGGGATACGGCATCTAGCCGAGACGCTCCAGCACGCCGCGCACGACCGTCGCGAGCTTCGGCTCCGCACCACGGGCGACGGCGATGATTTTCTCGACCGACGTCGGCTCGAGCGCGTCGGGCAAACAATTGTCGGTGATGATCGAGAGCCCCAGGACCCGCATGCCCTGATGGACCGCCGTGATCACCTCGGGCACGGTGCTCATCCCGACGACGTCGCCGCCCAGGGCGCGCAGCATCCGGTACTCGGCCCGCGTCTCGAGGTTCGGACCCGGCACCGCGACGTACACGCCCTCGCGCAACACGATTTTATGTTCGAGCGCGACCGCGCGGGCGAGTGTGCGGAGCTCCGGATCGTACGCGGCGGACATATCGGGAAACCGCGGACCCTCGGCGTCGACATTCGGCCCCGCCAGCGGGTTGTCGCCGAGCAGGTTGATGTGATCCGAGAGCAGCACGAGATCGCCTGTTGCCCAGAGCGGATGCATCCCGCCTGAGACGTTGGAGACGATCAAGGTCTGAGCGCCCAGAGCGCGCAGCACGCGCACGGGAAACGCGACCTGCTGCAGCGTGTACCCTTCGTAGCGATGGAAGCGGCCCTGCATCATCGCGACGCGGCGGCCGCCCAGCGTCCCGAGCAGCAGCCGGCCCGCATGGGTCTCGACCGTCGGACGCGGGAACCCGGGCACATCGGCGTAGGGGAGCGTCGTCTCGGCCTTCAGCTGGTCGGCCAACGCCCCGAGTCCCGTTCCGAGAATGATCGCGACTTCCGGAACGACGGCAGTCCGCGCCTGCACGGCGCGAACCGCTGCGGCGACCTGTGTCACCCGCGGTGACCGTCGAGGGCGCGGAGCTCGGCGAGCTGGCGCTCGAGCAGCGCGCGGAAGCCGCCGACGTACTGTTGGAACTGACGCTCGGTCTCGGCCATGCGCGTCTTCACGGCGCCCTCGGCGCTCTTCGCCTCGTCGAGCAACCGCTTCGCCGCGGCCTCGGCCTCGCGCAGGATCACCTGCCCCTCGCGGTCAGCCGCCGCCCGCGAATCCTGGCGCAGCTGCTGCGCCGCGACGAGCGCCTCGTTCATCGCTTTTTCGCGCTCGCGAAACACGCGCAGCTGTTCGGTCAGGGCGTTGACGCGCTCCTCCAGGATCTGGCGCTCGCGGATGGCGCGCTCGAGCGCGTCCGCGACGCGGACGCGGAAATCGTCGACGCCCAGCGTGTCGTACCCGCGCAGGGTTTTGCGAAAGTCCTGCTTGCGGATGTCGTGCGGCGTCAGGTTGAACGCTTCGTCGTTCATGTCCTCGGTCCGAACAGGACGGTACCCAATCGGATCACCGTTGCTCCCTCTTGGGCCGCTGAAGCGTAGTCGCCTGACATCCCCATCGAGAGGGTCGGCAGCCATAGCCCTTCCTCCTCCTTGATCCTATCGCGCAAGACTCGCAGACCCCGGAAGGTCCGGCGCTGCACGTCTTCGTCGTCAGTCAGTGGTGCCATCGTCATCATGCCTTCCAACCGGAGATGCGGGAGCGCGGCCACCGCTCGCGCCAGCGCCGGCGTCTCGTCGAGTGCGCAGCCGCTTTTTTGCGACTCGCCCGCAACGTTTACTTGCAACAGCACCCGGAGCGGCACTTCTGCTTTGCGATCCAACTCCGTCGCCAATTCGACGGAATCAACGGAGTGCACGAGCTCGAATCGACCCGGCACGACTTTGGCCTTATTGCGCTGGAGATGGCCGATGAGATGCCACCGAATCCCCAGCTCCCGATTCCCCGCTCCTAGCTCCTCCTGTTTCTGCACCGCTTCCTGGACGCGGTTCTCACCGATGTCGGCGATCCCGGCGGCGAGTGCCGCGCGGATCGCGTCCGTTCCAAATCCCTTCGTCACCGCGACAATCGTCACGGGCTGCGCGGCGCGCTGCGCCAACACGGCTCGTACCTGTGCCAGCCGCTCGGGCAGGGCCTCGAAACCCATAGCCGCTCAATTTAACGCCTAAACAGGCTCTGTACCCCCTGGGTCTCGGTTCGGGTGATCACGTCCGCAAGCGCTTTGCTGGGATTGAGATGGTAGGCCCGGCGCAGGTAGGCCAGTGCCTGCCGCTGGTCGCCACGGGTGGCCGCGATGTTGCCCAGCTCGATCCAGGGAACCGAAAACGACAGGGCCACCTGCTCGGCGGCGGGCTCGAGCTCGAGGGAGTCGGGGCCGAACATCCCCCCAAATGTGAACACGGAATCGACGAGCACCCGCGTGCGCGCAGAGTCGACCATGGTACCCTGAATGCCGCGCACGAAGCGGCGCACGGTGTCGGGGCGTGGGACGACTTTGAAGGCGAGTCCCTGGAACACCAGATGCGGATCCATGCCGAGCCACGCGCCGCGGCCGGACGCCACGCCGAAGGTCACCGGTCGGTTGGGCAGATAGGCGGCGATGGTGTAGAGGATCACCTGATCGGCCGTGTTGAGCACCTGTCCCTTCCGCATCGGCAGCTCGAAGTTGCCCGAGCGGAACACGCCGTCATCGCGCATCTGTACCGGTGTCATGCTTTCGATGTCCTGCTCGGTGAGGCGCAACGCGGGCCCGGGCGGCGGCTGGGCGGGCGCTACCGCGCGATACAGCGCGGGCGCGCCCGCAGGATCGAACGGTCGGACCGGCCGCTCTGCCAACTGGCGCAGATACCAGTCGAGATTGGCGAGCGAGAGATTGATGAGCGTCACATCCTGCCGGACGCCCTCGACCTCTTGCAGATACCAGACCGGGAAGGTGTCGTTGTCACCGAAGCCGAACAGCACGCCATACGGCTCGACGGACTGCAACAGGTTGTAGGCGAAGTCGCGCGCCGCGGTCCTGTCCGCGCCACGGCGCGAGGCCGCGGTGAGGTTGGCGCCGAACGGGAGCAGCGTCACAAGCGAAGCGACCGCGATGCCCCAGCGCGACGGCGCGGCCACGGACAGCGCGCGCACCAGGCGCACGAGCCCGAAGGCGGCGAACATGCCCCAGACCTGGAAGCTCACGACGAAGAAGTAGTCGCGCTCGCGCACCTCATGCTGCGCGATCGTCGTGTACTCATTCCACAACAGCGAGAATCCCGCCTTGAAGTTCATGTAGATCACGAGCCCGGCGCCCGTGACGAGCCACAGCACACCCAGCAGCACCACGACGCCCCGGTCCTGTCGCCGCGCGAATTCGAATCCAAAGATTCCCAGCGTGACGAACACCAGCGCGACGACGACCATGGCCACGGCCGGGAGCGAGCGCCCCCACTGCCAGGAGCAGTATTGGAAAAAGTTGACGAACTGCTGGCCGAAAATCTTGAGAGTCCTGGGGTCGCCCGGCATCATCGGATTGTCCAGCAGGCCGCGGCTCCCGAACTGCTCGCGCCGGACGACGGCGAGGAGCGGCCGCCACTGCTCGGGGTCGGCCTCGTTGAGCAGCGGATGGAGGCCGGCGCGGATGTAGAGGAACGCGTAGATCGAAATCCCGACGGCCGCGATGCCGATCGCCAGAACCGGGAAGGCGCGCGACCCCGCCAGGGCGCAGGCCACTACCGCGCCCAGGAGCAACGCCCCACCGACAACGAGCAGCAGCAGGTTGCCCAGCCCACCACCGACCAACACGATCCACAGCGCGGTGAGCGTCGCCCACTCGGCCCATTCCATCCGCCGCTCGTCCCGATCGAGCGCGGGCGCCGCCCGGAGCGTGAACGCGATGAAGAGCGAGACGGCGGGTCCGACGAGCAACGCCAGCAGGTGATTGCCGATCGACAGTGCCGCGACGTAGACGATGAGCAGCAGAATGTGCGGCGCGCGCGGGGTTCCCCGCACGTCGCGCCATCTCACGCACGACCAGCAGATCGCGGCGATACTGAATGTCGCGACCGTATAGACCTCGGTCTCGTTGCTGTTCTGCCATCCTGTGAATGTGAACGCCGACAGGATCGCGGCCGCGGCCGCGCCGCCCGTCCTGAGCCATGGCACCTCGCCCACGAGCAGCCGCTGCGCGACCAGAAACAGGCACCCGGCGCCGGCCGCGGAGAAACAGGCGCTCATCAGATTCAGCCGCCACGCGTAGCTGCCGAGTCTGACCACGCCACCCCAGACGTTTCCCAACAACACGAACAACGGCGTCCCCGGCGGATGCGGTATGCCGAGCACCTTCGCGGCGGTGATGAATTCCCCGGCATCCCACAGGGTGACCGTGGGCGCGAGGGTGATCACATATCCGATGAGGACCAGGAGCGCGACCGCGGCCGCCTCCCGGTAGGGTGGTTTAGGTGGCAGGCTGAGTCACGCGCTCGCCGCCCTCGAGATGCGACACGGCGCCGGAGAGCAGATCGCGTACCTGTTGTGGCGTGAGGTGGCGATACAGCAGGCCGTGGCTCGCGACGGAGATCGTCGACGTCTCTTCCGAGACGACGAGCACCGTCGCATCGGTCTCTTCGGAGAGCCCGAGCGCCGCGCGGTGACGCGTGCCGAGCGATTTGTCGGCGACCTTGAACTGCGTAAGCGGCAGCACGCACCCCGCGCCGATGATCTGATCGCCGCGGATCAGGACCGCGCCGTCGTGCAGCGGCGAGTACGGCGTGAAGATCGTCGTCACGAGGTCGGCCGAGACCTTCGCTTCCATCGGCACGCCGGTGGTGATGAACTCTTCCAGTCCGATGTCCCCTTCGACTGCGATGATCGCGCCGGTGCTGGCGCGCGACAGCCGGTCCAGCGCTTCCGCGATCTCTTCGGCCACCGACTGCCGGTCGCCGCGCGAGAACGCGCGCATGAGGCGCGACTGGCCGAGCCGCGCCAGCGCGTTGCGCAGCTCCGGCTGGAAGACGACGACGGCCGCGAAGGCGCCGTAGGTGAACACGACGCCCAGCAGCGTGCTGATCATCGTGAACTTGGCGAACACGGCCACGAAGTAGGTCAGCGACAGAATTACGAGACCGATGACGATCTGCAGCGCGCGGGTCCCGACGAGGAACAGCAGGAACCGGTAGACGACGAACGACACGACCAGGATCTCGAAGAGATCCGGCCAGAGCCGCGGCGACAGGAACTTGAAGGCGTCGACGTTCACGGTGGATTGGTCGTGGCGCTCGCCAGTGCAAGGGCTTCGTGTGTCAGCCGGGCGTCGTGCACCCGGAACAGCCGCGCCCCCCGCTCCCAGGCGAGGGCGCAGGCGACGGCCGTGGCGCGATCGCGGTCCTCCACGGGCCGGCCGGTCGCGGCACCCAGAAACCGTTTGCGCGACGGGCCGACGGCTACAGGATAGCCCAGCGCGACGACCGATGCCAGTTCATCGAGCAGCCGGAGATTCTGGGTGGCCGTCTTGGCAAACCCGAATCCCGGGTCGACCGCGATCCGCTCGCGCGCAATCCCGGCCCGCTCGGCCTTCTCCGCCAGCGCCGCAAGCTCCGCGGCGATCTCCGGGGCGACATGATCGTACGTCGCCAGGTCATCCATCGTCTCCGGCGTCCCGCGCATATGCATGAGAATGACGCCCGCCTGGGCGTCTCCGACGGCGCCCGCCAGCTCCGCGTCGGAACGCAGTCCGGAGACGTCGTTGACGATCACCGCACCGGCGTCCAGGGCGGCCCGCGCGACTTCGGCCTTCCGAGTGTCGACCGACACGGGGCCGATTCCCCGCCGGACGAGGCCTCGAATCACCGGTACGACGCGCGCGATCTCTTCCGAAACCGGGACCGCCGCCGCACCGGGACGCGTGGATTCACCGCCCACGTCCAACAGCCGGCTGCCATCAGCCATCAGCCGTTCGCCGTGCGCGATCGCGGCATCGGCTGACGGCAGCTGGCCACCGTCAGAAAACGAGTCGGGTGTCACGTTGACGATGCCAATGATCACCGGCTTTTCGAGCGACACCTCGGCGCCGCGAATCGCCCAGGTGCGTGCCGGTTCGGCCCGCGCGGCGAGCAGCTTCCCGAGTTCGGGGGCAAGGCGCGACAGCTCGGCAGGTACTCGGTCGTAACGCGCGAGTGGCGCGATGCGGCTCGCAGCTCCCGCCACAAGGGCCCAGCCCCCAGTCCCGAGCCCCGAGTCCCCAGTGAGCACATCGGCGCCGGACTTGGTGCCCCAATGCACGAGTGCCTCGCGCTCCGGTTCACTGATGTCTTCGATGAGCACGACGAGAGGCTGGATGCCGGTGGCGGCGAACCAGGCCGGTTGCTCTTCCCAGCCGCGGGCCGCGAGCGCCGCGCGCACCGCTTCCGGTGTGTGCGCGGCGAGCGCGGTGACTTTCACCTGAGCGCCTGGACCACCTGCAGACGTGCCGCGCGGAGCGCCGGGAAGAACCCGCCGACGATGCCCATCGCGACCGCGAAGATCACTCCGGCGAGCAGCAGCGCCGGCGTCACGCGGAAGCTGAACGCGATCTCGCTGAAGCTCGACCAGTTCGTGGTGCTCGTCACGATGCCGTTCAGCGGCAGTGCGAACAGGCATCCGAGCAATCCACCGATCGCCGCGATGAACGCCGACTCGGCGAGGAAGCTCACGAGCACGCTCCAGGGCCTGAAGCCGAGCGTGAGGAGCACGCCGATTTCCGGCGCGCGCGACGCGATGGCGGCGTACATCGTGTTGATGGCGCCAAACACGGCACCCACCGCCATGATGCCGGTGATCATCACCGCGAGGAAGCTGAGAATGCGGCCCAGGAGCTGCGACTGCTGGGCGTAAAACTCCGATTCGCGATGCACGTCGATCGTCATGCGCTTGTCCGCTTGCAGCGCGCGCTGCGTTTCCTCGAACGCGGCCGGGTCTTTCAGCCGGAAACTGATCGACTGGAATACCTCGCCGCGGAACACCGGCATGAACTGCTCGTTCTCGCCCCAGATCTCCGACTCGAAGGCCGAGCCCGCGGCCGTGAAGTGGCACGTCACCGTCCAGTCGCGGCCGCCGAAATGCAGCGTCTGACCGATGCCGGTGTGCGGAAAGCGCTTGGTCAAGCGGCTGCCGACGCAAACTTCCGGGCGGCCGGAGGCCGGCTTTTGACCTTCGGTGACCGTGACGTTGTTGCGCACCTGCCAGGCCTGGTCGCTGACGCCCCGCGCGACGACGTTGGCGATCTGCGTGGTGTCGAACGATTTCGCGAGCGGAATCAGGACGTACACTTCCGGTGACACGAGCGGCCGGCCATCGGCGCCGGTCGCGACGTGCGGGTCGGCCGCCACGATGCTCGACACGTCGCGCCCGAGCCCGCTGGAGAGCTCGGAGTCCGCGCCTTTGCGCAGCACGAGGACGTTCCGGCTCGACCCGGTCTTGGCGAGCGCCGCGCTGAAGCCGTTGGCGAGCGCGAGCATGCCGATGAATACCGCAACGACCAGGCCGACGCCGAGCGCGGTGAGCGCGGTGGAGACGGGCCGCTGTACCACGCTGCGGACGTTGTAGGCGATGGGGATCATTCGACCTTCCGCAGGGCCTGGACGATCGGCAGGCGGGCGGCGCGCACCGCGGGCACGAGACCGCTCGCCAGCATCAGGCCGACGGCCACGAGCGCGCCGATGATCAACGTACTCGTCGCCACCTTGAAGCCCGGCAGGAAGCCGGCGCCGTTGAAGTTGATCGCCGGATAGAGGAGCGTCGCGCCGCCGAGGCCGATCGCCGCGCCGGTCAGGGCCAGCGCGCCCGCCTCGACCATCACCAGGGTGAACAGCAGCCGGTCCGAGAAGCCCACGGTCTTGAGCACGGCGATCTCGCCGGTGCGCTCGCGCGCGCTCATCATCATGGCGTTCGCCGTGACCAGCAAGATCGCGAAGACCACGGCCAGGCCGATCGTGCTCATCAGGAAGCTGACGTTGCCCCACATCGTCGCGAAGCTCGCCTGGAACTCCCGCTCCGTGCCGGTCTTGGTCGGCGAGCTCGAGTTGCGAAACACGTCGTCGATCGCCTTGGCGATGGTGGGGGCGTGCGCCGGATCATCGATCTCCACGATGTACCAGCCGGCGATCCCCGCGCGGCCGATGCGCTCGTCAAAGTAGTCGTGATGGAAGATCAGCACGTTGTCCCCGATCGCCGGATCGGTGGGGTGGTAGACGCCGTCGATCTTGAACGTCCAGTCACCCTGGAAAATGGTCCCCTGCAGCGTGACGTTCTGCCCCAGCTTCCAGCCGAACTGACTGATCAAACGCTCGCCGATGATCGCGCCGGTGCGATCCTGCAGGAACGCCTGCTTCTGATCGGCCGGCATCACGATCTCGGGATACAGGTGGAGATAGGACTCGGCATCGACCGCAAAATTCGCGAAAAAGCTCTTGCCGTCGCCGTACCGGCCGCCGAACCAGTTGGCCCAGGAGAGACCGGTGACCCCGGGGAGCGCCTTGATCCGGTTGCCGTAGGCGAGGGGGAGCGGGAAGACCAGCCCGGTCGCGTTCAGCGTGACCAGGCGGCGCGCGCCGCCGAACTGCGCCGCCGCCGCCATCGTCGTGGTGACGCTGCGGAGCGAGGCGAAGAGGAACAACGCGAGCGCCACGCTCGCGATCGTCAGAATCGACCGGAGCTTGTGGCGGCCGAGGTTGGCGAGCACCAGCCGGACGTACTTCACCGGGCGGCCGCCGCCATGCGCGGCTTCTCGATCAGGTCGCCCTTCTCGAGGTGCAGGACCGTCTTGGCGCGCTCGGCGGCGTGCGCGTCGTGCGTGACGATGATGATCGTCTTGTTGAACTCGTTGTTGAGCCGCTGCAGCAACGCGAGCACTTCCTGCGAGCTTCTGGCGTCGAGCTGGCCCGTCGGCTCATCGAGCAACATGACGGTCGGATCGGCGACGATCGCGCGCGCGATCGCGGTGCGCTGCTCCTGTCCGCCGGATAGCTGGCGGGGATAGTGATCGGCACGGTCGGCGAGACCCACGACGTCGAGCGCGATCTTCACGCGCTCAGTGCGTTCCCTGCCCGACAACCGGGTGAGCAGGAGCGGGAGCTCGACGTTCTGATACGCGGTGAGCACAGGCAGCAGGTTGAACGACTGAAACACAAACCCGATGTTGCTCGACCGCCAGGCGGCGAGCTGGCCCGCCGACATCTCGCTGACCGCCGCACCCCCCACCTGGACCGAGCCGCGCGTCGGCTTGTCGAGCCCCGCGATGAGATTGAGGAGGGTCGACTTGCCCGACCCCGACGGTCCCATCAGCGCGGTGAAGCTGCCCGCTTCGATGTCGAGGGTGAGCCCCGTGAAAACTTCGATCTTTTGCGTGTCGCGCTGAAATGACTTGTAGACGTCGCGGATTTCGACGAGTGCCATTCGGAATGTCCAATGTTCAATGTTGAGTGATCAATGATCAATGATCATTGAACATTGATCATTGATTATTCGGTTTTACGCGTTGGCCCTCTTTGGGAGTCTCAATCCCACCCACGAGCAGCTGCTCGCCACCCGAGAGTCCCGCACGAATCTCGCGGAAGTTACCACTGACCGGACCTGCGTCAACGTCACGACTCTGTAACCGCCCGTCGCGGACGATCCACACGACGTCGTGGCCGTTGGCGTTGCGCACGGCTTCGGCGGGGACGATGATGCGCGGGCGCTCGACCGGTTGGGCGGCACCCACCTGTGCCGGCCGGGGCGGCGCGAGGAACTCGACCTTCGCGCCCATCTCGGTGAGGATGCGCGGGTCGCGATCGACGATCGCGACCTTCACCTGCACCGTGGCCCGCTGGCGATCCGCGGTCGGCACCACCTGGCGCACCGCACCACGGAACGCCGTGTCGGGGTAGGCGTCGAGCGTGATCCGCGCCTGCTGCCCGTTCTGGATCCGCGCGATGTAGGCTTCGTTGACGTCGACTTCGACCTCGAGCGTCGCGAGGTCGGCCATCGTCACCACGGCGCCGCGCGTCAGACCGCCGCCCACGGACGGCGCGACGACTTCCCCAACCTCGGCCTCTTTGCGCAGCACCGTCCCGCTGAAGGGCGCGCGAATGTAGGTGTTCTCGAGATTGGCCTGGGGCGAGATGAGATTGGGATTCTGCGCACGGATGTCGCGCACGCGAACGAATTCGCGCTGCAGCTGATCACGATCGGATTGCGTTTCGATCAGGGTCGCCTTCGCGCTCGCGAGTTCGGCTTCCGCCTGGCCCACCGCGGCCGCGTAATCCGCGTTATCGAGCCGCGCGATGACGTCGCCCCTCTGCACGCGGGAGCCTTCGCTGACATTCAGCATTGCCAGCCGGCCGGGAATCTTGGCGGAGACGGCGGCCTTGGTGCGCGCGACAACGTATCCGTTCGCAACCACAGCGACCGCGCCGTTGCCGCCCCTCGCCGCCCCTGCGCCGCCCTCCGCCGCCGTAGTTACGGTGACCACCTGTGCCGGCACCGCGCTGCCGCGGCCGA
>WNGE01001742.1_pt1 | contig 29102 bp, 28 predicted proteins | sample 5400651 | NCBI WGS metagenome assembly WNGE01 (sample SAMN13153370, study PRJNA577476) | soil metagenome | isolation source: 60 cm soil or saprolite under grassland replicate 2 | place: USA:California | collected 2016-06-15
TCTAGACTGTAGACTCCAGACTGCGGACTCTAGACTCCAGACTGCGGACTCTAGACTCCAGACTGCGGACTCCAGACTTTCTTATCCAAACAACTCCCAAATCTCTTTCATCGCCACGCGTTGTGCTTTCGAATCGCGAACAGCAATGAAGATCGTATCCTCCCCGGCTAAAGTTCCTACAATTTCCGAAATAGCGGCACCATCAATCTCCACGGCAACCGCGGAAGCGAGTCCAGGTTCCGTTCGGGCTATGACGAGGTTATCGCCGGACAAGTCGAGGCTCAGCAGCCCGCGCGCAGCGGCCCCGTTTGATTTAGGCACGGCGTAGTGGCCTCGATGCTTTACAATTCCCAGTTCTTCCAGATCGCGCGAAAGACTGGATTGCGTCGCCGGAATGCCGGCGCGTTCGAGAGAGTCGCGGAGCTCTGCCTGCGTGGCAAAAGGCTTAGCTCTAATGAGACTCAGGAGTCGCTTTTGTCTTAGATTCTTAGGCATTCTGTGTTTGCTATGCATTTTACTTGCATAACCAATGCATAGATGCATAAACTAACAGCGGAGAGGGCTGGCGTCAAGCGAAACGAAGGGCATCGGGAGTGATGGATGACTGAAGGCAAGAACTTGTGGGGCGGCCGATTTACCGGGAGCGCGAATCCCTCGTTTGCGAAGTTCAATAACTCCTTCGCATTTGATCGAAGGTTGTTTGAGGTAGATATTCGCGCCAGTGTCGCCCATTGCAACGGACTGGTCTCCGCTGGAGTGCTTAGCCGGGAAGAAGGCGACAGGATCAACGGGGGGTTGCAAACAGTACTTAATCGTGGTCACGCAGGCAGCGGCTACTTTGATGAAATCAGTTCTGAAGATATTCACTCCTTCGTTGAAACGCGGCTGGTGGAGACGATCGGAGATGCGGGACGTAAGCTGCACACCGGCCGGAGCCGCAATGATCAAGTTGCCACTGATCTGCGCTTATGGTTAAGAGAAGCGATCGATCAACTCTTGAGTCAGGCGCGGTCAACTCAGGAAGCGCTCCTGGATTTCGCCGAGGTGATACCGGGCGCAGTGCTTCCGGGTTACACCCATCTGCAGCGAGCGCAGCCCATACTGTTGGCACACTGGTGTCTTGCTTACTTTGAAATGCTTGTCCGCGATTGCGACCGTCTCGAGGGTACGCGGAAACGGGTCAACGTATTGCCGCTCGGTTCCGCGGCCCTGGCCGGGACTTCCTTTCCTATTGATCGCGAAGCTGTAGCTACTGAGCTGGGATTTGATAGCGTCTCGCGCAACAGCGTAGATGATTCGATGGAACTCGTGCGCGGCAAGGCCGGACGGGTGTTTGCCCATAACGTGTCGTTGCTCACCATGCTGAAGGGTTTGCCGCTCGCTTACAACAAAGATATGCAGGAGGACAAGGAAGCAGTCTTCGATTCATTTGATACGACCCAAGCTTGCCTGGAGGTGTCGGCATTGGTCCTCCGAAACACAACACTGAATGAAGAGCGAATGCGCGTGGCAGCCTCACAAGGAATGATGAACGCTACGGAACTTGCCGATTATCTGGTTCGGAAGGGCGTGACCTTTCGCGAGGCGCATGAGATGGTGGGACGAATCGTGGTCAGGGCAATCGAGAGAGACGTCGAATTGGGCGAGCTTTCGTTGGACGATCTCCGCTCGTTCTCAAGTGAGATTGAAAATGATGTGTATGCCGCTCTCACGCTGGAGAAGACACTTGCCACAAAATCAGTCGCCGGCGGCACAGCGCCGGAACGCGTGGCCAAAGCTCTGGCTGCTGCTCGCAAATCTCTGAAAGGCTAGGACTGCCTCGAATCAGGTTGGACCGATTTTACAGGAGGCTTTTTATGGTTTCTCGCTTGCCAATACTCAAAAGCCTTATGCTCGGACCGGTTACGAGGTTACGTTTTCGGGAACCATAACACTCACAGGCAAGCGACCAAAGCCTCTCAACATCGACACATCAGCCGATCCGGTTTGTTACGATATTAATCCGTACCCCACAACCGAGTGGGTGGTGGGCAACGAAGGGAAGCTTGCAAATGTTTTTATTTACGTTAAGAGTGAAACGCTCGAGACATACGCGTTCGAGCAACCAACTTCACCAGTGATTGTTGAGCATAAAGGCTGCGGCTACGTACCTCATGTGCTTGGGATGCGAGTCGGACAACCGCTGATGATCCTCAACAGCGATCCGACTGTTCACAACACTCATGCAATTCCGAAGAGCAATGTTGAGTGGAATCAGTCGCAACCTCCGGGCGCGCCGCCACTAACCAAAAGCTTTAACCAAAGCGAGGTTTTCATACCACTCAGAGACAACCAACACCCTTGGGAGAAGGCGTATGTTGGGGTGTTCGATCATCCATTCTTCGCGATTAGTGACGAGTTTGGTAACTACCGAATAGAAGGTTTACCGCCGGGGCAGTACGTGGTAATTGCATGGCACGAGCGCTTTGGTGAGAAGAGAGTCGAAATCACCTTTGTCCCCCGTGAAGTGAGGGACATCAGTTTCAACTTTGACGCCGAGAGTGATCCACGGAAATAAACCGATAAGCATTTATTTGTTGGGACCAGCTTCCGGTTGAATCGTTTCCTCGTAAATGTATTGCCGGTCCTCAAGTTTCAGGATGACGGCTGGTTTCACGGCGTTGCGATCGCGGTCCATACTGATTATTCCGGTCACCCCTGGAAAGTCTCTGGTTTCGGCGAGCGCATCGCGCAACTTTGGTCCTTCGGTTGTTCCTGCCCTTTGAATCGCTTCCGCGAGAAATCTGAGCGCATCATAAGCAAGCGCCGCATGCGCATCGGGCGTGAGATTGCTATATCGCTGGCGGTAAGCGTGTATGAAGTTTTGAATTGTTTCTGATGGGTCATCGGCTGAGTAGTGATTGGAGATATAAGAACCATTCAGGGCATCTCCGCCAAGTTCCCAGAGCTCCGGGGCATCCCACCCATCGGCCCCAAGCAACGGCACAGTCAAACCAAGCTGGCGCGCTTGTTTGGCAATAATCGCCACATCACCGTAATAGCCCGGAATGTAAATCGCGTCTGGGTTTGCAGCTTTAATGAGACTCAACTGCCCGCGATAGTCAGCATCGCCCTGCGCATAAGACTGTTTGGCGACAATCTGGCCGTCGAGTTTGGCGAAACTAAACTCAAAAAATTCGGTGAGGCCGCGGCTGTACGGTGAATTGAAGTCGACCATGATGGCTGCCTTCTTCGTCTTCAAAGTATTGGCCGCGAACTTAGCCATCACTTCGCCCTGGAATGCGTCAATGAAGCAGGCACGAAAAATGTAATCGCCGACTTGCGTCACGGCGGGGTTGGTTGAAGACGGCGCGATTAACGGTACGTGTGCCGACTGGGCCTTGGGAGCAGCTGCCAGGCTGTTTCCAGACGCCCCGGCGCCAATGATTGCGACAACTTTATCCCTGCCGATTAACTTGCCCGTTAACCGCGACGACGCCTCCGGACTCCCTTTATCATCTTCTATGACGACGTCGATTTTGTGTCCATTGATGCCGCCCGCCTGATTGATTTGGTCTGCGGCCAGCAACACGCCATTCATTGCCGACTGGCCGAAGTTAAACGTGGGACCGGAAAGATCGCCAAAGAATCCGATCCTGATCAGCGAATGGTCCGAAGCATTTTCTTGTGGTCGTGCACATGAGGGTGCGAAGGTTGTTGCTACCAGCAAGGTCAGGAGAATTAAGCAACTTCGAAGTGGGCTGACGCCGAGTGAAGCTCGGGTTAATGTTTGCGGTTGACGCTCGGCAAAAACTGGATGACTGAGGTTTCTTAATCTACTCGCCAAGGTAGGCTTCCTTAATCCTGGGATCCTCGGCGAGTTCCGCGGACGGTCCCTCCATCACGATTCTGCCAGTCTCCAGCACATAGGCGCGATCGGAGTGCTTCAAGGCAGCGTGCGCATTTTGTTCTACCAGCAGGATAGTCGTTCCCTTACTCTTAATATCATCGATCGCTTCGAAAATGGTATGGACCACAAGCGGCGCCAATCCCAGCGACGGTTCGTCTAGGAGCAATAGGCGCGGCTGTGACATGAGCGCCCGGCCGATGGCGAGCATTTGTTGCTCACCGCCCGAAAGCGTCCCGGCCTTCTGCGACTCGCGTTCCTTCAAACGGGGAAACATCTGAAAGGCTCGCTCCATCTCCGCGGCAATCGCCCGTTTGTCTTTCTTGAGATAAGCTCCCATCTGCAGGTTTTCTCGAACCGATAAATTCGAGAAAACTCCGCGACCTTCCGGCGCCATCGAGATTCCCCGGGCAACCAACCGATGCGTCGGCCGGCCGCTGATATCTTCACCTTCGAAGCTTATTTTCCCTTCACGCGGTTCGAGCAAGCCGGTAATGGTACGCAGAGTGGTCGTCTTACCAGCACCATTGGCGCCGATCAGAGTTACCACCTCGCCCAACTCGACGTGCATCGAAATTCCGGTAAGAGCCTCGATGGCGCCGTAGTTGACGGAGACGTTATCTAAGGTAAGCATGAATTCAACTGCTTTGGTTTTTGGTTTTGGGTCTTTGGTCTTAGAACTTTGTACTTAGAACTTTGTACTTGAAATCTGTGCCTCGCTCTGGACCTCAGCTTAGATAGACGAACAAAGCACAAAGTACAAAGTTCTAAGCACAGCCAAGACCAAAGACCCAAGTCCGAAGACCTAATCCCCAAGATACGCTTCAATCACCTTCGGGTCGTTTTTGATTTCCTCAGGAACTCCCAGTGCAATTGACTTGCCGTAATCCAAAACCTGGATTTTCTCGCAAACACCCATAACTACTTTCATGTTATGTTCGACGAGCAGAATAGTTAGCGAGAAGCGGTCGCGGATGCGCTGGATCAAGCCCATCAAATCTTCCTGCTCGGCAGGGTTCATGCCGGCGGCCGGCTCGTCCAGCAGCAGAAGCTGCGGCCGCGTGGCCAGCGCCCGGACGATCTCCAGGCGCCGCTGACTGCCATAGGGCAGGCTCGTTCCGCCTTCATCCTTCACGCGCGCCAGATCGAAAATCTCGAGCAGCTCCAACGCAAACTCGCGATGTTCGCGTTCATCGCGCTCGAAGCGAGGCAGCCGAAAGACCGCGTCAGCCAGGGTTTGTTTGGCATGTCGATGACAGGCAGTCATGACGTTTTCAATAACAGACATGCTGGGGAAGAGTCGAATATTTTGAAAAGTGCGCGACACGCCGCGACGGGAAATCTCGTAAGAGCGCAGACCGTCAATGCGTTTACCCTGGAAATAGATCTCGCCGGAAGTTGGTTTGTAGACCCCGGTCAGGAGATTGAAGACGGTAGTCTTGCCGGCGCCGTTTGGCCCGATGAGACCGTAGATCTGGCCACGCTGCACGCTCATGTCCAGCGCGTTAACGGCCACGAGTCCGCCAAATTGAATCGTACACTTGATTGTTTTCAGCGGTATTTCGCCGTCGAAGGATCTTTGTTTGTCGCGACGAAGCGAGCGCGCGACTTCGGTAATGATCGAATCCTCTTTAGTTGCCTTTATGGCATCTTGTTCCGGCGCGTTGCTCATCTGTTTTCCATCTCTTTGGTTCGATCGATTGCGGAAGGCGGTCCTTTTTCGGCTACCGGCACACCTGATTCGCCGACAGCTTTATTACCTTCGGGCCGGCGTCGCGCTCGTTTGAGCCAGGACAGACTAAACTCGCGTGTGCCCAGAATTCCCTGTGGCCGCGTCAGGATGATCAGAATTAAGAGCGCGGAATAGACGACCAAACGATAACGTGAAAAATCGCCCGGCAGTTGTCGCAGCAGCTCTGGCATAATCGTAATGACGATGGCGCCGAGAACTGCTCCCGTCAGCGAGCCCAAGCCGCCAAGCACGATCATGATGATGATTTCGAACGAGCGAATAAACTGAAAGTCGTTTGTGCTCAAAAACTGTCTGTAGTGCCCGAAAAGAACCCCGGCCAATCCGGCGAGAGCTGAGCTGATCACAAAGGCGAGAACTTTGTAGCGCGTGGTGTTAATACCCATCGCTTCGGCAGCCAACTCGTCCTCGCGAATCGAAACAAGAGCGCGGCCGATGTCCGAATGAACGATGTTGTAAACTATTACGATTGAAATAATCGCGAAACCGCCGACCCAGATAAAGTTACTGTAACCGGGCACCGAGAAACCCGTCGCGCCGCCTACCTTGTCGATGTTCAAAATTACTATGCGAATAATTTCCGCAAAGCCAAGAGTGACAATCGCCAGATAGTCGCCTCGCAGGCGAAGAGAGGGAATGCCTACGAGCAGACCTGCAAGACCCGCCACCAGAGATCCGAACGCGATCGCGATCACGAATATCAGCGAGTGCGCCAGAGTGAATCCAACAGCTCCGGCCAGGTCGCGTTCCCAAAATTGCGCATGATATACAACAAGATAAGCGGAAGAATATGCGCCGATGGCCATGAAGCCTGCGTGGCCTATCGAGAATTGTCCCGTGAAGCCGGTAATCAAGTTCAAAGAGACTGCGAGGATAATGTTGATGGTGAGAGTCATTAGAACGTCGGTGGGGTAAGCCCCAAACCCGAAACCAAAAAGGCCCTCTCTGCTCATGAATGCGTTCACGAGATAGAGGGCTATGATGATGACAATGGTAAATAGAACTCTCTTAAGGGTTGGCATCCTATTAGCTCATGACCTGAACGAAAGCATTTGAATGTCTAATGAATGTCTAAGGCTAAACCTTTTCCTGGACGGTCGACCCAAGCAAGCCCGCCGGACGTATGAGCAACACAAGGATTAGAATCGCGAATGCGACCGCATCGCGAAACGTCGAGGGAATGCCCACATTTTGTCCATAGCCGACAACAAACGTTTCGGCGATGCCGATTAACAATCCTCCCAGAACGGCGCCGGGAATATTCCCGATGCCGCCGAGCACCGCGGCCACGAAAGCTTTCAGACCCGTCAGAATCCCCATCAACGGATCAATCTGCGGATTGTACTGAGCTGTCAGCACGCCTGCGGCTGCAGCCAACGCCGAACCGAGCGCAAAAGTGAACGAGATAATAAAGTCGGTGTTGATGCCCATCAACTTCGCGGAGTTTAGATTGAAGGAGACGGCGCGCATCGCTGTGCCAACTTTGGTCTTGAAAATAACCCACTGCAGCAAGACCATCAGGAATACCGAAACCGCAAAAATTAGAATTTGGGACTTGGAGATCGCGGCGTTGCCGAAAAGGGTGTAACTCTGCTCGCGTAATAGCTGCGGGAAGGCTCGCGGCGCAGCGCCAAGCCTGGCTACAAACAGGTTCTCAATGAGCAGCGAAACACCGATGGCCGCAATCAGCGTTGTCATGCGCGCGTATTTTCGAATGGGACGATACGCGAAGCGCTCAATTGCCATTCCCACGAGCGCCGCTGCAATCATCGATCCGATGAGCACTACGGTGAGGCCCAGGAGGGACGGCCCTGCTGCAAAACCGAGTTGGAACGCCAGAAAATAGCCGACGAACGCGCCAACCATGTAAATGTCGCCGTGCGCAAAGTTGATCAGTCGCAGGATGCCGTAAACCATTGTGTAGCCTAAGGCGATAAGTGCGTAGATTGCGCCTATCGTCAGGCCGTTAATTAGCTGCTGAACGAAAGTATCCATAAGAAGGTTTTGTTTGCGCTATTCGGGGGCTACCTTGGGAGCTGCAGGTTTTTTGGCCCCACCAGCGGGCGACGCCGCCGTTGCCGGCGAAGAGGCGGGAGCGGTAGCCGGCGACGCGCTCGATGTTGCCGGACCCGGAGCGCCAGCGGGGGCGGTCATGCCTTCAGGATAAATCGTCTCCACGTATATATATTTCTTGTCTTGCAGTTTCAGTACGACAGCAGGTTTGACAGCATTGCGCTCCTGATCGAGAGAAATGGTTCCGGTCACTCCGGCAAAATTTTTGGTTGCGGCAATAGCATCCTTAAGTTGTGGTCCCTCTGTCGTCCCGGAGCGTTTGATGGCGTCGGCCAGCACTTTCATAGCGTCATATCCGAGGGCCGCGAGCGCGTCAGGGACGTTGCCATAGCGTGCTCTATAATCGGCGACAAACTTTTGGATCGCGGGGGAGGGATCGTCGACTGAATAGTGGTTGGAAATATAATCGCCATTCAAGGCGTCGCCACCCAGATCCCAAAGCTGAACCGAGTCCCAACCGTCGCCACCGAGCATTGGAGCTTGGATACCTAGTTGCTTGGCCTGTTTGGCGATCACGCCGACTTCACCGTAATACCCCGGCACGTAGATGACATCGGGATTCCTTGAACGAATAGCTGTGAGCTGTCCCTTGTAGTCTCGGTCGCCCTGTGTGTACGACTGCTTATCAACGATCTGTCCGCCGAGCTTGGTAAAACTCGCTTCGAAAAACTCAGTCAGGCCGCGACTATAAGGTGAATTGAAGTCGAGCATAATCGCCGCCGTCCTGGCCTTAAGCGTCTTGGCTGAAAACTGGGCCATCACGGCTCCTTGAAAAGGATCAATAAAGCAGACGCGAGAGATATAATCGCCCACTTGCGTTACCGCAGGATTGGTCGATGACGGCGAAATCATCGGAACTTTTGCGGCTTGAGCCTTCGGCGCCGCAGCCAGGGTGTTTCCCGAAGCCACTTCGCCCAGAAGCGCAATCACGCGATCCTGATTGATGAGTTTGGTAACCACCGTCGCTGCTTTTTCCGGACGGCCTTCGTCATCTTCCGAAAGAATCTGAATCTGCCGGCCGTCGATTCCTCCCGCCTTATTGATTTCGTCAGCCGCCATCTCGACGCCATTCTTGGTTGATTGGCCAAAGTTTGAGGTGCGGCCTGACAGGTCTCCGTAATAGCCCACCACGATGGTGCCCGAGTTGCCGCCGGCTCCTGGCCCACCCTTGCGCTCACAGGCAAAAGCAAAAAGCAAAGATGCAATCATTACAAGCAAAAGTAGAAGTCTTTTCATATTTTCCTCACAGGCGAATAGTTTTTATAGCAACAGTTGCAGTTTAGAGTTGTAGCTTGCGTTGCGAATCCGCAGCTCTCTGAACTTCCGTCCCATTCAGCAAGCGACAATTTACGATAGGCTCAAAATCGAGGCTGAATAATAGCTTTGAGATGGTTACCGACGCAAACTTTAACTGCCTGCCGTAACGCAAACTGTTAGTTTGCGATAGGTCTAGTCTGCACTGGCTAAATGACGGTTGGCATCGATGAGGCGCAAACTAACAGTTTGCGTTACCACAACCGATCACGATAACCATCCGGAAAAACCCTGGAATTTAGTCGGCTGCTAATCTAGACTGCGCCTCATGACAGAGCCACAACCAAAACTCTCGTCTGGGTTAGGCGACATGAGCAAGGAAGAGTTTCGCAGGTTTGGTCACGAGCTGATCGACTGGATTGCAGAATACCTGGAACACATTGAAGACCTGCCGGTGTTGGCACAGATCGAGCCCGGAGATTTGAAAGCCCAGCTGCCAGCGGTGCCGCCGGAGAAAGGCGAGGCGATGGAAAAGATTATCGCCGACGTGGATCGCTTAATCGTCCCCGCGTTGACTCACTGGAACCATCCTTCGTTCTTCGCCTACTTCGCTACTTCGACATCAGGGCCGGGAATTTTCGGCGAACTCCTCAGCGCAGCCTTCGATAATAAGGCGATGCTGTGGCGCACTTCACCCGCATCAACCGAGCTGGAAGAAGTGACGCTTGATTGGCTGCGGCAGATGATGGGACTTGATTCGGGAATGACCGGCATCATCTATGACACGGCATCTGTTTCCAGCATGCATGCGATGGCCGCGGCGCGCGAAGGCGCGGAGCTGCGCATTCGCGAAGAGGGGATGAGCGGCCGCACAGATCTGCCGCTGTTGCGCGTTTACGTTTCCGAGCAGGCTCATTCATCAATTGAGAAAGGAGTGATAACGTTGGGTCTGGGCCAACGCGGACTGCGCAAGATTCAGACCGACTCCGAATTTCGCATGGACACGAAGGCGCTGGCCGCGGCGATTGAGGAAGACAAGCAAAACGGAATCGTGCCTTTCTGCGTGGTGGCGACCGTCGGAACCACGTCAACCTCGAGTATCGATCCGGTTGCGGAGATTGTTCCCATCTGCGAAGAGCACGCGATGTGGCTGCATGTCGATGCGGCTTATGCAGGATCAGCGGCGGTCGTGCCCGAGATGCGGCATATTCTGAATGGTTGTGAGCGGGCGGATTCTCTCGCTGTCAATCCTCATAAGTGGTTGTTCACGCCGTTTGATCTCTCCGTTCTATATTGCCGACACATGGACCTGGTCCGCAGAGCTTTCTCGCTTGTCCCGGAATACCTACGCACGCCCGAGCAGGAGCAGGTACGCAGCGGATCGGATTACGGCGTACAACTGGGCCGTCGTTTTCGCGCACTGAAGTTGTGGATGATCATTCGTTACTTCGGCCATGAAGGACTGGCGGCGAGAATACGCGAGCATTGCCGACTCGCGAAGCAGTTTGCCTCTTGGGTGGAAGCGGATCCGGATTGGGAGTTGCTGGCGCCGCTACCCCTGGCGTTGGTTTGCTTTCGTGCCTGCCCGCCTGTGGAGGCGTCAGACGAATCTGCGCGCAATGCGCGGCTGGATGTTTTGAACGAAGCCATCATGCATGGCGTCAATGCGACAGGGAAAGCCCTGCTTTCACACACAAAACTGAATGAAAAACTGACGCTCCGGCTCTCCATCGGCAACATTCGCACCACCGAGAAACACGTGCGCCAGGTTTGGGAATTGTTGAATGAACAACTAAAGTTACTTCGCCGTCAGGCCTGGACGCCGACAAACTAAACGAAGTCGGATTAAGTCGAGACACTGAGCAGCAGTACCGCGAAACGGTTATGGCACAGCCCAGGGCTCCCGCGCTTGGCGGCCACCCTGTGGAAGGAGTAACGAAAGATAGCAACCCCACCGGGGTTGTGTCAGTTTCCCCGCGGCCATAACCTCTTTGGGGTTTTTGGCTGTTCCATTAAATCTGTTCCCACGGTAGAGGCGAAACGTCGCAACCCTGGGCTACAATCCATAACCGCTTTGCAGTTGTTGCATAAGGTTGGAACGACCCGATAGACGATCCTTAAGTTTGTCGGAGTCGGAAGGGTTTCGGGAGGGAACATGAAATCATCGCGCAGCTTTTTTCTGCTAATTGCTTTTCTACTGCTTTGCGTCCTATCCGCGTCAGCGCAGACTGCTCCGGGCGACGCCAAAGAATTCAACAAGGATGGCTTGAGCTTTAACTATCCGACGGGTTGGTCTTTTAATGACACCAGCCACGCCGATGCGCAGCAGATGACTTTTGGCCGGGCTGATAGCGACGCGCAAATTACAGTTTTTGTGTTTCGTACGCCGGTTACAACTCCGGAAAAAATAGCGGAGGCGAAGCGTGTTCTCGTCGATAAGTATGTTGCATCAACCACAAAATCCTTCGAACAGGCCGGCGCGCATCCGGAGAGTACGGCCGCGCGCACAGAGATAGGCGGCGTTAAATCGGAAGGCGTAAAAATTCGCGCCTCGCTTGATGGCGTACCGGGTGCGGCGGAAATTGATTGGGCGGTCGTGGGACAGCGTCTCGTGGTTTTGACTTTTCTTGGCCCGGACAAAGCATTAACAAAAGCGATGCCCGCCTGGGACACGATTCGCACTACGATAAAGGTCGAGGAGGCCCAGCCTAAGACGCCCCAACCGGCAGCCAGCCCAAAGCCCTAAGCAGTAAGCGGGAACAGAAGATAGAAGGCAGTCGGAGTTTGAGAATTCTGCTCTGTATCTCGGGGCTGGCGTTAGTGCTGGCCAAGCAGCGGGGGCAAGCCGCCCTTCCCAACCTGAGAGCTTGATTGACCTGAGTGGCTGATTCTTGATTGAAGGACTTTCAAGGCTGGAATTATAGAATCAATGGCAGAACCTCTCAGGTTGGGAAGGAGGGCTTGCCCCCCGCTCTTCCTGTCTTTGCGACGAGAAGAAATGCAATTCGTCAAAGAGAGCGTAATACGAGCTAGTCCCGAGCGCGTATTCGGATTTCATGAGCAGCCGAATGTCTTGAGTCTACTGATTCCGCCCTGGGAAAACGCTCGTGGGGTCCGCCCTACCAGGATTTCAGAACTCGGCACGCAGGCAGTGGTCGAGTTGAGAGTTTTTGGTCCGGTCACCGTAAGGTGGATTGCGCAACACACCGTTTATGATCCGCCGCACATGTTTGAGGATGTGCAAATCAAAGGTCCGTTTCGAAAATGGCGCCACCGGCACATCGTCAAGCCTGATCCAAATGGAGCAATGCTGCGCGATGAAATAGACTATGTACCGCCACTCGGTTTTTTGGGTTGCGTGGTCGCTCCCAGCTTCATTCAGCAGCGACTGCAAAAGCTTTTCGATTATCGCCACGAAGTTACGCGACATTGGTGCGAAGAAAGGTAAGGCAGACGTGGGCAGTGTGCAGTGGGCGGTGGGCAGTGGACAATAACTAAGGTCATTACTATGAGAATTCCTTTGTATTTACCCTTCGGTCCTTTGCTTGGAGAATGTCTTCTGAGCGCTTTTGCTCCGCTGCCCACCGCCCACTGCACACCGCCCACTTCCTGGTGAAAAGGTTGCTTACACACATTGTCATTTGGAAATATCGAGCTGACATCGAGCAGTTAGTCCGCGATGAACACGTGCGGATGCTGCGGAATCTGGCGTCAGTAATAAAAGAAGTTGACAGCATGGCCGTGGGTTTCGATGTACTGAAGGTGCCGCGGTCTTTCGACACCGGCCTCGTCGCGTTATTCCGCGATCGCGCCGCGCTTGATGCCTACACCATCCATCCCGAGCATATAAAAGTAGCCGAATTCGGCAGCACGATCAGCGAGCAGGTGGCTTCTGTTGACTTTGAAGCTTAAGCCTGGCGTACCTACGCTGCCGGATAGATGAGAGATTTCCTCTTTAATGAAGCGCTGGAAAAAACTCCTATTAGTTCTGCTGGTGCTCGGGCTGCTTTCGCAGATCCCCTTCGCCTACCGTCGTTACAAACTTGGCCGTCTTCACGCAGCAATTCAAGAACTAAACTCCCAGCGCGTTGTGATTCAGGACAACAGCGGTCTCACTGAATTTAAAGGTGTGGTCCACGTACACTCTTTTCTCGGGGGTCATAGCACCGGCAACTTTGCGGATATCATTTTGGCGGCCCAGTCCAATCAGCTGAATTTTGTAATCATGACCGAGCATCCGGAGAGGGATTTCAACACCGCTGAAATGACGCTAAAGGGTGAGCACGGCGGAGTGCTGTTTATCAATGGTAACGAAGTCAAAACCGCCACTGGAGATCGCCTGCTGCTTATCCCGGGCGATGCACAGGCGACTGCCGATAGCCAGCGATCGACGGAGGAAGTCTTATCGCGTCGGACGTCTGGCTTGGAGTTGGTAGCTTATCCGGAGGAGTTCGAGAGTTCGGAAGCGACAGGTTATGAAGGCGTCGAAGTCTATAATGTTTACACGAACGCGCGACGGATCAATCCACTCGTGATGTTCTTTGATGCTCTCTGGTCGTATCGCAGTTATCCCGATCTCTTGTTCGCGAACTTCTACCGGAGACCGGATGAGAGTCTCAGAAAATGGGACGAATTGATCACCAGAAAAGCTCAACGAGTCGTAGCCACTGCTGGAAACGACGCGCATGCGAATGTCGGAATAAGCTTGAACGACTCTTCCGGCAAGACGTGGCTCGGCTTCAAACTTGATCCCTATGAAAGAAGTTTTCGGTTGGTTCGCCTGCATGTTTTAGCGCACAACCGCTCCAGCCTCAATGGGCAGCTGAGCTTTCCTTCGTTGGATGACAAATTGATGCTCGACGCTATTGGCGCAGGCCACTGTTTTATCGGCTTTGATCTCTTCGGAGATGCCACTGGTTTTCGTTTCACGGCCCACGCTGGAGACGAAAACAAAATAATGGGGGACGAGATCAAGCTCGCGGACCAGCTTACCTTGAACGTTACGGTTCCCGTTTCGGCGCGCATCCTATTGCTGAAGGATGGGCTACTAATCCGGGAAGCCGACGGAGTGATTCAATTGGAGTTTGCCACTCGGGAGAAGGGAAGTTATCGCGTAGAAGTTTACCTGCCACAGCTTCCAAGGCCGGCGGGCGAGCAGCCCTGGATTATTTCGAATCCGATTTATGTGAGGTAGTTTGTTTAGAGTCCAGCTTTAGCTGGCTCTTTCCCATCATGGAGCAAGCTAAAGTTGGACTCTCAACTGCCAGCAGACGCGACAACGCCCCACAGGGTTTGTTATATGGGCCGAGTGGGGCGTGAAAACCGGAAAGCTCCGGATTCGAATTATCGTCGGAAGCGGTGCTTAAGTTCACCTTACTGTAACGAGTCACAGTAGTTGGACTCTCTCGCCTTATCCCCAAGTGTCAGGGGGCAGGCGCGTACAGTCTTCCTTATTTCGTTTTCAAGTGAGGCCCAGTCTATGATGAGAAAACGGCCCTGTCAAGACTCAGCTTGACCGTAGCCGAAACGTACAAGGTACTTGTTCCAACTTAGTGGAGGAACGCAGTCGAAAATGGACAGACGAGAATGTCGGTAGTGATGCAATTTGTTTAGCACATGTTTTATTCACGCCGTGGCTTTAGCCCGGCGTCGATGCCTGCGCCAATGTTTCGAAACCGTTACAATGGGGTTGCGGTTGTCCAAATGGGTAACCATTAAAACGGTTCGATAAAACCAAAGTTGCGGCGACACCGGGCTGAAGCCGCGGTGTGAATGAGACTCAGCCAGCTCAAGAGTCGGTCCCAGGTTGCGAATAGATTCTGTTCAACATAACCTTGATTTGCTCTTTCAGTTATCATTAAGTAGTCCCAGTTCTCAGATTCCGAAGCTATTCAGACTCAATTCATGGAAATCTCCGTCACTACGCCACGCAATTTCAGTTTCAAGCGAACTGTCATCAGCCACGGTTGGTGTCAGTTGCTCCCGTTTCAGATTGATCGGGAGAAATGGGTATTAACCCGCACGTTAGATCTAAAAGGAAGCAAACCGGTTACTCTGACCATCAGCGCAACCAGGCGAGCGCTCTTCATCAACCCGTCTCGGCGGTTGAGCCAGGCTGATGTCAAAAAAGTGGTTCGCGATGTGCGCCACATGTTGAGACTTGACGACGACATCGGCGCGTTTTATCGACTTTTGGCGGCGGATAACGATTTCAATTGGATTCCCTCACAGGGAGCGGGACGTCTGCTGCGCTCGCCTACCGTTTTTGAGGATCTGGTAAAGATGATTTGCACCACCAACTGTTCCTGGGCGCTTACCGAAAAAATGGTGACGGGGTTGGTCGAGACTCTCGGCCGCGAGTCCAATAACGGCCACCGCACCTTCCCCTCTTCGGAAGCCATGGCCCTGATGCCCGTGAAGTTTTATGTAAACGAGGTGCGCGCCGGCTATCGTGCCGAATACCTGAAAGAACTGGCGGACCGTGTGGCTTCCGGCGCACTCGACGTCGAAGCATGGCTTGCGAGTCCGCTCTCTACCGCTGATCTCATGAAAGAGATGAGGGGAGTGAAGGGCGTCGGACCTTATGCCGCCGAGAATCTGCTCAAACTTCTTGGCCGCTATGATGGCTTGGCGCTTGATTCATGGACGCGGGCAAAGTTTTTTTCGGTACGAAATAATGGACGCAAGACCACCGACAAAAAGATTGCACGCTACTACTCGCGCTTCAAAGAGTGGCGTGGTCTTGCTCTATGGTGTGACATGACGCGCGACTGGCTCGATGGCCAGGAACCTGCCGTCGAGCCCGAAACAATCGTGCGAAGCTAATTTCGATCCATAAAATCGTGAAAGCCTGCGAACGTTTGCAGTCGAGACTTTAACTGGAAGTGTTCAACTTACTCGTTTCGATTTTGTTTTGGAACCTGGTTCGCGCTCCATCGTTGTATAGGAACACTCCCCACGAGTATTCACAAATGACAAGGAGTCGCGAAATGAAATATTTCCTGAGTCGCATTGCCATCGCCCTTCTATTAACGTCACTAGCAAGTGTCACCGCCCTTGCCAGGGTTAAAAAAGAAAAGGTCACTTTCCCGACGAACATCAAGGTCAACGGCACACTTGTAAAGAGAGGTGTCTACGATCTGAAGTTTGACGACAAGGCAGGAGAACTGACGATAGTGAAGGACGGCAAGGTCATTGCCCGTGCAAATGCCAGCGTCGAGAAGCGTCAAAAGAAAGCCCGGCAACTGATAACGAGATCAATTGGCGAGGGTGACGACATTCAATTAACGCGTGTCACTTTCAGCGGCGCGGATCACGACGTTGTAATCAGTGGCTCGCAGGCAAGTCGCTAGCTCACCATCTGTCAACCCCATAAGTTTAGCTCCCGGAGCGTTAGTTCCCGGGAAAGACCGTGAGGGACAGCTGGTTTCAAGGTTTGAGTTCACCTTGCTGAAGAGACTAAGCCCTCCCCCACGGTCAGGATTCTGCCTCGCGCCTCGCCGCGTTCTTGTTTATTCCTCGCTCACCCAACTACTTGCCAACTCAATCAGGTTAAAGAAAGCTATTGACAACCGAGCGGGGCATCGGCGAATCTAAGCGGCACTTGTCCCTCCCCTGACAAGTTTGCAAGATAGTGCGGTATTAGCCTATGAAAAGAATTTCCCTCGCAGCATTATTGCTGGTTGCTTTACCAGCGGCGGGTGCGTTAGCGCAAACGTCACCCAAGCCCCAAACCGGACAAACTCAAGACGCTTCGCCAAATTCGGAAACGCGGCCACGGACAATTTCGCCACCGGCTATGCAGGCTCCGCCGGCGAATCCAGAAGAGCGGCCGGCTGTTGAGCAGGAAAGCGTCGAACCTGCGGCGCCGCAGGGCGTAGTTGTTGGTACAAAGCCGGAGAGTCGGCCGCAGGTGGCTGGGCCTGCCGCCACTGAACGCCGTGTTGAGCTCGCTGCCACCGGGTCGTCGCTTTTGTCGCCGCCTCATCTTCAAGCTCGAATCGCCGAAGCGGAGCGGCTTTTGAAGTCGCGTCCTTTGCAGACCGCGATGACCTCGCCGTCGATTGAGCTTGTTACACTCGCGGCGCTGGATCGCACTTCCCGCATTCATTTGATCACACTCTATAAAGAGACTTTTCTGACTAAAGGCTCGGAACTGATACTACCCAGTTCGCTGGGTATGCTCTTGAATGTCCGCATTCTGCGCGCAAATGGCGTCAACACTGCAGTGGCAATTTTCGATAATGAGGGACGTTCCCTGGTACCGCTGGTAGTCGAGTTTCCCATTGAGAAGCGCGGCGTGTTTCGAGAGATGGCTTATTACACTTCAGCGCATCCGGCTCTGCTTTCACCAGATCTCTCGCGTTCCGGCCGGGCCTACGTCCACAGGATGATCGATCTCGCCGCGAGGCGCCTGCGCGAGAAGGGCAATATTATCTCGCCGCAAATCATCGATGTAGCCGAGCGTCTTTGCCTGGTGGAACACGTAGATCACGATCGCTTTCGGCAGGAAAACCGTCTGGCGTTGTTTGATGAGATCTATTCTCTATTCGCCCTGAATGAACCGGACACTTACCGTTATTCAGTTAGCTCAGCAGGCGCCGGCGGAATGGTGCAGATGATTCCCTGGGCTTACAGCCTCATGAGACAGCGCCACCCCGGCGTAGGCTTAACACCAGACTTCGTTATCGGCATGCGCAATCACTCGAACGCACTCCAGGCGATGCTGCTATACATGCAGGACACCTGGAACGATCTTGCTGGGAATGAAGACGTTCAGTATGCACTCAGCACAAAGCTGGCTACGCAAACAGAATTGCTCGCCGCTGGTTACAATTCAAATGCCGCGCGCCTGCCGCTTTATATCCGGCGCGGTGGCGCTTCCTGGCGCATTCTAATTCCGCGCGAGACGCAAATTTATCTGCAGATATATAAGACGCTGGAAGGTCTTGTGCCGCAGAAGCCGCACGCAGACAGCAGCACAGCGGAGCAAAATTCGAAACCCGCGCGTGCTACGGCCGCCGGCGATTCGCGCTAGTTCTGGTTTCACGCTTTTCAGATACGACACGTCTGCTTAATTTGTAACGCAAACTGTTAGTTTGCGCGAGATCGCCAACACTCAATTGAGTGGCAGCGAAACACTCGCCGCAAACTAACAGTTTGCGTTACAGCTGATACTTCTCGCTGCATGAGGTGGGCATGAAAAATAAGATTGCGGCAAATTTGACGCGACCTCGCATTCTCATCTTCTGTGTCTCGCTGTTATCAGTAGCCTCCGTCAGCATCGTTGGGTCGGTCGAGGCCCGACTCGTGATGTACGCAACAAAGCAAGCGGCGACGACTCAAACAGCAGCCGTGGCTCAAACCGCGCCGGCGGAAAAGAGAGTCGAGCAAGTGCAGAAAAACATTCAGGTGCTTACTGGCTTGCCGGTGTCACAACTCATTCCCGTGATGAATTACATGGGTTCTTCGCTGGGCGTTAAGTGTACCTACTGTCATGTAAACAAGGATGGCAACTGGAACTTTGTTTCCGACGAAAAACCGGAAAAGGGAACAGCTCGCGAAATGATCAAGATGGTGCAGGGAATTAATAAAGCAAACTTTAAGGGCAACCCGGCTGTCAGTTGTTTCACCTGTCATCGCGGTAATAACGAGCCGGTTCGTGTTCCACAGTTGCCGATTGCCGCACCTACACCATTTGCTGAGACTGCGGAAACGGCGACAAAGGAAACGCCTCCTACGGCCGATCAAATACTGGCCAAATATACTGAAGCACTCGGTGGCAGCGCCGCGATTGATAAGTTGAAAACGCGATCGATGAAGGGCACCTGGCTGACCGGCAATGGGATTACGCTCGGTTATGAGGTCTACCAGAGTGCGCCCGATAGGATCTACACAGTACTGAACACTCCCAAGCAAGGTGTCATTGAAAGAGGATTTAATGGCCAGATGGCGTGGGAAAAAAGCAATCGCGGCCTTCGAGATCTGGAAGGTATCGAGTTCTTCTACCTGAAACGTTATCCCGATCTTTTCAAAGACATCAAACTCCAGGGACAATTCACTCGAATTAGTTTCGGTGGCAAAGATAGGATTGACAGCAAAGACGTTTATGTTTTGCGAGGACTGGGATTTGACGGCAAGGGTGAACGCCTCTTCTTCGATGCGCAAACTGGTCTGCTGCTGCGGCGAATTACGTCCACACCGACGATAGTTGGGATTATTCCCGAACAGGTCGACTATGACGATTACCGCGAAGTTGATGGCTTGAAATTGCCATTCACAATCCGTATCACCTCAATCGATTCTTTCTACAACTCGACGCGGAAGTTTACTGAGATGAAACTCAACGTGCCGGTGGACGAAAAGAAATTCAATAAGCCACCCGCGCTGGCCCCCTCGCCGTCAGCAACGCCTTAGTGTTTTTGCCGCGGATTCACGCGGATAGCAGAGATCAGAATTTGGTTTAGGTTCTGATCCGCGTCGTCTGCGTTAATCCGCGGCTTATTGACTGGCCGCCAGCTCTGCGACGATACCTCATCATGAGTTAACGTAACGCAACGTGTTAGTTTGCGTGAAGTGGTTGAAGCTCAAGTGAGTATCAGTAAGCCACCCGCAAACTAACAGTTTGCGTTACGACTTTTCTAATCCAGGGTTTTGCCGAAAAGGACATTGGTCCAGTAGAACGCTACCGTACCACTGCCGATGACGGCACAAGTTGCGACTGTACGCCAAAGAATATCAGTCCCGGCGAATTTCCAAATCGCCAGTAGCGAGGCCAGCACTGCTACTAAAATGCACGCGCTCGTGATCCAGAAGGAGATACTCCTGACCAGGCTTGGATTGAGAAAGCCGCGTGGTGGGCGTTGTTCAGAGTTGTCCAAAGCTTGTGCTCCGCTTGCTTAGGTAGTTTCCACGGTCAAGATATTTGTCGGCGCTGATTAATGACGTCGATTCTAGTCAAGAAGAACGATCTTGAGAAGGCGCCGCCGGCTTTTTTTAGAAAGAGTAATTCGACCAATCTGCTTAGCTGACCAGACACACCTTTGTCATGCTTTCGATTGATCATCGCCATTTCGGTCGGGTAAGCGCTATTAGACCTATTCCCAATACCGGCCGCATGGGCCGCCCTGAATTTAGTATCTGGAGCCCGGGCGCCTTTCGCCCAATAATCGATAGTCCTTAGACTTGATTGCCTCCACAATTTTACTGCGGTCGAGGTAAATGGATACCTGTTTAAGGTTGGTGGTTGCCAGTCCGATATCGAAGATGATTCCGCAGATAATAAATACCGCTGCAAACTTTTGCCAGGCACTTTTCCTGAGAAACTCACTCCAGCAATAAAGGCTATACAACATGGCGACCGGAAACGTCAGGTAAAAGGTGTGGGAGACCGGTGACTTTATCGAAAAGAAAAAGCTGAGATACAGCAGGAGAATTGTCCCCAGCGTAAAGTATTTGATTGCCGGCCATTCCGAACGTGAGTGCTCCTTCTTGAACCACAATACCAGCATCGCCACAGACTGAAGGATTCCCGCCACAGTCAGGAAGATGACAAATGGAATCAGCCATGGTTTGTCCCACATGAAGGCTAGTCGTGCCGCTGTGTTCGCGCCAATGAAGCGAGGCAACTCAAAACTGGCGAAGGATAAGAAACGTCCCAGGATCCCTTCGACGACATTCAAATGCTGCGAGAGATTATCGAAGTTGAACCCCACTGACTCGCTTGTACTTCCCAGGCCTTCCGCAAATCCGTACCGGATGAACGTCGGGAAAAGAAAGCTGCCAGTAATCATCGCCCCGGCTGTAAACCACATTATCGATGAGAGAACCCTGCCTCCTAATTCCCTGGCCTGAAAATAAAAAGAGAGGATAACGTAGGGGACCAGCACGACCCACGACAAGTGAAACTGCATAATCCAAAACACAGACAGGCCCATCATAAAGTTAGCCCATTGTCGAGGGACAAGATCCCGACTGAGAAAGGGGTAAATTTCAATGGCAGCTACAAAGAACAGAATACTTCCAGGCAAAACATACGACGGGTTGTAAATGTGAGTGGAGAGATAAAGAGTCCAGGGCGCCGTAAGCAACCACGACCAGACAAACCATTTCGGCAGCTCTGGTAATCGTCTGGTGCAATACCACGCGAAGAAGCAAAGGCTGGAAAATGACAGGACGTTTAGTAGGAGGTAGGGCGCTTCGGGTATTGGAAGAAAATAAAAAGGTAGTCCGACGACGAGACCCTGCAATGCGCCGGGAATCTGAATGTTGTTAGTGACGTCTGGACCAAAATATGGCCAAGCCCCGATGGTATAAAACTTCAGGCCGAGCAGATAGGTCTGCTTTGTATCCGGATCGCGAAACTGAGAACACAAACCAACAAATAAGCGAAACAGGAAAGCCAGTGGCAGGAGCGAAAAGAAAAGGAGCTGTCTTCTTCGTTGATTGAGAGGCATTTAGCTTCTAGTCGCATTCTCTGGGGTAACGCAACTTTATGCCATATCCCAGATCCGAGCCATCTTCTGCGGCATTCCGCGGCGAGGTGCAAAGATTAATGAAATTGCTACGGTATCTCCCTTCTGGTCCGTGTCGATAACTCGCTGCCTCTCGCTTCTGTCGTCGATCCTTCCCGGTATTATAAGAATAAGTGGTGCAGCAACAACGCGTCTAATGAAAGGGTAGGACTGCTGCGTTGCAACGGCATATTTCTTCCGAACTTCGTTTTTTATTCTGGGAGCGAATATTTGTGTTGTGGCGCTTCGGGAATAGCGATTGCCAATGCAATGGGCGAGACTTTGATAACAGGAGACCACTAATGTTTAGACGAACTTTCGCAATGATGCTTTCCGGAATACTTCTGGTTACAGCGTTTGGATTCCAACATGTTGTCGCGCAGACGACGAGCAATACTCAAGCCGTCGAAAGGTTGCGCACCAAAGTGCAAAAGATTGGCACGGGCCCAAATGCGCGTATCGAAGTAAACCTCCGGGACAAAACGCAGTTGAAAGGTTATATCAGCGCCGCAGACCAGGAATCGTTCACGGTCACTGACGGCAAAACTGGCTCAACCAGAACAGTGTCCTATGCTGATGCTTCAGGCGTGAAAAAACTGGGCGGAGGGCTGTCGTCAAAGACCTGGATCATCCTGGGCGCCGCGGTTGTGGGAGCGATCGTGACCTGGGTTATTGTTAAGCCGGTGCTATGCGATGGTGGCGCTCAATCTCGTGGTCCCTGCTAAGGTCAGGAGGCAGGGGCAGGCGGCAGGAGCTGGAAGCAGGAGCAATGGGCAGGAGAGAGAGAGAGCGCGCGCGCATTTTCCATTTCTCATTTGTCAGTTGTCATTGGGCATTTACACACACAGGACAATCCCAAATGGAAATTCGCGAATTCAATTTAGAAGTGCAACGCAAGTGTTTTTTCTCAGATGATGCTGTTCATTAACACCTGGCTTCAGCCGGGTGATTGCAGCACAAGCAGAAGTGAGAAACCGTTTAAACGGTTTCAGATTTAGTTGCGTATCCACGTCCACCTGGCTGAAGCCAGGTGTTAATGAGAGAAGTACCACAAACTTTCCGATGAATATGCAGTTGCACTTCAAACTTGAATCCACCATTGGGCATTTACACACAGGACAACCCAAATGGAAAATTACAACTGACAAATGAGAAATGGAAAATGGTTTTCTGTGCTTCCAGCTCCTGCCGTCTGCTCCTGCCTCCTGCCCCTGCCCCTGCCGGTCATCAGTTGGGGGGCTCTGGCTGCCCTACCTGGTTTGGTCTTCAGGGTTTTGGTCCGGCGACGTAGTCTTGCAGCAGCTTTTGCGCTCGTGTTCCCGGGCTGATCATTGCGAGTTTTTGTGCACGATCGTAACCGCTGAATACTCCGACAATCTCGGCCTTCTGGTTGTATACCGGACTGCCTGAGTAACCATCATGTCCATCGATTTTAGCCAGGCAGTATTCCTGACCTTTCATTACGTACGGACCGTAAAACACGCCCTTTCGCACCATCTTGTTTCCGTGTGGTCGTGCGATTACGAGAAGCTTCTCATCTTTGGTAACGACACCTTGGAATGCGGGAGTTTTGACGCGTCGCTGCGATTGACAGATTTGCAGCAACGCCAGATCGGCATCCTCATCGGCCTTGATCACTGTAGCGCGGCAGCCTTTGACATAAATCTCGACTGCCAGTTCATCTTCCGGCGCAAATCCCAGCTGCACTTTTTTTGAAGCGCTCAGTTTGCCGGAAACAGCGTGGTAAGCTGTCATCACTAATCCATTGCCGACAACGAAGCCCGTAGCGAAGCCGTTAGGACCATAATCCAGAAATGAAAAGATGCGCTGCACCGCGTTTGGGTTCTTCTTCGTAAACTTCAAATCGAGAGAAACCGTGGAGTCGTCCGGCTGTGCAGCAACGCTGACCTTGTTTGCGAGAGATCGTGGCGCGAGCAGGAAAGCCGCCACAATAGAAATAGCAACGCAGAGAAACCTGTTCCTCATGTGGTTGTCCCCTTTTGTTGAAAAAGCTGATTACGCTGGCTCACCGCTAATCAGGAAGTCCCTCGTAAAGTTTATTGGCTTTGGCCGATCGCCTGGCGAGAAGCGCAATGGGAAGCCCGACGAGAAGAGCGTGGCCAATCACGCCATTCAGGAAAACGGGCCATGGGATCGGACTGGTGCGGGGGCCCAAGGCGGAGTGTGGTACGACTATGTAAGTCATTACGAAATAGACTGCAATACCATAAAGTGGTCCCACCAACAGCGCATGTTTGATAAGTAACGGGAGAACGCTGCTAGCGAAGTAATAAACGGTCGCAAGAATAGTGGCAATGAGAAAGTGAAGCAGCAGACCGAGCAATGCGGTCTTGAGTCCACCGCTGTAAGTAGCGCGACCCAGCAATCCACCGGCGACGGACTGAAGAACGCGAATCGGCGTCACACCATTCCTGATGCCGAAGAAGACTATCGCGTCTGAAATATCCAATACGCCGACGACGAGGCCACCATAAAGGATCGAGTCGAAGGCGCGCGGACGTCCCGGAGAATTTGCTTCACGATCGAGACGTCGGGTTTCACTCATGGTTGGTCCTCAGCGTCGGTAATTCATCCAAACTCAACGCCGCAGTTTTCCTCGACAAACAATAGTTGACGCATCGCCAGGTACCACAATCCCCGGTTGGCTTAGAGTGCCTTGTGAGTGAATGGTGATCTCTACTTCCAGTTGCGAACCAGACAGCACGGCTTCGGAATGAATAGTCGGACTGCTTTGGTCCAGGGTCTCGCCGCTGGCCTTCTCCTGGGAAATAGTCATCGTGTGACTGATGCTCTCGGGGGAGACGTCTATAGAATCAAGCACTATGTTGGTAACACCACCTCCGGGCGGCACGAATCGAAACGTTTGACCGGGCTCCGTAAATCCACTTCACGCGCCCCAGCTCTGGTTTGATATGCACATGGCCAGTGGCCACAGTTTGATTAGTTTCTCGCGCATAGACCTCAGCCTCAGGAACAATATGCTCGCCTGGCGCAGTGGACTGGAATATAGGGCGGAGATTATACATCCCCGCAACGTTTTGCGGCGTATAAAGTTGGAGACACGGCCGCCGGGGCGTTAAGACTACTACCTACGTTTGTCTCCGTTTAGCGGCCATTAGCTTGACTGAAATAAACTGCTTCGTACACGTTTATAAATATCTTTCTTCGACGACATTAAGATGGTGCTGAACATGCCCAATCAAAAAGTAACCTATCGCGCGAGCTGACATGGGATGAGTTGCGATATTACACTGACGCCTACTCTGGGCGTCCGTCAGATTTTCAAATAGACGTTCTGTGGAACTGCGAACAGCCTTAAATTCTGAAAGCAAACTTTCTAAAGTCCGGTGGGAAACCTCAACATTGCTCGCATATAGTTCTTCGTCCATTCTCTGATGGACTGTCAGGTTATCGCCCCTGGCGGCAACAAGTCCTCGATAACTAAAGACTCTTTCGGTATCGATGACGTGCATCAACACTTCTTTTACCGTCCATTTATCTTCCGCATATTTGTAATCGAGTTTTTCACTCGGCAGCTTCTCAAAAAACGTAACTGTGTCGCTTGAATTTTGTCTTAACAAATCCAGGTAGTCGCCTTTTGCCACCAGGTCAAAATATTTCTGATAGTTTGGGTGGTATTCGTCTGCTGATGGTTTCTGCATGAGTTGGTTTCACCTGGTTTTGACGATGGGTAATTTTGTAAATTAGGACTCCAAATTTCAGCGTTGGTTTCTTAGCCTTTGATTCTCAAAGGAAGCCAGCGAGGTAAACGCCGGCCCACTCCGTTTCGCAAGATGCTTTATCCAGCGCGAGCAAAAACAGGTTCGAGCGATGGCTGTCAGCCCGGCTTGGGCCGCCAAACGTTCTGCAACCCAACGCCAGGACTGAACATCTTTCGTAGTCGCTTTCGAATGCGGACGGAAACTGGCCTCTCGCTTCAATCTTACGGCTTCGGAGCCTTACGTGGATCGTCCGCCGGGTTCACGTAGTTGACTTCAAACGGCCCCACTCCGGATACCTGAATCATCGTCTCGCCCTTAGCCCAGGCAAAGTGTCTGACCCCTTTAGGCATCGCTGCGAATGACCCTACAGATAATTCGTGACCAGCGGCCGGATCGAATTTCTCACCAAGCCCCATTCCGAATGTGCCTTCGAGAACGACGATCCTCTCGACGGTCGGGTGCCAGTGTGGCGGGATCTTGTAGCCGTCGGGTAGCTTCGCGCGAATGGTGAAAGACACCCCGGCTTTCGAAGGGTCGCCTTCCAGAACGGCGAGTTGCGAGCCTGGGGGAAGCGAGGGTGGCGCCGGCCCCCACTTGACCTGATCCGGAGTAACCATAATATGGCCATCTTCCTGGGCGGCAGAGGCTGAGTTACTCCTACTCTCGTTACCGGGTTGCGAAATGACTACTGAGGCGGCTGCAAGTAGAGCGAGAATTAAGAAACCTGGTTGATATTTCCTCATGGCTTTGTCTTCTCCTTAGCAAATTTGTTACGGGTTACGGGTCGTGGTTTTAAGCTAAATCTGTCGGCAAGTCAATGGGGGACTTGTGCCTCAGCGTCGTCGCTTGCTCACCCCACCGGTGTTGCCGCATCGCCTTACGAGTTGCAATAACGGGCCATGTCCCGATACAAGGGAAGATCCGTAAATTGTCAATAGAGCGTAGGTGAATTTGTCTGGTTCCTACTTCCGCGTCTGCCATCCCACATTTATGGTGATCGGTTTGAACGTCGAAGCAAGCGCCAGGCCCAAATACATAACGCTGCTGCGCCAACGGTGATGAGAACGAAAAAAGGGTTAGTAGCCAAGTGGGGATCTTCTCCGACGATCCGCAGTAGATGCGCGATAGCGAGCAGGCCAAAGAGCGCGCCGGTAGTGATGATATAGGCTTTCATAAATGTGCTTCCGATCTCTTGGAGTACTGTCGCCCGAACGATTGAGTTCAGGTGGCGCCGCGCGACTCGCGACAACTTGAGCGGATAAAGCTAGTTAGCTTGAACCTGCACTTCGCACGAAGCAACTACGGCGTGCCCAAAGACGTCTCGGAGTTCAGCGGTCACAACAATCTTCTGCTCAGCTAGCCCCGTCGTGTCAACTATGATGTGACGAGTAAGTTGACCAGAGATTATTCTGCCAGCACTCACTGTCGGACCTAGTTGCCAGAGGGCTTGGTTGCTCGGCTTTATCGCGCTTGCCCAACATGGAATGTCTAAGTAATTATCCGAAAACTGAATGTCCCTGCAGGTCTGCGAACGAAGAGCGCCGAACGCGGCACTTCAGCGGCCGGGCAACAATTGCATGATGTGCAAGTTGTCGACGAGAGGCACGCTGATTCCGGTCCTCTGCAAGCCCTCGTTAGCTGGCGTTGCCGGATAACTTTCCGCGGTTGAGGCTGAAGACGGCTGCCGCTACCTCGACAGGATAATGATAGTTCAGTGCTCCCATCGGAATTTCCGACAACATATCTTCAAGTGCATTTGCCTCCGCAAAACTGAAATGATCGCCTACCTTCGATCTAAGGTGATATACGAAATCGTTCATCGAACCGAGAACACTTCTGTTGTTAGATGGTTGTATTTGAACTATACCCATCGCACCCTGCTCTACTGAAATCATTTCCTGAGAAAGGCCTATTCGCCAAAGACGTTGGACTAGTCGATTTCGAAATGCTGAGAGAAGATTTGGAAAGTCTCTTCCCTGAACGAGTACTGCTAAAAGAGAGACGTCATTCACACACAAAATAATCGGTGAATACGCGAGACGAATAAGATATGAGATCGGGTAATCTTCGCTTCATTGTGATCACTGAACGCATCTCATGCCACGGTAGACTCATTTCGTGCTACGTTTGTTTTCCTGCGACGCGAATCATGGCCTCGAGGCTGCGCTCAATATCCGCATCCGTCGACGCCCAGGATGAGACACTTATTCGCATTGCGGTCTGCCCCTGCCAGACAGTGCCACCGCACCAGCAAGTTCCTTCTGTTTGAATTTCGGAGACGACGCGGTTAGTAGTTTCTGCATCTCCAAATGCGACCAGCACCTGATTGAGAACTACGTCATTGAGTACCCTGAAGCCGGCAGCTTCAAGTCCTTCTGCGAAAAGTCTGGCCTGACGGCAATTGCGTTCGATCAGTTCAGCGACGCCCTGGCGTCCAAGCGAACGCAACGCGGCCCACACCTCTACACCGCGCGCGCGTCTTGAAAGTTCCGGCGTAAAGTCAGATGGGTTTCGAAATTCACTGGTAGGTAGATAGTCGGCGGTGATGGCCATGGCGCCGCGCAACGCGTCAGCGTCACGCACCAGAGCGATGCCGCTGTCATAGGGAACGTTTAGCCACTTGTGAAAATCTGTTGCCCATGAGACCGCATCGGCCAGGCCGGTTGCGAGGTGAGCAGTGGAGGCTGCGGTTGTCGCCCATAAACCAAAGGCCCCATCCACATGCACCCACGCGCCGGCGTCGTGCGCGCGCGCGCAGATTTCGGGGAACGGATCAAAGGCGCCGGTGTTCACATTGCCCGCCTGAACACACAGAATCGTCGGCCCTGACAAAGAGGAAATTGCATCCGCGCGCATTCTGCCCTGCGGATCGACCGGCACCTTGACGACTCTATTCCTGCCCAAACCCAAAAGTCCCAGCGACTTGAAAAGCGTCGGATGCGCTTCGGCGCCAACGACAACTGTAATCGGCGGTGCGCCAAACAGCCCGTCGGCCTCGACGTTCCAACCCTCGCGTTGCAGGAGCGCATGGCGTGCGGCGGCAAGCGCAGAAAAATTGGCCATCGTCGCGCCCGTCACAAATGCGCCACCACAGTCGGGTGGCAACTGGAAGAGATCGAGCAACCAGTTCAGGGCCACTTGTTCTAGTCGAGATGTTGCCGGCGTCGGAGTGTAAAGACCTGTGTTTTGATCCCAGGCCCCGGCGAGCCAGTTGGCTGCGACGGTAACAGGCAGGGATCCGCCGATGACAAAGCCGAAGAAACGTGGGCCGGCCATCGCCATTGTGGCCGGGGAACAAATCTCGTCGAGGATTTTGACTACGTGTTCAGGCGAGGTGGGCCTGTCGGCCAGGGCTTCGTCGAGTGTCGCTAGTCTTGCCACTGCTTCAGCAGAGGGTGACACGCCGCGATCCCCAAGATTTTCCAGATATGAAATGGCCCGTTGCGCCGTACTCTCCAAAAGTTCTCGCATAGTTGTTCCTTAAAACCAGTTTGCCGAACCATCTTTCGCATTGAGCAAAACGGAATAAGCTCGATCTACGAAGTTACACGCCAAAGGTCCAGGGACATTTCGTGTCATTCGTGCTTTCCTGGATAAGAATCAGATGGATACTTTTTCAAGGGTGGAAGTGGTGACCCAGGGTTCACAATAATTATTTGATAGCAGACTTGATTCTCCGGAAACGAACGCGGTCGCTAACCAAGACTGTGAGAAAACTCAGCCGCATTCTAACCCGGTCGCGGCGGGGGCAAGCCACCCTTCCCAACCTCGAGACTTTCATACTTGAGTGATTACACAATGGTGTTGGGCGCTAAACGTTGTCGAAAATGCTGTGTGAGCAGCTTTCAAGTCTTTGCGCAACTCGATCAAGTTTGAAAGTCTCG